>Ga0210394_10000023_pt1 | contig 363844 bp, 267 predicted proteins | sample IncBWC12MmetaG_FD_160121 | JGI IMG/M metagenome (GOLD analysis project Ga0210394, IMG submission 160121) | Forest soil microbial communities from Barre Woods Harvard Forest LTER site, Petersham, Massachusetts, United States - Inc-BW-C-12-M | ecosystem: Environmental > Terrestrial > Soil >...
GGGTTGTGCTTCGACAGCACCTTGGTGATGGCCGCCGTCAACGTCGTCTTGCCATGATCGATGTGCCCGATCGTCCCGATGTTCACGTGCGGCTTGGTGCGCTCAAATTTCTCTTTCGCCATTTGCTCCTCTACTCCTCACTGAGTACGAACAGAATCTGAAACCGTGTACTCGCTTGCGGGCCAACAGATAACAGCGAGCAGTGAGCAGGCACCAGCTTGATCGACAAGCACGATCTGGTTCCTGTTTGCCGTTCTCTGTTTGCTGCTGTCCCTTTCTTGCCGGTCTAAAGACCGGCCACTACAAACCTTTGGAGCGGGGGACGGGATTTGAACCCGCAACCATCACCTTGGAAGAGTGAGACTCTACCGTTGAGTTACCCCCGCCCGGTGCTGCAAGAGTCGTTGCCGGCAGCCGGTCTAAAGACCGGCCACCAGAAAAACCCAACCCATTTCTGGAGCCTGGGACCGGGATTGAACCGGTGACCTCGTCCTTACCAAGGACGCGCTCTACCAACTGAGCTACCCAGGCTGAATCCGATCCTCCGAAGAAACTTATGTCCTGCGGCGCACTACGTTCATCCGGCTTGCACGCCGCGTTTGGTACCGCTTTTGAACATCGCGTGTTGCGATTTCCTGCGGTGTAATTGCTGATCCTGCTTCCAGCGTCTCCGGGGAAATTCCCGCCGGGACTTTGGTTCACGAAGCTCGAATCCTGGTGGACGGGGAAGGATTCGAACCTTCGTAGCCCGCAAGGAGCGGCAGATTTACAGTCTGCTGGTTTTAGCCACTCACCCACCCGTCCCGGAAACTTCTGCCGGGATACCAAAATCGTATCCTCGAAGACTACAAGGACACTGACAGATTGTCCTCATGTTTGACTGCCATGCTGTTGAGCGGGAGTGCGTTGCGAGCAAAACACAAAATGGACTCGTGTCCAGAGACACCAGCCCTTTTATGTTACCATGCCGGGATTCGTCCCGCCTCGCTCCCCCTGCTAACATCTGGTGGAGCTGGCGGAGGGATTTGAACCCCCGACCCTCTGATTACAAATCAGATGCTCTACCAGCTGAGCTACGCCAGCACTGCTCAAACCGCACAAGAATAGCAGATTAGGCACACGGCTTGCAAGTGGCGGGATTGGGGATTCGCTTGCAAGGGGCTGTGGGATGCTGTGGAAAACAGAGAACTTAGCTCCCATCCCCGCCCCGCCATCAACCGTTTTAATTTCAATAACATAGCAAGGCGAACCGGGACGTAAGGCAGGTCATAATCCACAGTCTTGCCTGGTCCCGGCTTCCGGGAGAGTATTGTACCCTCATTTTCTTCAGGCAAAAGGCCAGCTGATGCGAGAATACCGCAGTCAGCCAATCCCCATGTTGTCTAGACGAGGAACATGCTGAATCGCAAAAAGCTAGTACTCGGACTCCTGATCCTCGCGGCCGTGCCTGTCTCTGCATGGATCTATTTCTATTCGCACGGACGCGATAGGCAGAGCGCGCGCGAAGATCTGCTTTCGCACTTGCCGGCGGATTCTACTTCCGTCGTGTATCTGGATTTCCAGGAGCTGCGCGCTTCGGCGTTCCTCTCGCAAATTCTCGCCTGGGCGCCAAGGCCACAGGCGGAAGAAGAGTACGCAAAATTTGTCCAGGCGACGGGTTTTGATTACGAGCGCGATCTGGACCGCGTGGGAATTTCCTTCAGCGGGTCGGCGCAGAGTCCAAAAACCATTGCGGTGGCGGAAGGGCGATTTGACCGGAAGAAAATTGAAACCTACAGTGCGCAGTTCGGAATCCTAAATACGGCGAATGGAAAGACAATTTACGCCGTCAACCTTAGCAACCCCGCGCGCGCAGCGTACTTCATGTTCCTGCGCGACGACGAGGTGGCAATCTGCAATGACGCCTCCTGTTTTTTTCAGTCTTCCGGGAAGTCGATGAACCGAGAGGAATGGCGCGAACATTTTCTGCGCATGGCCGGAACCCCGCTCTTCTTGGTGATGCGGCAGGACTCGCAGCTGCTCACGGCGCTTTCCCTGCGGACGCCCGGGGGATACCGTTCGCCGCAGCTTGCCACGCTGCTGGGACAGTTGCAGTGGGTATCGGTCGGAGCAAAGCCGGAGGGTGATCAACTGCGGGTGGTGGCTGACGGAGAAACTTCCAACGAAACCGTGATCCGCCAGCTGAACGATATGTTCAGCGGCCTGCTGATCCTGGCCGAGGCCGGGCTGGACGATCCGAAATCGCGCAGACAGCTCGATCCGAAAATACGCGAGGCTTATGCCGGCATGTTGAAATCTGCCGAAGTCGAAAAGCTGGACCGGGGAACGTCGAAGTCCGTCCGGCTAATTGTTGAAATTACGCCGCAGTTGCTGGAATCGGCAAAGACCGCCTCTGCCGCAGATCCGCCGGAAAAACCACCGGGCGCTGAACCCTCGAAAAAGCGCCGCTCAGGCGCACCAGTTCCCTTCTCGATCAAATAAATGTGGTGTGGGGAAACAAGCGGCTCAGTCTGCGGAGGGATTGCTGCGCATATAGCGCCACGGATTTACCGGAGCGTTGTTCACGCGGACTTCATAGTGCACGTGGGGGCCGGTGGAGCGGCCGCTGATGCCCGTGTAGCCAAGGACTTCGCCGCGCTTGATGCGTGTGCCGGCGACGACGGCGTAAGCCGAAAGATGGGCGTACCAGGTGGTGATACCAAATCCGTGATCGAGAACAACGACCCGGCCATAACCGGAATGCTGCCCGACATCGAGCACCACGCCGTCCGCGGTGGCGTGCACAGGAGCGCCGTAGTCTGCGCCGACGTCAACGCCCGTGTGGAACGCACCTTCACCGGAGAATGGATCGAGGCGCTCGCCAAAGCCATCGGTAATGTGGCCCAAAACCGGCCAGGCCGACGGCGTGTAGTTGGAATCGGCGAAGGCCATGGAAGGCATCATACGCAGCCCGCCGGAGGAGACGGCAATCGCGGTGGCGTTGCGCTTCAAAAAGGTGAACTGCTCGACGGAGCGGTCGAAGACATCTTCAGGCGTTGAGGGGGCGTCGGTCTGTTCAAACGCAGCGGGGTGGTATTTCATCACACCGAAAGTCATGGCCACGTCGGTGGCGAGGGACTGTACGGCATCGAGACGCTGGTTGGTATCCTTCACCGTGCTCTGCAGTTCGCGAACCTGCTTCTTCCATACGTCGCGTTCCTGGCGAACCGCATTGTAGTTGCCTACTTTCCAGAGCATGCGGCTGTAGGAACCGACAGCGGCGAGAACGGTGATGCTTCCAATAATGGCAAGGGCCGCAAGACCATGCAGCACGTATGCAGGCACGATGAGTTTCCTCATCTTGCCGGGCGTGGATGCAATATAAAAGGTGTAGTTCTTGCTGTTAATCACTCTGGGGCCCCTCAGGCCTTTGCCTGTTAGTCTCTAGGAATGCGGCGTTTATTCCCTGTTGCCGCAAACAACCACTAGAACATCGAACGATCTGAACCGTGAGCCTTGGTTCGCGACTCCCTGCATATTAGTTTTTGTAGACAGCCGGGTCAACCCTGTATTTTCTTTTTTTGGTACAGTGCCCGGGAAAAACTGTCCCCTGTCCAAAAGGACAGGGTGCGCTAGGATAATCGGTGGGTATGAATCATTTCCGGAATGAAGACGCTCTGGTGAAGGGCATCGCGCGGCATTTTCTGCCACACCGCTCGCACAGGCTTCGCCTGGGAATCGGCGACGACGCGGCTCTCTGGAAGCCAACACCCGGCTTCGTGAGCATCCTGACAAGCGACTGGTTCCTTGAAGGCTCCCATTTCTTCAGGACCAAGCACCCGCCCGACAGTGTGGGGTGGAAATGCCTGGCGCGCGCCGCGAGCGATATCGCCGCAATGGGGGGTACGCCGGGGTGTTTTCTCCTGAATCTTGCGCTTCCTCCAGACACCACCGGAAAATGGCTGAAGAGCTTCCTTGGCGGATTGCATCGCGCCGCCAGATCGCTCGATTGCGTTCTTGCTGGAGGCGACACCTCCCGGAGCAGGCGAATTCTGATCAACATTACTGTTATTGGAGAAGTTCAGGAGGGGCAAGAGGTGCTGCGGGCGGGCGCGCGGCCGGGTGATGTGCTCTGCGTTAGCGGCAGACTCGGCGAAGCGGAGCAGGGCTTGCGCCTGCTGAGGGAAACCAGGGGCAGGGTGAATCAAAAAAATGAAGCCATAGGGAAGCACCTATATCCGCAGCCGCGGGTGGCGCTCGGACGCTGGCTGGCACAAAGAGATTTGGCCAGTGCGATGATCGATCTATCCGATGGACTGTCGAGCGACCTCGGGCGCTTGTGCAGAGCAAGCGGTGTCGGAGCATGGATTGACGCGGGCAAACTACCCTTGCCGCGCGGAACAGATCGACTGGAATCCGCGCAGCAGTTGGCGCTGCACGGCGGCGACGACTACGAACTGCTTTTCACCGTTTCACGCCGCAAGGTGGCGTCGCTTCCAGCAACATTCCGCAAATTAGAACTGACGCAGATCGGGAAGATCACAAAAGGCCGCACGATGCGGATTGTAGGGAAAGACGGGGCTGAGGAACCGCTGCGCGCCGCGGGATGGGATCCATTCCGCTAGCGGAACAATCGCCAGGCTGGCACCACGCGGCCTCCAGGATGACCACCTCACCATCGGCACCGCAGCTTGCATTATGGAGTCCTCTCCAGCCACGCACGGACTCTTGGGGACAATTCAGGTCAACATGAATCTGGTGGACACCGCCGGGCACACACTCTGGCAATCGAACATGGCGCTCGATCGCTAGACGGCGAACCTGACGGGGCGGTCCCGGGTTCGACGCTGAACGTGGTCGTAGAGAAGCTGTAAAAGGCAATCCCGGTCAGTGAGTTGGGGGAGACCCGGTACTGGGCGCTACCGACGGCGCCGGCGCGGTGGCTGGTTTCTCACGCGGCGCAGGGACTTCTTCTTCGGGGGCAGTGTCCGGCACGTCGGTGCGCACGTGATGCTCGTCGGCCTGCTCTTCGAGCGTGATCACGTTTGGAAAGTTGAGAGCCGGGGTACCGGCCATCGCCTTTTCCATGAATTCCATCCAGACGGGAAGCGCGGCGAGTGCGCCAGATTCCCGTTTGCCCAGGGAAATCTGCTTGTCGTCATAGCCTACCCATACGCCAGCCGTGAGTTGCGGGGTAAATCCCATGAACCAGGCGTCGGTGAAGTCCTGGGTGGTCCCGGTTTTTCCAGCGGCGGGACGCCCGAGCGATTTGGCTTTCATCGCGGTGCCGAACTGCACGACCTCTTCGAGCATGGCGGTCATGGTGTGGGCCACGTCGGGCGAAACAACGTCGTGGACTTCAGGATGAGCCTCCTCTAGCAGCGCGCCGTCGTAGCTGGTGACGCGACGAATCATGTGCGGATCAATGCGAATGCCTTCGTTCGGAAAAACGGTGAAAGCAGAGACGTGTTCGATCAAGCGCATGTCCGCGGCCCCCAGGGCCAGCGGCAGATAGGGAGGCAGCGGGGTGGTGATCCCGAAGCGCTTGGCCATCTCCACGACGTTCGAAATGCCGACTTTTTCCGCTAGCTTCACGGCCGGGATGTTGCGCGAGCCGGCAAGAGCGCGCCGCAACGTGATGACGCCTTCAAATTTCTCGTCGTAGTTGTGCGGCGAGTAAGCTTGTCCGCCGCTGATGGTGGTGAACGGCGCATCCAAGATGGTGTCGAAGGGCGAGGAGCCTTTTTCGATGGCCGTTGTGTAAACGTAGGGCTTAAACGAGCTGCCGACCTGGCGAACGGACTGGGTGGCGCGATTGAATTTGGAGTCTTCGAAACTGTAGCCGCCGACCATGGCCTTGATTTCGCCGGTGCCGTTATCAATCGCAATCATGGCGGCCTGGGGCGCGGGTTGCTGTTCGAGTTGCACGCGGGCGGTGGTTTCGCGCAGTTCCTGGACCGAAAATTGGGCCAGGTCGCCCACGGCGAGAATTTCGTTGGGGCGCTTGTGGCCGGTCCAGGCCATGTCGAGCGGGGAGAGAATCGCGCGATAGGTGCCGATCTTGATGGTGGCGCTCTTGTCGTCGACGGCCATCACCAGGCCAGTGATGTAACTCCCCTTCTCGATGGCGTGGCGCCAGTCGTCATCTTCGTAGGTATCGAGCTTGCCCAGATTGTCTTTGAGGATGTTGGGGAGTTTGTCGCGCCAGCCGTGGCGGCGGTCGTAGAGATGCAAGCCGTCGCGAATGGCCTGGTTGGCGGCTTTCTGCATCTGGATGTTCAGCGTGGTGTACACACGCAGGCCGCGCTCATGCACCGCTTCGGTGCCGTAGGTGGATTCCAGATATTTGCGGATGTCTTCAAAGAAATAGGGGGCCAGGTCGTTGCGCGGATATTGCACGTGCAAGCCGAGACGCGTTTTTTTCGCGGCTTCCTCTTCGGCAGGGGTGATTTTCCCTTCTTCCATCATCTGGTGAATCACCAGGTTGCGCCGGGCCAGAGCGCGGGCCGGGTCGGTGAGCGGCGAATAGATCGGGCCGCGAATCATTCCGGCGAGCAGTGCGGCTTGCTGGAGGTTCAGGTCGCTGACCGATTTGCCGAAGTAAAACTGCGCGGCGGCGGCGAAGCCGTAGTTACCGTGTGCGAGATACACCTGGTTCGCGTACATGGTAAAGATCTGCGGCTTGGTGTAGCGGCGCTCGATCTGCAGTCCGAGCAGCATCTCCTGGGCTTTGCGGCGGAAGCTGCGGTCGCTGCGGTCGAGGAACAGATTGCCGGCTAGCTGCATGGTGATGGTGCTGGCGCCTTCGGCTTTGCGGTGTTTCAAGATGTTGCGGTAGGCCGCGCCAGCCACGCGCGGGAAGTCCACGCCCCAGTGATCCTCGAAGTGCTGGTCTTCGATGGCGGTGACCGCGTTATAGAGAACTTTGGGCACTTGTTCCCAGGTCATCAGGATGCGCCGTTGCAGGGCGAAGCTGCCGACGAGCTGGCCGTCATCGGCGTAGATTTCCGTGACCACGTTGGGTCGGTAAGTTTCGAGGGCGCGGATTTCCGGCAGGTCGCTCTCGTAAACAAAGAGCAACCCGGCCGCGGCGCCCAGCGCGACAGAGCAAAGCAGCAGGAACGCGAGCGCGACGCGGTCAATCAGTTTCCAGCCGCGAAGGCGCAGGGTGATCGGGGGAAGTGAAAACATGGACAGGCAATTCTAGCGCAGAACAATTCCGCGACGTCGGTGCGAAAATGAATGCCTTTGCGCTTTAGCAACATCCTCCGGAATGAGTCCTATCCCGGAACCGTAATGTATTCGATACTTATCCCGCATTGTATCCAGACGTGGGGGATCCGGGCCTATGTTCGTGCTTCTTTTTGCTGTTTCGGTGGTAGTGGCCTTCGGTTTAGCTTTCGGTGTTTCCTTGATTTTCCGGCGGATGACAGAGACAGTCCTGTCGCGCTACCTGGCGGAAAATGTGAGCCACGCAACCGCAAAATATCTGCAAATCGCGATTCTGCTGGCGGGAGTTACTGGCGGCGCGCGAATCCAGCTGCTGAAAGATTACCTGAATACACCTGCTTACAATCTGGAAGCCCTCAACGCGCAGATGAAGCCGGCGCTCTGGTTCCTGGCGTTATATAACACGGCGACCGATTCGCTGCTGGGGATTCTCTGGCTGATGATGCTTTTTGCGTTTCTTGCCACGGTGGCGGTGGCTTTCATCCGGCGGTCAAAGATCCGGTGGCTGCTCGCGGAGCGGCAGGAGGTTCGCGGCAGCTGGTCGAAGTAAATTGTTCGAGTTCCGGAGTCCCCTGGAATCTCAATCCGCTTGCGCGTAGTAACGCTCGCCGGCGCAGGCGCGGCAGAGGGTGCGGCCGTTCCGGACAACTTCGCGCTTGAAGTTGATGCCTTCGCCGCACTGGGCGCAGAGGACGCGCGGGCCTTTGAAGCCGGGAAGATCTTCAGGATGGATTTCGACCTTCACCCATTCTTTTGAAAACAACTCATCGTCGGAAAGTTGGGCGTACGCTTTCTGCTGGGCTTCTTCCCTAGGCAGGTCGGGGAAGAGATTCTTGGCACCCTGTTTGGAGGATTCTTTCGCGGCGACGCGGATGGCGCGGCCGGTTTCGAGGTCGCAAAATGTGGCGGCTACTTTGCCCCAGTCGCGGAATTTCAAGGCGCGCTTCCCGAGGCGGCAATTGGCGACGAGCGCTACGGCATCCGTGACGCAACGATCGATTTCCACGTAGGTGATGATGCGCTTGCGTTCGGCAATGGGATCGAGCCCCAGTTCGCGAATGCCCAGCATCGCCAGGCGCACGCCCAGGACCTGCCCTGCGCAGATGTGGCCGTGGGCGACAGCGGCAAGTTCGAGATATTCCTGCAAGGTTTTCATCTAATCCATTCTATCTCAGGCCTTCAGGCCTGAAGGGTTTTCACTGGGCGCGCTTGGGTGACGGAGTTATGGAAACCCTCACCCCTGAAGGGGCGAGCTTGGGGTTTCCGCAGCGGACCAGGGATGCGGTTTGCGGGCTTCCAGGTAGACAAAGACGGTCATCAGGACCGCAAGCAGGAGCAGCGCGCCATCGCGGAGGACAGTCATGCCGTCGAGAGGTTCCGGTTTGGCGAAGCAGCCGCAGTTAATTTGCAGGCCCATGGAGTAGGCCCTGACAACGCTGGCGAAAAAGCCGCCGATGATCAACGTAATCAGCGTGGCCCAGACGCGAAGCTGCCAGCCGATGAGCAGCAAGAGGCCGAGGGCGATTTCAGCAAAGGGCAAAGTGTGAGCGACGAAGCGAGAGGCTTCGCGTGAAAGAATCTGGTAGGAGGAAACCTGCATTTCGAAAAAGCCCAGCGCCACGCCGAGAGGTGGACGCGGGCTGCGGCCCATGGTGATCTTGGCGTATCCGGCGTAAATGAAAATCCCGGCAAGGACCAGCCGGCCAATCCAGATAATGATTCGGCGGTAGTTCAATGGCGTGGATTGGAGCATGGAGGCTACGGCTTCTCCCGGAATTCGCTGGCTGAGCCCTACTTTTGCGCTACCAGTTGGTCGAGGAAATCCTTGAGGACGTCGTAGCTGAGCGTTCCGGCGTAGGGATACGTCTGCCCCTTGGAATGGAACACTGAGGTGGGCGTTTGCGTCACCGGCACAGTCAGTCCAAGCTGCTTGTCTCTCTCAATCATTGGCTCAAGGGTCTTGGCATCCACAATCGCCTGCACTTTTTTCATCTCTGCGGGCGAGAGCACGCTGGCCACGGTTCCCTTCACGTCGCCGTTCGCTTCCCACTTTTCCTGGTTCTGGAACAATGCCTGCTCCACCGGTTCGCACTTTCCGATGTGGGCCGCCGCACGGGAGTAGCTGGCGGCAACCCGGGAATAGGCATGCATCGGCAGCGGGAAGTCGCGGTGCACGAGATACACCTTCCCGGTGTTCACGTAACTGTCCATGACCTTTTGCGTGGTGTTCAGAAAAAGCTGCTTGCAGGCGGGGCACTGAAAATCGCTGTAGATTTCAACGACCACGGGAGCTGTTTTCGAGCCGAATGCTTTGGTTGGGTCGATGTCCGCGACGCCGTTGACGGTGATGCTGGCCGTAGAAACGGTGGGTGCCTCAGCCGCTTTGGGGGCCGCGGTTTTCTTGGCCGCCGAAGAGGATGTCTGCGACTTCTGGTCTGGAGACGCCGCGAGCAGCAGGGTGCCGCAGACGAACAACGTCAGAAGTTTGGCAGAAACAATAGGGAGACGGCGATTCACAGATTCCTCCACACAAAAATAGCGGGTAGCGAATTCCAGCCCAGAGTATCACAGGTTGAAATACTCAAACCTGACCACGCAGCCCCGGTTGACCGGCTGATCACGACGGGCAATGGTTGCAATCGCGAAGCCCCGCGTTGTCCCGGCGGGTAATCCGAGGCCCTCGGATGCCTCACTCGAGCTTCTCTGAACGGCTAGAGGGAAGCAATTGGTCGGCCGCTCTGGAGCTTCAGTAGAAATCGAATGAATGGCTTGTTGGAGGAGCGCTAAGTCACTACAGGCTGTAGCTTTACAGCCACTATCAAACAACTTGACAACGTCGCACTCAACCTATATACTGGCTTCCGTTCGACGCTTCCCGTGTCTGGCTTGGACGTCAGATATCGGACGAGTTCCTGTCCGACGGGGATTTGGGTCTCGGGCACCTGCCAAGGATTGCCGGACGATCCCCGGGGGAGAGCGCAACAAGAAGAGTTTCTGGAAGGTTCGGGAAGGAGAAGCAAGCGATGAGCAAGATTATTGGAATTGACCTGGGTACAACCAACTCGGTGGTGGCCGTGATGCAGGGCGGCGAGCCGGTGGTGATTCCCAACCAGGAAGGCACGCGCACCACGCCTTCTGTAGTAGCCATTACCAAGTCCGGCGAACGATTGGTCGGGCAGGTGGCCAAGCGCCAGGCGGTGACGAACCCTGAAAACACGGTCTACTCGATCAAGCGTTTCATGGGCCGCCGCTATGACGAAGTGAGCGAAGAGATGAAGCGCGTGCCCTACAAGGTGGTTAAGGGCGATCACGACGACGCACGCGTGGAAGTTGCCGGCAAGGTTTACAGCCCGCCGGAGATTTCCGCGATGATCCTGACCAAATTGAAGACCGCCGCGGAAGACTTCCTTGGTGAAAAAGTGACCAAAGCGGTCATCACCGTTCCGGCCTACTTCAACGACTCGCAACGACAAGCCACCAAGCAGGCGGGCGAGATCGCGGGCCTCGAAGTGGTCCGCATCATCAATGAACCGACGGCGGCGGCGCTGGCGTACGGCCTCGAGAAGAAGAGCGACGAAACCATCGCCGTGTACGACCTTGGCGGGGGCACGTTCGATATTTCGGTGCTGGAAGTCGGCAGCGGCGTGGTGGAAGTAAAGTCCACCAACGGCGACACCCACCTGGGCGGCGACGACGTTGACCAGAAGATCGTGGACTGGTTGATTGACGAATTCAAGAAAGAGCACGGCATCGACCTCGGCAAGGACAAGATGGCGTTGCAGCGGCTGAAGGAAGCGGCGGAAAAGGCCAAGATCGAGCTTTCGCAGATGATGGAGACGGAGATCAATCTCCCCTTTATCACCGCGGGGGCGAGCGGCCCGATCCATATGCAGCAGAAGCTGACGCGCATGCGCTTGGAACAACTGATGAGCGACCTGCTTGAGCGCTCGATGAAACCGGTGAAGCTGGCACTGGAAGACGCGAAGATGTCGCCGAACGACATCCAGGAAGTGGTGCTGGTCGGCGGGTCGACGCGTATTCCGAAGGTGCAGCAACTGGTCAGCACGTTTTTCGGTGGCAAAGAGTTGCACAAGGGCGTGAACCCGGATGAAGTAGTCGCCGTTGGCGCGGCCATTCAGGGCGCGGTGCTCGGAGGCGAAGTAAAGGACATCCTGCTTCTCGACGTGACGCCACTTTCGTTGGGCGTCGAAACGCTGGGCGGCGTGATGACCGTGCAGATTCCGCGCAACACCACGATTCCGACGCGCAAGGTGGAAACCTACTCGACGGCTTCAGACAACCAGCCGGGCGTGGAAATCCACGTCATGCAGGGCGAGCGGAAGTTCGCGAAAGACAACCGGTCGCTCGGCACGTTCAAGCTGGACGGAATTCCGCCGGCTCCGCGCGGGACGCCGCAAATCGAGGTCACGTTTGACATCGATGCCAACGGCATCCTGAACGTGAGCGCGAAGGACAAGGCCACCAACAAGGAACAGAAGATCACCATCACGGCGTCCACCGGCTTGACCAAGGAAGAGGCCGAGAAGATGAGAGTCGAGGCCGAATCGCACGCGGAAGAAGATCGCAAGCGTATGGAAGAAGTGGAAGCGCGCAACCGTCTGGATGGCATCGTGTATCAGGCCGAGAAGACAATTCGCGACAACCGCGACAAGCTGAACGACGCCGACGTGAAACAGGCCGAGGAAGCCATCGAAGAGGCCAAGAAAGCCGTCAACGAAGGTGGTGTGGCGCGCTTGCGTTCCGCAGCCGAGAACGTGGAGAAGACACTGCACAAGATGGCGGAAGAACTATACAAGAAGGCGCAGGCATCGGGCGCGGAGCAGGCAGGGGCCGCGGGAGCTGCTGCAGGTGCCGGGTCCGGGCCCGCTTCAAGCGGCGGTGGCGCGCAGGGCAGTCAAAAGCCCGGCGAGGTGATTGACGCCGAGTACGTGGACGTGGACGAGAGCAAGAAGCCGAACTGAAGAAGTAATCAGCGATCAGTAATCAGGAAGCGATCCGCGGATGAGATCGCGTCCCGGTGAAATGACAATGGGTAAATCTGGGTCCAGCACGCGGCAACTCTATGCGACGGGTGTTGGACCCTTTTCTATGATGGAAGGGGCGGTTGATCCGGACATCTGCCGCTACAATAATCAGAATGGCGACGAGCGCTAAACAAGGTTATTACGAACTGCTGGGAGTCGAGCGCAAGGCGACGGCGAAGGATATTCGCACGGCGTTTCGAAAACTCGCGCGCAAATACCATCCCGACCTGAATCCCGGGGACAAATCCGCCGAAGAAAAATTCAAGCAACTGCAGGAAGCCTACGACGTTCTTTCTGACACAAAGAAGCGCCAGATGTACGACCAGTACGGCTTCTACAGCGACAACGCTCCGCCTCCGGGCTATGCCGGCGGGGCCGAAGCGGGCGATCCCAACGTTAATTTTGATTTTGGTGGATTCGATTTCGGCGGGGGCAGCGGGGCCGGCGGCGCGGGTACCGGTGGAAGTTTTCGGGACCTCTTCAGCCAGTTTTTTGGCGGCGGGCGCGGCGGCGCAATGGAGCAGGAGCAGGAACCGGGCGGCGACCTGGAATACCAGATCGAAATTGATTTCTGGGATGCCGTGCGCGGAGCGGTGAAGAAGCTGCAGATCACGCGGCTGGATACCTGCGAGGTGTGTCACGGCACGGGAGCAGTGGGCACGCCGCAGACTTGCCCGACGTGCAACGGCACGGGGCAGGTTCAGCAGGCAGCGGGCAAGATGCGGTTCAATGTGCCCTGCAGCCGCTGCGGCGGCACCGGAAAGTTGCGCACCCCTTGCAAGAATTGCGGTGGCGAGGGCAGAGTACGCCGAACGGAAACGATTGACGTGCGCATTCCGGCGGGTGTAGCCAACGGCGGGCGTGTACGCGTGCCAGGAAAAGGCAATACCGGGACGATGGGCGCGCCTCCGGGCGATTTGTATTTGCGCGTGGTGGTGCGGCCGCACGAATTTTTCGAACGCCGTGGAAATGATTTGTACACCAAGGTGCCTGTGACCGTGGCGGAAGCTTCGCTGGGCGCGAAGGTGGAAGTACCGACGATTGATGGCCGCTCGCTGGTGCGTATTCCTCCCGGAACGAACAGCGGCAAGACGCTTCGGCTGAAGGAAAAAGGCGTGCCGAGCGCGCGGAACGGCGAGCGCGGCGACCAGTACGTGGAGATTCAGGTGGTCGTGCCGGAGCCAACCGACGAGCGGGTGCGAAATCTGATGAAGGAACTGGAAGCAATCGCGCCCGCTGATCCGCGCAAGGACTTGTTTGCCAAGGCTGGAGTGTGAAGGCCATGCCACCAAAGACCAGAAAACGCGCCAAAGCCGGCTATATGATCAGCGCTGTGGCGGAAATCTATAAGCTGCATCCGCAGACGCTGCGGTTGTATGAACGCGTGGGATTGCTGAAGCCTTCGCGGTCGCTGGGTAACACGCGCTTGTATACGGATTCCGACCTTGAGCGCCTGGACGTGATTCTGACGCTGGCGCGGGACATGGGGGTGAACCTGGCGGGGATCGAAATTATTTTGAACATGCGCGAGAAGATGATCGAGATGGAGCGGCAGATGAGCGAGTTTGCACATGTGGTGCAGCAGGAATTGTCGCGCATGGCCGCACAACCGGATGAGCGCACGTCAAAGCACGCGATCGTGAGGACGGGGCCGAGAATAGTAAAGACGTGACCATTGACCGGTGGCCCGTGAAGAGACGAGGGATTCTGATTCTGGGGTGAATGGATAACAGCTATTGGATTAGAGCGAGTAGAAAACGTCGGAAAGCCCCGAGTGAAAATCGGGGCTTTTGCTTTTCGTGCACAGATATCCGCAGGGGAGGCGCATTGTGAGCCGCGACAGGGGGACGTATGATGGCTGTTCGGGAGTGCGGGCCGACAGGGTCGGCCCGCTTTTGAGATTGCAGCCGCAGTGAAGAATTTCCAATTAGGAGTCAGCGCTTACGCCGTAAGAGCGGAAGCTGCGCTTCCGCACTCAAAAGGGAGAACATGGCCAGGGAAGATTGCACGTTGTGCAAGGGAACGGGTTGGAGACTGGTGCCGCGGAAAGATGGTGCGGCAGGCCAAATGGCCGTGGCCTGCGAATGCGGCATGGAAGAGCGCGCTGAAAAAGTGATGGAGCGCGCGCATGTGCCGAAGCGCTACGAGCATTGCGATTTCGAGAGCTATGCGACCGATCTCGCGGATGGCAAGACTTGGAGCACGCAACATGAGCAGGCATTGAAGCAGGCAAAGCTGATGACGCAGGGGTTTGTGCGCGATTACCCGGTTACGGAAAAAGGCTTGCTGCTGATGGGGCCGTCGGGCGCGGGCAAGACGCATTTAGCGGTGGCGGCATTGAAAGAACTGATTCGCCGGGGGCACAACGGGATGTTCTGTGATTACCGTGAACTCTTGAAAGAGATTCAGGCCAGTTACAATCCGGCGAGCGAGTCCACGGAAATGGGCGTGCTCGAGCCGATCCGCACCGCGGAAATTCTGGTACTCGATGATCTGGGCGCCAGCAAGCCCTCCGCGTGGGTACTGGACATAATCGGGTTGGTGCTCAACGCGCGCTACAACGAAAAGCGGATGACGATTTTGACCACGAACTATCTCGACGAGACCCCGACGCCCGAGCCAATGCCACGCCTGCCGGGCGGACAACGCGTCGTCGTGAAGGAGGACACGCTCGCGGATCGTATCGGCGCGCGCATGCGTTCCCGCCTCTATGAAATGTGCCGCGACCTGATGATCCAGGCCCCCGATTTCCGGCGCGAAACCCGCCAGGCGGGCCGTGCAAGAGCGTGAATGAGGATCGTGCCAAAACTCGCAGTTGTGTTCTTATTGTGCCCGTGACTCCGTCCTGTGAATGTGGCACAAGTGACCACTACCTCAGGCCAGAGGCGAGACCCCTCCCGCGAGTTTACCGGGGCATGGTGAGCCCGTCAAAACTAGCACCGGGATGACCTGAACTAGGTCTGATGGGGATGGAGAGCTGGCCTCCTCCAGTTGGTGCGTCTTACAGACCCGCCAAAGGGGTTCAAGGGGCCTGCGCGCTAGGAACTTGCCTATCACGAGAAGCACTTTGATTGACACGGGGTTTAGGCGGCGAGTATGCTTTTAAGGCTGTGGCGCTCCCCGCGACCTGCATGCGGCAGGCAAGTGTTTGCAGCATCTCAGTAGCTAGAGACCGAGTTACTTCGAGCAGGAGCAGTTAACCTCTGCCCCGTTGTAACCCCTCCTTGCAATTACCCCGGTTGGGATTCGGCAAGGATTGACTCGACAAAAACAGGGATAGAAATCCCGGAGGCGATTGAACATGTTTTCTGACCACGACAACCCCGTATCTTCCGCAGCAACCGCAGCAGCCCAGGAAAGCGAAAATCCCCAGAACGCGGAAACCACGCCGGCACCGGAAGCCGCGCAAGGCGGCGCCGCAACACCCGCAACACCTGTGCCCGTCGAGGCCGTGAAGCCCGAAGAGGCCCACGCGCATGCCGAAGCGCAGGCGCAGACCGCCGCGGTTGACGCCGAAGCTGCCGCTGCCGCCGAAGAGGCCGCCAGCGCGGAGGAGATGAGCAAGCTCATCGACCAGTACGGCGAGCCGCAGGAAACCGCGTCGCAGAACGAAATTATTGAAGTGAAGGTGGTCGCATACACCGAGCAGGGCGTGGTGGTGGACCTCGGCGGAAAGACCGAGGGCCTGATTCCCGCCTCTGAATTCACGGAAACGGAAGTTCCGCGCCCGGATCCGAACGCCACCATCGAAGTGCAGCGCACCGCTGAAACGAAGGACAACTTCGTCATTGTCTCATACCAGAAGGTACTGCGCCGCCGCACCTGGGAAAAGCTGGACGCGCAGTTCAAGGCCAAGGAAACGCTGACCGCGAAAGTTGTGGACCGCATCAAGGGCGGCCTGGTGGTAGACATTGGCGTGCGCGCGTTTCTTCCTGGCTCGCAATATGATTTGCGTCCAACGTCGAACCTCGACGGACTCCTCGGCCAGGAAGTGCAGGTGCGCATCACCAAGCTGAACCGCCGCCGCGGAAACGTGGTGGTCAGCCGCCGCGCGCTGCTCGAAGAAGAGCTGCACGCCAAGCGCGCCGAGCTGATGGAGAAGCTGAGCGAAGGGCAAACGGTGCACGGCACGGTGAAGAACGTGACCGAATACGGCGCCTTCGTGGATCTCGGCGGCATTGACGGCCTGCTGCACCTGACCGACATGAGCTGGGGCCGCGTGCGGCACCCAGGCGACGTGGTGAAGCCGGAGCAGGAACTCGACGTAATCATCCTGAAGTTTGACAAGAGCAAGCAGCGCGTCTCGCTGGGCTTGAAGCAGCTCCACAAGGACCCCTGGGTGGATGCGGGCGACCGCTACGGCGCAGGTGGAAAATATCGCGGCAAGGTTGTTGGCGTCGTGGACTACGGCGTATTCGTCGAACTCGAACAGGGCGTCGAAGGCCTGGTGCACGTCACGGAAATGTCCTGGTCCAAGAAGCCCACGCATCCCTCGAAGTTGGCGAAAGTCGGCGACGAGGTGGACGTGGTGGTGCTGGACATCAAGCCAAGCGACCGCCGCGTTTCGCTGGGCATCAAGCAGGCGCAACCCGATCCCTGGCTGGTGGTGGCGGAGAAGTATCCCGTCGGCACGGTCGTGACCGGCAAGGTGCGTAACATTGCCGAGTTCGGCGCGTTCATCGAAATCGAAGAGGGCTTTGACGGCCTGGTGCACGTGGGCGACGTCAGCTGGACCGGCCGGGTAAAGAACCCGCACGAGGTATTCAAGAAGGGCGAGCCGGTTACTGCGAAGGTGCTGCGCATTGATCCCGAGAATCGCCGCGTGTCGTTGGGCATGAAGCAGGTGAACGACATCTGGAGCGACTGGTTCAAACAGCACAAGGTGGGCGACATCGTGCGCGGCAAGGTTTCGCGCATCGCCACGTTCGGCGCGTTCGTGGAATTCGGCGAAAACATCGAAGGGCTTTGCCACAACACGGAGATCGAGGAGCGCAAGCGCCGCGACGAAGGTCCCGGAAACTTCCGCCCATCCACTGGTCCGCTGAAGAGTGCCGGCCCGCTCGAACCCGGCAAGGAATACGATTTCAAGATCATCAAGATCAGCTCGGAGACGCGGCGCATCGGCTTGAGCTACCGCGCGGCGGTGCGGCAGATCGAGCGCAAGGAGATCGAGCAGTACAAGTCGTCGAAGTCTTCAGCGACGGCCACGATAGGCGATGCCATGAAGCAGAAACTTGCTTCGCGCTAGCCGCTTCAAACTTTTCCGTTGCCCAGCCGGTTCATCAGATAAATTCATTTACCTGCGGGTCATTTTAATGATAGGAAGAGGGACAATCGGGCAAGCGGATGTCCCTCTAAGCCGTCTTGCCCCAAACAGTTGTGCGGCACGAGTGGTTTCCGACTAAAGAGGCATAGACCGATGACAAAGCAACCGACTCTCACGAAGGCCGATTTGATAGAGGAAGTGCTCCGGGTGACGGAGCTTCCCCGCAAAGAGTCGGAAACGATCGTGGAAACGATTTTCGAGAGTATCATTGACGCCCTGCAGAAGGGCGACAAAATCGAAATTCGGGGGTTCGGCAGCTTTCGCACCCGCCAACGCCGGGGACGGATTGGACGGAATCCGAAAACCGGGGAGAAGGTGGATGTGCCGGCGAAAAAGATTCCCTTCTTTAAGCCCAGCAAGGAATTGAAGGACTTTGTGAATACATCGGCAACCGCGGCGCAAAGTGAAGCTGCGCCGTCTTGAGGCTGGCGTTTTAGAGGATTGAGACTGTGCGGACGCCCCGGAATTGCGGGGCGTTTTCGTTTGGGCAAATGTTAATCAGTAATCGGCGCCCAGGAATCGGGGTCAAGATCGGGGTTCCCGTCAACCATGACCCGGCACTGCATGACGCTCGACGGGACACCAACTTCAGAAACCGTCGTACGTCGTTTCTGGCGATTACGGATTACTGATAACCTTCTGCTATTCAATTACGCTATCCTGACCTCCACATCATCTGCTCGGACACGGCGGTGGCACTCAATGGACTATCTCTGGACTCCCTGGCGTTATCAGTACATGGCGCAAGCGGCCGCCGGCCAGCAGCCGGAATGCATCTTCTGCGACGCGGTGAAACGGAACCAGGACGCCCAGACGCTCATCGTCTATCGCGCGAAGAAATCCTTCGTCATCCTGAATCGTTTTCCCTACACCTCCGGCCACGTCATGATCGTCCCTTATGCGCATGTGGCGGAACTCCAATTGTGCGAGGCCGGCGCGCTCAGCGAGATCATGGAATTGGCGAAACGCATCGAGACCATCTTCCACACGGCTTACAAGCCCGATGGCATGAACCTGGGGATGAATCTGGGGCGCGCCGCCGGAGCCGGCGTGACCGGACATCTGCATCTGCACATGCTGCCGCGGTGGATCGGAGATTCGAGTTTCATGACCGTCACCGGTGAAACCCGCGTGCATCCCGAAGAGTTGCAGACGACCTACGAGCGCCTGACCCGTGCGCTCGCCCAGGTAGCCTCACCAGGATCGTGAGATGGGCTTCGAGATACATCTTCGGTGCTTTGGGAAAACAGAGAGCCTCGGCCTTCCGAGAAACGCGATTCGTGCACTTTTTCCCGTGGACGAAGCCGGCTCCGAACCGGACTACTGGCGATTGCGCTACGATGGTCAAAACAGTTGCGAGATCGGCGTGAATCCCTTGCCGACCGATGCCACGAAGCTGGCTGGCCTTTATGTGGATCGGCCATGCAGAGACGTTCGGTTCTGGGACTCGCTGTTCGCCATTCTGAATATGGGTGGCGTGGTACTGTTTTTTCCGGGAGGGCCGTTGATTATTGCGCAGCGGAGCTCCACTGCCGGTGTGCCCGAGGGAATGGTGGAATCTTTGGGCGCGCTCGTCCAGGTTGACTCCGGCGAAGCGATCCGGAAGATCGTCGAGAAATAATCAGCATTCAGGGAGAACCGACTTGCATCTGGAACTTAGTGATGAGCAGAAGCTGCTGCAGAAGAGTGTGCGGGAATTCGCGGAATCCGAAGTGCGCCCGCTGGCGAAAGAGCATGACGAAACCGGCCGCTTTCCGCGCGAGCTTTTTCAGAAGGCGGCAGGCCTAGGGCTGACGGGAGTGGCGTTTCCAGAGCTCGAAGGCGGCGCGGGCTTTGATCACATCGCCTACACCATCGTCATCGAAGAAATTTCGCGTTGCTGCGCCTCCACTGGCGTCATCCTCAGCGTACAGAATTCTCTTTTCTGCGATCCGATCCATCGCTATGGCACCGAGGAGCAAAAGAAGAAGTTCCTGCTTCCCTTCACGCGCGGCGAACGAATCGGCTGCTATGCATTGACGGAACCGCAAGCCGGGTCGAATGCCGCGGCGCTGCAAACAAAAGCTGTGAAAAAGGGCGACGCCTACGTGCTCAACGGTACGAAAGCGTGGATTACCAACGGCGGTGTGGCCGACGCGGCGATCGTTTACACGAACACCGACCCGGCGAAAGGCGAAAAAGGAATTACAGCCATCGTGGTGGAAAAAGGGACGCCGGGCTTCAAGGTCGGCAAGGAAGAAAAAAAACTCGGAATCAACGCCACCGCCTGCAGCGAGCTTGTTTTCACGGACTGCGTGGTGCCCGCTGGCAACCGCATTGGCAACGAAGGCGAAGGCTACAAGGTGGCGCTTTCAACCCTCGACGGCGGCCGCATTGGCATCGCGTCACAGGCGGTGGGCATTGCGCAAGGCGCGTTTGAGGCCGCGTTGAAATGGTCGCAGGAGCGCATGGCGTTCGGGCATCCCATCGCGCAGTTTCAGGCCATCCAGTTCATGCTGGCCGATATGGCCACAGAAATTGATGCCGCGCGCCTGCTGGTGCGGAAGGCGGCGTGGAAGCAGGATTCCGGCGGACGCTTCAGCCAGGAAGCCGCGACCGCGAAACTTTTTGCCAGCGAGATGTCCACGCGGGTGGCGCACAAGGCGATTCAGATTCATGGCGGGTACGGCTACAGCAAGGAATATCCGGTTGAACGGGCCTACCGCGATGCGCGCATCACGGAAATTTACGAAGGAACCAGTGAAATCCAGCGGTTGGTAATTGCCGGTTGGCTGCTGAAGACGTAACGATCACCCCCGTTAAAAATTTCGCCCACAATCTCCAGGGGCCCTTCGGTCGGGCTCAGGTCAGGCCAGCCCGGCGCCTCTAACTGTTCCCGGGACACAGAGCGGCGCGGGAAAACGCTACGTAGTATCCTGACGGTGTGCTGGAACTTGACGCAGGCCTCGAATTCAATCCTGAAGACGATGAGGAATTTTTCTTCTTGCTGCCAGAGCAGCCAGCCGTTTGCCTGATCGAGGCACGTGAAGAAAAAGCTGAACCGCACCTGGTTCGCACTGCCAATTTGCGCCGTCGCCTGCAGCGCCTGCTCGGCCCCCCTGATCCTCGAAGCAAACGGCTGAACCTGAGAGAATTCGCTCGGCTGGTGCGCTATCGCGTCACCAATTCGGCGTTCGAGCAATCGCTCACCTTTTATCAGGTCGCGCGGCAAAGATTCCCGAAGCGCTACCGCGACCTGATGCGGCTGCGCCCATCGCCGGTGCTCAAGATCAACCTGAGGAACGCGTATCCGCGGTGTTATGTCACGCGGCACATCGCGGTGAACGAGCAGGGCATGCCCACCGACGGAATTTACTACGGCCCGTTCGCCTCGCGCCGCGCCGCACAGGTGTATGCCGACAGCGTGCTGGATTTTTTCAAGGTGCGGCGCTGCCAGATCAAGATTCGCCGCGATCCAAGGTTTCCCGGCTGTCTGTACTCGGAAATGAAAATGTGCCTGGCGCCCTGTTTTGCGGGCTGCAGCAAGGAAGAGTACGACGTGGAAGTAACTCGTCTGGTGGGATTTCTGGAAACGGGCGGTGGATCGCTGCGGGCAACGTACGAACAGGAGCGGGAGCGCGCCAGCGAAGAACTCGATTTCGAGCGCGCCGCGGCGATTCACAAGAAACTCGAAAAGCTGGACGACGCTCTGCGCGCTGGCCCGGAAGTGGCGCGGCGAGTCCAAGACCTTGACGCGGTGATTCTCCAACGCATGGCCGAAGACCAAACCATCGGAATTTTCGGGGTGCGTGGCGGAAGGCTAGCTGTGCCCTATGCGCTGCGATTCGGCGATACCAGCCAGCCGCGTTCCGCTGAGGAAGCGGTGCGGGATTATCTGGAAGCAATGATGAACGCACCGCCAGCCGCTGCGACTCCGAAGCAATCCGCGACCGAATTGGGCGAACACCTGCGCCTCGTTGCCCGGTGGTTTTACAGCAACCCGCGGAAAGGCGAAATTTTCTTTCGCGAAAAAGATTGGCCGTACCGGCGGATCCTGCGGGCGTGTTCGCGCCTGCTGGCTCCGCCGAAAGAAGAAGCCAACGAATTGAGCAAATAGAGGGACAATCGAGGGAGTGAGGGAATCACGATGAGCCAGGGTGCAACGCCGGAAGGCACGGAACGCTACGCACAGAGATTCAAGGAGATCGCCGCCGAGGGGCATTTTCGAAAGGCGCAGGTGCTGACCGTCTCTTCGCTCGGAGTCGGCACGTATCTCGGCCAGCCGACCGACAGTACCGACGCAAGTTACGCGGCGGCGCTCGTCGAAGCGGGCCTCGCGGGAATTAATCTGTTTGATACGGCGATCAATTATCGTTTCCAGCGTAGCGAGCGCAACCTCGGCACCGCATTGAAGGTGCTGGCGAACAAGGGATTCGCGCGCGACGAATTCGTCGTCTGCACCAAGGGCGGCTACCTGACGCCCGACGGCGCCATGCCCGCCGACGCCAACCGTTATTTTTTTGACGAATACATCCAGCGCGGCGTGTTTACCGCGAAGGAAGTGGCCGCCGGGTGCCATTGCATGGCCACGCGCTTCCTGGAAAACCAGCTGAACCGCAGCCAGAAAAATCTGGGGGTCAGCTGCATTGACGTCTACTATCTGCACAACCCGGAAACACAGCTCGGCGAAGTGCCGCGCCCGGAATTTTTAAATCGCGTGCGACAGGCGTTCGAGTTCCTGGAATCGGCGGTCGCCGCAGGGAAAATCCAGTTCTACGGCATGGCCACCTGGAATGGTTTCCGGCAGGAAGCGAAGGCGCCCGATTCCCTTTTCTTGAGCGAGCTGGACAAAATCGCGCGCGATCTTGCCGGAGATTCGCACCACTTCCGCTTTGTGCAATTGCCCTACAACCTGGCCATGACCGAAGCCTTGACCATGGGCAATCAATCCATCAACAGCCAGACGCGCACGATGATGGAAGCGGCCGGCGACCTGGGCATCACACTGGTGGCGAGCGCCGCGCTGCTGCAGGGCCAGCTGTCGCAGAATCTGCCGGCGTTCGTCGCGGAAGCGCTTGGATTGCACAACGACCTCGAACGGGCGCTGCAGTTTGCGCGATCGTCGCCGGGGATTACGACGGCACTGGTAGGGATGTCCCGCGCCGCGCACGTGGAGGCGAACGCGAAACTCGTAGGCGTGAAACCCGCGGGGATCGATGAGTTCAGTAAATTGTTCGAACGCGGCGAGACGGCCTAGCCGGACCGCAGCGAGGGATGGCGCTCGGTCAGCCAGGTGGCGATTGCGGCGTTGAACCGGTCCAGATGGCCCAGGAAAAAGTGGTCGGCGTCTTCGATGACCACCAGCCGGTTTTCTCCTGTCAGCGCCGCGACAACTTCCTCTACCTTTTTTCGCGCGCCGAATTTATCCCCGGAACCGTGAACGAACAGTTTTGGCTTGGGACAATCCGCCAGAAAAGTAAAATCGCCGCTGTTCACCGGAATGCCGATCCCGATCAGTTCACTCACGCGCGCATCGCGGCAGCCCACGCGAAGTCCCACCAAACTCCCGAAGCTGAATCCCGCGAGCAGCAACGGAATGCCTGGGAATTGTCGAGCGAGATAATCCACCGCCGCCTCGACATCGTCCTGCTCACCGCGTCCTTTGTCGTGCTCGCCTGCGCTCAAACCCGCACCGCGAAAATTGAAACGCAGCACCGGGATTCCCAGGGCGTCCATGGTCTTCGCGGCGTTGTAGACCACTTTGTTGTGCATCGTGCCGCCAAACAGCGGGTGGGGATGGCAAACGACCGCTGCCAGCAAGGGAGAATCCGAACCGTGGGGCGTCCAGAGAATCGCTTCCAGGCGGCCGGCGGGACCATGGAGAAACAAGTTTTGTGATCCGTGAACGGTCTTCATTTCTGAAATTATCAACAAAAGTGTACCCGAATTGGAACTTTCCTCCGAATCGGCGGAGGTCCTGGTTCTATACGGCCCACTACGCGCTGGTGCTCGTACTAGTGCTAAATCGCGGCACTTTGACATTGCAGTTTGCTGTTCCCGATGTTAATTTCCCCACGTTAGACAGACCAGGGGGCCCGAATGGGCGATCTTTCCGACCGGCGCGAAGCCCGGCGCTTCGCGATGAATTTGCCAGTCCGCGTCCTGTTGAACGACGCAAATGGCCCGGAACTCAAAGCCAACACGCGTGACGTCAGCTATCGCGGCCTCTATTTCGTTACTGAGGCGCCGTTTGAAAAAGGCAGCGAGATTGATTTTATCCTGACCCTTCCCCAGAAGATTATTTCGGCGGGTGACGTCAACATCCGCTGCCATGGCCACGTGGTTCGCGTGGAAGCCGATGACCAGGGGAAGACCGGCATCGCGGCCAAAATCGAAAAATACGAATTCATCCCCGTGCGCGTCTCCGCCGCATAGTTCCTCGTCTCCATTTTCAATGACGAGCCCGGTCTCCCGTGACCAGGGTTGTCGAAACTTACCCGCACTTCCACGCCAGCTGACTCCGGCTGACATTCATCCTTCCGCCAAACTATTTGAAAGAGTGTCTAATAATGGACTGCGCGCGCCTTTTAGGGCCAGTATGCTGTATCTCTGGATTCTAAAAAGTGGCCCCCGTGTCGAGCAAAGCAGATTTCGGAGCTTTGCACAGTGTGGCCCTTGATCAGTGGAGGTAAGTCGTATGCAGGAGAGTGAGAAAAATCCCGTCAAGAATCGCGAGGAATTGAAAAACAAGCGGAAGGTGCTCTTCAAGCTGTTCTTGAAGAACCCCATGTATACCCGGCTGGCTTTAGAAATCAAGGCGCTTGACGATCAATTGGCCGATTGTACCCAACTTTTGGCGCGGAAGTGAGCGAGACAGAAGCCGGCCAGACGCTCTTTCTATAAAACCCGCCCTCGGATCCGCGACGTATCGGTTGGCTGATGGACTTCTTTCCTATGGTGATCGTTTATGGATCCCCTGCCCCGCAATGACGCTTTTGCCTGCTGGTAAACCCTCCCCTCCTATCCTGAAATCGGTGGATCGAAATTCCAAATTGGCTTTCCCCTGAACCATTGAATCGAAGACTGCCCAATCTGGCATTTCCAGGTGTGATTCGCCGTGCCTTTTGTGCGTAGAATAGAGACCCGGGCGTATAGTTCGGATGGGCGAGGAAAACCCGTGGGGGGCATCATGTATCACTACAACCCGAAAATTGCTTTGGAAGAATTGCAGGAAGAAGCGGTGTTGCCGCATCCCGTCAAGCTGCGCGACATGATTCTGCGCAATCAGCTTGGGCCGCAGGACGCCCGGCTTCTCAATCATGACTTCCAGGAATACCTGACGCGCTTTGGCGAACTGCAGAAAATCGCGCGCGGAATCCTGGACAAATTGGCAGACGGACAGCGGAAGACGGCTTGACGGCGCCGCTGGATGAGTCCTTCCCTTCTCCTCAACCGGAATCCTCGAGTCCTGATCCTTTCCGCTTCCTCCGGCGCAGGCCACGTGCGGGCGGCACAGGCGCTTGAAAAAGCGTTCCGCGCGCGAGGCAATTGTGAAGTGGAGCATATTGACGCGCTCGAGCACGTCAGCAAACTTTTCCAGCGCCTCTACGACAAAGCCTACATTCGCATGGTGCGTCGCGCGCCGGACTTGATGGGCCTGCTCTATGGACGGACCGACAAGCCGTGGCGGCATCCGCACGAGCGCCTGGCAATGGACCGCCTGAACACCCGGCCGATGATCCGCCTGCTTGAGAAAATTCAGCCGGACCTGTGCGTGGCCACGCATTTTCTTCCCGCCGAAATTCTGGCCTGGCTGATTGCGAAAGAGAAATTGCAGGCGCGCCACGCCATCGTGGTGACCGATTACGACGTCCACGCCTTGTGGCTGTGCCGAACCGTAGACCGCTACTACGTGGCAATCGAGGAATCGCTCGAATACCTGGCCAACATCGGCGTGCCGCGGGAGAAATTGCACGTCACGGGGATTCCCATCGATCCGCTATTTGAAAAGTGCGTAAGCGCCGGCGACGCACGAAAAAAGTTAGGACTGTCGACCGCTGAATCGATCCTGCTTTTGTCCGCGGGAGGCTACGGCGTCGGGCCACTGGAACATCTGGTGAAGGATTTGCTCGCGATCGACCGGCCGTGGCAGATCGTGGCCATCGCTGGAAAGTCGGAGCCATTGAAAAGGCGGCTCGACGCGCTGGCAAACGGTGCGGGCAAGACACCGTCAGGCCAACCGCGCCTGGTGCCCGTGGGATTCACAACCGAGATGGATCAATACATGGCCGCTGCGGATCTGCTGATCGGCAAGGCCGGCGGCTTGACCACTTCGGAAGCCCTGGCGCGCGAGTTGCCGATGGCACTGGTCGAGCCGATCCCTGGCCAGGAGGAGCGCAACGCCGATCATTTGCTCGAAGCCGGCGCCGCAATCCGCTGCAACAATCTTCCCGCGGCGGCGTGGAAAATCGCGATGCTCGCAGACCAGCCGGAAAAGCTCCGCGCGATGAAACAAGCGGCGCGGGCCATGGCCCACCCTGGCGCGGCACGCGTGATCGCCGAAGACGCGCTGAGGCTGTTACACTAGAAATTCGCATTGATTGGGGAATCGCGAAGCAAGCCGACCCTCCGAGATTATGAAACGCAACACACTGCTGATTGATGCAGACGACACGCTCTGGGAAAACAATGTTTTCTTCGAAAAGCTCATCGAGGATTTCATCACCCTGGTAGAGCCCTGCGGCTACAGCCGCGCCTACATCCGGCACATCCTGAACGAAACCGAGCGCAAGAACATCCGTCAGTACGGCTACGGCGTACGCAGCTTCGGCCGCTCGCTCGAGGAAACCTATCTGAAGCTGGCCGACCAGATGGCCAAACGGGAAACGCTGGCGCAGATTCACGTGCGCGTGGTGGAGCTGGAGCGCACGCCGCCGAAAATTCTCGATGGCGTGCCAGAGACGCTGGCGTACCTCACAGCCCGCCACCGGCTAATCCTTTTCACGAAGGGAGAGCCCGCGGAACAGGCGGCGAAGGTGGAGCGCTCTGGCCTGCAGGGATTTTTCGAGGCCATCGAAATCGTGGGCGAAAAAGACGCCAAAACCTACCAGCTGTTGGTGAACAAGCACAAAATCGTGAAGACCCATGGCTGGATGATTGGCAACAGCCCGCGCAGCGACATCAACCCTGCAATGCAAGCGGGTCTGAACGCCGTGTATATCCCGCATGTGAACACCTGGCAGCTCGAACACGAGCCTGTGCTGGCGGGTACAGGAAAGCTGGTGATCTTGCCGGTGTTCCGCGATTTAAGAAACCACTTTTGAGGCAACGTGGTGCAATTCTGAAAAATCCCTGGTGCAGGACAACTCCCAAATGACTACGGAAACAAATTGGCCGAAAGTTGCTGTGGTGGGCGCGGGCGCAGTTGGCGGGTATTTTGGGGGGCTGCTGGCGCGTTCCGGCGCGCCAGTAACGATGATCGGGCGCGCCGCGTTCGCTGAAGCTGTGCGGAAGACCGGCTTGCGGCTGGACACGATGGAGTTTCAGGAGACGGTCTATCCCGCGGCGTCCACCGAAATCTCCGCAGTGGCGGGGGCGGATTACGTGCTGTTTTGCGTGAAGACGACGGACACCGCATCGGTTTCAAAGGAGATAGCCAGGTATATTTCGCCGTCCACGATTGTGCTGAGCCTGCAGAACGGCGTGAACAACGCGGATGAGATTCGCAAAGCTTCCGGAATCGAGGCGATCTCAACGGTCGTCTACGTCGCCGCATCGGCTCCCGCGCCCGGCACCGTGAAGCATCTCGGCCGCGGCGATCTGGTGATTGGGCCGCACTCGCCCAATGTGGACAAGACCGCGGAGTTCTTTTCACGCGCCAAACTTCCCTGCCGCGTTTCGGACAACATCGAAGGCGAATTGTGGACCAAGCTGGTGTGGAACTGCGCGCTGAATGCTGTCTCTGGCCTGGGCCGTGTAACGTATGGCGAAATCATCGCCAGCGAAGATGCAAAGCGGGTGGTGGAAAGCGTGGTTTATGAAGTGCTGGAAGTTGCGAGGAAAAAGGGCATACACCCACCTGGGCTGGAGGATCCGAAAGCTGCAATCGAGGGCGCTTTCCTGATTGGCCGGCAGATGAGCGGGACGCGTTCTTCGACTGCGCAAGACATGGCGCGCGGGAAGCGCACGGAGATCGATTCGCTGAACGGTTATATTGCGCGGCTTGGCTCAGAATTGAGCGTTCCTGTGCCGGTAAATCATACCTTGTATACGCTGGTGAAATTGCAGGAGGCGAATTTCTAGAACAATTTCGCTTTTATTGCCGGGCTGGCGCGTGAAAAGGAATGTGCACGATGGCTTCAAGGTCCACGGGCTGACCTTCGCGCGTGGCCGGTTCGAATTTCCACTCCTTGAAGGCGCTCATCGCGTTGGCATTCAGGCGTTCATCCACGCCGCGCACCAGTTGAATACTGTCCACGGTTCCGTTCTGCCGGATCACGCCGTATAGAATCACTTCCCCTTCAATGCGTTCCTCAACCATCGTCGAGGGATACTTCGGATCCACTTTGTGGACTGGTACGGGCGCGGCCACATCGCCCGCGTGGCTGGGGGCGCCTGAAAGATGCAGCTCGGAAAAGTGAATGATCCAGCTGCCCGTAGCGCTGTTGAAGTTCGGCATGTTGACGTTCATCGAATACACACGCCGCCGCGAGAAAATCTGTTCCGGTGGGGAGCCTGGCGGCAGAAGGGTGAAATTCGGCGGGCCGGTGCGAACCGAATCCTCTTCCAGGGCAGCGTTCGGGTCGGGACGCTTCAGGTAGGCCTGCGGCTTCGCCATGCTGAATTTTCCGACGCCGCCGAGACCCGAGATGCTGGAATTGGGCTTCGGATTTCCTCCACTGATTGTGATGCCGGTCGCGTTTCCTCCGCCGACGCTGCTGCTTGCGGCCACGATGGGTCCCACGCTTGAAGCGGAAGGCGCCGATGCGCCGCCTGGCACTCCCGGCTTTTTGCCTTCGGGAGAAATCGCTACGCGCGCGGATAAATTTCCATCCGGCACGGGAACAGCAGGCGCAGGCGGCGCGGGCGAAGCGGAAAGGGCGATGAGAGTCCCCATGGAGCCCGCTGGAGCAGCGGACGCCGAAGGTGCAACTTCGGGCGCAGCCGCCAGTTCGCCATCCTGCTTACGCGCGCCAAGCCGCGGCGCGGAACCCGCGTTTATTTCGAGTTTCGGTTTTGCCGGGCCGTTCTCGAGAGCCACCAGGCTGACTTCCGCGGGCTTCGGCTCCAGATTCGGCAATTCCGGTGAAGGCACGTCCGTCGTTGCGACCGTCTTTTTTGTTTTCGGGCGAAGCTTCTTCAGCGTCTGCTCGCTGATTTCCAGGCGCGGCCGCGCTGGAGCCACCACCGAGGCCAGATGCACCACGTTGGGCATGTCCGGCAAAATTTTCGGCGCATCGAGGGGTGCCGCGGGATTGACAAGAGTCTGCCGCGGGTGCGTCGGGCGAGAGGGATCGGTAAAGATGTGCTGGCGGGGATGAAACGCGTCGGCACCTTCAGCGGGCGGCGGTTCGGCCGGATTCTTGGCGTGCGGCACGGTTTTCTTTTCGCGCGGCATATTAAGCAGCGGAAGATCGTCAATCGGCCCCGACCAGGTCAGCTGCGTGTTGTCGAACGCCGGATTGCGTTTTGCGGACATGGGCAGATCGGGCCAGGGAATCAGCAGCAGCAGGATTTGCACCAGGGCAGCAAGCAGGATTGCGCGGCGCGGGGCGGGGTGTTCCACACGGCAATCGCGAAGGACGTAGACGAGTGGCACGGCCCCGGACAGGCGCGTGCGCTGAAAGAATACCAGGATGTTGCTGAAGAAATTCTGGTGAAAGCTGCCCCAGGCGATGTCCAGACAGGGCTGCTGCGTGCCGGGCAAAACGATCCGCGGCGGATACAGCTCCGCCTGTCCTAGCAAATCATAGCGATTGACCTCGAACCTCTTGCCCATGAACCTCTGATTGTACCGCGCCCCGCAGAAGCGCGCTCACTTCTTCTGGCCCGCGAAAGGACTGGGAAGATAGATGAACAGGACCTGCCAAAGGGTTACCCGGAGCGGGGTGTCTCCGGCAGACTGGGGGGACGAAATCTGAAAAAAGTAAGCGCCGCATCGCCCTGGCGAAGTACGCGAACGCGTTCGAGCTTACCAAAGGATTCAGGAAGGTCAAGCGAGCGTTGGTGCTCGGCGATGACTACTGCGTTTACAGCGAGCAAATTCTCGCCTCCCAAATACGAGAGCACGTTCGCATATTGCTCCGCTCTGGCGTACGGCGGATCAAGAAAGAGAATATCAATGGGCACGCTCGCGGTGGCAGGTTCCTCGGCGAGACGCTTCAGCGCGGACAACGCATCCGATGTCAGCACACGCGCACCGTTGCGAATCTCCAGATACTCGAGGTTGTTCCTGATGAGCGCCGCGGCGGGCGGATGCTTCTCTACGAAAATCGCCTCACGCGCGCCGCGGCTGAGCGCTTCGATGCCCACGGCGCCTGTGCCGGCAAACAAATCAGCGAAGCGAGCATGGGCGACAAGTTCGCCCAGGACGTTGAAGAGCGTTTCACGAAGTTTGTCGCTGGTGGGACGCAGCGCCAGGCCTTTCAGGCTTTTCAAGCGACGGCTGCGAAATTTTCCAGCAATGATGCGCATGAGCGGCGGGCCTCAGCCAATCCGCGCCAGATGATAGCGCCGCTGCCACTCTGGCGGCAGCAGGCGCAGCATGCGCTCGAGGGATTCCTTCTGCTGGGGATCCTCCACCAGCCCAAAAGCCTCTTTTCTGGCGCGTTCGAGCAGTGCGCGGTCGCGCAAGGGATTGGCCACGTGAAAGCCGAGATCCCCGGATTGCCGCGTGCCGAAGAATTCGCCCGGGCCGCGAATCAGCAAGTCCGTTTCAGCGATTTCGAATCCGTTCGTGGTGCGCACCATCGTTTCCAGGCGCGCGCGCCCGTCGTCCGTCATGCGTCCCGGCGCCACCAGGATGCAATGCGATTTCTGCGCGCCGCGGCCGATGCGCCCGCGAAGCTGGTGCAATTGGGCCAGCCCGAAGCGCTCGGCATGCTCGATCACCATTACCGTGGCGTTGGGCACATCCACGCCGACTTCAATCACCGTCGTTGCCACCAGAATCTGCACTTCATTCCGCCGGAAGCGCTGCATCACGTCGTCTTTTTCTTCGCTGGACATCCGTCCATGCAGCAGCCCCACCCTTGATTTCGGGAATACGTCGCGCGAAAGGCGTTCGTACTCTTCCATCGCGGCTTTTAGCTCGAGTTTCGATTCCTCAATCACCGGGTAGACGATGTAGCCCTGGTGCCCGGCTTCGACTTCGCGGCGCAGAGAATCCCAGACGCCAGGGAGGTGCTTTTCGGTGGTCATGCGAGTTTCGATGGGCGTGCGGCCGGGCGGCAATTCATCGAGCACGGAAACGTCGAGGTCGCCATAAAGAGTAAGCGAGAGCGTGCGGGGAATCGGGGTAGCGGTCAGCACCAGCACATGCGGCGCGAATCCGGATTTCGCGGCTTTGTCCATCAAGCGTTTGCGCTGCAGCACGCCGAAGCGGTGCTGCTCGTCAATCGCCACAAACCCGAGTCGCGCGAACTCTACTTCGTCTTCAATCAGCGCATGTGTCCCAATCACCAGCCGCGCCTCGCCGGTTCGAATGCGTTCGCGCGCCACAGTTTTTTCCCTTGGCTTCAGGCCGCTGATGAGAAGTTCCGCCCGGTATCCGCCGGGCGCCAGAATCCGGCGCGCCGAAAGGAAATGCTGCACCGCCAGAATTTCCGTGGGTGCCATCAGTGCGGCCTGGCAACCGTTTTCCATGGCGATCACCGCCGCTTGCATGGCCACGATTGTTTTCCCGCTGCCGACGTCTCCTTGCAGAAGACGATTCATCGGCACTGGCTTTTCCAGGTCGGCGGCAATTTCGGCCAGCACGCGCTTCTGCGCGCCCGTTGGCTTGAACGGCAGAATGCGCTTCAGCGCTTCGCGCACTTTGTCTTCGCGCACAAGGAAGGCAATGGCATTCGCCTTGCGCTGCGCTTTGCGGCCGAGAGCCATACTCAGTTGATAAAGAAAAAACTCTTCGAAGATCAAGCGCTGCTGCGCGGACGACCGGAAGAGGTTTAGCGCCTCCAGCGATTCCTCGGCCGGCGGAAAATGGGTTTGGATCAACGCCTCGCGCCGGGCGGGATAGTCGAGCTTTTCCCGCAACTCAGCCGGCAGCACATCCGGAATGTTGGAATCCAGATTCTCGAGCGTGTTGTAAATCGCACGGCGAATCATCCGCGAACCAAAGGTGCCGACGGCCTCATAAATCGGCACGATGCGTCCCATTTCGGTCGAGTCCACTTCCTCGCTGCGGAGCACTTCGATCTGCGGATTCACCATCTCGCGCCGCGCCGGGCGCAATTTATCGATTTCCACCTTGCCGTGCAGGATCAACTGCTGCCCGGGCTTCAGCCGGTCCTCCAGATAACCCCCGTGAAAAAACTTGCAAGGCAGCGAGCCGCTGTCGTCCTGGACCAGCAGGTGGTAGATAGCGTCGCGGCCATACAGGCCGCGGACGGCCTGGCCGCTCATCACGCGGGCGCGCAGAGTGTAGGTGCCGCCAGGCTGGACATCCTTAATCCTGGAAAAATGGATGCGGTCTTCGTAGCGGAACGGAAGGTAATTGAGCAGGTCTTCAAGCGTGCGGATGCCGCGCTTGCCAAGGAGTTCGGCGCGCTCGGGCCCGACTCCTTTTACCATGCGGACTTCGGTTTGCAGGCTGATGGGCATCCTTCCTTCTTTATATCATCCCCGCCTAAGCTTCGCTTTTCGTGAAACTTGCGCCACTGGCCTGCGTATCGTTAGAGTGGGCTGTCGCGGTCGGATTCGAACGCGGGAGGCTGCCTTGGCGGACGCACGATTGACGGAGTCGGAAAAGCGCGCACTCATTCTATGGGTTATTTTCGGCGTGCTGGGCCTGGTGTTCGCCCAACGCTATTTCTTTCGCGCGTTTCCGGAAGCGTCCGTGGATTTCAAGGTATCCCGCACCGAGGCGCGCCAGGGCGCGCGAGATTTTGTCCAGAGCCTGGGCGAAAATCTGGAGGGTTTCCAGTCCACCATAACGTTCGAGGTGGACGACGACGCCAAAACCTACCTGGAACGCGAACTCGGGCTCGAGGAAGCGAATCGTCTGATGTCTTCCGAGCTGAACATCTGGTTCTGGGACGTCCGCTTCTTCAAATCGCAGCAGGAAGAAGAGTATCGGGTCCGGGTAAACCCTGCGGGGAAGGTCGTTGCTTATAGCCACAAGATCGAAGAAGCGCGCGGCGAAAAATCATTGAGCCGCGAAGAGGCGCTGGCTGCGGCCGAACAGTTTCTCCGGGCAAAACTCGGCACGAACCTGGACAACTGGTATTTTCTGTCCGAGGAAGCGAATTCGGAGGCGCGCCCCAACCGGCTGGACTGGTCGTTCACATGGGAACGAAAAAACTTCAAAGCAAAGGAGGCACCATACCGGCTGCGAGTCGGGCTGCAAGGTGACCACATTGGGAGCACGCAGGAATTTCTGCAGGTGCCGGAAGCCTGGACGCGATCTTATCAACACCTGCGCTCCACCAATATTTTCTATAACCAGATCGCGCTGATCCCCTACGGTTTCCTGATGGGCGCTGCCCTGTGGCTGGGGATATCCCTGATGCGCCAGGGCAAAACGTCCTGGGGCGCTGCGCTGAAGCTCGGGGCCCTGGTGGCCGTCCTGTTTTTCCTGATGCAGGCCAACGATTGGAATTCCATCCGAGCCGGTTATGACACTCACCAAGCGTACTCCAGCTTTGTTACGGCGCAACTCGCCAAACTGCTGCTCGGGGCGCTGGTCACGGGTTTGATGGTCACGTTGGTTCTCCCCGGCGGTGAGCCGCTGTATCGCGCCGCGCAACCGTCCCGCTTACGGTTGTATCAGGCATTCAGCCGGCGCGGGATTCGCTCGAAGGAATTTTTCAGCTCCTCGGTGGTCGGCATTTCGATGGCTGCGGCTCACATGGGCTTCATCGTGGCGTTCTATATGATCGGGCGGAAGTTCGGCGTGTGGGCGCCGCAGGATTTGAGTTATTCCGACGTCGTCAATACGTCGTTCCCGTGGATCGCGGGCGTGGCGATTGGCGTGATGGCCGCGACCAGCGAAGAATTTCTCTTCCGGCTTTTCGCAATTCCCTTTCTCGAAAAAATGACCGGCTCGCGAATCATTGCGGTTGTTCTTCCGGCATTTTTCTGGAGCTTTCTGCACAGCGCCTATCCGCAGGAACCCGGATATATCCGGGGCATTGAGGTGGGGTTGATTGGCATCCTTGCGGGCATCGTGATGCTGCGCTGGGGAATTGTTGCAACGCTGATCTGGCATTACACGGTGGACGCTTCTCTGGTCGGGATGCTGCTGATCCGGTCGGACAATCTGTACTTCAGGATTTCCGGCATAGTGGTGGGACTCGCGGCGGTTGCGCCGCTCGGATGGTCTGGCATTTCCTACCTGGCGCGCGGAAGTTTCGAGGCGGTAGAGGATCTCGTGAACGGGGCCGAGCCTGTGGGAGAAATCTCCCTCGAGCGACAGCCGGCTGCGGCGGAAACGGCCCTCCCTTCCCGGCTTTACGAACCGCTTGCCACCGGAACAATCGGATTTCTGGCCTTGTGCGTAATCCTGGGCGGATCAGTGGCACACACGCTCAAGGGCGAGAAGATTGGCGATTACCTCGACTTGTCAGTGAACAACCGCACGGCCGTCGATCGCTCGGACGTCGTGATGCGCGAGCACGGCCAGGACCCCAACCGCTTTCAGAAAACCGCGCAATTTGTTGACGCCACCAGCCCGCTGGCCAACGAATACCTAGAGCGCCGGCTCGGGGTCCCGCAGATCAACAAGATTTATGCAGAGCGCGTGCCGGGGGCTCTCTGGCGTGTGCGCTACTTCCGCGACTCGGAACCTGAAGAGTTCGCCATCGTGCTGAAACCCGACGGCTCGCTGCATGCCTTCCGGCACACGCTTGCGGAAGATGCCAAAGGCAGAAACCTCACCAAGGAAGAGGCCCAGTCCATCGCGGAAGAATTCCTGCGCGGGACGAAACGGATCGAGCTGGCTGCCTGGAAACTGGTGGAATCCAATTCCGACAAGCGCCCCAACCGCACCGACCACACCCTGACCTGGCAGCAGCTTGTGCCGCTCGATCCGGACAATGGCAACGCCAAAGATTCGGCGGACCACGCTTACGCGCGCATGGACGTGCAGGTGCTCGGCGACGAACCCGCCAACTATCGCACCTACGTGAAGATTCCCGAGGAGTTCACGCGCAAACAGGAAGAGCTGAATTTACCGAGAACGCTTTTCACGATCGGGAAATATGCGCTTTCCCTCGGCCTGGCGATCTGCGTGCTGGTTTTCTACTTCTTGCGCTTGCGTTCGCAATCCGCGGGGATCGTGCCCTGGCGCCGGCTGACGCTGTGGGGCCTGGCGGGTGGCGCGGTGTTTCTCGGCAGTTTCATGCTCGGCAAAGGCATCCCTGCTCTGCTGATGCAGTATCCGACTGCGCTCTCCTTGCGGATGTTTTTTGCCACCTTCGGCGTGGGCATTTTTCTTATCACCGCATTCATCACTGGCGGCTTGGTGTTGCTCTTCGGCCTCGGCTGGTCGTTTGGCGCACGGGCCTTCGGCGCGGATAGGATTCCCACATGGCTTGGCATGCCCGCCGATTACTATCGCGACGCACTCTGGATCGCTACAGGAGGCGGCGCAGCGATGATCGGCCTTCGACGTCTGCTCAGTATGGCGGACGTCTGGTGGCCGACCCTGCATCGGCAGTTGCCGGCAGGTTTCGGTGAATCGTTCGACGCGCTTTATCCCGCCGCGGGAATCATTGGCGGAGCAATTCTGCGAGGCCTGCTTTTAACGGGAATTTTTGCCCTGGCGGCTGCGTTTCTAGGAGCAGAGTTACGTGTTCGCTGGCTTCGGCTGGCTCTGTTTATCGCGCTGGCGGTGGCGATGGTCACCGACTGGGGAAGCCCGGGCGATTTCATGAAGCAGTTTCTCGCGTCCTTGGTGGTCCTGGGCATCGTCGTATACGGATTCCGGCGAGTGGTCCGCTTCAATCTGCTGGGATGCTTTCTGGCGGTGGCGACCGTCGCGATGTTGGGGGGCGCAATGGAGTTGGTCTCGCAGTCGGATGTGTTCTATCGCTCCCAAGGGCGCCTTACCTTGGCAGCGCTGGCGCTCCTGCTAGCTTGGCCGCTCGTGGCATGGCGTATGAAATCTCAAAGAAGAGCTACAACCTGAGGTAGGCCGCGGGCATACCGGGGAATCGTTTGAGGCATCGAACCTGGTGAGTGGAGTGGTTCGGAGTTGGCTGCGCTTGTATTCCCGGGACCTGCTTACAAAAGGGAGTCTCCGGCGTCCAATCAGTGTATCGGTTGTGTAGCCTGCAGTACGGCCGTCCGCCGATTCACCAAGGTCTCTTGTTTCAATAGGTTACACAAGAGTCGGCAGAGAGAAACAAGCGATGCCTCTACCCCGTTTGGCTTTTGCGTTAGCTGACGATAGCGGCCAGTCCCGCACCTCCGGTGCAGCGCTGGCATCGGGGACCTCCTTGAGCCACCTTGAAGAACGCGCCCTCGTCCAGGAAGCACAAGCCGGGAGCCGCCTTGCGTTTGAGGAACTGGTCCGCCGCTACGACCGCGACGTCCTCCGACTCGCCTTGAACCTGATGAAGCGCACCGAGGACGCCCGGGACGTCTACCAGGAAGCCTTCCTGAAGGTCTACCGCAACCTGCACCGGTTCCGTTTCGAATGCAGCTTCTACACCTGGCTCTATCGCATTGTCACCAATGTCTGCCTCGATCACCTCCGTCGCCGCCAGGCACGCCCCGAAGATCAAGCCCCGGAAATGCATCCTGCGCATTACGAAGAAGGCATCACGGATTTCTTTGAACGCCAGAAGGAACAGCGTCCCTCTTCCGACCCCGAACGCCACCTGATCGGCCTGGAAATCAAGCGACGGCTGGCCTCCGCGATGGAGCGGTTATCTCCTCGCGAGCGCATCGTTTTTGAGATGAAGCACTACCAGGGCCTGAAGCTGCGCGCTATCGGCGATGCCCTGGGCACCAGTGAAGAAACGGTAAAGAACTCGCTGTTCCGGGCCACTCGGAAACTCCGCAGCCAGCTGGGAGAACTCCGATGACCCCGACGGAACTGAACAACGTTTGCGAACAGGTTGCGCCGCTTCTGGCTTTCTATGCCTGCGGTGAGCTGGACACGAGCGAACAGACATTGGTTCAGCAGCATCTCGCCGCTTGCGCCGCGTGCAGCGCGCAACTCTCGGAAGAAAAGAATTTGCAGAGCCTGCTCGGCTCCCTTCCCCAGGATGCCGACCGGCTGGATTCCGCGGGCGTGCTGCTTTCGCAATGTCGCAGCGAACTTGCCGAAACCCTCGACGATCTGGTGCGGCCACCGGTCCTTGAGAAGACTCCGGTGTTTGGCACGTTTCGCCGCTGGATGGCCTTGCGGCCCGTGTGGAGCGGCGCGGTGCTGGTCACGCTTGGGCTTCTTCTTGGCGCGCGGACTTCCCAGTGGTATTTTGCGCGCAACGCCGTGAATCCTCTCGACGCGGCCGTCAATGTTCGTCCGGGACCGCACTTTTCAGATGACCAGCTCTCTAGAATAGCGGTGGCCGGAATTAATTTCTCCCCCTCTGCAGGTACCGGAGCACAAAACGTCCGTGTGGAACTGAATGCGGAACAACCCGTAGAAATCACCGGCAGCCTGGATGATACCGATGTGCGCCGCGTGGTCACCTATGTGGTAAAGAGCGGCGATCGCTTCGATCCCGGCATGCGGCTCGATTGCCTGGAAGCGCTGAAGGCGCGTTCGGGAGACTCCGATGTGCGCGAAGCGCTGCTGGCCGCCGCGCGCAAGGATCAGAATCCGGCGGTTCGCCTGAAAGCGCTGGAGGCGTTACGTGATTCCGCTTCTGAAGATGCCGTGCGGGCCGTACTGCTCGATACCCTGAAGCACGATTCGAATCCGGGCGTTCGCGTGGAAGCGGTAAATCTGCTGGTGAACTCGCTGGAAAAATCGGGCAATGGAAATGCCGTGCCGATGATGGTGCCGGGGTTGTCCGCGCTGCCAGACGGAAACATGGTTCCAGCGATAGCCAGCAAGGATGCGCATGAAGTTTCCATGACGGGCGTGATCCGAACGTTGGAAGATCTGCGGCACAGCGACCCCAGCAGTTACGTTCGGCTGCGCAGCGCCGCTGCCCTGCGCCAGCTTAGCGCGCGCAGCGACCAATAACCCGGCGAAACGGATTTGGATTAAGATGGCGAACCGAGGAAAGCGATTCCCTTCGTGAACGATTCCGGAAAGTTCATACCGTGGCTGCTCGTTGCGGGTATGGCAGTAGCGTTCTCGCTCGTCACCTCCTGCGTGTACTGCCCGGTCTCGAAGGCTGAAAATGTTCCGCCGCACGCTTCCGCGGATCGCTCCGGAGAGTTGCCCGCGGCCGACGCCCGCACGTTCTCGCTGATTGCGGACATGGGTTCAGTGCACATTCTGCCGCAACCCGCTGGCTCCTCCCCAGCCGTGCGCTATACAGTGCACCTTGAAACCGATGCCCACGAACCACTTTCAGAAACCCTCTTTAGCCGCTACGTCCTCAATTTCCGCAATAGCCGTGGCACCCTCACGTTGAACGGAGTCCTTCCCCGGCTCCGCAGCATCGCGGGCAGAAATGCCCAGTTCTGGGTGCAGTTCACGGTCTACGTGCCGGCGAATTTCTCCGTCGAAGTGCATACGGGCGCAGGTGATATCGAAACCGGGGATATTGGCGGCCACGCTCTGCTGGTGACCGAGGGCGGAAACATCACCACCGGACGCGTTGGCGGAATGGATCACCTCGCCAACATGAGTACGGCTCCCGTGGCGAAGATCGAGACCCAGGGTGGGCACATCACCGTCCTCGACATCGCTGGCGACCTGGATGCCTACACCGCGGGCGGGTTCATCCAGGCGCGTGACGTGGCGGGCAACGCCAAGATCCGCACCGGTGGCGGCCACATTCGGGCCGCGCACATTCGAGGTACCGCGCAACTTGAGACTGACGGGGGCAATATCACGGTCGGCGAAGCGGGCGCGCTGGTTGGCGTGCGCACGGGCGGGGGACAGATCGATTTCGGCGAAGTGCACGGTTCCGTTCACGCGGAGACAGGTGGCGGCGGCGTTCGCGTCATGTATGTCTCCGGCCCCATGGAAGTGGAAACCAGCGGCGGCGGCATCTGCCTGACGCGCGTTTCAAATGTCGTCCGAGCCGCAACCGGCAACGGCAGCATCACCGCATGGATTACGCCCGAGTCCGGAGACGCATCGCATCCCGTGCGCTTGGCGGGCCCATCGCAATTGTCTTCCGGCAGCGGCGATATCATCGTTTTCTTGCCACGAAATCTGGCGGCCACCATTGAAGCCAGCGTGGAGAATGGCGGCGCTGACCGCATCGAAGCAGATTCGGCTCTTGGACTGAACATGGAGGCGCGCGAGGACGGCCCGGTGCGCGCTTCGGGCGCCTTGAATGGCGGCGGGGCGTTGCTGAAGTTGCGCAGCAATGCCGGAAAAATCCGCTTGCAGTATGTGGACGAACAGACCGCGCTGCGGCAATCCCTGCTGGAAGAGCAGAGACGCCGATTGGCACAGAAACTGAGCCAGATGGGATACCAGGAACCGGGACCGAGCATCGCTGCTGCGGCTCCGCAGACGACCGCAAGCGCAGTCGCTTGCACGGGAAGCGGGGCGGATTGGTGGGATAACTGGAAAGACCACCTGCAACTTTGGTTTCAGGGGGGAGTGAGCGAAGAGCCGGAGGAGTTCAAGAAGCACCTGATCAATTCGCCTCCGCCGGATTACCCGCAGATGGCGCGGCGGGCGGGCATTCAAGGCGTGGTGCGGCTGCAAGTACGAGCGAAAACGGATGGAACGCTCGAAGTGGAAAAGGTTATAGAAGGGGAGCCGGCGCTGGTCGAGGCGGCTCGAGCCGCGGTGCGGCAATGGCGGGTGAATCCGGGAGATATCTGCGGCAAGAAGGTGGACTTAATTTCAACGTTGGCTTTTAACTTCCAGCTCCGTTAGTGTGTGGGGTGGGGGCAGGAATTCAGGTTCGTCGGTCGTCCTGAGGTAGTCTTTGGAGTTGTCCGCGAAGGAGGCTGTATGAGGTTTCGCTCCGCATTCCGTGCGATTGGTCTGGCGCTTTTGGCCGTGTCCGCGCTCACCGCTCCCGCCTGTTTCGGGGTGACCCGCGAATTCGCGCAAACCTATCATCTAAAGTCCGACGGCACTCTGGAACTGAACAACATCAACGGGACGGTGCGTATCGAGGGCTGGGACAAGGATGAGGTGGAGGTGCGCGCGGTCAAAACCACCACCGACAAGGAATCCAAGCTCGACCTCGTCTCGATCGACGTGAACTCCAGCCCCGACAGTCTCTCCATTTCGACGCGCTATCCTTCCGAAGAGGGCGTTGAAGTCGCCGTCGAATACACCGTACACATGCCGCGGCATGCGCTGCTAAAGCACATCAACACGGTCAACGGTACCTTGCGCGTCAAGGACCTCGAATCGCTGGGCGATCTCCACACCGTCAATGGAAACATCGAAGTTTATGAAAGCAGCGGCAACCTTCACGCACACACGACGAACGGAAACGTCTACGTCGAGCTGAAGCATCCCGCGGATTTGCATGGCACACAGGCGGAAACCACCAATGGCTCCGTGCTGCTGGCCATTCCCGCGGATTCGCAGGCCGATCTGGAAGCCCGCTGCATGAACGGCAGCTTCTCAACCGAACTCCCCTTCGTCATGGAAGGGGCCATCCAGCCTCGCATCCTGAAGGGGCGGCTGGGCAAGGGCGGGGCGCCAATCCGTCTGGGAACCGTAAATGGCGCCATCCGAGTCGTCGCGCTCCGGTCGACCATTTAGCTTCTCCTGCGTCTAAAAAGACAAAGGAGAGATCATCATGCTGCAACGGCAAATATGGACAAGCTTTGGCTTGGGGGCGCTCGGCATCGCTCTGATCGCCCTGCCGGGCTCTTCAAGCGCAACGAAAGTTTCCGAAAACGCTGCCCCTGCAACTCAACCTTCACGCCAGGAAGTTTCGCAAGCGCACCTCAGGGTAAACCCTGAGGTGAAGATCCAGGCGGACCCTCAGGACAACGATATCTGCGTCTTGGTCAACGAACTCGGAGACAGCAACACCCTGGTTCAGGACCTGGGCGACCCGAAGAACTCGGACGACGACAATCTTCAGATGTTTATGGGCTCCGGCGGCGGCTGGCTGGGTGTGGGCGTTTCTGAAGTTTCGGCGGACAAGGTGAAAGCCTTGAAATTGCCCGAAGAGCGCGGCGCGCTGCTCGGAAAGATTGTTCCCGACAGCCCGGCTTCCAAGGCCGGCCTGAAGGAAAATGATGTGGTGCTGGAAATTAACGGCCAGCGCGTCGAAGGTACGGAGCAGTTTCGCCGCTTGATTCACGAGATACCCACAGGCCGCACGGCCAACCTGACGGTGTGGCGCGACGGCCGCTCTGAAAACATCAAAGTTACGGTAGGAAAACAGGAAGCCGGCAACATGAGGGTGTTCGCGGACGGGCCGAGGTCATTTGCATTCAAGATGCCCACCATGCCCGCCATGCCGGACTTGTCCGGCCTCGAGCGCCTGCGCACATTCTCGATGGTTTCTCCAGGACGCCCGCTGCTCGGCATTGACGCGGAAAACCTGGAAGGAGATTTCGGACATTACTTCGGCGCGCCAGACGGCGAGGGCGTCCTGGTGCGCGGCGTATTCGCGAACTCCGCCGCGGCGAAAGCTGGATTGAAAGTTGGCGATGTCATCACCAGCCTGAACGGCGAGCGCATCCGCAACGCCAGCGAACTGCGCGAAAAGTTGCTTTCCAACCACGAAGGAAAAAGCGCCAAGCTCGGCGTGGTGCGAAACAGGAGCGAGATCACCTTGTCCGTGGAGCTCCCGGAACAGAAAGAGGAAGAAGAACACTTCCTGCCGGAACGCACCAATATCTGATTTCCATGCAGACACAGCGGCCCGGCTCGGGATTTTTTGAGCCGGGCCTCCCTTTTCCGCGAACCAGGCTTTTTCCGGTTCGCGGCATCGCGAACGGCCTAGCCGTCCTGGCCATACTTGCGAATCAGGCGGAAGGGCCTCTTGATCGCCTCCCAGATCCGCGAGCCTCCCTCTTCCCTCCCTTCAGCCCAATCTTCCTCGGTTGGCGAAAGCGACAGTCGCAGCAGGTAGGCAATCCCAGCCGGCCCGCCTCCGCCCATCTTTAGCCGGAACATCGCCCGCTGGCGCAAGGACGGCGGCTCATACCCTGCCGTGGGCAGCCAGCCCTCCACCTGCCGGACCAGTTCCCCGGCCGCGCGGTCTGTATTCGTGGTCGCGGCCATCGCTGCGGGGACGGGAACGCCCAGCAGCGATTCGGCAAGCAGCAGGCCTACATGCAGCATTCGTTCTGCCCGTACCTCCCTTGCGGCCTGCCGCACTCGCTCCCAGCGAATCTCCGGATGGCGCGCCACAATCGCAGCGATGTCCGCCGGCCACATCAGGCGCTCCCAGAAGTGTTTCGCACCATGAATGCAATTGAGCACCAGTTCATCTTCCGGGCAAAGCGCGGGAATGTCTCGCCCCTCCAGTACCGCCAGCCGCTGCCGCGCGAACAGGTCTTCGATCCGCATCGGGCGCGGGTAGTAGCGAAAGGTTTTCTCCGTATGGAGTTCCACAATCTGCTGTGCGCCGGTCCGCTTGAAGAGATATTCCCCGGGAATTTTCCCCGCGAGAATCGCCGCCTCCGGCACATCGGCTTCAAATCCCAGCGCGGTCAAGACTCTCGAAGCAGAAAGTATCGCCGAGTTGCGCACCAGCAGATCGAGATCCACGTAACTCCGCACCGCGGGATCGCCATAAGCCAGCAACGACGCGATCGGGCCTTTCACCAGAATGGTTTCGACGCCCGCCTGCCGGAATCTGTCGAGAATACGAAAAAGCTCCGCCGTCATGCTCAGGGAGAAAAGATGCTGGGTCCGCATTCTCCCCTGGAGTTTCTCCCAGGCGTCGGGGGGCATTCCTCGATCCCCTTCCTCCTTCAGGCGCATCGCGACCACGCCCAAGACGCTGTGCTCCTCGGCAAGTTCCAGCGCCACGGTCCAGTCCAGAGTCGCCGCCAGGGGAGCAATCCGGCCAGCGGACAAGGGAGAAGGGGAAGCGCACGCACAGAGAAATTTCCATTCAAGATCGAAAGGCTTTGCTCCAAATGGAGAGAGGGCCGTCAGATGTTTCTCCTCGTACGGGTGTTTGCCAGTGTACACCGGAGGTTCAGCGGCCGACAGGAGCTGTCCCCGGGAAGCGCCTGCCAGCATAGTTGGATTGCTGGCCCTCGATTGAAACAGTTAGGAGAGGTTGGGCGACGAAGGGATTGTTCTAGAAGCGAGTATGGCCGACGCATCCTGCAAAATCAGTTCGCAGAGAGCCCCAATTTTCTCTGGTTTGGCATGCGGCACGATGCGGCGCACTGGCACTTGCTGGGTCAGCCGGCACAGGGTGTCAAATTCCTTTGCCCGTTGCTGCCGGTTGAGGACCCAGTTCATATAGGTGTTCTGCACCAGTTCGAGCACGGCTTCGCGCGGGTTGAGTTTATCAATGCGCGGCGCGTCCTGCTCGCTGCCGCGCGGCGCGAACATATACAAAATGCCCAACGGTAATTTCGCCTGCGAAAATTTCGCGCCCCGCCCGTCGAGTTCGAGGTAGCGTTTTTCCCATACCGGCGTCAACTGCGGCAGGGCATCCTCGCGGCCGAGCAGCATAGTCACGCTTTCCGGCCACAGGCAAACGCGCGGATAGCCGGGGACCGCGCGAAATTCGCCTCCGTTCTCTTCGAGCCCCACAATATCCTCCGCCAGCACCGGAAGCCCGCGCAGGGCCAGCGCCGCGGCTGTAGTCGATTTTCCGTAACCGGCATCGCCGCAGAAGCATATCGCGCGGTCCCGCATCTCCACGCCACTCGCGTGCAAACAGGTGATATTTCGCCAGCGCAGCACGAATCCGAGAACCGGCCCCAGAAAATAAGTGGCCATGTCTTCGGCAGTCAGCGGTGCCTGATAGGTTCCCCAGACACGTCCCGCCTGTCCGTCCACGACAAAGCGGGTCCCGTCTGAATAGCAAAGTTGAAAGCCTTTAAAGGCCCCATGCTGGGTGAGAATGAATGAGGCATCGCCAGAGCCTGCGGGTTCGGATCGGTGGGCCAGGATCTGTGCTGGAAGTGCGACTAATTTTCTCGACCAGTCCGGCTCCGGACCATCTTCAAACCGCAGATCAACTTCTCCCTGTTCGATGTGAGCCGGATGGAGTCCGCCAATGCGGCAAGAAGAGTTGATTCCAAGGCCGTAAGCTCGGTAGGAATGACTCAAAGGGACCTATTTCTTGCTGCACCTGCGCTGTGCGCGGGGTTCAGAGGCCGGTACGCCGCTTCCGCGGTTTAGTTCCGCCGTCGAGCCTGGATCTCGCGCCTCTGGCTTTGGTCATTTCCGCTAGATCGCCATAAACAAGCAGCTTGGGTGGTTGATAAGGCTTTTTCTCGGATCGCTTGGATGGCTGCTTCATTCACGCCCCTTACCTAGCACTCTACTGAATCCCTCTTTCCATTTCAATGGCTTTCAGCCACACCGAAAAGGAGAGCGGATAAAGATATTCGTTTCTGAAGTAACCCTTAGAATTCTCTAAAGTTGCTAGCCAGTCTTCCCATTTTATGAATTCATGAACTGTTTTCGGTGGATTTTTTTCACGATTTGGCCGCCACCCGCATTTTTGCCAGCATACTTCGAGCGGGTCTTCGAGCAGTGGCGCCTTGGGCCGCACCAGAACTCTGCCAGGCAATCCACCCTTCATGGCCCGCCGGGTGAGATTCTTATTGATGCACCAGGGCACGGGAGGAAGGCGCAAGAGGAAACGCAAGATGCGCAGGTCGAGCAGAGGCGCTCGCAGTTCGAGAGTCACTCCTGTAAAGCCCGCGTCCTCATCCTCATGGACACTGGCCCAATACCCTGAGTGCAAGGAACGGTAGGCGTTCGGGTGCAGTGGATGCTCCTCAATGGGCGGACGCTCCCTGAAGCGCTCCTCACATTCGACACGGGTACGCTTTTCAAATCGCTCATTCAACCACGGGGGTAATTCTGGAGGGGCGGCGCCTCGACCGAACCAGTGGCGAACTTTGTTCTGAAATCCTCCGCGCAAGGATGGAAAGCGCCCGTGTGCGCCGATATATCCACCGAAGTCCCGGATGATGTCGCTCCACCGATCACGCTCATATAGGTATTTGAGATAGGGCCATGACTGGCCCGATAAAACGTCGTCGCCGCCATCCCCGGAAAGTACCACACGTGCGTGCCCGGAAATGGCTTGATAGAAGCGGTGATCCCTGCTTAGAAAGAATTCCGCACTGGGCTCGGGCGCCGACGCCGCCTGCTGCTCATCGGGCCGAACGGAACCTTCTTCCAGAATTTCATGAGCCATGCCAAGATGCTCGGCGGTGAGTTGCGCAAGCTTTGGCTCTGGATCGTCAAACAGCGGCCGCCAGCTGATTGTAAAAGCCTTGAGCGCCGGGCAATTGCCGTTCTCTCGGGAAATTCCTGAAGCGGTGGCGCACACGGAACCGGAATCAAGGCCGCCGCTCAGCAAGAGCGAGGTTTTTTTGTCTGGCAACCGGTCGCCAACCGCCTGCTTCAGCAGGTCAGAATAGTTCTCCAGATATTCCCCGGCTTTCCCTAGCCGCAGTGGCTCCTCAATCGGCAAGTTCAGAAACCGCTTCAAATGGAGTTCGCCACCGGAAAGAACGAGCCGGTGGCCCGCGGGCAGCCGCCGGATATCCCTCCAAACGGTGCGCGCTGGATCGCTCGACAAACCAGTGACCAGGAAATCGCGCACAAACAAACCATCCAGAGCATCGGAAATTCCAGGGCCCTGCCGCAATACCTTCAGCGTATTGCCGAAGCAGAAGATTCCGGCATGCCAGGTGTAGAAAAAAGGCCGGGCGCCGGCAAAATCCCGCGCGCAGAGGAGCGATTGCCGCGAAGCGTCCCAGAGGGCGAAGGAAAAGTCGCCCAGCAATTTGGCGAGGGTCCGCTCCTGCCACGCGCTCCATGCCAGAAGCACCAATTCTTCGTCGGAAGCCTCCTCGGTCGCAGGTGTCCGGTTATCTTGCAATTCTTCGATGAGTTGCTTCCGCGCATCCAGGCGCACTTCACCGAGCAGCGTGTAGCGCTCGGCAAGCCGTACGGGCTGGCTCGGAGACTGGTGACGCGTCCCGGTCTCCAGGTACGTAAAGCAGGTGCCCAAGCCGTCCTTTGCCCAGGTCTGGCCGCCGTCGGGGCCGCGAAAATGCAGGTGCTGCAGAACGAGCTCCAGCAATCGCGGCTCGACGGCCACGCCGTCCGTGCGCACCATGCCGAAGAATCCGCTCACGGCTCGTCCGCCGGCGGCTCGGGGAAATCCTGCCCGAAGGCAGCATAGTGCCGGTGCATCGCTTCATCCTGGTTCAACGCCTCGCCGCCGTGTTCCACCCACGCGTGAGCTTCAAACCTTTCGTTCTGCTTGCGGACTCCGATGCGCAAGCACGCCGGAATTCCCTGTCTGCGGAGCAAATACCACAGAGTCAGGGATTCCTCGAGGCAGGTGAATTGGGCAAGCGAGTAGCGCAAAGCGGCGCGCACCATGCGGCAGGTGACCTGTACCCCATCTCTCATCTCTGGGCGGGTTTCCACTTCCTTGGCTTTAAATTGAACGCGAAGTTCGAGCGCAGTGAACGTCTTGCCGTATCCCCGCAAGCGCAGCGACCATCGCACCAACGGCAAAACAATCGCGGCGCGCCGGAACATGCGCCGCGATGCCGGATCGAGCGCCTTATATCGTTGAAGTGGTTCCCACATCCACGGGTAACACTTGCAGCAGGCCGTTCTCCACCAGCCTGCTCAATAGTTGGGTGAGTTGGCTCCGCAATACGTCGGGTTCCACCTCATACTCTTCCTGAAGCTTTTCCAGTGCCACCGCGATTGATGGCTCGGAGGTCACCAGTTCCCACATCCGTGTGCCGGTGGCGTCCAGGCCAAAATACCGCTCGCTTTCCAGATTGAGCAGCACGGATTCTCCGTCGAGCTGCCGGATCAGCACGTGCGCAGGCGCCACCGCGCGCATTGTCAAGTCCACCATTTTTTAGGCTCCTGCCTGGGGACGCGGAATCCGGGAGTATACCGGTATCTTACCGGGGATTGCCGCGGGCTGTCACGTTCGGCGAGCGGAGCGCGCCATCCCGCATGGATTGTCTTCTGTCCGGAGACAGGCTATAAATTCGGGCGTGCCTGATCATGCGATCGTCCTGGATTCGCTGGAGAAATGGTTTCCACCGGCGCTCGGCGGCTGGCGCGCTTATCTTCAGCCGTTTCGCCCGCCCACTTCGCCCGCACTGCGCGGCATTTTCCTCAAAGTCCGACAGGGCGAGGCGGTGGCTCTGCTCGGGGCCAATGGAGCCGGCAAAACGACCTTGCTTCGCATCCTGGCCACGCTGCTGTTGCCGACAAGCGGCACCGCTTCTCTCGCCGGGCACGATACGGCGCGCGAACCCGCGGCCGTCCGGCGGCAAATCGGCTACCACGCCGGAAGCGACCAGGGCTTCTGCGCGCGGCTCTCTGGCCGCCAGAATCTCCGCTTCTTTGGCCGCTTGAACCATCTCTCCGATAGAATTATCGCCGCTCGCATCGAAACCCTGGGCGAACGGTTCGGCCTGGGCGAAGCGCTCGACCGCCAGGCGCGCGCGCTTTCTTCCGGCACCATCCAGCGCCTCAGCTTGATCCGCGCGCTTCTCCATCAACCGAGGGTATTGCTGCTCGATGAACCCACGCGCAGCCTGGACGCTATCGCGGCCGCTGATTTCCGGCATTTCCTGAAAACGGAAGTTCTGGCTCGCACCGACACCTCGCTGCTGTTTGCCTCCCACACCATGCAGGAAATCGAACTCCTCGCCGACCGCGTGGCTATCCTCGACGAAGGGAAACTTCTGGCCTTCGATACTCCCACCGCGCTCCGGGCCCGGACTTTGTCGTCTTCTCTCGAAGAAGCATTCGCGCGGCTGACCGGCCGGCATCTCTACTCCGCCGCGGAGTCGACACCTGAATGAGGCAAATCCTCTGCGACATTTTTCTTTTCTTCCAGCGCGATTTGTGGATCGCCAGCACGTATCGCAGCCCGTTTATTCTGGAGGCCATCGAAGCGCTCTTTGGCGCCGCGATGTTTTATTACGTGGCGCGGTTCGTCGACTCGCCTGCGCTGCGCGATGCCCTGCCCCAGGGGAAAACCTATTTCGCCTATTCGCTGGCCGGGTTTGTTTTCTTTGACTACCTCAATGCCGCTCTCGATACGTTTGATCGCAGCCTCCAGGAAGCGCGCGATGCCGGAACGCTGGAGCCGCTGCTGGTCACGCAGGTTTCCTTGCCGGTCATCCTGATTGGCTCGGCGTTTTATCCCTTCGTCGCCACGACGTTGCGCATCGCGGTCTATCTCGGCTGGGCAGCGGTGCTGTTTGATTTTCCCCTGCACGCCGCAAACTGGCCCGCCGTTTTCGGGGTACTCCTCACCACGCTGCTGGCCTTTGCCGGACTCGGTGTGCTCTCGGCAGCCTACCTGTTGCTTTTCAAGCGGGGGAATCCCGCCAAGTGGTTCATCCTCGGAGTGTCCAGCGTTGCGGGCGGCATGCTCTTCCCCGTGACCATCCTGCCTCCATGGCTGCAGCTCGTCGCCCGGCTGAACCCGGTAACCTATGCAATGGACGCCATGCGCGGCGCGCTTCTTGACGGTCGAGGCATCCTCGCTCTCGCTCGGCCGCTGCTGATCCTGCTTGCCATTGGCGCCATCCTTCTGCCCACTTCCGTTCTGATTTTCTCCTGGGCCCTGCGCCGCACGAAAATCACCGGCACGCTCACTCATCGCTAAAGGGAAAAACGGCCCCGCGGATACGGGGCCGTCTTTGGAGAAAGGCCGACGGGATTTCTGCTTCCGAGTTTACGGCTTCTTTTTCTTGTTGCCGACCTTGGTCTCGATGCCGCCGGTCAGTTGTTGCAATTGTTCCAGTCCCTGCTTGGCTTGCGTGCCCCAGATGCCGTTCGGGTCCAGCTCGATAGCTTTCTGGTAGGCTTCAATCGTTCCCGGTTTTGGTGTCACTTCGATCTTGTCGCCTGTCGTTTTGTAAATCGAGGGGTCCGCCACCATGCACGCGCCCAGCAGATACCATGCCTGCGCGTTCTTCGGATCCAGTTCCGTGGCCTTCTTCAGCGGCTCGATGGCCTCCACCATGCGCCCCGCCTGATACAGGCTGATACCAAAGTTGCGCCACGCCATTGCGGCGTTCGGCGGATCAAGTTCGGCGCACTTGGTGTAGGCCGCGCGCGCTTCATCAATCTTGCCGGTGCGTCCCAGAATATTTCCCAGGTTGTTGTAGTAACTCGGATTGTCCGGTTTCGCCGCGATCGCCTGCTGGTAAGCGTTGATCGCATCGTCGTTGCGTCCCGCCAGGTCATAGGCTTCGCCCATGCGCGCCCAGAACAGGTGGATGTTCGGATCCTTTTCCGGAGCGGCCTTCAGCCCATCTTGAAAAACCGCGACGGCCTGGTTGGAAAGATCGGCAATCTTGGCCTTTGCAGCTTCTTTCTGGTCGGCTGCTGTGGCTTTCGTCAATTCGGCTTTGGCGGCGCGCTCCTGGTCCAGCAGGGCCACGCCCTTGGCGAATTGCTCCTTCATGCCTGCAAATTTCTTCTGCTCTGCCTGTTGCTGTTTGTATTTCGCCGCCGCCTCGGGATTCTGCTTCTCCAGGATTTCCTTGAAGTTGAGGTTGATCGGCGGGGTATCCGCGCCGCGCACCTCCACCGGAACATCGAAAGGAGTCTGCATCTGCGGAGGCTGCACGGTGAATGTGTATTTGCCGTTCTTCAGGCCCGTAAAGGAAAATTTGCCGGCTGCATCTGCCTTCGATTCGGTTATCGCGCCCTGCTCGCTCTTGATCTTCACCGGAAGATTGGCCCACGGATTTCCATCAAAATCGATGAGCGAGCCGGTAATCTTCCCTTCTTGTTGCGCAGCCGTGCGCGTCGGGAAGCATCCAAGCATTCCGAGCGCCAGGATTGCTGCGAACGCGTACGTCTTCGTCCATTTCACCATGCCCCATTCTCCTTTTTTTCTAGAGGAGCGCCGGCCTCGGTCCGCTGGCCGGTTTCGACCATTATCTCTCATATCGCCCGGAATCCAAGCGCGGTGAGATTATTTCGCGGCCCCGGCGCAAGATTCCGGCCGGTAAGCAACCGGGTCGCGAACGCCCGCCTCCCGAAACGCCCGCAAACGCAGCAGGCAGCTGTCGCACGTACCGCATGCCATCTCCTCGCCTTGGTAGCAGGACCATGTCAGCTCTAGCGGCGCGCCAAGCTCCCTGCCTCGCCGGATAATGTCATTTTTTTTCAGCCGAATCACCGGCGTCACGATCTCAATCTTTGTTTCCGGGCGCGTCCCCCGGCGAATCAACTCCTGAAATGCTTCGTAGTATTCCGGCCGGCAATCGGGATAGCCAGAGCTGTCTTCGGCCACGGCTCCGATGTAGATTCGGCCAGCCCCGGTTGCTTCCGCCCAGCTGACGGCAACGCTCAGAAAGTGCGCATTGCGAAAGGGCACGTAGGTCACCGGGATCGCGCTCCCGCCCGGCCCCAGCGCTCCCACCTCATGCTCGGGTATGGCGATATTCAGATCGGTCAGCGCGGATCCGCCGATGGCTCGGAAATAGTCCAGCCTGACATGGAGCTTCCGCTCGACCCGGTAGAATTCTGCAATCTCAGAAAACGCTCGCGCCTCCCGCGCCTCTGTCCGCTGGCCATAGCTGGCATGAAGCAACCCCACGCGGCTGCGCCCATGTTTGTGGATCGCTTCGGCTGCGCAGACACAGGAATCCATTCCTCCGCTCAACAGAACGATGGCTTCCGTTTTTCCCAAGAAAGCTAATCCTCTTTTCCTAAACTACACGCCGCGCATAGCGGGGTCCCAAACAATTTTGTGAAGCTGCAAACCCAACCGGACCTGCAATCCGTCTTCGAGCATCCATTCCACCAGCTCTCGCGGTTCGAGGCCTCGCCATTTTCCGTTTGGATCATCGTGGACTGGCGAGAACAGAACTTCGCGCACACGTTCCGCCAGCCGGTGCTCGCGGACAAATTCCCGCGCGAACTGGTAGTCTTTGCGGCTGGTGATCACGAACTTCACTTCGTCGTTCGCGCCCATCTCCGCGAGGTTGTGAGGGTTGAAAGTTTCCGGCTCACCCGAGTCAGGGCACTTCACGTCCACGATCTTGATGACTTCTTTCGGCAAACGCCCGATGAACCGCTCCCCGCTGGTTTCAATCATCACCGTGTAACCCGCCGCGAGCAGCCGATCCGCAAGCGGATAAACTTCTTCCTGCAGCAACGGTTCGCCGCCCGTAAGTTCGACCAAGGAAATTCCCGCGGCACTTCTGTCCGGGCGCCGGTTCAGCCCTTCGACGCGCTCCATCACTTCGTCAACACTCACCTTTTGCCCGCCGTGAAAGGCATAAGCGGTGTCGCACCAGGTGCAACGCAAATTGCAGCCGGTGAGGCGCACGAAGATGCAGGGAAGGCCGGCGCGCGTTCCTTCGCCCTGAATGGATTTGAAAATTTCGGTGATAAACATTTGGAAGTCTGTTTTAACTCCCGCTTTGCCAACAGCCCGAATTTATTTACTTTCGGCAGACTGCCTCCGTCTGCCGTGGCGGGCGGCGGCTACAGAAAATCCCCACTGCGGGGGTAGCCGCTAGCTGCCGGTTTTTGCTTTCTTCGCGGAGCGCTTCGAAAGCCAGTAAATCCCTCCAAAAAACAGCGCCATGGCGATAACCAGCCGGAGATAGCCGGGTGAAACTCCCATCATGCGCAGAACCACCACGTAGCCGATGGCCACCAGCAGCGCCGGAATCAAGATGATCAGAAGTGAACGGTTCATTGCGTCCCCTGTTCCCCGCCGGACTCCCTGCGGCCCGACGAACTACGGGTTATAGCGCGCCATGGCAGTGTCGGTCTCCCAGATCACCACGTCTTTCAATTTCGCCCCGGGCGGCAAACCGGACAGCTCGGTGGTCAAATTATCGTAAAAGTACTTGGCCAGGTTTTCCGCCGACGGATTCACGGTGGTAAACGGCTCCAGATCGTTGATGAACTGGTGATCCAGCCGCGCGATCAGCCCGCGCATCACGTGCTTTAATTGCGTGAAATCGATCAGCAACCCGATGTTGTCCAGTTCGGGCCCTTCCAGCGTGACCTGCACGCGGTAATTGTGCCCGTGGGGATTCTCGCACTTGCCTTTGTAACCGCGCAGGGCGTGCCCCGACGAAAATGTATCTTCCACACTCACTTGAAACATAGCTGGCTTTCTCTTCCTCTTCTTCTCCGGGGTACGATGCTTTCAGGCAGGCCTGGCCGCGGAAAGAAACCGGGAGACATCCTCCAGATCGTTGGTCCTCCCATACCGGGGCAGCGAGTCCAGGAAAATTTTACCATAGGGCATCCGCTGGATCCGCGTATCCAGCAGGGCCAGCACGCCGCGGTCGGTCTTGGAGCGGATCAGCCGCCCGAAGCCTTGTTTCAGCGCCAGGACGGCTTCCGGCACCTGGAATTCAGAGAAGGGGTTGCGGCCTTCTTCCTCTAGGGCGCGGACCCGGGCGGCCACGATCGGGTCGCTGGGCACGGCGAACGGCAGGCGATCCACGATCACGCAGGAGAGCTGCTCGCCGGGAACGTCAACGCCCTGCCAGAAGCTGGCGGTGGCGAACAGAACGGCGTTTGGCGTGTTCTTGAAGCGCTCCAGCAGGACGGAACGGGGCGCGGTTCCTTGCACCATCAGCGGGAAGTCGACTCGCATGCGCACGCGCTCGAACAGATCATTCATCTGCGTATAACTGGTGAACAAGCAGAAGGCGCGCCCCTGGCTCAACCCGAGAAGCTGCACGATTTCGTCCGCGGCTTTGCCGGGGAAACCCGAGTCGCGCACATCGGGCATTTTCTGCGGGAGATAGAGCAGCGCCTGTTGCTGGAAATCAAACTCCGGCGGCAATGCGCATTCTTTCGCGTGGTCCAGGCCGAGGCGTTGGCGGATAAATTCAAAGCGGCCGGCAACCGTCAGCGTCGCCGAGGTCAGGATTACGGTGTCAAATGCCTCGAAAAGCTTTTCTCGTAGAATCTGGCTGATATCAATCGGCGTGGCGGCGAGGAACACGCCTTTGCTGCGCCGCTCGAACCAGTAGACGAAATTCTTTTCGTTGGATTCAAACAGGAAGGAAAATTCCTGGCGAATTTCAAAGCTGCGGCGGGCGATGCGCGTCAGCTCCTCCGGCTTTTGCGGCAGCGCGGCGAATTCCGTTTCCAGCGCCTTGCAGGCGTTCAGCAGGGCGTCGTAACCCTCGCGGTTCTGTTCGAGGAAGGCTTCGCGCTCCTGCCGAGCAAACGGGAATCGTCCGCCGCGCGGAGGAAAGCTGTCGAAAAACGCGCGGCTCTTCTCGCGGATTCGCTGGGTGCGGCGCAGCAGCGTGGGTGAACCCGTTTTGGTAAGCCGCATGGCGTGGTCCGCGTCGCGCGCCAGTTCCTCAAAACGGAAATTCGAAATCTGCTGGCCAAAGTAATCGCTGGCCACGTCTTCCATCTCGTGGGCTTCGTCAAACACCACTGCGGAATACTCCGGCAGGATGCTGCCGAAATCGTCCTGCTTTAGCGCCAGGTCGGCGAAAAACAGGTGGTGGTTCACGATGATCAGGTCGGCTTCCTTGGCGCGGTTCTGCATCTGCGTAAGGAAGCACTTCTCGAATTCCGGGCACTTCCTCCCCGTGCAGGTATCCCGCCGCGCGTCAATGCGCGACCACAATTCCGAATCGTCCGGCAAGAAAGTAAGCTCGGCGCGGTCTCCGGTTTCCGTCAGCTTCGACCAGTCTCGAATCTGCCGGAACGCGTCCATCTCTTCCATGCCCTTCAGCATGGGCTGGTCGGCCAGCGCGTGCATTTTAGAGAGGCACAGGAAGTTGGACCGGCCCTTCATCACCGCCACTTTCATGTTGGGCGCAAAATGCTTTTGCAGGAACGGCACGTCCTTCTGGTAAAGCTGTTCCTGCAATGATTTCGTGGCTGTCGAGATCACCACGCGGCGTCCGCTCGAGATGGCCGGCAGCAGATACGCCAGTGTTTTCCCGGTGCCCGTGCCGGCTTCGACAACCGTGTGATGATGCTTCTGAAACGCGTCGTCGACCGCCTCCGCCATCTGCAATTGCGCAGGCCGGTGCTCGTAGCCGCCGATCATGCTGCGTTCCAGCAAACCGCCGGGGCCGAATATCTGCTCCATCGTCGGGCCAGCTGAAGCAATCTCGTCCTCGTGAGCCGGGGCCACGCCGGCGGCCGAACCATAGGCGTCGCCAACGGCACGATTCCGCCGCACCGGTCGGCCCTCCACGTCGTCGGCCCGCAACTCGTCCTCAAGCGGCGCATATACCCGCTCTTCGACCACTTCCCGGTTCTTTTTCGGAGCCTCGGAAAAATCCGGGTTGGTTTTACGCTTGACCAGAAAACCTGCCTAATCTGCGCTTTTAATGCCTGAACGAGTAACGATAGCACAGTCCCGCGCGTCTCATTTTGAGGGCGGTGCCGTGGCCCGGGCCCCACAGCGGGCAAATCGAGGCAACTATGGCCCAAATTCACAAAGTATCCGGAAAGGTTCTCCCTAAACTTCTCGCCCTGCTTCTCAGCCTGGGCATGGTCTGGCCCGCGGTGGCGTATGACTATCCACTTTCCTCGAGCGCAATTCGCGATGCATATTTTCTGGGGATACGCCAAGGAGGGCTCACGCCCCAGATCCTTAGGCCGTATTCCCAGTTCGTTCGGGAACTCCACGAGGGAGGTTGTACGACTGAAATCAGGCTGGAAACTCCCTTTCTCGAGGTCGTTGCTTACGCCGCCCGAGTGCCCAACTACAGCTCGCAGGATGCGGTGAAAGATTTCTATGATAAGCCGATGAAATTCCGGGTCTTTCTGAATATTTGTTACAAGCGCGGCGCCCCGCCCCCCAACTCAGTCAGAATCAAAGTTATCCAGAATAGGAAAGAGATTGCCCCCGAAACGGATACGCGCTTGGCGTATGCCCAGCCGATCAACGAACTCTCCACGCTCCCTCCCAACGGAGAGAAGGTGGAGATGGAGTTCGACGCGGGAAAAATCGATTCCTCCTCGATGACCATAGCAATCGATACGCCGAACGACCAGCATGTACTGGTCGAAGTCGACCTCGAGGCTCTGCGCTGAGCTGGAAGCCCGACGTTTAATAGTTGGGCAATTTTCAGTTTTCCGCACGTCACGAACAGTGGACTGGGTTAGAGTGTTCGTGGGGAATTCCAGCCGCGCATCGCCGCCATAAGTGGCGCCCAAATCCGTCGTGGGGTGTTTGCATGAAATCAAGAAAATACCTGGTTTTGGCAGTCTTTGCCGCAATTCTGTCGCTCTCCTCCTGCAGTGGCGTGCATAATCGGTGCGTAACAAACTGCGTCATCACCGGCGACGCTGCTCTGAGCATCTCCGTCTCCGACACACCGCCCGCGAATACCACCATTCTGAGTTTCACCGCACCCATAGTCGGAGTTGCGCTGACTTCCTCGACCGGCAACCAGGTCTCCGTGTTCTCATCAGCGGCCAATATTGAACTGACCCGGCTGCAGTCGGATTCCGACGTGCTCGCGACCAATGTATCCGTCGCTGCAGCCACCTACACTTCCCTCAGTGTGACCTTTGCGGCCCCTTCCGGGGTATTCATCAATGCTTCGGGCTCGACAGTCGGTACTTGCGCTGCGGGAGCTGTCTGCCCCATCAGTGGCGTCTCCACCACGGTCACCGTCCCAGTCAACATCACGTTGAACAGCAACGCGAACCAGTGGCTGGATCTCGACTTCAATTACAACAACGCGATTGATACTTCGAGCGGCATCAAGATCAATCTGGGACTGGCGAACGTGCTTGCGGTGAATACCTCCGCGCCCATCGGGGTTCCTAGCGGCGACTTTGCCAACGTTGACGATTTTACCGGCCAGGTGCTGGCCACACCCACAACCGCCAACGGCATCACCTTGAAGTCGACGGCGCGCGGCAACCTGACGGCTACGATCACTTCCTCCACCCAGGTGTTCGATCCCCAGGGACTTTGCGGAGCCACCGTCAATTTGAACTGCATCGGTGTCGGCTCGATCGTGAGCCTGCAGGGCGTCCTGACGACGGCCGGCAAGGTGGTTGCCACCTCACTGGATGTCCTCGACAAGGGGCCATCGCCCGTCGACGAAGTGGAGGGCACGATTTATCCGAGCAACTGCAATGGCGGCGCGAATTTCGGCATGATCCTCAGCGACAGTTCCATCGCCACCAGCGGCTCGCCTCTGGCTGGCTCGCCATTTGGAACCGGAGTATGCCTGACGGTCAGCCCGACGGCGACCTTCCTCGTTGATTTCGGCATCCTGACCGGTCAGCCGAGCTTGCCGGCCACCAACGCCGGATTTTCTAGCGCCAGCGATCTCCTTGCGGGTCAAATGATTCGCGCCAAAATCACCGGGGCCGCATCGGGCGCAAACGGCATCAACGCCACGGCAACGGCCATGATCCTGCGCCTTTCGCGCCTGACCGGGACCGTGGGCACGCTATCGACCCCTGCTTTCTTCATCGACGGACTGCCCACCTACATCACCGCGTTCACCGTGCCGCCTTCGGTCGAGACCTACACGAACGCCACGCTCTTTGAAGGGGTAGCGAATGCCGGCAGCTTGTCGCCGGGAGCCACGGTGTCTGTCGCGGCGTTGTTCTACAATCCGGTCGGGGGACCAGTCCAGCCGTTACAAGCCGCCAAAGTGCGCCAACACTAAGTTTTCACCCGCCTCCGCAAAGGCAACGGGCCCCGGAAGTTTCGGGGCCCGTCTTTTCTGGAGTGCGTGAGCGAAGCTCTCGCTTCAGAGATTCTCAGAACGAGAACAAATTGAATTTGGTTGCTGGCGCCTGGGCCGCAGAAGCGGCGGCTTTGCCGCCGCACTCAAACTTGGCTAGATTCCCCCCACGGTGGTATTCGGCGGAAGCGGGCTGCCCAGCGGCGGCATGGGCGCCGACGGAATATTGGGCGCAAGCGCCGGCTGCAGCCGGCGATAGAGCGCCAGCGAAATGGCTCCCATTCCCCACAGCCCGACAATAAACCCGGCCCAGTGGCCGACAAACGGCAAACTGGTAAGCACGCGGACCACCGCAATTCCCACCACCACGCGCAGGAAAAAAGGCCAGAAGTCGTCGTCGCGGCCCATGATCCACTGGCCAACGATTCCGCCGACAACCACTTCCGACGCAAACAGCATCAACAGCCAGAGCATCAGCGAAGAGATGCCCACCAGCATGCCGACAATCGTGATGCACGCAATAATCGAAGCGATAAACACGCCGAAAAAGACCAGCACGCCCAGCCCGAAAGAAGCGCCGATCTGCCCCGCGGAATTCACCGTCTCCACCGCAAATTTCGGCATCAGCCCGACCAGCACCAGGCCAAACAAAATAAAGGTGCCGGTCCAGATCACCCGCCAAAGGTAATACCCGCCGCCGCGCTCTTCGCGCTTGTGCTCGATTTTCGTGAATTCCATGGGCGACGCGAGTTTGGCGTCGGAAGCGACGATGGGTTCGTTTTGTCCCTTGAAAGAGGCCTTGCCGTCGATTTCCGCCCCGGAAACGATTGAAAGCGATTTGCCCTGCTCGCGCAGCGAGCCGCCGATGAATCCGGAAATCGAGGTGGTGTCGGCAAAGCCAAGAAAATCACGCCCGATCTTTCCGTCGAGCGTCAGGGTTTCGCCTCCGGCCGTAAGGCTGCGGCCGATTCGCCCGTTGGAGTCCAGATTGAACGTCTCGTTCCAGAGCATGACGTTGCGCTCAACGGTCCCGGTGAGGGTCACGTTGTTCGCCCCGGCGCGCAGATTTCCGTCGATCACCCCGCTGACGCGCACGGCTTGCGCGAAGCAGATCAGGTCGCCATTGATGTGGCCGGTAACATCCACCTGGTGCGCGAACGCGTAAACGTCTCCATTCACCTCGCCGTCAATGCGGATGTGCTCAGCAGTGGCAAAAAGGTCGCCCTGGATCACCTCACCTTTTTTCACGTTCACCGTATCGTTCTTGCGGAATTCGGTAGCCGTAAGCGGCGTGGCAACCGCCATCAATACGCCGAAGCCACTGAACAGCACCGCCAGCGCCGAGCCTCGCCGCAGATAGCGGCGAAATGCGAACAACCCGAAGCCAGCCAGGGACATCAGGGCAAGAACCTCGAACAAGCTGAACATGGATTGCCATCCTTTCCAGAATGCGCCCTGGAACACCACGAGATTCAGCAGATTCGCGCTGCCGAATCCGGCTTGCTCAAACTGGTGTTCCCAGGGCTCGATGTATCCCGTATACAAGGCGTAGATGCCCAGAACCGCCAGGCCAAAGACCACGCCCCAAATCCATTGCATGTTGCGCTTCACCTTTTCGTGAAACTCCGCCAGGCGCGCCGGCAGCGGTTCGTCCTGCTCCAGCATGGAGCGCGTCAGCAAACGGGATTCGCGGTCGAGAGCGCGGAGCAGCGTCAGGCAGCGCGTGCAGGTCTGCGTGTGAAGAGACACGCCCTGCGCGGCTTCACGGTCTAGTTGCCGCTCGACATACAAAAGCAAAGTCATCTCATCAACGTGCGTTTCGTTAGGGTCTTTATCCCTGTGCATGCCAGGTTCTGTCATCGGGTTCCTCCGACGGCCAGCGCGCTGTTCTCCCCGAGCGCCTGCCGCAATTCATGCCGTGCCCGCAGAAGCACGACCCCTACAAACTGCCGCCGGACGCCCAGGGCGTCCGCAATTTCGTCGTAACTCATGTCCGAGTAGTAGCGCATCACGAGGGCCATCCGGGCGCGAATGCCGAGCGTGTCGAGCGCCTTGCGCACTTCCTCGCTCGTGCGTTCTTCGATCAGCTTTTCCAGCTGGTTCGGCTCCGGGCATTCCAGGGGGACATCGCTGATATCATCGGTGTCTTTTTCGTGGCGGGCCTTCCGGCGGCGCAGCATGTCCCAGCAATGATTGGCGGCAACCCTGTAGAGCCAGGCGGTGAAGGACCGCGTCTGGTCGAACTGGATCAGTTTGTCGCGCAACTTCATGAAGATCTCCATGGTGGCGTCTTCCGCGTCTTCGCGCGTCGGCATCGCCCGCCGGCAAAAGCGGAAGATTGCCGGGGCAAATTCCCGGTACAGTTCGCCCCAAGCCTGGGTATCCCCAGTCCGGGCTCGAGCGATTAGATCCGTCGGCTCCGTTTTTCCCGGTGCGCTCATTCGCCCTGGTCTCAGCGGTTCCATATGTTAGTACGCGGCGGCCGTCGCAAAACTATCACAAGTTGCAATTAAACGTGGGAGTTAGGGCCCCGAGCCCGGATTGTCACTCCGTAGAGAAAAAGAAGCAGTTTCTGGAAATTGCAGAATTCAAATGACTTAAAAACACGAAGGCCCCGGGCTGGGCGACCGGGGCCTTCGCACTACATCTACAAACTTGAAACCACCTAGAACGTAAACTTCGCGGCAATCTGCAAGCTGCGAGCTCCTCCGCCCCCCAGCACCGGGTACCCGACGCCCGTATCGGCAGTGACAGAAAGGGGATAGAATCCAGAGAGTTGCCCCGTTGGGGCATGCCAACTCGGATTGCCGTTGGCAGGAGTGACGCTCACAAACGAGGGATCTGCGAAAAAATTCGGGTACAGCGGGCTGGCAAAGTTGGGATGGTTGAACAAGTTGTAAGCCTCAAAGCGGAGTTCCATTTTCAGGCGTTCCGTGAGGCTTGTGCTCTTAAAGATGGAGAAATCGAACTGCCGGAAATTTGGTCCGATAAGCGAATTGCGTCCCTCGTTTCCGAAGTGCCGGGTACCCGCGGTACAGGACGCTGCAGTGCCATCAAACCCAGTGGCCACTGGAGTACACGGAACAGCAAAGGCACTCAAGTCGAGAAACTTATTGGGATCGCTGTAATTGTAGTGGAGCGGGCCGATGACATCGGGTTTGGCGAAAAAGGTGCCTGCGCCGTCGAAGTCGTCGGCTGACAGAACAAAGTGAAACGGAGCACCAGATTGTAACGTGAGGATACCATTGAGGCCCCAGCCGTTGCGAATCAACTTATAGCGGGAACCTTTGGCATCCGGAATCTGATAGATGAAGTTCCAACTTATGCGGTTGCGAATGTCAAAATTGGAGTTCCCCTTGTTTCCCGCGAGATTGGTACTGTCTGTAGGCTGCGCAGCGTTAGCCACGTAGTCTTCGCCGTCGCTGGCGTTATCAATAGAGTGTGACCAGGTATAGCTCAGGCTGGTCGTCAGGCCATGCCAGTCGTCAACGCGGAGACTGGTCTGCAAAGCGTTGTAATTGGACTTTGCGGCGCTTTCAAACCAATAGATGTAGTTGCGGTTGGGATTCAGTGGACCGGGCACAAACGTGATCGAACCACCCGGGCAAGCCTGTCCGGCGACAGTTGCAGGTCCGTTCGGGCAATCTGACTTGAAGATTTGTGCGGCGGATGGTTGATTGATGTCGCGGAAATCGAACAGCTTGTGGCCTTGTGAGCCGACGTAGCCAATCTGTACAACCATCTTCCGCGTCAATTGCTGCTGCAGGTTGAGGTTGAAATTTTCCACGTAGGGCGTCCGGAGGTTTGGATCCACGCCGAACTCGTCCGCCATCGGGACGTAGTTGAAAATAGATCCAAATACGGGTTGCCCTGCTACAAATTGCGTCGGGATGGCGTTTGCAAATGAAATTTGGCCCGCTCCCGGCAGCCCAGAATAAGCGGCCCCCGGATCAAAGCTGCTACTGAAGGGGATGTGGCCCATGAACATATCCTGCGAAAAGGCATCGTAGAAGATCCCAAAGCCGGCGCGAATCACGGTTTTCCCTCTGCCGGTGACGTCCCACGCCGCGCTTAAGCGAGGACTTACGTTGTTGTAGTCTGGCTGATAGAGGCGGCCCTGGCCCACCGCGGAGATAGCACCCGTTGTCGGGTCCACGCTATTAAACAAGCCGTGCTTTTCCTGGATGATACCGTAGTAGTCGTAACGCACCCCAAGGTTCAGTGTGAACCGGCGGTTCACGTGAATGCTGTCCTGAAGATAAATCGCATGTGAATTCTCGAAAGTATTGCGGTCTGTACTGCCGGTGCCCTGGACACTCTTGGTCTCGGGGGTACCGGCGAGAAACGACTGCAGATCGGAGAAGAACAGCCTGCCGCGAAAGGTACGGTTGAAAATCTGCGAAACAGAAGTGCGGCGAAACTCATAACCGAACTTGATGTCATTTTTGCCGTGTTTCCATGAAACATTGTCAATGTAGTGCCAGTTAGTGTCCACGCGCTGGCGAGGATCGGCTTTGTCTGCGCCGAGCTGTGCCAGGCTGCTTCCTGGGCCACTCACGGCCATCACCGGCAAACCGAAGTTGTAGGGATTACCAGCGTTTGGCGTGCCTACACCAACGGTATCGAGGCCTATCGAACTGGGATCAAAATTGAGGTCCTGGGGAAGAAATTTTTCGGCGAAACGGTTCCAGCCAAGGCGCGCCTCGTTAACGACGGAAGGTGACAGAACGCTGACGTACGAGATAGCCACCATCTGAACGCGGGTCGGAGTCAGCGTATTGTAGTTGGGCAGCAAGCCACCACCAGTGAGGGAAAGAGGAAACAGCTGGGTGCTGTCACCGATGTAGTACCGGCCAGTAAGGAGGTTGTCTTTATTTATGTTGTGATCGATCTTTACGATCCCGTTGTCCACGCGGTTGGAGAAGGGGGTGGAGAGATTGGCATTCGTGCCGCCGTTTGCGTAGCAATCATTGCCGGCAACTGTGGGTTGCGGCCAAGGATTGAGCGCGAGAAGCTTCTGAATTACGGGATTGATGGAGGTCAAATCGCCAGGCGTCGGGGCGTTCGAGGAGATATCGGCCGCAGTTGGAACGCAAGCGGGGCTAGCTTCCGCGCCAGTTTCGCGCACACCTTCATAGTCAACGAAAAAGAAGGTCTTGTCTTTGAAGATTGGGCCCCCAATGTCGGCGCCAAACTGGTTGAGGTGAAACGGCTGTTGTTGCTGACCGGTGGGATTGAAATAGTTTCGTGCATTAAGCACGGTATTGCGGAAATAATCGAATGCTGAGCCGTGTATCTCGTTGGTACCGCTCTTGGTCACTATGTTGATGGCGGAGCCGGCGCTGCGGCCATATTCAGCCTCAAAGTTGGAGGAAACATGGACCTCCGCAACGGCTTCGATGGGAAGAATCGTGGCAGGCGTCCCGAACACACCGCCTTCATTGATGGCCGGGTCATTGCGATAGCCGTCGTTCATGTCCGTGCCGTCAAGCAGATAGTTGTTGGAGCGGCCCCTGGCGCCGTTTACGGAAACTGTTCCGAACGATCCAGGTGAATCGGTGATGCCGTCTGGCGCAGAAGTCGCCCCCGGAACGAGTAAAATCAGCTTCTGATAATCGCGCCCATTGACAGGAAGATTGGCGGCAACTTTGGCTTCCACGATGCCGCCCAGCGTGTTGGAAGTCGAATCCACCATGGGCAACTCTTCTCCCTGGACTTCAACAGTCTGCGCGAGTTGGCCGGGTTGCAGCGTCACATCCACGCGCCGCTCCGACGAAACTTCCACCTTGATGCCCGTAACCACGCCAACCTTGAACCCGGGCTTCTCGACGTTCACGCTGTAATTCCCAATCGGCAATTCCGGCGCGGAATAGCTGCCGTCATCGGACGTTGTGACGGTGCGCACCAGGCCCGTGTCCACGTTTTTGATCGTCACCGTTGCGCCCGGAACGGCGGCTCCTGAACTATCGGTGACACTGCCCAGGATCGTGCCACGGAAGGTCTGCGCGAAGGTCGTTGCCCCCGCAAAAATTGTTAATGCAAATGCAACCAGCGCAAGCGTGCGAATAGCGCGGAAAAAGCTGTTCATCAGCTACTCCTTGATCGGTTCGATAGTCATCTCGAAACCCCGAGAGTATTGCGGACGCGTTCCCCGACGAAGCGTCCAAGGACACCATGGATTGTTGCCAATGAACATACTCAGAGAAAGGAAGAGAAGCAAGGATTTCAAAAGAAAATGTTTCTATTTGAACTATGAAGCGAATTGCGGGCCTAACGGGGCAATCGCGTGACGCCGGTCGCAAACCAGCGTCAGCGGGGCCGCCTCCAACTCGCTAGTTGAATGGGGTTACGGTAGATTGGAAGATTGAAGATTAAGGGAAAGATTCGACTGTAGCGCACGCGGACAAACTTATGGCGGAAAAGCTACCATCGCTGGTGATCGTGGGGCGGCCCAACGTGGGCAAGTCCACGCTGTTTAACCGGCTCACAGGAACGCGCCGGGCGATCGTCACCGACGAGCCCGGCATCACCCGCGACCGCATGTACGGCAAGACCGAGTGGAACGGCCGGGTGCTGGAAGTCGTGGACACCGGCGGCATCGTGCCCGACGACAAGGCGCTGATCCCCACGGAGATCTTCCGCCAGGCGCGCGTCGCGTTCGAAAACGCGGCACTGCTGGTACTGGTGGTGGACAGCCAGGCGGGGCTGACACCTCTGGATCAGGAACTGGCGCGACTGTTGCGCAGCACGGGAAAACCGTTTGTGGTCGCAGTGAACAAGATCGATTCCGCAATGCAGGAAGCGAATGCGGCGGCCTTCTACTCCCTGGGTGCGCCCGTGTTTCCCATCGCGGCAGAGCACGGAACCGGCGTCGACGACCTGCTGGACGAAGCGTTGAAACAAGCGCTTGGACACGCGGTGGAGGACCAGCCACCCGAGAAAAAAGAAGTCGAGATTGCCATTATTGGCCGACCAAACGTGGGCAAATCCACGCTGCTCAATCGCCTGGCGGGAGAAGAACGCTCGATCGTTTCGCCGATTCCCGGAACCACGATGGACAACGTGGATACGGACGTGGTGCGGGACGGGCGGGTTTATCGCTTCGTGGACACCGCCGGAATCCGGCGCAAGGGCAAAACCAAGCTGGTGGCGGAGAAATTGAGCGTGGTGATGGCCCGCCGCGGCCTGGAGCGCGCCGATGTGGCGCTTCTGATAATCGACGGCGAGCACGGCGTGACCTCGGGCGATGCCACGATTGCAAGCTACGCCGAGCAATCCGGCCGCTCCGTGATCATTGTCGTGAATAAGTGGGACCTGGCTGTTGAAGCCGCGCAACGCGCCGAAGATGTGTCGGAAAAGACCGCCCGCGGCAAGGCCAAGCGCGCGGCGGCCGGCGGCGCGAAGCAACGGCCGGTGGACAAACACAAGCTGCTCTTTGATTACGAAAAAATGGTGCAGCAGAAATTCAAATTCCTCAGTTATGCACCCATCATCTTTCTTTCGGCAAAAACCGGCGAGCGCACCGAGAAATTGTACTCGCTGATCGACCACGTCGCTCAGTCACGGAATCGCAAGGTCTCCACCGGCGAGCTCAACCGCTGGCTGAAGGAAGACGTTGATTTGCAGCGCGCATCCACACCAAAGGCCCGGCCAGTGCGGATTTACTACATGACCCAGGCGAAGACCGCACCACCGGTCTTTTTGCTGTTCACCAACCAGAAAAGACCATTGCACTTCAACTTCGAGCGTTTCCTGGAAAACCAGTTGCGCGCAAAGTGGGATTTCACCGGTACCCCGGTCCGCTTCGTGCAGCGCCTGCGCAAACGCGAAGATCGCTCCCCCGCCGGCGGCGACGAGGAAGAGTAGATTCATCGGCTGTTCCATTAGGAGATACGCTGCCGCCCCGTTCAACTACTCTGGCTGCCCGTAATCCCTTCTGCTAAACTCACACCGTGAACGCGGGATCTCCCCTGCCCCGCACTTTTTGAGGGTGAACCGAACTCCAAAATGAGCAGTGCAGCCTCAGTCGCGGTTTCCGAGGAGCAGGACGAGCGGTATTACCGTATCGGCGAAGTCAGCCGCATCACGGAAGTCCGCCCCTTTGTCCTGCGCTATTGGGAAGAAGAATTTCCCATGCTGCAACCGGTAAAGGGCCGCCAGGGTTATCGCTTGTACCGCCAGCAGGACGTGGACCTGGTGTTGAAGATCAAGCGCCTCCTCTACGACGAAGGCTTCACGATTGCCGGCGCGCGCCGCCATCTGCGCGATCTCGAAAACGGCGGCGGCCTGGAAGCAGCGGTTGAAGAGCTTACTGCCTCCACCGTAACCGAAGGCGAAGCGGTCAAATTGAACCGCAAAATGCTCCTGGACCTGCGCGATTCCCTGCGCAGTTTCTTGACGCTTCTTGAAGGCAAGTGATACCGTTGAATTGGTAAGCTTGCGGCCGTTTAGCGTGACCGCTCCGGTCGGGACGTAGCGCAGCCTGGTAGCGCGCACGCTTGGGGTGCGTGAGGTCGCGAGTTCAAATCTCGCCGTCCCGACCATTTTTCCCCCTGCCAGAACTGTTCCCAGTGAATCCTGACTTCCGACTACAATAGATGCAGGGAGTGTTTGCTGACGTGAAAAAGGCGCGGGTGTTGCTGACGAACGATGATGGGTACCAGGCGGCGGGGTTGAAGGCGCTGGCGGAAGAATTGCGCGCGATTGCGCACGTGAGCATTGTGGCGCCGAGCTGGGAACGCAGCGGGGCGGCGCAAAGCCTGACGCTGCGGCAGCCGATCGTGTGCCACGCGACCGGGGAAAACGAGTGGGCCATCGACGGCACACCGGCGGACTGCGTGATCGTGGCGCTGCACAAACTGCTGAAAGAACCGCCGGACCTGGTGATTTCGGGGATCAACCACGGCGGAAACCTCGGAGAAAATGTCTATTACAGCGGGACGGTGGGCGCGGCGCGCGAGGCGGTAATTCATCATGTGCCCGGCCTGGCGATGTCGCTATTCTCGAAGCGGGCCAACTCGGATTTTGCGCCTTCGGCCAGAATCGCGCGGCGAACGGCGGAATTGATCTTGAAAGAAGGCTTGCCCCCGCAGGTGCTGCTGAACGTGAACGTGCCGGAAAACTGGAACGGGGCGGTGAAGTTCACCCGGCAATCAAAGAAAATCACTCGCACGGTCTTGCGCGAGGGCAAAGATCCGCGCGGGCAGGATTATTACTGGCTAAGCGAGCAGCGCATTGACAGCGGCATGGAACTCGATGCCGAAACGGACTACGCCGCGATTTTTGCCGGCCACGCTTCGGTTACGCCACTCCATCTGGACCCGACGCATACCGAATCGCTCAACCATCTGAGCCACTGGGCGGCGCTGCTTGCCTCCAAGTAATCTCCGGCGAAAATCAAAAGCACGCCGGCAATCGCGGGCACGGTAGAATATCCGGGCTATGCCGGAATCTTCTACCTACGACGTAGTCGTGGTCGGCGCGGGCGTGTTTGGCTCGTGGACGGCCTGGCATCTGGCGAAACGCAAGCTGAAAGTGCTGCTGCTGGATGCCTACGGCGCTGCGCACGCCCGGGCAAGCTCCGGCGGAGAAACGCGCATCATCCGCATGAGCTACGCAGGGGACGAAATCTACACGCGGTGGTCAGAGCGATCCCTCGCGCAGTGGAAAGAACTTTCGGCCGCATGCGGCCAGCCGCTGTTCCAGCAAACCGGCGTGCTGTGGTTGGAGGGCGAAGACGAGCTGCGGCTGAGAGAATCGCAGGTTACCATCGGGCGCTGCGGCATCGCCCACGAAGTGATGGACAACGCCCAGCTGGCGAAGCGCTATCCCCAGGTGAACTTCGACGGCGTCAGCCGAGGGTTGCTGGAACCGGCGAGCGGCGTGCTGCTCGCGCGTCGCGCGGTGCATTCGGTGATGGAAGAAGCGAAGAAGAGACACGTCGAGTTTCAGATTGCTCACGCCGTAACGCCGGATGGCAGCGGAACGATCTCAAAACTCGCAACATCCCGCTGCGGCGCTTTTTCCGCCGGCCAGTTTGTGTTTGCCTGCGGCCCCTGGCTGGGCAAGGTTTTCCCGGAATTGCTGGGCCAGCGCATCTTCCCTACCCGCCAGGAAGTCTTCTTTTTCGGCAGCCCTGCGGGAGATCCGCGCTTTGCCCCGCCGGCGTTGCCAACCTGGCTCTTCAACCACGACGAAGTTTACGGAATGCCCGACATCGAGTCGCGCGGCCTGAAAATGGCCCGCGACGCTCACGGCGAACGTGTAGACCCAGACACGCAATCGCGCATCGTCAGCCTGGAGGGCGCGGAGTGGGCGCGCAACTATGTGGCGCGCCGCTTCCCAGCGCTCAAAGATGCCCCGATCGTTGAAACGCGCGTCTGCCAATATGAAAACACCTCCAACGGCGATTTTCTGATCGACCGCCATCCGGACATGCCCAACGTGTGGGTTGCCGGCGGCGGCTCAGGTCACGGATTCAAGCATGGCCCGGCGCTCGGTGAATATCTGGCCGCACAAATCTGTGGCGAAGGAAAAGCGGAACCCCGCTTTTCCCTGGCGAGCAAGGCGACCGAGCAGAAACGAGCTGTTTTCTAGCGCCCCATGGCCTCCGACGAAACTTTCCGCAACCAGTTACGTCTTTATGAGAGTAGGGGTTTGCCTCAAGCCTTTCCCACAGTCATTCTGACGATTCGCATCTAGGAGGAAGCATGCAAGGAGCACGAAGAGGAGCCGGGCAGGGTGTGCTGGCACGGCTGGGCCTGTTGTTGGCGCTGGCGCTGCCGGCAGTGGCGGCGGCCGCGCCCCCGGAAGAATTTCACGTACCGGTGGAGTATTACAAATTGTCCAACGGACTGCGCGTGGTTCTCTCGCAGGACCACACCGCGCCGACGGTTTGCGTGGGGGTCTACTACCGCATCGGATTCCGCATCGAGCCGAAAGACCGCACCGGCTTCGCGCACCTCTTTGAACACATGATGTTCCAAGGTTCGAAGAATCTCGGAAAAATGGAATTCATCAAGCTGATCCAGACCAACGGCGGAATCCTGAACGGCTCCACCCGCTTCGATTTCACCAACTACTTCGAGGTCGTGCCATCCAACAAGCTCGAAACCATTCTATGGGCGGAAGCGGATCGCATGAGCGGCCTGGCGGTGACCGACGACAATCTGAAGAACCAGCAGGGCGTGGTCGGCAACGAAGTCAAGGTAAACGTGCTGAACCGCCCATACGGCGGGTTCCCGTGGATTGACCTGCCAATGGCCGCCAACACCAACTGGTACAATGCGCACAATTTCTATGGTGACCTGACGGATATCGAAGCGGCTAAGCTCGACGAAGTGAAGCAGTTCTTCGACACCTATTACGCGCCGAACAACGCCGTGCTGGTGATCGTGGGCGACTTCGAAAACGCCGACGCCAAAAAAATGTTGGAAAAATATTTCGCAGGTATCAAGTCCGCGAATGTGCCGCCAGAACCCGACCTGAGCGAACCCCGGCAGGAAAAAGAAAAGATCGTGGTGAAGAAAGACACGCTCGCACCGCGTCCGGCGATTGCCGTCGGCTACCAGATGCCAGAGCGCAACACGCCGGAATATTACGCCATGGGACTGCTGGAGCAGATGCTCATCGAAGGTGACGACAGCCTGCTGCGCCAGGAACTGGTGCAAAAGCGCGGCCTGACCGACAGCATCGAGGGCGGCATCAACATGCTCGGCAACATGTTCAATTACAAAGGCCCGATGCTGCTGGCCGCGGACGTCACCTATGACCCGACGACGAAGCCGGAAACCGTGATCGAAGCCATGGACACGGTGATCGAACCCCTGCGCACCAAACCGGTGGATCAAAAATCGCTCGACCGCGCGCGCGTCAAACTCCGCTCCAGCCTCTACGACACGATGGGCGAATTCGGCGGCTTTGGTTTGATGGATCTCCTCGCCAGCTTCGCTCTGTTCGACGACAACCCCGCGCGTGTGAACGATCTGGTGAACCAATTCAACAAAGTAACCCCCGAACTTGTCGAGAAAACAGCGCACGAATATCTGCGCTCCACCAACCGCACCGTCATTGAATTGCAACCCGTACCGAAAGACGCCGCAACGCCGGCGAAAAACCAGTAGGCAAGGAGAAAGCGAATGAACACGACAATGGGAAAGCTGAGCCTGCTGGCAGTCGCGGGAAGCATTTTGGGAATCACGCCTGCCGTAGCGCAAAAGCAACCGCCGCCAGAGGGTGGTTCGCCAAAAGCGTTCACGGTGCCTTCAAATGAAACCTACACGCTGCCGAACGGGATGAAAGTCACGCTCGTGCTTTATGGAATTATCCCCAAAGCGGCGATCAACTTGTCCGTCGATGCCGGAGAGGTCAATGAAGGAACCTCCCGAACCGGCGTGGCCAGCCTGACGACCGACCTGATGAAGGAAGGCACGGAGAAACTCAGCGCGCAACAAGTGGCCGAAGCCGCGGCCCGCATGGGGAGCACGCTGGAAATTCATGCAGGCCAGGATCAGACCAAGCTGGGGATCGACGTCCTGCAGGAGTTCGCACCCGATGCGGTAAAGCTGCTGGCCGACGTGGCGCAGCATCCGCGCCTTCCGCAATCTGAAATCGACCGGCTCAAGAACGACGCGTTGCGGCAGATCGCGCTGCAAAATTCCCAACCACAAACCATCGCCTTGGTGAGATTTCGGAAAATCCTGTATGGCGACCATCCTTACGCGATCGTGGTCCCAACCGAATCCGACATCAAGAAACTGACCCTCCAGGACGCGAAGGATTTCTACACGGGAAACTTCGGCGCACAGAGGGCGCACCTCTACGTCGCCGGAAAATTCGACCCGGCGGCAGTCAAGAAGGCCATCTCGGAAAGTTTCGCAAACTGGAGCAAAGGACCTGCGCGCATGGAGAATGTTCCGGTGCTGAAGCCCCAGCCCGTTATGGACCTTACGGACCGTCCGGGCGCGCCGCAATCCACACTGATCGTGGGCTTGCCGGTGCCTCCTGCAACCAGCCCTGATGCCGTTTCCCTCATCGTCGCTAACTCCCTGCTCGGCGGCTCCTTCAATTCACGCATCACCGCGAACATCCGCGAGCAGAAAGGCTACACCTATTCTCCCCGCAGCGAAATCTCCCGCCGCTATCATGACGGTTATTGGGCGGAGACCGCGGACGTAACCACACAATTTACGGGTCCTTCACTGAAAGAGATTTTCAGCGAGGTGAAGCGCATGCAACAGGAACCCGTCACCGATGCCGAGCTGAAGGGAATCCAGAACTACCTGTCGGGAATCTTTGTGATCCAGAACTCCAGCCGCGGCGCGCTGATCGGCCAGTTGGAGAACGTGGACTTCCAGGGACTTGGAGAAAACTACTTGAAGACCTACGTCGCCAAGGTGAACGCAGTCACCCCGGCGGTCGTCCAGAAGGTGACCCAGGATTACATCAAGCCGGAAGAGATGACCACCGTTGTGGTCGGCGACAAAGCAAAGATTGCGGATCAGTTGACGGGGTTTCAACCGGCAAAATAGCGGGAACCCGGACAGATCAGGTCTTCTTCAAGCGGCGGCGGGAAGCGTCGGAGGAACGCGCGGCGCTTTCCTTCCGCTTGGCTTTTTCGATGTACAGATTCTGGTCCGCTTCCTTCAGAAGGTTCTCCACTCGCTCGCCCTCGCCATGATAAACCGATGCGCCAATGCTGGCGGAAAGGGGCGGGTGTTCCTGATCCGCGGCGAGCGTCTCGCGAATGCGAGAGGCCACGCGTTCGGCTTCTTCCTCCCGCGCTTCCGGCAATATCAGCGCGAATTCGTCGCCTCCATAGCGCGCCGCGGTATCAATCGCGCGGCAATGGAAGCGCAGGATATCCGCAACGCGGCAAAGGGCGCGGCTGCCGACAAGGTGGCCATAGGTATCGTTGATTTTTTTCAGCCCATCGAGATCGAGAAGCAGCACGGCAAACGGGCGGCCCGTCCGCAGCGTTCGTTCCGTCTCGGTATCCAGAACATCCAGCAGCTTGCGGTAGTTGGCGAGCCCGGTAAGCGGGTCGCTGGCCGCAAGATGCCGCACCTGCTCGAAAACTTTTGCGCTGTCAATCAGAGAGCCGCCAAGCAAAATCGCGTAACTCATCACATTCATGGACTGGGCGAAAACGAAGGGGCCGTCGAGGAGCTTGACGGACTGGCAAGCCGCGAGCTGCGCCGCCAGATTCAGCCAAACCGCCAGGTACACCGACTTGTCGAAACCCGAATCCTGCAGATACTTGCGCCGGCGGTAGCCAAACAAAGCGATCAGGAAAATCACCGCGGGGATCAACTGCAGCGGATTCGGGATGAATGCTTCTGGCTGATGCGATAGCTCCGGCGGAAGCTTGCGCAACACGGCAGTGATCAGATAAGTCAGCGAGAGCACGGCGAAGAGCCCGCCGGCAATTTCCATTTTTGGATGGCGCGAGCGCGGCTGGAAATGCTCCACGAGCAGCGCCATCGCAAACAGCAGCGCCAGAAGCAAGCGGCTGATCCACCAGGCGACCGGCGCCCACAGGTACCAGATCTGCGACTCGTGAATCAGCTGAAAAAACAGGATGCTGGAGGCAATCAGCGTTAGACCCGAAAGCAGGAAGCCGGAGCCGAGAATCAGGGAGATGCGGTCCTGGGTGCCCTGAAACCGGACCAGCGCAACTGCGGCGAACACAAAGGCGAAAATGCCAGTGGTGATTTGAAGATAACCCTGCAGAATCGGATTGGGCCGCAGCGTGATCTCCCGCAGCCAGTCGGCGGCCAGGAAAATCAGCAGGAAGCCGGCCGCGTGCAACAGGATGCGCTGGAACTGCCGCCGTTCGAAGATGAAGGCAATATCGCTCATGTGCGGGCCGGCTTTGCCCCGGCCAACCCTGTCCTTTATATATTCTATTAGACGCGAAAGCGAGACCGGGTGTTACTTCCGAAATACGGGTTGTGAACGAAGAGATATCCGTTGTGGAAAATTGGCCGCACTGTACGAGAGGACAGGGGGAGCGTCTCCTTCCTCCCAGGCGTTGCGCGAATGACCGGGAAATTAAAGCTTGCGCGGGAAAGGCAGATTACGCAATATAGCTGTATTGAAACGATTCAATACGAGGCTTCCTTGAAGAAGCGCACCCCCGCATCCAAGCCTGCGCCGCGCACCCGGCTGAGCCAGCCCGGCGAACACACCCTGCGGGAGATCCTTTCGCAACCCCGCATTTGGAGCGGAACGGAAACGCAACTCCGCGAAATGCACTTGCTCGATAAATTCTCGCAGCTGTTTTCGCCGCGCAGCCCCTGGCTTTTTGTGGGCTGTGGCTCCAGCTACTACCTTTCCCGATTGATTGCCGCCCTGTGGACCAAGCATTTCTACATCCCCGCGACCGGCGTACCGGCCTCGGAGTTGCTCTTTGCCCCGGAGGAAACCCTCCGTCGCCTGGGCGCGGAACAAGTTGTGCTCATCTCGCGCTCGGGCGAGACCACGGAAGTGCTGCGCGCAGCGGAATTGCTGCGGAACTACCACACTGTCGAGACCCTGGGAGTCACCTGCAATCCGCAAAGCCCGCTCGAAGCCCTGTGCACGCACTCGTTCAAGCTGACCTGGGCGGATGAAAAAAGCACCGTGATGACGCGGTCGTTCACCGCCATCCTGCTGGCGTTTCAGAGATTGGGGTTAGAATTCGTGGGCGACACCCAGTTTTCAGGCGCACTCGATCAATTGCCCCAGCGCGGCCAGGAATGGCTGGACAATCAAGCCAGTAAAATTCAGGAATTCGCGGCCAGGAGGAAATTCGCGGACTATGTCTTCCTCGGCCAAGGCGCGCACTACTGGCTGGCGCAGGAAGCCGGGTTGAAGGTGACGGAAATGTCGTCTTCTTATGCCCAGGTCTATCACTCGCTGGAATTCCGCCACGGGCCGCGTTCGATCGCCGGGCCGAACTCGCTGATCACCTTTTTTATCTCCGAAGCGGCTGCCGAGGCGGAGACCCTGCTGGTGAAGGAACTGAAGGATCTGGGCGCGGGAGTTTGCGTGATCGTGAACCGCGCCACGCCGGAACTTAAAAAGCACAGCGACCTGCTGATCGAACTGTCGCTTGATGGACCCGAATTTGCGCGCTACGCTGTGACCGCAATTCCTGCCCATCTGATGGGAACCGCCATCGGCCTGAGCAAGGGCCTTAACCCGGATGCGCCGAGAAATCTCACGCGCGCCGTGGTGCTCGGTTCCAATGGCAGCGTACCGTCGAAAAGGAGAGGTGCTTGAGCACACCAGCTGGCCCCACCGACCCGGGACCCCGCCTGCGGCGAACCCTGACCCTGACAGATTTAATTCTCTACGGAGTCATCGTGATTCAACCGGTGGCGCCAATGTCCGTTTTCGGGGTGTTAAGCGATCGGGGAAAAGGGCACGTCGTAACGGCGATCCTGATCGCCATGGTCGCCATGCTTTTCACCGGCATCAGCTATGGCCGGATGGCCCGCGCGTATCCAAGCGCGGGTTCCGCCTTCACGTATGTGGCGCAGGAAGTGAATCCAGCGGTCGGCTACGTCACCGGATGGAGCATGGTGATGGACTACATGTTGAACCCGTTGATTTGCACCGTTTGGTGCGCGGGGCAGGCTAGCCAGTTCGCTCCGGGTGTGCCGCCGTGGATCTGGAAAATCTTCTTCGTGATTGTTTTCACTTTCTTGAATGTCCGTGGCATCAAGACCTCAGCCCGCATTAATACGGGTATGGCCTTCTTCATGGGGGTTGTGGTCGTGGCCATCTTCGTCGTGGGAGCGCGATACATATTCGGTGTGCCGCACGATGGGGCTTACTTCACGCGGCCGTTTTATGACCCGCTTACGTTCACGTTTTCCGGCTTGTTTGGCTGTACCTCCATCGCCGTTCTCACCTACATCGGTTTTGACGGCATCTCAACCCTGTCGGAAGAGGCGGAAAATCCCCGGCGCAATATTCTCCTGGCGACCGTATTGACATGCCTGGTGATCGGAATTCTCTCTGCGTTTGAAGTTTACATCGCCCAGTTGATCTGGCCGGCCTCGGAGCCGTTTCCGGATATCAACACGGCGTACTCGTATGTAGCGGGACGTGCATGGAAACCGTTGTTTCCGATCGTGGGATTCACGCTTTTACTGGCGAATTTCGGGTCGGGCCTCGGTGCACAGATCGGCGCGGCAAGGCTTCTTTACGGGATGGGGCGGAGCAACGCCTTGCCAAAGTCGTTTTTTGGCGTCGTGGACGAAAAACACCGCATTCCGCGGAATAACGTCTTCCTGGTGGGCGGCGTGGCGCTGGTGGGGGCATTCCTGCTGGAAATCGTTGCCGGATATAGAACATACGCTCTTGGCGCGACGTCGCTAACCTGGGAAACCTTCAAGAAAATCATGAATGGCGGCGAGGCGTATGGCCTTGGCGCGGAGATGCTGAATTTCGGAGCACTGATCGCGTTCATGGGCGTGAATGTCGCGGCATTCCTCAGATATTACGTGCGCGCCAGGGAGAAGAAGCTGGGGTTTTTGCTTCCACCGGTTCTGGGATTTGTGATCTGTCTCGGCCTGTGGCTGAATCTCAGCCGTCCGGCGATTATTGTGGGCTCGATCTGGATGCTGGCAGGAATCGCTTTTGGGGTTTGGAAGACCTCCGGATTCCGCAAGCCCATGTCGTTTGAAATTCCGCCGGAAGAGTAAAACCGGCGACTCGAAAGGCGATAAGTACAAATCAGAAAGGCCCGACTCGCTTCTTTCCTCCACCTTCTCAGTTCCTGATCAAAGTTGTTTTGGATTTGCTATTTCAGGTGCTGTCGCCGGATGATAGGCGCGCGAGGCGTGGGCATGAACGCACAAGGCAGGCGCGGGCTGGTCACCATGAGGGATGTCGCCAAAGCCACGGGCTTTTCCCCCGCGACGGTTTCCATCGTCCTCAATAACGCGCCGCTCGCGCGGTACATCGCCTCCGGAACGAAAAAAAAGATCGAAGAAACGGCCAAGCGCCTGGGTTACCGTCCCAACGCGATGGCGCGTTTTCTCCGCAGCAAGCGAAGCCAGAGCGTCGGCGTACTGCTTACCGACGTGATGGATCCCTTCTGCACCCCGATTTTGCGCGGTATTGAGAACGCCCTCTACCCTCTCGCCTACCTTCCGATTTTTTCCGACGCCCACAACCAGCGTGAACGGTTCGAACGCTACCTGGAGATGTTGCTTGAACGCCATGTCGATGGCCTGATTGTGGTGGCCAACTGGCTCCTCGTGGACATTCACGTTCTTGCGGATCTGAACAAAGCGGAAGTCCCCACGGTCACCATCGGCTGGGAAATTCCCGGCAACCGCGTCAGCTCCGTGATGGTAGACAACGAAGCCGGCGGCCGTATGGCGCTGGAGCACCTTTATCAGCTTGGGCACCGGCGAATTGCCATGATCCTCGGGCCGAAACGCCTGATTGACAGCGCGCCCAGGTGGCGTGGAATTCAGAAATTCGCGCAGTCCATGAAACTCGATATCGAACCCGCGCTGGTAACACGCCTGCCGGATGTGTTCGACGCCAATGCCAGCTTCGAGCGTGGGTATCGCTTGACCGAGGAATTGCTACAGAAGAAAAAGAAGTTCACTGCGTTGCTCGCGTTCGACGATTTGACAGCGCTGGGCGCGATCCGTGCGCTGGCCAAGGCTGGCCTGGGCGTGCCCGAACAATGCTCGGTGATCGGCTTCGACGACGTGGCGATTTCCGGCCTCTCCGTCCCGTCCCTGACCACCGTGCGCCAGCCGCTCGAAACCATGGGCACCGCGGCAGTGAACATCGTGATGGAAGCCATCAAGGCAGGACACGAAAATCGCGACTGGAGCGTGGCTTCACAAAAGCTGCACGCGGAGCTTGTGATTCGGGATTCTACTCAGGCCATCTGAGCGAGGTCCAGGAATTGCTGAAAAAAAGGCGCGAGTTGTTCGTCTCGCGCCTTTTCCATTTGAATCGCCGGAGATTACTGCTTGTCCGGTGGAATGAACACCGCCGCGGGAGTGAGGAATTCCACTTCCTTGAGCGCGGTCTTCATTTTTACGGACTGGAATTTCCCTTTCGATCCGCCGCTGCCGGCAAAGGTCAACAGATATTGATTGTTGAGGTGGGTCCCAATTTCCTCCAGGTACGGTTTGATCGAAACGGGAGACTGCGTGCCCAGAAAATAAGATTCCGCGCCGGTGTCCTGGGAAAGTTTGTCCAGATTGTTCTGCGCGCGATTCCCCAAAAAGAAGGAATGCCCACGGTGGCTGGCGCTCGGATAGTAGATCGTCCAGATGTTGGTATTCTGCCGCTCCGCGCGCGCGATCAGCGGATCTAGGTCGGGGTAAAACGGGCCAAAACCCGGTCCGCGGAAAAAATCGATGCCCGACGTAATCAGGATCACCGAACGCCGCGGGCCCGTTTTCGGCCAGCGCTTTAGCAAGTCGAGGGTCCCGAGATACGGGCTGGAGCCGATAGATCCGAAGCCGATGGGAATGCGCAGCGCCTTCGCGGCCAGCTCATGGTTCGGCGTGAAGTCCTGCAGCACGCGCGTTCCGTTCTCCGTGATGTAGCCGACCATGATGGATGTGGCAGCCGGTTGGGCCATGACGAATTCGCGCAAATAGTCCCATTGGCCGCCGGCTGAGGTATCAATGGAATCGTCAATCAGGATGGCCAGGAAGAGCGAGTCGCCTTTCGCCCAATCGCCAATCTGCTTGCGCTCCTTTCCCTGAAAGAGCTGCACGTCGTCCTTCGGGATATTGGAAACATCGGCGTCTTTCTTGCCCACGGCGGTAACGGTGAAGGTGACGTTCCCCGCAGTCGCCTGAGATTGAGCGTTTACCGATGGGCTGAAAAGTAAAGCTGCGGTAACCACCGCACCAAGAAACGTACTAAGTCTGGGTTGTTTCATAAATAACTCTCCTCTTGTGTTGCTACCCAGTTAGATGCACGAAATTCCCAAAGCATATATCACGACTTGTCAAAAGTCTGTAGCTTCGGGCCCGCCGCACGCCGGAAGGGCCTTCCCACGCGGCGATCGCAACTTTTCGCGCGCCTGTGTGTTTTATCGTGTTGCGGAGGGTTCCGCGCGCATCTCTTCGATGCTTCCCGGCAGGCGAAAAGTCGCATTTTTCCGGCCTTTGTCCGCCATTCTGGCATTCCCGGGTGCAGCGCCCTCCGGCGCGCCGGAATGGACACATCTGAATTAGAATAAGGCCTCGAACGGCGGTGGCGTTTACACCCCGTCGCGGAGAGCCGAACCACCATGGCGCTGATGCGATCGATCCTGCTTGCTGCTTCCCAAAACAGATGGCTACGCGAAAACGCGGTTAACTGTCCGTTTGTTCGGCGAAGCGTGTCTCGGTTCATGCCGGGAGAGAACCTGGAAGCTGCGATGGAAGCCGCGCGCGGACTCGAACAGAGAAGGATTGGCAGCGTCTTCACCAATCTTGGCGAAAATGTACGGGATCGCGCCGAGGCCCTCGAGGTAACCGCGCATTACCTCGAAGTTCTGCGCAGCATCCATGAATCCGGCCTACAATCGGAAATCTCAGTGAAGTTGACACAGTTGGGCCTCGATCTCTCGCCCGATTTCTGCTTTGAAAATCTGCAACGGATTATTGCGGCTGAAAAGAAGGATGCGATCGTCTGGCTGGACATGGAGGCCAGCCCGTACGTAGACACCACGCTGGACATTTATAAGCGTGCGTTAGGCAGATTTCCAAACGTCGGGATTTGCCTGCAAGCCTATCTGAATCGGACGCAGAAGGACGTGGAGGCGCTGCTTCCCCTGCGGCCGTCAATCCGCCTGGTGAAAGGCGCGTATAAGGAGCCGCCCGAGATCGCCTACCCGAAAAAACAAGACGTGGACGGGAGTTACTTCTCGCTGGCCACGACAATGATGGCCGCGCAAGCCGCAGGGCTTTGCATCCGCGCCGCATTTGGGACGCATGACGTGAGGTTGATCCGGCAACTCGCAGAGCATGCGTCCCGGAACGGTTTCGCCAAAAAGAATTTCGAAGTCCAGATGCTCTATGGAATCCAGCGCGAAGAACAAGAGCGCTTGGCGCGCGAGGGTTATCGTTCCGCGGTGCTGGTGGCCTACGGAACCTATTGGTATCCATGGTTCATGCGCCGCCTGGCGGAGCGGCCGGCAAATTTATGGTTCATGGCCAGAAATCTGTTTGCTTCCTGAATTGCGAGGAGGTCTGAAATGCGAAGCTTCCGTGCGTTGCTGGTGATTCTGGCGGCAGTGCTTGTGTCGGCGGCGGGAAGGCCGGAGCCGGAATGGAAACAACTCTTCAACGGGAAAGATCTCACCGGCTGGAAGCACGTCGGGCCCGGGGAGATGACGGTAGCCGACGGTCTCATCGAGACGCACGGCGGCATGGGGCTGCTGTACTGGACGGGCGGGAAAATCGGCCACTGCAGGCTGCGCGTGGTTTTCAAGATGCGCGATTTCAACGACAATTCCGGGGTCTACATCCGGATCCCACTCGAGCCGCGCGAAGCCTGGATGCCGGTCCATTACGGTTACGAAGTGCAGATTGACAATCATCCGGAAACTTCCGGCGAAGACGACTATCACATCACGGGGACCCTTTATTCGCTCACCAAGCCACTGGCAAAGCCCACCAAGCCCGGCCCCGAGTGGAACACCATGGTCATCACGATTGATGGGCCGCACACAATCGTTGAAGTGAACGGCGTGAAGGTTACCGACTATCACGAGGGCGATCCGGTTCCCCAGCGAAAATTCGATTTTGAGCCCCAGGTTGGCCCGCGGCCGGACGAAGGCTACTTTGGCCTCCAGAATCACAGCAAGAACGATGTGGTGTTTTTCAGGGAAGTAAGCCTCCAGCCGCTGCCTTAAAATGCGGCTAGCCGGAAAAATCTCAGGACACGGAGAAAACCATGAGCAGAAAACAGTGGAGCCGGAGATCGTTCCTTCAAGCCAGTGCCGGCACAACCGGCGCGATGATGGCCGCGCGAACGATCGCGCTCGAACCGGTGAAAATTCCCGGCGCGCTGGAGGGGGCAACTCTCGAACGCGTTCGCTTCGGAATCATCGGCATCGGCATGCAAGGCTCCGGCCTGCTTTCGACCGCGGTCGCTTTGCCCGGCACGGAATGCGTGGCGGCCTCGGATCTCTACGATGGCCGGCACACCCTGGCCAAAGAAATTGCCGGCCCAAAGATCAGGACCACGCGGCGTTACCAGGAACTCCTGGACAACAAGGAGATCGACTGCATCATCGCGGCGGTCCCCGACCACTGGCACAAACAGGTGGTAGTGGATACGGTGAACGCGGGCAAGGATATTTACTGCGAGAAGCCGATGTCGCACAGCGCCGAAGATGGCGTCGCCATGGTGGCGGCGGCAAAGAAAACCGGGCGCATCGTGCAGATCGGGTCGCAACGCGTCAGTTCAGTCGTCTGTGCGAAAGCGAAAGAGTTGCTCGGCAAAGGAATCATCGGTGAACTGAATCTCGTCGAAGGTTCGCTCGGGCGCAACGACCCGACCGGCGCGTGGGAGTATCCGCCGCCGGCGGATCTCTCCCCGGAAACCCTGGACTGGGACACCTGGCAAGGCACCGTGCCCAAACGCGATTTCGACCCCAAGCTCTTCGCGCGCTGGCGCTGCTGGAAGGAATACGGCACGGGCGTGGCCGGCGACTTGCTCGTTCACCTCGTCAGCGGCATGAACTACATGCTCGGCTGGAACGAGCCTCCCGCGCGCGTCACCGCCGCTGGCGGCATTCTGCGCTGGAACGACGGGCGCAACATGCCCGACGTGCAAGCGGTGATCTACGAATACGGGAAAATCCCCGTGTATCTGCGCCTGAACCTGGGCTGCGAAACCCCCGAGGTATACCGGTTCCAGGGTTCAAAGGGAATTCTCGAGGTCACCGAAAACACCATCGCCTATTTCCCGCAGAGCGGCGAAGACACGGCGCCCAGCTACTACGCGAACGGCTTCCCCCACGAGATGCGCGCCGCATACTACAGGAAGTGGCATGAGGACAATGATCCCGCTCCGGGCAAGGAGCCAATCGTCCAGGGCTACACCTACAAAGGCGATTCCTGGGACGACCTGCGCCCCCACATGTGGAATTTCTTCGAAGCCGTCCGCACCCGAAAGCCGGTGGTGGAAGACGCGGTGTTCGGGCACAACGCCGCCTTGGCGTGCCACATGGCCAACGAATCCTATTTCCGGAAAACCAGCGTTACGTGGGATGCAGCAAACGGCAAAATTAAGAGCTGAATGTCCAAGCCCTTTTGAGGGTGAGCGCGGCTTTCGCTTTGGCGGTGTAAACGCGGCACCCAACTTAACTTTCGCCAAAACGCACAATCTCGGAAGCGGCGGCTTCCTAAGCGCACTCAGAATATGTACGGAGTTTACTTGGCGCGGTGAAATTCAACGTAATCCCGCCCATGATAAAGCCGATAATTCCCCGCCCCGGACGCAGCCATAAACTGCAGCGGCACCGGACGCTTCATCTCCGTATCTTTCGTTGAGGCCGCCTGCAGAACATCGTTAGCGCCAATGTCCATCACCACAAATTTGTTGCCTTCCAGAAACCCAATGCCATAGGCCCCCGGCTTCAGCGTCTGCCCGCCGATCTCGATCGGCACCTCGTTGATCAGGTAAGCCTGATACTTTTCCCGGATGGCAGTGGAATAGCCGGAGCTATCCACAAGTCCCGCGAAAACCAGAAATCCGTCCGCGTAGCGAACACCACCTGTGTTGCGCTCTTCTACCGGCGCAATCTGCCCCCGGAAAAACACTTTCTCCGGCAACAATTTATTGCCAACATCCGCGGCCGTAAGCAAGCCTTCCTTGGCTGGCGCGGAATTCGTGGCCGTTTGCGGCTGGGCAAAGGAAACACCGGCGGCGGCCAGAAGCGTAGCCGACAACAGGCAGAGCAACGTGCGAAACCTCATAAGACTCTCCTTGCGCGAGATAGCAGATTTGCGAGTGGCAAGATTGTACAACCTGGCGGCGAGCGCCGGAAAGCAAATCCGAATCCTCGCAGGCCTTTCGGTCGCCAGAGCATTGCCGAACTTCGTTCCGAGTAAGGTAAAGTATTGGGATTGTGATTATCAACCTGGCGCGCCGCGCCCACGACCACAATTGGGAACTGGACCCGATCACCAGGTCCCTGCTCGATACCGATTTCTACAAGCTCCTGATGCTTCAGTTCATCTGGAAGCAGTTCCCAAAAACCACCGCCTCCTTTTCTTTCCTCAATCGCTCCGCCGGACTCCGCCTGGGCGAGTTGATCGACGTCAACGAGCTCCGCGAACAACTGGAACAAACCAGAAAACTGCGATTCCACAAATCCGAGCTGATCTGGCTCGCTGGCAACACCTTCTACGGCCGCCGCGGCATCTTCGAACCCGCATTCCTTGAATGGCTAGAACGCGATTTCCGCCTCTCCGATTACGAACTGAGCGTCCAGGACGGACAGTTTTTGCTCTCTTTCCACGGTCTCTGGACCGCCACGACGATGTGGGAGATTTACGCGCTCTCTGCCATCAGCGAACTGAAAACGCGCGCCAATCTGAAACGCCTCAGCGAATTCGAGCTGGATATTCTCTATTCCCGAGCAAAAACAAAACTCTGGGAAAAAATGGAGCGGCTCCACTGCACGCCCGGATTGCGGCTGAGCGACTTCGGAACGCGTCGCCGCCACAGCTTCCTCTGGCAGGAGTACGTCGTAAAAGCCATGAGCGATGTCCTCGGCAGCACCTTCGGCGGAACTTCCAATACCTATCTGGCCTATCAGCACGACCTCGAAGCGATCGGCACGAACGCGCATGAGCTCCCCATGGCTCTGGCAGCGATGGCCAGGAGTGACGAAGAACTGAAGACCGCGCAATACCGTCTGCTGGAAATGTGGCAGAAGACCTATCAGGGCGAACTGCTCATCCTGCTTCCCGACACTTTCGGTTCCACGCAATTCTTGAGCAATGCTCCGGATTGGGTGGCGGACTGGACGGGGCAGCGCGCGGACAGCAAGGATCCTTTTCTGGCGGGCGACGAGTACATTTCCTGGCTCGAAAAAAGAGGCCGCGACCCGCGGCAGAAACTATTTATCGCCTCGGACGGCCTCGATGTGGACACCATCCTCGGGCTGCACGCTCATTTTTCCGGGAAAATCCACGCGGGATATTCCGCCTCCGATTTCCGCCACGCCGGCGATTTTCTCGACGAAAAAAAATGGACCCCTGGCCGCCGCATCCGCTTCAGCGCCGGATGGGGGACTCTGCTAACCAACGACTTTCGCAACTGCAATCCCCACGGCGGTGCGGAGTTCGACCCTCTCAGCCTGGTGTGCAAGCTCAACGATGCCGATGGCCGGCCAGCCGTGAAACTTTCCGACAATTTCCGGAAGGCCCTGGGCCCGCGCACGGAAATCGAGCGCTACCAACGGGTATTTGGCCTGGCGGGAGTTGCCGAGGCCCCGGTTGTGACCTAAATCCCCCCATTCCTCGTCCAGAATCTCAGGGCTTCTTCCATGGCTTCTTCCATCCGTCTTCGTTGCGTAATATTCCAATCACCGTTCTGTAAAACAACCCTGTTATCAGTATGTGGTCCCTGCATCAGTTCCTGGGGCCGCTTGGAGTGACCTGAACCACCGCAGCATTCCGCGCAAATCCTACCTTTGGAGGTTTCAATGCCGTATCCCAGATGTCTCCGTACCTTGGGAGTGTGTGCTCTATTCGCAGCGGCGGGCAATTTCCCCGCGCACGCCCAGCAAATCAAGACCGTGTTCGTGATCGCGATGGAAAATCACAACTGGACCCAGCCCGCCAACCAGTTCACCGGCGGTATCCAGCAGATCTATCAGAATCCCAACGCCCCCTTCATCAACAGCCTGGTGAACGGAACGGCCTCTGGCGTGATCAATGGCTCCGTCGTCAACATCAGCGAACAGGTCGCCTACGCCACGGCCTACACCAACGTTTTGGCAACGGCCAGCGGCAACAACCCACACATTCATCCTTCTGAACCAAACTACCTCTGGGCGGAAGCCGGAACCAATTTTGGCGTTTTCAACGACAACGACCCCTATACCGGCGGCACCAACCAGAACACGCCCCTGCACTTGAGCAATTTCCTCACCCAGGCTGGAAAAACGTGGAAATCCTACCAGGAAGACATTGACCTCGCCGTGGATGCCGCCGGGAACCTGACCAATGTCCCTCTGCCACAGGATCAGTGGACCGTTCCTCTCACCAGCCACTCGGGAGTCTTTGCCGTTGGCAATTCGAATGCCTACAACGGCTCAAGCCAGTTCAACTACGCGGCGAAACACAACCCCATGGTGTTTTTCAGCGACACCAACGGCGGAAACGACGCAACCCCTGCCAATCCTCTCTCCTCGCACTACGCTCCCCTGCAGCAACTTCTGACCGATCTCGCCAACAACACCGTGGCCGACTACAACTGGATCACGCCAGACCAGTACAACGACATGCACACCGCGCTCACCGGAGGCTATAAAGGGCTGACTGGCGACGCGGCAAATATCAAGCAGGGCGACGACTTCCTCAACCAGATCGTTCCCGTCATCATGGCCTCAGACGCCTACAGAAACCATGGTGTCATCATTCTCTGGTGGGATGAATCTGAAAGGGATGGCGTCACCGGCGACAATCCGGACGACCTCAATCACACAGTGGGCGAGATTGTCATCTCTGACCGCGCGCATCCCAACGTGAACGGCCTCCCCTACGCCAGCCCGGTCGCCTTTACGCACTCCTCCGATCTGCGGACCATGCAGAACATCTTCCGCGCCGGAGGACCCTACCTGGCCGACGCGGCGAACGCCAACGATCTGTCCGACCTCTTTAAGCCGGGCGCGGTTCCGAAGAAGCCGTAAGCAACCGGCCCGCTTCGCGTACCGATTTGCGGATGTTTCACAAGCGCAGGGACCACCCGTCCCTGCGCTGCATCGTTTCTGGCCGCTGCACTCTCCTGGAGCGCCGGCCGTTTAGGCCATGGTGCTTCGGCCACTCAACAGATGGATGGCAAGCAGCACGATTCCCACAACGAGGGCGATGTGGATGAATCCCGTGGTAACGTGAAACGCGAAAAATCCAAGCAACCAAAGAACAATTAGAACTGCAGCGAGTATCCCAAGCATGTATCAAACTCCTTCTATCGCAAAGTGCGTGCCGATCAAAAAACAATTCCCATGCGCAGCACGGATACCTGCTTCTCGTCGGATTCGTGCCGCCGCTCATAATACTGCCGGATTGGAAATCCAAAGTCTGTTCCCTATGAGTCACATCCTCAGATCCTTCTTCTAAGCGGACGTCGTGCCGTTCCTCGGCCCGGCGGGTCCCATCGCGGCCCATTCCGCCTTCTTGTGTCTTTAGGGACAGCATTGCCGTTCCCCCGGAGTTAGTATCCCCGTCTGAGTTAAATCGCGCCGAAAGCAGGGACCGTCGATCCTGCTTTGACTTTCCCCCGGAATCTTGAAGCGGGAAAAAGAAACAGCCGTTTCCCTATTTCATAGTGCGACATCTGGTCGCACCCGTTCAGGTAAGGAGTACTCGATGAAAGGCTTCCTCTCCGGCGTCGGGATGATGATCCTCCTTTTTGTGCTCGGGCTCCTGTTCGCGATGATGGGTTTCGTCAATATGCGCGCAGACAATCCACCTTCCCACTTGGAAACTGTTCTTGCCGGCCGCTCCATGGACGCCAGTGTCGCGCGCGCCGCTCCGAAGGCAGCAAACCCTATCACCCCGGACGAGACAAACCTCGTCGCCGGAGCTCGCCTCTACCGCGACCACTGTGCACTTTGTCACGGTGACCCCGCAAATCCCAAATCCACGCTCGCCGACTCCCTCAATCCACCGGCACCCCAGTTCATGAATGACTTGCCCGACATGCCTGAAAATCATAATTTTTACATTTTGCAGCACGGCATCCGCTGGACGGCGATGCCTGCCTGGAAAAATGTCGTAAGTGAACAACAGACCTGGCAACTGGTGACTTTTCTCAGTCACATGAACAATCTTCCGCCCAACGCCAAGCAAGTGTTCCTCGAAACATCGCCGCAAACGCATCCTTAGCGGAATAGTTCAGGGCAGCGCGACAACAACATGGCGGGCCGGAGGAGAAACTTTTGTTTTCTAACGATCAAAAGGCGGGATAATCGTGAAACAACTGATTGTATTTGATCTGGACGGCACACTTGCCGAAAGTAAATCCCCTCTTGATTCCGAAATGGCAGCTCTGCTGCATGATCTCCTCGGGATTCTACAAGTGGCAGTGATCTCCGGAGGCGATTGGCCGCAATTTGAAAAACAACTACTCTCCAATCTGCCCCAGGATGATCGTCTGGTGAGTCTGTCTCTTCTTCCCACCTGTGGGACAAAATTCTTCCAATACACGGGAGGCTGGAAAAAGATCTATTCAGAAGACTTCACCCCGGACGAAAGAGAGAAAATCATCACCGCTCTCACACAAGCGCTCGGAGTGGCGGATTTCAAGGTCGAAAAGCTCTGGGGAGCAGCAATTGAAGACCGCGGCAGCCAGATAACCTACTCGGCATTGGGTCAGCAGGCCCCCTTGGAAGAAAAGAACAAATGGGATCCCGACTTCAGCAAACGGAAGAAGATCAAGGCGATCCTTGATCCATTAATCCCGGGTTTCTCTGTCCGAATCGGTGGTGCGACTTCCATTGATGTCACGAAATCTGGCATTGACAAAGCCTACGGAATCCAAAAGCTTCGAGACCTTCTCGGGATTTCTTTCGAAGACATGATTTTCATCGGTGATGCCTTGTTCCCGGGAGGGAACGACTTTCCGGTCAAATCAACCGGCGTTGTCACTATCTCGGTTCGCGGGCCCCTCGAGACCAGACCTGTGACTGAAGCCATCCTCGCTTGTTTGGATCTCGCTCCGCACTCGCATCCTGCCGATGCGGATTCGATGAGCGTGTTTGGCTTTGCCGGGCACGAATCGGCATGAGCGGGCCCAGTTCTTGCCCCTGATTATTCGCACCGGCCATCCCCGCTCACTTCCCCCATCCTGCAGCCCTTGGTCAGGTCAGAGAGAACCGTCAGAAACAAAAAAAGAGCCGACTCAGGGTATGAGCCGGCTCTTCAGGTCAGGTTAGGTTTACTGGGGAGTCGTTGCTGCAGCAATCGGCTGCAGGACAATCGTACCGATCGTGGTGCCGATCACTTCGCCGGATACGACCAATTCCACTCGACGATTCTGCTGGCGCCCTTCCGAAGTATCGTTGGACGCGATGGGCCGCGTCTTCCCGAAACCGTGCGCGGTGGTCGAAGACTCGGGAATACCTTGCTGGGTCAGGTAGCTGCGGACACCTTCGGCGCGCTGCTCTGAAAGTTCCTGATTGTAGAGTTCGGTGCCGACGCTGTCGGTGTTGCCTTCAACGGCAAGCCGCAACGAAGGATAAGCAAGCACGATGCCCGATATTTTGGCCAGCTTTTCGCGTGCCAGCGGGCGAAGCGTGTATTTGCCGGAGTCAAACAGAACGTCCGACATGTTGACGACCAGGCCGCGCGCGGTGTCGCGCGTTTCCAGGATCAGGTTGAACTGTCGCAGCAGGTTGGCGCGCAGTTGCTCGCGGTCACGCAGCGCTTGTTGCAGCTGCGCATCGGAGGAAACGGCGGCGGCGCGGTTCCGGTCGGAATCGGCTTCTGCCACCTGTTGCTGTTGCTGGGCGTGGTTGCGGTCTCTCTCGGCATCGGCCTGGGCTTGAGCTGATTGCTGTGCCGCTGCCTGCGCGCTGTTATTCTGGCGGTCTGCCTCGTTCCGCTGGTGAACAGCGTCAGCCGTAGTGGCTTCGGCATTCGCGCGGCGTTGCGATTCGTCGTCTGCGCGATTGTTCGCGGCAGTTTCACGCCTTCTTCCGGCGCGGCGTTCGCCTTCGGCGCGCTCTTCGTCCATGTGCTTCACGGAGATTTCCCGCGCGTCTTCCGCTGTCTGCACCACTTCGCGCGAAATCGAAATCAGCGCTTTCTTGTTTTCATGCTTGGTTGTGGCCATCGTGTCCGCCTCGTTCATCTGGCGAACGGCCTTTTCATAACTCTCGGATGCGTATCGGTCTGCGCCTGTAGATTTCGCGATGCGCACGGCATTGCGCGCTTCGAAAAATTCCAACGGCAACCGGGCGCTCAGCACCACTGGGTCAAAGTTGTAGCCCGTGGGAATATAGCCGCCGCGATCGATTAATTCGTATTTGGCGTCTACGAATTCGGTCCCCCCGGCGGTATCCCGGCGAACGGCATTCTCGAGCACAACCACGTTGCTGGGGCGCCGCACGGCATAATAAGGTTCCGCGGTTACGATCAGCGCGAAAGCCTGCAGGTCCGTGGTAACGTCCAGCTTGCTGCGATGGTTTTCACCCACCAATACTTCACCGATGTTTACTGGCCGGCCTTCCGGCGAAATCGCCCACAGCACGTAAGTCAAATACTCGTTGCCGAAACTCGTCGGCCGGCCCAGCCCGGAGAATTCCACTTCGATTTCTAGCGCCCCGCGCTTGCTCTCGACCTTGGCCTCGCCCGCTGCGCTAGGCATCAAATCCGTGCCCTGGAAATTGATTTTCGTGGCCCCACTGCGGTGTTTATAGCTCACCGCCTGCGTCGTCCGGCTCACCACGTTCATCCGATACTCTACTGCCTGCTTGCGGGAATCTTCCCGCACTTGCGACTCGGTCTGCGCTTGCGCGGAAACACCGAGTGCCATTACCGCTATTACAGTGATGCTCGAAATCTTGAACATAAGTCTCCTTCTAAGGATCTGGAGACCGAGTATCAAGCATCCAAAGCTTCAATACTGTACTGTTGTGCACGTTTCGAAAGAAATCAGAAAGGAACTGAGGTCGGGATCCAGCCCACCGGCGGAATTTTGAGCTGCGAGCAACCCGCGGGCTAAAGCGTTCTCAACCGTCTTCTTATCACCACACTAGCCAAGATTGTTTTCAGGCGCGGGTGGACGCAAAGCCGTTGCGAAACGGAAGAAGCGCAATAAGCGTGAAGATTCCGAGGGTGGTTCCAAACGGAAGATCAGAGACCGACAAGATTGCCGCAACCAGCGCCAGCTTGCGCCCCGACCCGTGATTTGCCAGAAGTGCCAGCCCGGCGAATAACCCGATCAGACCGCACACAAACGACAACACCACTATCGCAGCATAAAACACGTGGAAATCCGCCATCAAGCTGAACGCATCCGGCACGCGACCGAGCAGCGCGCCAAACATCACCGTCGCCGTCCCGCTATAGACGAAGAGACAAAGCCCCATGACCAACCGAAATATCCCGTACGCGATCCAGCAAACCGCCACAGTCTGCCGGTGACCACTCAGGTTGCCCGTCTCTGAACCGTCCAACGCCATCTCTGGTTCCCCACTGCTCAGTTGACCCGCCTCCTGCTTTCTAGCCCTTTCCTCCGACTCCGTCTGTCCAGTTTGGTACATCACCCTTCGCAAGTTTCCTCTGCTGGCCATGCGGACGCCGTCGCGCTTCAGCACTGGACGCCGGGCGGCCAGGTATCCTCTATGGACTTCGTGGAGTAGAATTGGCCGGGGATGATTCTACCCGCATGAAAATCTATTTCGGCTTTACTGTAGCGGGAGACCGTTCGGCCCTGATGGTAGCCAGGAATATTGTAGGCATCCTCGAAGAGATGCGCCACGAAGTGCTAACGCGACATCTGGTCCAGGACAACGCGTGGCAGACGGACCGGAGTATTACGTCAAAAGAAGTTTACCTGAGGGACCTGAAGTGGCTTGAGCAGTGCGAAATGTTTATAGCAGAGGTTTCCGGCTCCTCGTTTGGATTGGGCTTCGAGACCGGCTACCTTCTGGGGGCTACCACAAAGAAAGTAGTCTTGTTCTATCGGCGGGATGTCGAAAGCAAAATATCCCTGCTCATCACCGGCAACTCCCACCCGAACTGCAGGCTGGTGCCGTACTCGGAGCTTAACGAGGTTGAGGTTTGGATCAGGAACAATTTGCCCCCGTAGGGATCTTTTCTAATCATCGTCCTTCCAGCCTATCAAACGCAGCCAGATTGGCTCCGGCCAGCCCGCGCCCATACGTTTTCTTCAAATCAGGCTGGAACTGAATTCGCTTGCTTCACCCGCGCGGAACCAAACAAGAACGCGAGCGCCGTGTCAGCCGAGATCCCGCCGGCGCCAAAAATCAGCACGATCAGGGAAACGACCAGAAACGCAAAGGGAGCGGCAGCAGTGAACTTGTCCGGATCGGAAAAGAAAGAGAGTAGCGCCTCGCGGTCCCCGACGACGTACGCCATGGTCAGGTTCACGGTAAGAACCAGGCCCGTGATCCGGGAGGCCAGGCCCAACGCGAGAAAAATGCCGCCGAAAAATTCGACGCAGGCAATGAAGACCGCCATCCGCGCGGGCATCGGCAAGCCGAGAGTCAGGAAATATTCGCTGACATTGGAAAGATGATGGAGCTTGCCCCAGCCGGTCTGGGCAAGTTGCCATCCCCAATAGAGCCGCACCAATAACAGGAATGGTGATTGCAAATAAGAAACCAAACTGAAGAACTGGCCGTGCCACTGCCCGACTTTCCCGATCAGTTTAGACATGATTTCTATCCCAACCCTTTCCTTGCGGCATTCTCGCCGCGCACTCTTTCCTGGGGCCGGCAAAGCCAGCCGAGAGTCGCCCAGGTCTGAAACGAGTGCCGAACAAATGCCGCGCGGTCGGCCACGGGAACTGAACTCTTTTTGAAAGCCAGTTCGATAGCGTGCTCGATCGTTTTCCCGCGCCGCAGTGCGCCAAGGATCGCAAACTCTTCCGGCTCGATGCGGCGAAAATAAACGGAGAAATCCAGCCGGTGCACCGCCAAAAAGACTTGCGCGGGTTCAAGCTTCGCAACAGCCCGGACCTTGCTGCGTTTCCTGCGCTCCTGAACGGCGTTGCTCGCAACATCGGACACGCCATTCCCGTGTTTCACTTCCAGCAGCAGGTCGTCCACCGGGTAATGCAACTCGAGGAGTTGCACATAAGGCTGCACGCTTAGCCTGAGATTTGTTAACCCCAGCTTTTGCTGATCCCCGGCCTGAAGCGGAGGCTGTGCTTGGCCGTCAAAGGCTTCGATGTCCGCCCATTCGAGGCGAACCATGTCAAGAGCGAGCACGCGCCTGTCGCTCATCCAGCCAGGATTTTCGCGCAACCAGGCTTCGAGCTGCGCGCCCAGATTTCTGAGCGTGAAAGAGCGCGAAGGGCATTCCGCAAGATACGCCTTGCACATGGCTTCGAATCGCTGCCCGCCAAGCACAGCTCGCAAACCGGGAAAATCCTCTGCCAGGCTGCCGAGAACGCGAAACCAGTATTGCCGGTTGTAGATCTCCAGGCGTTCGAAGGAAGTCAGTCGGTCATTCGGCTTGATATACCGGGCGGCGTAGGCGCTCATACGTCCCCCGCCGGGCGCCTTGCGCTGCATGCGATCCGACGGCGAAAGCGGTTGCATCACGGCGCGAGCAACAGCCCGTTGTAAGGCCAAGAGCTTCATACCGCCACCGCCAGCGACTTGCCCGCCAGGAACCGGTTGGCCTTCAGGGCTTCTCTGTGAACTTCCTGAAAGGAGGGAATGCTGTCATCCCATTCGAGCAGCGTCGCCGTGTGCCCCGCGCGCTGGATGGCCCGTTCGTAAAGCTTCCAGACCGGGTCGATCACCGGATGGTCATGGGTGTCCAAAATGTACTTCTGGAATTTTGAATGGCCGGCGATATGAATCTGCGCCACCCGCTCGGCGGGGATGCTATCGATGTACGTCAGAGGATCGAAATTGTGGTTTCGAGAGGAGACGTAGATATTGTTGACATCCAGGAGAATTCCGCAATCAGCCTGTTCCACAACCTCACACAGGAACTCCCATTCGGGCATCTCGGAAACATGAAACTCTGCGTAGCTGCTGACATTCTCGACCGCTATCGGTATTTCGAGAAAGTCCCTGACTTCGCGAACTTTTTGAGCCGTGACGCGCGCGGCTTCAAGCGTGTAGGGCATGGGAAGGAGATCATGGGTGTAGCGTCCATCCACGCTTCCCCAGCAGAGGTGGTCGGAGAGCCAAGGAGTATTCGTACGCTTCACCAACTGCTTCAGTCGCCGGAGGTGCTCGCGATCAACTCTGTCCGCCGATCCGAAATACATGGAGACGCCATGCTGCACCACTTTGTATTGCTCCAAGATCTGATCGAGGATCTGCAGCGGGCGTCCGCCATCAATCATGAAATTCTCAGAGATAATCTCGAACCAATCGACCACAGGTTTGCGGGAGAGGATGTGCTCATAGTGCGGAGTACGCAGCCCAATTCCGATCCCGTAATCTGTAAAGCCGTTAAAGCGATTTCCCGGCATATTCGCCTCCTCTCCTGAGTGATAGAGGGCCAGGAGATGCCTCCTAACCCTCGTATCCGATCGTTGCCGGGCCCAGACTACGCTGCGGGTGGCTTGGAGCCATCGGTCGCGCAACCGCCCTTGCCTTTGCAAGAGTTCTTGCCTTTGCAACCGTTGTCCCCAGCCTTGCAGCCGCCCTTGCCCTTGCAGGAGTTCTGGCCTTTACAAGCGTGCTTTTCTGTCACCTTCTTGTCGTCTTTCTTGTCCTGGTTCTGATCCTGCGCGCCGAAAGAAGTCTTCGGCGAGGGAATCAGCGTCGAGGCCTTGACCGCCGGAACGGTCCCGGCGAATAATCCCGCGCACGCCGCACCAGCCAGCAGGGCCCTTGTCGTCTTCGTCATTTGGGTAGTCTCCTGTCAATTGGAATCAGGTTGCCAAACACCGTCCGGCCGCTCAGTCCGCCTCGAGGATCGCCGGTTTTGCCGCGGGGTTTAACCAAACTTGCTCTTGCGGCGATTTCCAGGCGGCCTGGAACGCCCTGACAAAGGTGCCCGGTCCGTCGAATGGGAGTCGCGGGGCGGCCAAAGGTTTCAACATTCGTGAAGGGGGGCAGCGGCCAGTTCTCGGGGGGGCGTGACTGTAAATTTTGATTCCCCGTGAAACCTTTCGCTCGCCGGGGACTCCGATGGTCGTGCCACACGTTGAAATCGGTGAGGAAACGGCCGCCGATCTCACCCGAGGGGCGGTCTGCCCCAGGCAGGTTGGGGTGTCGGAACATTCGGTGGCGTATCACAAATCTTGCTTTGCTAGGAGCACAGAATGGCAGACGTGAAGCTCGCAGTCATCTATCCGCGTCCCACAGACGTTGATGCATTCGAGAAGGTCTACCGGGACGAGCATGTTCCAATAGCCGTCGCGAAACTGGGTGGCAAGACCAAGATGGTCTCAACCCGGATCCTCGGCTCGCCGCAGGGCATTCCACCTTTCTACCGGATTGCCGAAGTTTATTTTCCTTCGATGCAAGCCCTGGAAGCATGCGCGGCGTCGGATGGAGGCAAAGAGGCGCTCGCTCACGCTGTGAAGATTTCTTCTGGAGGAACGCCAATTTTCCTGGTGGCCGAGGAAGAGACTTTCATATTCACAAAAACGACCAAAGCTTAAGAAAAGCAGGATCCGTTTTAGCTCTTCAATCACCGGACTAGCCGCCATTTCCGGGCGCGATGATTATTTCCCTTCGGCGGGAGCCGCGTTAGAATCTTCTCGCTCGCCAGAGGAGCAGTTGGCCATTCTACGCAAAGAGAGAACAGGGGATTCCGGGAATCGACCTTATTCCGGAATGAGTGGGAAGCGAGAGGACCTTAAGGATTACCCCAGCAACCGAAGGGTGGGGCACTAGTCCCTAAACCAACTCTCAAAGCGTGTCAAGAATTGAGTGGCCGATCCGCATCGCGAACCCGGCCTTCCATGGAGCGGGAAGCTATTCTTGGCCAGTCGCATCAGTCCAGTCCGCACACAGCGCGAGCGTTCGCGATGAGTGTCGAAAAATCATTGAGCTTGGAAAAGACCGCAGTTACTCCGACCGCTAAGGCTTCTTTCTCGATGTCCACGTTGTAGTCTGCTGTCAGCATGAAAATTGGCAATGCTGGTTCTTGCGCTTTAAGCTGACGAGCCAAGTACAATCCGTTTGTTTCGGGAATTGAGAAGTCCACGACGGCTAGGTTCGGCGTTATCTGCTTTGTCTTATCCAGGGCTTCGGCGGCATTTGCGGCCTCCACACAATTGTCGAAACCGCTACTTTCTTCGAAAAGAGCGCGAAGGACGGCTCGGAAAGCGTGATCATCATCCACGATTAGCACCGCAAGCATGATTCGCTCCGATTTAGAACAATCCGTCACGAGAAGTTTTCCGAGCGACATTGTTTCTGGTTACTTGGATGCCAGCATCAACGATATGCGCCAGGTTCCGCTTGTCGATGCTCAATTCAGAGAGTGGGTGATCGAAACTGCTCTCATAGGCCTTCAGGTAGCTCGGAACGCGGGCTTTCATCAGTGCATCGTGAATCCGGAGCGACGATATCCTCGTCTTTGACGTGCTTTTCATCGATTCCCGCTGCGCTTCAAAAAGACTGAGGTTTGCAAGTTTTCTGTCCTCATCAATAGCAATGGCGCTACCCCATGGAAAAGACCGCCGGCGGGGTCCTAGGCCTCGTCTGGTCCGAGTTTCAGCGGCTTGCCGCAATGAGCACAGTAGGGGCTTTGGCTTCGCCATGCTACGTCCAGAGTCCGGAGGCAGAAAGGACAGCGGCCTGACCATCTGTGATTGCATTCCGGACATGCGCTGAGAACCAGGTCCGAGCGGCTCATGAGTTTGTCGCCTTCCCGAAGGGAGATAAGGAATCGGCAATTCCTGTTTGTGCAGATCAAGAATTCTTCCAAGACCGAATCCCCTTTGCGACCGGACGGCATTCGAACGGCGAGAAAATCAGAGGGCAGCCCTGAAGCTGGTAGCCGGCCTCGAACTCTTGGCTTGTTTCCACTGATCAAGTTCACACCAATCAAAAGCGTTCCGCCGTATAATCAGGGAATCAGCGCGTGCCGGAACATCGCGCGAATCGACCATGCGTGATGCCCCCCCGCACCGACACTCTGTTATGGACCGCAAAGTTGCACGGGTGCAATGCCGAGAACTACGTACCCCCAGCTACGTATCAGCTTGCAGCTCAGACTCGCGCCAAAACGGGCCACCGGGTCAGGCCTATCCAGAGGTCTCCGCTCTAACTGTGAATCCTGAGAATCTAAACCCCGCGCGGTTGGCCGAGACTGCGAGCCATTTCCCGGGGATTGGAGTAATATCGGCCCAGTGAATTGGTGGCACAGTCAGTAGTCACCTCCAGTTGAAATCCAGGACCCGCAGCAACCACGAAGAGCAAATCTGCTGGGTCGGGTCTGGTGGAGGGCACCATGGGCCAAACGGGGGCCAATACGCACGGCAACAATGCTGACGAAGCGTCGAATGTGATCGAAGAGCGCCTGCAGCTCATCATTGACACAATCCCCACAATCGTCTGGCGCAAATTACCGGATGGCTCGGCTGATTTCCTCAACCGAAATTTTCGGGAATATACAGGCCTTTCCCGGGAGCACGGCCTGGGCTGGGGCTGGATGAATGCGTTCCATCCCGAGGATCGTCTGAAGGAGGAATGGCGTGCGGCTTTGGCCGCCGGGGAACCCTTTGAGAAAGAGGCGCGTCTCCGCCGGGCCGACGGGCAGTATCGCTGGTTCCTAATTCGCGCCGTGCCGCTGCGAGACGAGCAAGGAAACCTCGTTAAGTGGTATGGAACGACCAGCGACATCGAAGATCTGAAAAGGGCCGAAGATCGCGTTCGGCTTATCATCGACACTCTTCCCATGATGGTTTGGACCCTCCGGCCCAATGGCGTCGTTGATTTCGTCAATCAGCGTTGGGTGGACTATACGGGCATTTCTTTGGAGGAGGAAATTAGAGAACCGACGCGCGCAGTTTATCCCGAAGATCTTCCAAGAGTCATCGAAAAGTGGCTCGCGGACATGGCCGCTGGAAATCCCTCCGAGGATGAAATGCGCTTACGGGGGGCTGACGGAGAATATCGCTGGTTCCTGGTCCGCACCGCGCCTCTACGTGACAAGCAGGGAAACGTCGTTAAGTGGTTCGGGGTATCTATCGATATTGAGGACCGCAAGCAGGCAGAGGAAGCTCTCAGATCGACCGAGAGCGAACAGCGGCATATAGCGGCGCAATTGGAAAAAGAGCGCGCTCGCCTGGTCGAGGCTCAGGAGATGGCGAAAATAGGAAGTTGGGAAGCGGAGTTGGTGAGCTTGAGCGTGATCTGGTCAGAGCAAACACACCGCATCTTTGAGACTGATCCGACTCGTTTCCACCCCACGCGCCCAGAGTTCCGCGGATTCATTCATCCGGAGGACCGCGCGAAAGTGGATGGAGCCTTTGCAGCATCCCTCGACAGTCGCTCGCCTTGCACGGTCGAATATCGGATCGTCATGCCGGATGGCCGCGTCAAGATTCTCGAAGAGCGCTGGCAAGCTTTTCACGATGAAGAAGGAAAGCCGATTCGTGTTGCGGGCACCTGTCGTGACATCACCGAACGTGTACGAGCCGAGGAAGAGCTCCGCCGCCTATCGGGTCAGCTCTTGCGTCTGCAGGATGAGGAACGGCGGAGAATCGCCAGAGACTTGCACGACTCCACCGGCCAGGACCTCGTCGCTCTGGCAACTACCTTGAGTCAAATTCGTGCTTCCATTCCTTCCTCCGGCAGGAAGTTGCGCAAGCTCGCTTCGCAATGCCAAGCGTTGGCGGATCAGTGCATCCGGGATGTCCGGACCCTATCCTACCTATTGCACCCGCCGATGCTGGATGAAGCCGGACTTGAGGATGCCATTCGTCACTACTCCGGCGGCTTCACCAAGCGGACCGGAATCGAACTTGAACTGGAGATATCGCCGCGTCTCGGACGGATGAAGCCACATGTCGAATTGGCTCTTTTCCGGGTCGTTCAAGAAAGTCTCACGAACATCCAGCGGCATTCGGGAAGCCCCAAAGCCACGATACGAATTGAGCGTGGCCCCGGAAAGTTCACGCTGGAGATAAGCGACAAAGGCAGCGGAATTTCCGGAAACCTGCGGAGAAGGAATGGGAAAATGCCCTTTGGACTTGGGGTCGGCATCCCGAGCATGCATGAGAGAGTAGCGCTCATCGGGGGCCAGCTTGATATTGAATCGAGCGGCAGCGGCACCACGGTGCGCGTGACGATACCGGCGGATGACTAAAGGCACGAAACCACTTCGTATCCTGGTGGCGGACGACCACGAACTCGTTCGGCGCGGCATACGGGGACTCCTTCGCGCTCGACGCGGCTGGACCGTCGTGGGCGAGGCCACTAACGGCCGGGAAGCAGTGGAAAAAGCGAACAGGCTGAAACCGGACGTGGCTATCCTTGATATCAGCATGCCCGATTTAGACGGGCTTCAGGCGACACGCCGGATTCGAGAGGCAGTCCCAACTACCGAAGTGGTTGTCCTCACCATGCACGAGTCCGACCAGATGGTGCGCCGGGTCCTCGATGCCGGAGCCCGTGGCTACGTCTTAAAATCCGATCTTGCAACTCACCTTGTAAAAGCGGTGAAACACGTTGTCGCTGGTAAGATGTTTTTGACCCCCAGAGTATCTGACATCGTAGTGAGGGGATTCCTCACGACCGGAAAGGAACCGGACCTAGCAGCAGATTCGCAAACCCGGCCAAGCCCCCGCGAGATTGAAATCATTCGACTTCTGGCGGAGGGAAAAGCGAATAAGGAGATTGCGGCCAAATTGGGAATTACCACGAGGACAGTCGAGACGCACCGAGCGAAAATCATGCTCAAGCTTGGCCTGCATTCCCTCGCCGAGCTCATTCACTATGCTATCCGCCGCAAGATCTTCACAGCGCCAAGCGCCACAGAATAAATTCCTAACCGGAGGTGAATCCCTGTACTGCCGAGAGTCGATCCTGATGTGGGTAGGCTTGCTTACGTTAGGAGGTGCATCTGTCGGATAGGAGTTGTGCAGATGATAGGGTCTACAGCCGCACAAGGCTCCTGCATTCTGCCGGCGCGTAGAAAAACCTGTCCGGCTCGCGCATCCTGTGTTGCTAAACCAGGAGCTGGTGTTCCGCTACACTAGTGCACCCGCGCTTTTAGTGAATCTTCCAACGTCTTGTTTCTACGGCGATTTCAGTCTATCCCGAGCGGCCGGATTTGGACCAGCGACCTCCGTGGTCCGAAACACGAATCCGCAGTTCGACTACGTTCGCCACCACACGTGGGAAAGACGAGTTCCATCCCCACCTACTGCACCGTATCAATGTTCTCGACTGTTTTCGCTGCCCTCGTCGTGATCACGATGCGATCTCGACCCGGCCCCATGGCCGTGGTGGTGTTTGTGCTTGCGACCAATGCGCTTACCGGAAAGGAAATAGAATGGCGTGTCCACGCCACCTGCGCCGTCGCACGCGCCACCCACGACTCCATATGAAAACACCATGGCAGTGTTCGTGCCATCGTTGTTGACCCCACTGACCCCGGCCGCGGGATTGTCCTCACCGATGGCAGTAGGAACAGCCCACTCGGTGGTTGTGATCTGGAGTGCATTTGGATCCGTATTTGTGACCGTGTACAAATTGGCTGAAAACCCGTTCAGGAAGAAAGTGGTAGGAGTGCCGTTAGGGTCAAAACCTTCTGCAAACATGTACTCCCCAATACCTGTCTGGCTGGAAAGCACGGGATTGATCGTCAGTGGGTTTACAACCCCAGATGTTGCAGCGAAGCATGGGAGACCGTTAAAAGTCGGGTCGGACGCAAGGGCCACCGTGCCAGCCATCTGCCCGTTTGCAGGGGGCGCGCTGAAAGTTATGGTTGCGTTTACCGTCGAGTCAAATGGGAAACCATTGTCAGCAGTAAAATTGTCCAGAGAGCCAGAAGCCGAACCACTGGATATTGTTGGAACAAATGTTGCAACGAAATTGCCAGGACTGCTCTGTGTAGCGAGGCTGCATGCAGAAACATCTCCCGTGGCGTAGTAGGTTCCCGAAATCGCGGGAATCGTGTAAGAAGTGTCACCGGGAACTGGCGTGGCGGCATTGTATGTTCCCGTGTAAATAAACGAGAAGTTAGGTCCCAATCCAAGGTTGTCAACCGTGATCGTGATCTGATAGCTGGTTCCTGTTAAGAGAACCCAGGTAGGAACAACGTTGAAAGTTGCAACGTCAATCACACAGATGGAATTGGCGACTGATCCATAGGTATAGCCTGTTCCATCCGCATTGAGAAAAGTGGAAAAACCGCCGGGATATAACGCTGTTTGATCAGGGCTGTCTCCGCTCGTGTGGACGATCTCCCACCGCCCAGGGGGCGCCGTCTGCGCCCGTGCCAAGCTGCCCGAACTCAGAATGCAAACAACAAGCAAAAGTCTCTTCATTTTGAAACTCCGTTAGTGATGCCCGGCAACCGCGTCCAGCTCGATCACGCAATGGCACCCCTGGATTTGTCATGAGCGCCCGTGTCCCGGCTATCTTTGCGAAGGTGCCGATATAAGCTGGTGCGCCCAATACCCAAAGCTCGCGCGGCCTGCAGCCGGTGGCCGTGGTACATTTCCAATACGCGCTTGATGTGGAGCTTACGCATTACTTCAAGAGATAGCGGTTTCCAGTCCTTTCGTTCTGCGGAGCGAGCCCTCTGGGACTGCAGGTCCTCTGGTAAATCGGCGAGATCGATGAAATCATTTGTCGTTGTAATGCATGCGGTCGACACCACATTCTCCAGCTCGCGCACGTTCCCCGGCCATGAATGCTGTAGCAGCGCCGTCTGCGCGCGCCGGGTCAGTCCGGAAATGTTTTTTCCAAACTGTCGGTTGCATTTCTTCACGAAAAACTGGATGAGCAAGGGAATATCATCTAGTCGTTCGACAAGTGAAGGTAGCCGGATCTGGATGCAATTCAGCCGGTAAAAGAGGTCTTCGCGGAAACGCCCTGCCAGCACTTCCGCGCGCAAGTCCCGGTTCGTCGCCGCGATGATCCGCACGTCTATCTGGCGCACCTCCGGCGAACCTACTCGCTGGATTTCGCGGTTCTGAATCACGCGCAGCAGTTTCGCCTGCATCGCCAGCGACATCTCGCTCACTTCATCGAGAAAAACCGTTCCTCCGTTCGCATATTCGAACAGGCCCGGCCGAGTCTGCGTCGCTCCCGTGAAAGCCCCGCGCATGTGTCCAAAAAGCTGGCTCTCCAGCAACGTATCCACCAGCGCCGCGCAGTTGCACACCGCAAGTTTCTGCTGGCTCACCGGACTGATCTGGTGGATTGCCCGTGCCACCAGTTCTTTTCCCGTTCCCGTCGGCCCGAGCAGCAGCACATTCGCGTAATGCCCTGCCACCTTGCGCGCGAAATCGAAAACTTCGAGCATTACCGGGCTTTCCCCCATGATGCCGTGAAACTCCAGGTCTTTCAGCAGTTGCTCCTCGAGCGCCTTTACGCGCCGACGCTGATCGTAAAGTGCCGCCACCTCGTCCAGTGTCTTCTTCAGCCGTGCCTGGTCCACTGGCTTCGGCAAGAAATCGGCTGCTCCCCTGCGGATCGCTTCGAGGGCCGTTTCCAAGGTATATTCCTTCGTCATCGCGATGACGTGCACGCCCGGGTCGCACCGCAATACTTGATCCAGGAACTCGTACCGGAGCGTCCCGGGCATGTGGAAGTCCGCCAGCAGCAATCGGCAACCCCCGTATTGGACAACATTTAGTACGTCCTCGGGATCGTGCATGGGGATCGGCTCATATCCCATGTCAGCGATTACCGCTGACAGCAGATTGAGCTGGGCTGGATCATCATCCAGAATGCACGGCCTTAACGACGATCTGCGGACAACGATCTCGACCATTTTTCTCGAAGTGTATGTCATGGGGTCTCGTTTAGATTTCGACAACATAGCTGGGCCTAGAAAATCCCGGGAAACAGCCCCCCTTCCCCGTTTGGCTGTTCCCCGGCCTAGTGACAATTGACTTCCTAACTAAGTGGGAAGTATCAAGAGATAATCTATACTTGTATGTCTACTATTGAACATAAAGCAGTACTTAATGATATGTAGTACTATCCGTTACGACATACCCTACGAACTATTCCAATTTGGTACACACAATGATGTGGCACTTGGCAAGGCAAGTCTGAGATTGGTGCCTCCGGCGGGGTCCTCTGATGCTCGCGTGGCGAAACGCAATATGGTATTGGTCGAGGGCACATTTCGAGTAATTCGATCGAACGAGCCATCGGGAGAACCGGTTCGCCAGTTTTTCGTTGAGGGCACGGCCGGGCTCAAAAGTCACGAAGGGGCGAGACAACGATTGCCAACGGGTGTCAATTACTGCCGGCCAACCCATTCACTTAGTGAGCGGTTTCCACCGATCGCTCTGGATCTTTTCTTCCACGGGCCTGCCCTTATCACAAATCCGCGGCGTCGGCGTTTCAGGTCGCCGGATGAATATAATCAAACGACGCTGGTTCCGGAGTGAAATTGGCCGGCTTTGTGGGACAAATCAATCCAGCGCCCAAACCCCAGCCTTTTCGAGAAAACGGAGAATATAGGTTCGAAGGCGGGACTCTAACGCCCTGGCTCCTGGAAAACGCGGGCCGAACAGACAGCGCGGATCATGGCCAGGTTTGCTGATCACAAAGGATTGATCGAACACGGCGTCGAACGAGCTCGCTCTCGACGGCAACAAGAATCCGGATCGCTTTGATTTGCTCTCCAGACGGACTTGCCATGCATGAGCGAGGTTTTCGCTCCGGTTCCCGCCCCTCCACTCTGGGGCTACATCGTCGAGGCCAATCCCTCACTTCGTGTCGAAGAGCTTATGTTTTCTGGCCTTCATCTGGTACATAACTACGTCCGCGGCGTGCACGAGGGCCTCGATTCTTTCACCATCACGAGGATAGATTGCAACACCAACGCTCACGGAAAGCTTTGGCTTCATACCATCATTAGTGATGGCGTTGCAAAGACGATCCGCCACTCGCGCGGCCGCTTTTGCTCCTGTTTCCGGTAAAACAACGGCGAACTCGTCACCGCCGTAGCGCGCAGCCGTATCGATGTCCCGGCAAGATCTCAAGACATCCGCCACCCGCCGGAGCGCATGGCTTCCCGTCATATGCCCGTAGCAGTCGTTGATGCGCTTTAACCCATCCAGGTCAAACAACAACAGGGCGAAGTCCTGCCCGGTGCGCCCTGAACGCTTGATTTCGCAATCAAGCACTTCCACAAGACGTCGGATGTTGGAGAGTCCCGTCAGTGGATCGCGAGTCGCCTGTTGGCGCAGATCTTCTTCCCGTTGACGCTGTTTGGTGACGTCCTCAAAGATGACCTCGTAGGCGTTCAGCTTGCCTTGCTCACCCCTCACTCCTTGCCCGCTCAGCCGGACCTTTAAAGTTGTGCCGTCCTTCCTCAACCAGTCAATTTCGAGGGGGCCGACCAGGTCTTGCTGGTTCGACTGCCCCAACAAATGGGCCCGTTTGCCCGGATCCTGAATCAATTCGTCGGTGAGGGTTAGGGTCAGAAGTTCCTCTTTTGAAGCATACCCGAGCATTTTCACCATGGCCTCGTTCACTTCAAGGAATTTGCCCTTGGTGTCGCAGTGAACAATTCCGTAGGTCAGATTTCCTGCCAAGGCGCGATAACGTGCTTCCGAATGCCGCAAGCAGTCCCGGGCCTGGTCAAGTTCCTCGCGCAACGATTTCTCATTTAGAGCGCGATGAACGGCTACAGGGAGATAACTGATGTGACTCATTTCAATGCAATCGTATGCGCCTCTGGAAATGTAGTCCGCCACCGTCTCGCGTTCGACTGTGCCACCGAGGAAGATAAGAGGGATCTTATTTTTCGATAGGTGAAGCAGTTCCAGTGCCTGACTCTCCGGCCAAGCGTGGCCGGGGTACTTGGCGAGAACAATATCATGGGAGCGCGAGGCCAGTCGCGCGCCAAATTCCCGGAGACTCGAAACGGCCTCCCCATTTACCGTGCAATAGACCCTCCTGAGCTCCCTTAAGCAGCGCTCGACTTCCGTCATACGACTATGAACAAAAAGGATGTTCAGTGGCGGATTTCTGCCTTCTTCTGATGCGCTTCGCGCATCGCGTTCGAGCCGGGCTGAGGGGTTCGAAGCCATAGAGAGCTGGGGGAGATTCAAGACAATCCAGTCCGTTCGTCCCTTCACCGAGGTGGCGCGCGATAGAGACGAGTTTTAAACATGGGAAGAATAAAACCGAATGAATATGCCTTCTGTTCAATATTGCACATGTATCATCTGTTTGTTGACTCATTCGATACATATATTTGTGTGACCCTTATATCGAATATGAAGGAACTCTAATAATAAAAGAGGCTTCCGAGTTGGCATATTCCGACTGATTGCAAGCGGGCGAGCGACTCTGAACTCGAAGCATACCTGTGGCGCGGCTACGCAGAGCAGGACAAGGGACCGCTGCCCGGGGGATGGTTTTTAGACTGGCTATGTTCTCCCGATCTGAATCCGACCTTGAGCAAGTGAAACGAACTTCCCCATCCGACGCACTCGGGCACCGGACCTCGCTTACCACTTCCGTTGCAACCCCTGCAAAGCGGCGGGCCTTCCTTTGCAAAACTCTCCGTTAAGAGTGTTTATTTGGCACAGGACAGCGCGGTGTCTATCTTATGCTGACAGGCGACTTTTCATTACCCGCGATTGTGTTCACGAACAGCACTGTTCACGTTATGGTTGGGGCTTGAGTGTCGCAGCATATGCCGGTGCCAAACGATGGACCTAATTGCGGAGACTAGGGTCATCACGCCCAGCGCAGAGCAGACTGCGCCACAGATCAGGATTGCAGCCTCACCGGACGATCTATTTGAGCTTCCTTCGAGCAACAGGTAAAGTCCAAGAATCAACAGAGTTGCAGATAAGATGGTCTCGAAGAGCGTCGATATTCTTCTCATGAAAAGTCTCCCCCAATATCCACATTGACTGATTGCGGCTCGATGACAGCCGCCAAGGTTGAAGTTCCCGGTCCGGATCACCCAGCAGTTTTGCCCTGGGTTTTCAGCAGAACCCTATCGCCGAAACGCAGAATGCCTTCGGCCTCAGAGAGTTCCTGAAAGACAGGCTCCGAATAGACTTTTTTCATTTCCGCGCCGCAAATGCATAGCAGATTGATGACGTCTCCAACTGCTCTGCCGGTCGGGACTTCGATCTCAACCTGACGGTGGCAGGCCAAAGACCGGCAGACAAACTGGATTCGGGCGCCCATGATGGACTCCTTTGCTGGGGCTGTCAGGGAGGGCTGGATTGTCAGGTTGTATTCATTGCAGCGTAGAAGAACTCGCGGGAACCAGTCCTTCCCTTCTATGCCCACTCCCACGAAATAGGGGATCTATTCTTCGCGAGACTAGCCATGAACGGTATTAACGTCTGTTCAGTATTATACACTTATACTGCTATCGTCGGAGTTTGGCTGTGTCAGTAAACACCACCCAGGTCGCTGGGTCTCGCTGCGAATATGGTGAAGGAAGGGCGTTCGTTTACATGGGGTTGTCCATCCCAGCTTCCCTCTCGGAGGCAGGTGGAAACGATGTGCAAAAAGCGCCAAGCCAGTCCTCCCCTTCGCTTGACTCTCTTCACATACCGCCAAAACGCCCTTCGCCGACCACTTGTATATACATCCTGTGTACGTGTCAATAGAAAAGTAATCCTATTAGTTATATAATTTACTAGGTTTAGAAGCAGCGCACCTCTCGGCCACCGTCACATCTGGGCCGGCCAGCTAGACCAACCGGTCCGAGATGTACGGGCCAGCGGATAAAATAGTTTACTATATATCTATTTATTGCTATAGTTACTTACGACAGGTTGTTTATCGCGTCCCACTAGTGAACAACAAGGAGGTGCCCATGTATGTAGCCGACCGAATTAGGGAGCTGAGAGAATACAAAAAGCTGTCTCAGGGAGATGTGGAGAAGCGCACCGGTCTCCTGCGTTGCTATATCTCGCGCGTCGAGAACGGACACACGGTTCCCGCACTTGAGACGCTAGAAAAAATTTCGCGAGGTCTCGGAGTGTCGCTCTATCAATTTTTCTATGTGAACGAAGAAAGTCCCGCCACGAAGCCGCATTCTTTCGATAGAGCAAAGGACTGGGCATCTCAGGGAAAGGGTCACCGAGTCTTTTCCAAAATGTGCCATGCCGTTAGTAAAATCTCAGGCAAGGATCGACAAATACTTCTTTTAATGGCAACGCAGCTAAGCAACAGCAAACGCGGTCGCTCAAGAAAACCATAATCTTGGAAATACCGGGCATCTGGTTTCTAGGACTCATTTCTCCGGTTTATGCATTAGTCGTCCATAGATGGTCAGGAATCCAATATTCGGAGCTCGGAGCGTACGCCATTGCAGATCCCTGCTTCTGTAGTCACAGATCTGAACCGCAACCCGAACAGAATCCCATGCCTCATCGTCGATTTAACCAGTAGGGGCTTCAGGCTGCGGGGAAATCTCAACCTAAGTCGCGGTCAAGTAGTCCAGGTTGTCCTCGAACATCAGCCTCAGATTTCGTTTCACTCCCGGGTGGTCTGGATCGGCAGAGCTAACTCCAACCAGGAAGGAGAATTCGGCCTTGAGGTCGTTTAGTTGGTTCTCAATCGATTCTAGCCTGCGTGGTCTCGTTCGATTATGACGTCGGCGCGGCCACCACGGAGACTCTTCGTGCCAGCTTCGGGGCCCTCGACAGACCCATAAATTGTCGTCGAGAAAAATAATGGCCGGTAGGGGCGGGGGGATCAAGGTCCGATGACGGCATGCTAAGACTCACCAATCGAACGACCTTGCGCCGCCACCTTATCAAATTGGCGCCGATTGGATCCGAACCATTCTTGGCCAGTCCCAAAGATGCTCCAAGATTCCTCACCAGGCTAGGACGTCTGCCTTCCGATATTATGGATCGCGAGCAGTCGCTTTTCCGTCAGAATACGTACTGTTATGCTAGTTCAATCTTCTTGAACGTATATATAGTTGTCTATTACTATAAGAAACCAAACCAGCGAGGGGGAATCTGGCCGATCTGAAATGCGCTGGAGGGAGTAGTCATGGTGAAGACCCGGAGAGTTTCTGCCCAAGGGTCCGCTGATGCTGTCATGAAGTCGCTCAGAATTCAGGGGATTTCTTTTGAAGGTCCGTTCTGCACCCCAGGTAAGCGCGTTGTCTTCGTGGTAGAAAATTACTTCTTTCTGGAGTCTGAACTCGTCGAGCTGCTTGCAGAAACTAAACTAGATCGAGACGGCATCCAGGAACTTGCCAAGCGTCTCGGGGCCGCGAACCCCAGACAGTAAAACCGATCTTAACTGACTATGGAGGGCAGCAACTAGCGGCCTGAGGGGGAAATATCCCAAGCGACGAACGAGTATTCGTTGTGGCAGGTCGCGGAGTTACACAACAGGTTCTCCTGGCGTTCTGGTTCCCTGCCCTGTTTGGCCGGATCGACCGTGCTGAAACAAATTGGTCCAATTGGCGCGGGATCCAAGGTGCCTGAAAACTTGAATCGCGAACCGCGGATTTAAGCTGGCTTTAATCTGTTCCCCACGCAAGAGTGCGTATTCCATTCCGCCTTAAAAGCATGGTCCAAGCCTGCCATGACCCTGCTGATCGACCGCATCAAGCGAGCGTCGAGGATTTCCCTGACCTCTGCGACTCGGGCAATGACCGAAATCACGTGTACAGGTCACCTCCGAAAAAGAGAATAGACTAGCTCTCTGGGATTTCTGATGGGCTCGGGCTGTCCAAAGACAGACGGTTTTCCAGGATCGATCGACTAGCCAGGCCGCCCAGATCCCTGACGACCGGACGATGAAGCCTTCATCTTGCAGTTGTGGGAGAACCCGATCAATTTTCTTTTCCCTGATATCGCCGTCCTGATCATTCTTCCGTCAGGATCCAATTCAGGCAATCACTGGTCCCTCGGTTGTTCCAGAAAGAAACTTCCGGTCGAGGATGGCACAGGATCGGCGCGCGCTCCCAATATTCGTTCTCTTGTGAACGGAATATCGCCTTAACTTTCAGTATTGTACCGGCATACGAGTGACGAAAAGATGGAAGCTACATGGATGCCAGCGTGCAGCAACACAGGGGAAGCTTAAGCGGAACAGGCTGGATATGAACATCAGCCATTACAAAATTCGGGGCCTGCCGAAACCGCGGACTTCCAACGGTGATTCTTGCCACTGCCTGAACCAAGAGTTGTGGACGATCCGAGAGACACACATCCGAGCGCCGCTCGGGTGAATTTCCGGCAGCTTGAACGGCAGGAGTGGTGGCTATGGGGCGCAGCGATTGTCATTACTTTGCTCCTGACCATAGGGCTGGCATCATTTATTCTCCCCATCGGGAACCTTCATCAAGACGCCTACTTCCAAGCTATTCTGCCGCAGGCCATCAGAGGCCTGGTGGGCCTGGTTTTTCTCTTCGACCTGTACACGATATATCAGCATCTGCTGATTCACCGGATCCGCAAAGAATTGGTGGATCGGGAAGAGCTGTTCCACCTGATCAGTGAGAACGCCGCCGACATGATCGCGATCGTGGACATGGAGGGGAGACGGATATTCAACAGCCTTTCCTATCAAAAGGTGTTGGGCTATTCACCCGAAGAGTTACAGGCTTCATCCACGTTCGAGCAGATTCACCCCGATGACCGTGAACGCGTCAAGAATGCGGCCGAGGATGCGCGGCGCCTGGGGATTGGAAAAACGCTTGAGTATCGTTTTCGCCACAAGAACGGCACCTGGCTGGTGTTGGAGTCCAGTTCGAGCGTCATTCACAACGTAAATGGAGGGCCGGAAAAACTTGTGGTCGTGAACCGCAATGTCACGAAGCGCAAAAGAGCCGAGGACGCTCTGCGTCGCTCGGAAGCGGATTTTCGCTCACTGGTGGAACACGCGCCTTACGGAATATATCGCGCGAGCATCACCGGCCGATTTCTGCAAGTCAATCCGGCGATCCAAGAAATGCTGGGCTACGCGCTGGAGAAGGAACTTTTGGAAAGCGATCTGGCAACGGACATCTTCCGGCACAACGGCGAATACAAGCGGCTGACCGAGCTACTGAGCCGCGCTGAAGAAACCAAGGACATGGAGATGGAATGGAAGAAACAAGACGAAACGCCGATAACCGTCCGCTGTTCGGGACGCCGCATCAACGATGAAAATGGGGTCGCGGCCTATTTCGAGGTGTTTGCAGAGGATGTAACAGAAAAACGAGTGCTCGAACGACAACTGAGAATGGCACAAAAGATGGAAGCGATTGGACGGCTCTCAGGTGGCATCGCGCACGACTTCAACAATCATCTCAGTGTAATTATCGGCTACAGTAGAGTGCTGCAACGTCAGTTAGGGAAAAACAATGCTCTCTGTGAGCATGCCCTGGAAATCGAAAAGGCCGGAGAGCGTGCCGCTTCACTGACAAAACAATTGCTGGCGTTCAGCCGACAGCAAGTCTTGACACCTGCCGTTCTCAGCCTCAACACGCTCGCTTCCGATATGGAAAGAATGCTTCCGCGTCTGCTGGGTGAGGACATTGAAGTATCCCTTGATCTAGATGTCGTGCTGGGAAATGTGAAAGCCGACCAGAGTCAGATCGAACAAGTAATCATGAACCTGGCTGTCAATGCGCGTGACGCGATGCCCGACGGCGGCAAGCTGAAGATCCAGACGGCCAATGTAACGCTTGATCAAACCTTCACGCGGAGCCACCCGGGTTCGAAAACCGGGGACTTTGTGATGTTGGGGGTAACCGACACAGGCAGTGGCATGGACGCTGCAACACTGACGCATATATTTGAGCCATTCTTCACCACCAAAGAACGGGGCAAAGGTACAGGCCTTGGACTTGCGACGGTGTACGGCATTGTGAAACAGAGCAACGGATATATCTCGGCGGAAAGTTCCCTGGGAAAGGGATCGTCTTTTCAAATTTATCTCCCGCGTCATCTAGGGCAACCAGCAGCCGAGGAACAGAAAGCCGACCTCGTAGAAAACTTGCGTGGGACGGAAAGCATTCTGTTGGCGGAAGACTCCGAGTCGTTGAGAAAACTTGCGCAAACGAATCTTGAATCAGCTGGATTCCGTGTGCTGTCAGCGCACAGCGGCGAAGAAGCACTGGAAATCGCGACACGCCAGGGAAGCACTTTTGATCTTCTGCTCACTGACGTGGTGATGCCTGGCATGAACGGCCGCGTTCTGGCGGAACAGTTGTTGCCCCGCCAGCCAGGAATGAAGGTCCTTTACATGTCGGGCTATTCCGACAGTTTTATTGCGGGACACGGGGTTCTGGAGCCTGGAACCAATCTTCTGCACAAGCCATTCACGGAACAGGTGCTTATCCGGAAGGTCCGCGAGGTGCTCGATGCCGGAAAGCAGCAGGCGTCCTCCATGAAGGATGCGGTTCAATTTGCGGGGAGCAATCTCCCCTCCGTTCAGTAGGAGGAAGTTAACGATGGCAAAGCTGCTGCTAGTCGACGACGATGAGGCCTTGCGGGGTCTGATGCGCCTTGAGCTCAGCGACACCTTTGAACTCATCGACTCGGGGGAGCCAGAACAGGGATTGGCTCTCGCACTCGAGCACAAGCCGGACGCCATCTTGTTGGATCTTCGCATGCCTAAATACTCCGGCTATGAACTCCTTCAAATGTTTACGGCACTCAGCCACACTCAGAAGATCCCGGTGATTATCGTGAGCGGTGAGGCCGGTGGACAAACAAAAGAACTTTGCAAGCAGCTCGGCGCCGCCGCTTATTTCGAGAAGCCGATCGACTTCGACGCGTTGCGGACATGTCTCAAGCAAATCGCCAACAATGGCCGGTATATTCCCCGAGCCGAAGTGCGTGTGCAGTTGCGCATCGTCCTGAAGCTGCGAGGCGCCGACAGTCGGGGAAAGAAGTTTGAAGAGATCGTGACTACTGAGAACGTGAGTTTGAGTGGCTTCCTGTGCGGTTGTACCGCGGATCTTCTGGTCGATTCTATTTTAGACGTCTATCTCACGGGCTCAGGGGAAAACTATGTGGGCAAAGCCAAAATTGCTCATTCGAGCTCAAAGGATCCGCCCCTCCGGCATTATGGATGCCGCTTTGTTGAGAAATCTGGGCCCTGGGTGCTGCAATAAAAAGCAAGGTAAACATTCCGATGACCAAGGCCGGTCAGGCTCTCAGGGGAGGAGCGGTAAGGAAGTATCACCGGAGGTCCACCGGCCTGCCAGCGTCCGGCACACGTTCTTCTCGTTGACAACGAATCTGCTGCTTCAGACCTACTGTCGCTCTTCCTAGACCCGTTTTAACCAGCAGCTTGAGATCGCGCTGGAGCGTTCTTCTGTTCATCTTCAGTTCTACTTCAAACTCTGCCACCGTCGCCTTCCCTGCGGTCAGCAAATAACCAAGAAGAGCGCTTCCAACAAACCGGGGAATCTGCTTTTCGCTCAAAGAAAACACGGATCGATTCAAAACGTCGGATTCTGGCACAGATTTAAAACAGTGGCATCAGATTCGTCGATTATCAAGATCCTGTTGGCCTGAACATTTTCGAGAATCTGCACAATGCCACTTGGCCAGTGAATCTCAATTTTCTGCGCCTTGTCGTTCAATCCCAATCCGAAATGCACGCGTTTGTCGCTGGAAGAAAGATAGCTCCCGGCGGTGCTCACCGTTGCGGTTTGTTGCAAGCCTGGCGTGATTACTTTCACCTCTGCTCCGATCGCATCGCGATTACTCTTGTGGCCGATGAGTTGCAAGGTCAGCCAATGGTTCTGTGTGGGCGTTTCGTTATGCAAGATATGGGCAGGCCCGTCGTTTGTGACGACGACCGCATCCACGCGGCCATCGTTGTCCAGGTCACCCGTGGCCATCCCTCGGGCAACCCAACGTTGTTGAAAAGGCGCGCCGGAAGCCTCCGATACATCCCTAAAGCCGGCACCGGTATTTCGCGCGAGCAACATTGTTTCACGATAACGAACATTAGGCTGCAATTGCTCGATCTGTTCGATAAGGTGCCCCTGGACGATCAACAAATCCTTCCAGCCATCGTTATCGAAGTCCAGCAAGCGCGCTCCCCAGCCCGAGTGCAGAAGAGACATCGCCGTGATTCCGGCGGTTTCGCTGGCGTAGGTGAACGAGGCATCGCCGTTGTTGCGGAAAAGGGCGTAACCCTGGTTGGCCAGATCCCCCACGAAGAGATCTGGCCAGCCATCATTGTTGTAATCGGCGAAATCTACTCCCATGCCGGCAAACGCGTGGCCGTTGCCATCCACGGCCACTCCAGCTGAGACCGCTACCTCTTCGAATGTGCCGTCGCCTTTGTTGTGATAGAGGAATTGCGGCACGGTGTCGTTGGCAATAAAAATGTCTATGCGGCCGTCGTGATCGTAGTCGGCAATCGCCAGGCCCAGGCCTTTGCCTTTCTTGGCCATACCGATTTTTTCGGATATTTCCGTGAATGTGCCGTCACCGTTGTTGTGATAAACCAGCGGCGCGATGGGCTTGAACAAGTCTGGGCCACAATAGAAGCGGCCGCCGGCTTTGTGTTCCCCACACCAAAGATCCTCGAAGTCCCATTCCAGGTAGCGCAGAACCACAAGGTCCAACCGCCCGTCGTTGTCGAGGTCAATCCAGGCAGCGCTGCTTGACCACCCGGACCCGCCCACGCCCGCCTTTTCGGTGACGTCGGTAAAAGTACCGTTGCCGTTGTTGTGGTAGAGCCGATTGCCGCCGTATGCGGTGAGGTAGAGATCCTCGAAGCCGTCGTTGTCGTAGTCACCAACCGCAACGCCCATGCCATAGCCGACCCCTTCTAAACCGGCTTTCTCGGTGACATCTTCGAACGTGCCGTCTTGCTTTTGGTGATAGAGACGATTCCAATATTCGGGCCCGGTCTTTTGCGGAATGCTATGCCTGGGAGTCGGATCCTCCAAATGGGCGCCGTTCACCAGAAAGATATCCAAGCGTCCGTCATTGTCGTAATCAAACAGCGCCACTCCGGATCCCATTGTCTCCAGGGGATATTTCTTGGAAGTGTGCGAGGCCTGGTATTGAAATCTGACGCCGGAATGCGAAGTGACATCCACAAAAACGCCGTTTCCAACGGGTATTCCGGCACTGGAGCGGCTGCTGGTCTTTTCTGAATCGTTCGTGCCAAGGACGAGGACGGGAATCAGAAGCAAGCCCATAAGCGCCACTGCCGCCGCAGCAGAAAAATCGGCTTGCATGCCTTTAGGATTGCGGACGTTTTTCACGGCGGTCGGTATTCGCTTATCCCTATGTTTGCTTACTTACAGGATAGAGAAAACGCGGGGCCAAAGTGGTGTCAAAGGGCGGCAATGCGTTCCGGGATGCGCTAAGCGTCAACGGGTTGGAGAACTGCCGCGCGTCAAAGGCGCGTAGTCGCTAATACTGGCGATAGCAAGACAGTACCTTGGTCCTGTTGCCTAAAAATGGGCGAACCGATATTTCTATTACCAATCGCCGCTCCTCTATCGGTCAGCCAGTCTCTTCAGGATTGGGTAGTGTGCGCGAAAATGGCGCCTTGAGTCCACCGGGTTGCTCTCACAGGAGAATTGGAAATTATGCGTATCTCCGCATTCGGTACGGGTGTCCGTGTGGCCAGCCTTACTCTCGTGGTTGCTTCCTTTCTCGCTGGGCAAGTTCAGCTGGCCCGTGCACAGAGCGCGCCGGAGTCCTGGTCGAAAATAGCGGATTTGATGACGGCACGTGCACGTCAGTCGGCGACTGTGCTCAACGACGGCCGCGTGCTGATTGCCGGTGGGGATGATTCCTCCGGGGTGCTGGCGACGGCCGAGATCTTCGATCCCGCCACCGGGTCGTTACAACCAACCATGGGCCCGATGGCCGAGGCGCGCAAGAATCACCGGGCGGTTCTGCTAAAAGATGGCCGTGTACTTTTGATCGGTGGTGAAAACGCGACTGGTGTATTGGCCACCGCCGAAGCGTTCGACCCCTGGAAGGGCACATTCACTCCAGTGGGAAAGATGTCGCAGGCGCGCCGCTTTCACACGGCGACGCTGCTGAACGATGGAACGGTGCTTGTTGCCGGCGGCGAGGATCGAACCGGGCAAGCTCTGAATTCGCTCGAGGTATTCGACCCAGAGAGCAACTCCTTCCGGCAGCTGGGCGTGCAGCTTGATTCCCCCAGAGCCGAACACACCGCCACTTTGCTCGAAGACGGACGGGTAATCGTAGCCGGCGGACGGAACGGTAGTACTGCGCTGGCCACCACACTCTATTTCGACCCAGCCACCAATTCGGTTTCGCTGGGACTCTTTCTGGCCGAAGCACGTTATGCGCATACCGCCACAGTCGTGCTGTGGGGGAATGTGGTCTTTGCCGGCGGCACAGCCGATGGCAAGGCGGGAATTGATCTGGTCGAACTCCTGGATGTGCACGCCAACAGGATGGCCTTCACTCAGAACAGAATCAGCGTTGGACGGTGGAATCACTCGGCAATCGTGCCGCCAAACAACGGGAACTTAATTCTGGTTGGCGGGCGAAACGGGAGTGGGCCGCTTGCTGCTGCCGACATTCTGGATCCCGAATCTTTTCTCTCGTCTCCGTTGCCCAATCTGCTGAGCGTGCGCTCACAACTCAGCACGTTCCCCACTGGCAAGGGGAAAGTCTGCGCGGCCGGCGGCGATGGCCAGCAGGGGCCGTTGACTTCGATCGAAACCTCTCGCCACGCCACGATCGTGAGCGATCGGGCGGATTATCCGCCGAACACCACCGTTAACCTCAGTGGATCCGATTGGCTCCCTGGGGAGCAGGTGATTCTGACCATTCGGCAGAGCGATGGTGACCCGGATACGGTGTTTACACTCACCGCTGACGCAGACGGAAACATTTCCAATTCCGGATTCCAGACCGACATCGGGGATAAGCACAAAGCCTTCCTCGTCAAAGCCGTGGGTGGAGCCTCCTCGCGCACCGCCTATACCCGGTTTACCGACCTGGGCGCCACGATCACTCTGAATCCGTCCGCCATTAACGTGACCTCCAACCCGGTAACGCTGCAAATCTCCGGCTCAGGTTTCAGCCTGGGTTCGAATAACGCCTGCTTTTATCAAAGCTCGAACAATGGACTGATATCCTGCAGTCCGCAAGTCATCTATGTGTCCGACAGCCAATTGAATGTTGCCGTGCCTTCTTACGTGGCCGCAACGCCCGGCGGCTACAACGTCCAAGTGCAACAGTCCTACTATGTCTATCAGCAGTGTTGTTATACCACCTGCTGGAACTGCGGATGGAATACTTGCTGCGGCCAGACTTGCTACAACTGCGGATACTACACAACGTTCTATACGAACTACGCTTCGCTTGCTGTCAACCAGATCGCCACGAACCTGTCGGTTTCTTCACTCACGACCAGCTTCGGCTCGAGCATCTCTGTCTCCGCCATCCTCACGGACGCGAGTTCGAACCCGCTGGCTAACCAAACCGTTCAGTTGACCCTGCCAGGATCGTTAAGCGCAAGCGCAACTACGGATTCGACAGGAACGGCCACGACCAGCCTAAATCTCGGCTCGCTGCCTGCAGGGAATTATGCCGGCGGAATTCAGGCCTCGTTTGCGGGAAACCTGGACTACATTGCTTCTTCTGCGCAAGGGAATCTCGTGGTCAACCAAGTGACTCCGGCAGTCTCTTGGCCCACGCCGGCGCCCATCGTTTACGGGACGATGTTGAGCTTCGCTCAGTTGAATGCGACAGCCACGGGCGCTGGGGGAGCCGCGCTCCCTGGCACGTTTAGCTATCGACCAGCCGCGGGTTCTCTCTTGCCCGCAGGGACGGCGACTCTTTCGTTGACTTTCACTCCGGCAGACACAACGGATTACACCCCTGTCTCGCAGACAGTCAATCTGGTGGTGAACCCGGCTGTTCCCGCCTTGGCGTGGAGCACTCCTTCGCCCATCACGTATGGCACGCCTCTCAGTCCGACCGAGCTGAACGCCACCGCCTCCGGCGTGGGTGGAACACCTCTTCCTGGCACGTTCACCTACACGCCCGCATCCGGGACGGTGCTCGGAGCTGGCATAAATCCGCTGTCCGTCCTGTTTGTGCCGGCGGACACATCCGATTACACGTCCATCGCGGCCAGCGTCAACCAAATCGTTACCACGGCTGCGACAACAACGACTCTGACATTTTCCTCGAACACGGTGACGGCTGGAACACCGGTCGCGTTAACGGCCATGGTCTCTGCCGGGGGTAGTGCCGTAACGCCGGGACAGGTGACTTTCTGCGACGCGAATGCGCCGAGTTGCGTCGGCACGGGCGTGCTGGGAGTGGCGGCTTTGACTTCCGGCGGCGCGGCGTCGTTGAATCTTATCCTCGGGCCCGGCCAGCACCGGATGTTTGCGGTATTTGCCGGAACAACCAACTATTCAGGTAGCGCTTCCGGACCGCAAAACCTGACCGTCGATGGCATCAATCCGAGCGCAACGCTTATCTCTTCTGCAGGCAGCGCCGGGAACTACACTTTGACCGCTACAGTCGCTGGAAGCGGGACGCTTGCGCCAACCGGTGCGGTGTCGTTTCCGGACGCCACAAACAATAATCTTTCCTTGGGCGCGGCGACGCTAGGTTCCGGTCTAACGACTGTCGGCTTCACCCCAGCGCCGACACTGTCGGCCGGAAACGGAGCCACAACTGCGGTCGTGGGCGACTTCAACGGAGATGGGCGACCGGACGTCGCCATCGTGAACGCCACAGATGCGACCGTATCGATCTTTCTGGATAACGGGGACGGGACGTTCAACAGCCTGACGCCGGTTCCCGTGGGAGCTAACCCCTCGGCAATCGCCGCGGGCGACTTCAATGGCGACGGCAAGCTGGACCTCGCAGTTGCCAACAACGGGGCGAATTCCGTCACGATCTTGTTGGGTAATGGCGATGGGACGTTTACTGCAGCCGTGCCGGTTTCTGTGGGGAACAGCCCCTCGGCGATCGTTGTGGGGGATTTCGACGGCGATGGCAACCAAGATCTTGCTGTTGCCAATTCCGTGGACAATTCCGTCACCCTGGCGCTTGGCAATGGAGACGGCACATTCGGGCGTCTAACAACGCTTTCTACCGGCCTCACCCCCGTATCCCTTGCGGTCGCCGATTTCAACGGAGACGGAAAGCTGGACCTGGCCACCGCCAATAGTGGCGACCAGTCGGTAACCATTCTTCTCAACACCGGCAACCTTACATTCGCCGCATCCTCCATTCCCAATGCCGGTGCCCTGGAAATTGCCGTCGGTGACTTTAACGGCGACGGTAAGGTCGATCTCGCGGTCGTGAACTTGGTTGCCAATTCGGTGACGATTCTGCTTGGCAACGGAGACGGCACGTTCACCACGGCAGCCCCGGTGACGGCGGGTAACCAGCCTTCTTCGGCGGGCGTCGGCGATTTCAATGCTGACGGCAAGCAAGATCTTGCAATCGGCAATTACGGCGACAACACCGTTTCGATCCTGCTCGGCAACGGGGACGGCACGTTCACTCTGGCGGCCACCGAGCCCGCGGGAAGCAAACCAAAAGCGATGGTCTTGGGCGATTTCAACGGAGACGCCAAGACGGACGTGGTCACGGTCAACATCGGAAACAGCACGGCTACCGTGCTTCTGGGAAATCCATCCACTGTGGCCACCGCAACCCTCTCGGGAGTCAGTGCTTGGGGCGGCGGTTCGCATAACGTTTCCGCTGGGTTTCCAGGCGACACGAACTATTCGGCAAGCTCTTCGAGCACTACGCTGCTCGCCGGCACGCCGATCACGACCACCATTGCGTTCAGCATTTCGCCCGCAACAGCTCTTAGCTACGGACAATCCGTGCAATTCACCGTAAGCGTTTCGCCCGCGACGACGGACAACTACGCGGCCGGGGGTTCGGTCACTTTCTATGATGGAACTACGGCCCTTGGAACGGTGAACCTCAGCGCCGGGCAGGCGGTGTTCAACACGAGTTCGCTCGGTGGCGGGAGCCACAGCCTCACGGCTTCCTATTCGGGAGACACCAACTTTGCCCCGATCGCGAGCAGCGCTACAACGGTCAGCATCAATCCGGTCTCTGCGGCGCTGATCTGGAATGCTCCGTCGGCAATCAGTTATGGCATGCCGCTGACAGCCTCTCAGCTCAATGCAACGGCCACGGGTGTCGGGGGAAACTCCTTGCCAGGCACGTTTACCTACAATCCCCTACTAGGTACCGTACTCGGCGCGGGAACGAGGTCTCTCTCGGTCACCTTCGTGCCGGCCGATTCGGTTGATTACTCATCGGCCAGTCTAACGGTGAATCTGCCAGTGAACCAGGCGGGCACGAATGTTGCATTAACCTCCGGCACTACGCCTCAGCTTGCGGGCAACCCGGTGACTTTCACCGCCACGGTTGCCTCTATGCCGCAAGGCGCCCCGGTTCCGTCCGGAACGGTAACCTTTAATGACGGTGCGACGGCGCTCGGTTCCCCAGTCACGTTGAATGGATCGGGTGTGGCCAGCTTCACCACGAGCTCCCTGGCCGTCGGATCCCACTCCATCATCGCGGCATATAGCGGCAACGCTAACGAAGCCTCTAGCCTGTCCGCTGCTCTGACGGAAATGATCGAGGAAACCACCACGACGGTGCTGACGTCAAGCGCGAACCCGATCCTGTCGGGCAATTCCGTCACATTGACAGCAACTGTGAATCCGGCCGCTTCGGGCACACCAAGCGGCAGGGTGACCTTCAAAGACGGAACCACGACCCTTGGCGCCGCGACGCTGAACGCCTCGGGGACAGCCACAATCAGCATTGCCACCCTAGCCGTTGCAGCACATTCCATCACGGCCATTTACAGTGGCGACCCCAGCAATCTCGCCAGCACGTCGGCGGCTGTCAACGAAATCGTCCAGGAAAACATCTCGATTTCCTTTGCGTCAAGTGCAAATCCATCCCTTGTGGGGAACGCGGTTTCTCTCACAGCCAGTGTTTCCGGTTCCTCGTCCGGAGTTCCGACGGGTACCGTTACGTTCAAGGATGGCGCCACCACACTGGGATCTGCCCCATTGAACGGCTCCGGTGTTGCCACCCTTTCCTCATCGACTCTCGCTCTCGGCCAGCACTCCATCACGGCCGTCTACGGGGGCGACGCATTGAATCTGTCCGGAACCTCCGGAGTATTTACCGAGACCGTCGAGGAGAACACTTCGACAGTTCTAGTTTCCGGCGCGAATCCCATCTTCGCGGGCAGCGCCGCAACCTTGACGGCCACGGTGACACCGGGCGCCTCGGGCACTCCGACCGGAACGGTCACGTTCAAAGATGGAACTACTTCGCTCGGGACTGCCACACTCAATGCTTTGAGCGTTGCTACCTTCAGTGTTTCCACGATCGCAGCAGGTTCGCATTCCTTGACTGCCGTTTATTCCGGGGACACAATCAATCTGCCTAGCTCATCGGCGGCAATGACCGAGACGGTAAATCCAGCGAATTTCACGTTGACCGCCAATCCCGGAAGCCAGTCCGTCACCGACGGCCAATCCGCAACCTACACCCTTACGTTGACGCCCGAGGGCATGTTTGGAAGTCCAATCAACTTCTCTTGCAGCGGCCTGCCCGTGATGGCCAACTGTGTGTTTAGTCCAGGATCCGTGACTCCGAACTCGAGCACGGTGACAACCACCCTCACCATCACCACCGTTGGGCGAACCGCGCCAGCGGTTTCCGCCTGGCCGAGGTTGCCCGGCAATCGGCCAACCTTCTACGTACTGGGGGCGCTCGCCGAGCTGTTGGTCCTCCTGGGCTTCGCCTGGTTGAACGTGAATAGCGCCGGAGTTCGCCGGATGCGCAGGGCAGTGACGCTGGCCGGATTGCTACTCATCGTGGTCGGCTCCCTCGCGGCTTGTGCCGGCTCGAGCAAACCTATTACTCCGCGGGGAGCCAGCCAGGTGCAGGTGACGGCCAGCTCGAGCGGTGCAAACGCAAACGTGAGCCACTCCGTTGGGCTGACACTGGCGGTAGAGTAGCCTGGGCCCCATCGCACTTCTGCTTGCGAGAAAACGATCCACAAGGGCGTTGTAGCCGACCGGAGGCGTAGAACGACTGCCTGGCAGGCGTCCTAGCCCTCCCTTATCGTAGAGCGGTCCTCAAAAAAGAGTAGGCGACCTTGGCCAGGCCCTGACAACCGAGTTCGTCGAGCCAGGGATCGTTCCTGCGTCTCAGTCTGGCGCTCTGGGAGTTAGGACAGTTCTCTTCCCTGCTGTACTTCCCGAAGCTCTTTCTGTGCCTGCTCCAAATCCATTAGTCGCTGTTCGAGTTCGACGCGAAAGATTTCCGCTTGCTCATAAAGCCGGGCATTCTGAATGGCAACCGCAGCAGGGATCGCGAGAGATTTGGCAAGGCGCAAATGTTCCTGGGTAAACGCCTGGGCATGACTGTCGCCGAGCGAAAGAAGGCCGAGCACCTGTTGCGATGCAACCAGAGGCACACCCAGCCAGGAGCGCAGATGGGAAAAACCCTTGAAAGCTGCCCATCCCGCCTCGACCGCTGTGTTCGGTATCAACAGACTGTTCCTGCCAGCGAGAACGTGCATGAGAAACTCGCACTCCTTTGCGTCAAAAGTTGCCGGTGATTTCGGGATTCGGCGATTCGCTGCGCACCCCTGGACCTCGCGTGCAAGAAACAGACGAGTCTCGGCTTCCACTAACAGGATGCGGGCCGATTCACAGGGAACAAGTATCAGGAGGGACTGGAGCAGCGTGTCAAGAACATAGTCCATGCTGAGGTTCTGCGTAAGCGCAAGGGTAGTTTTGCGAAACGCGTCGGCTTCCGCGCCGGCAGACTCTGCCCGGTCGAGGTTCCGGGCTATCTCCTCTTCGGCGGATTTTCGCGCTGAAATATCCTGGGCAGTTCCTACGAGGCGGCGGACAATCCCGGCAGAATCCCGAACTGGAAATCCGCGGACCCACACCCAACGAGTTGCGCCGTCCGGTTTGGTAATGCGGAACTCCTCGTTGAGTTGGCCGGTTTGGACCGATTCGGCCAACCGGGAGAGAACGCGGACGCGGTCCTCCGGATGTATAATCTCTTCATAGGATTTGGGATCTTCCCGGAGTGACTCGCAGGACCGGCCGGTGATCGTTTGATACGCCGCGTTGACGAAGAGAACATTCCTATTCTCTGCGTCCAGCGTCCAGAAAATCTCTTCGATGTTCCTGGCCATCTCCTGAAACCGCTCTTCACTTTCCCGCAAAGCCGCTTCTGCCTGCTTCCTCCGGGTGATATCACGGAGAATGGCCACGTGGCGTCCAGGCAGGTAATTCGCCTTCGCCGTATATTCCACAAAGATCCTCTCCCCGCCGCCTCGCACGACCCGCGTCTCTCTGTGTTCACTCTTCCGGTCGAGAAAACGATTCCATAACTCCTTGAAATCTCCGGCACCTGCGAAGAACTGCTCGATCGGCCGTGCCACAAGCTCGTTGTGGTCGGCCCCAAACAGAGCCAGCGCCGCAGCATTCGCTTCAAGGCAGATTCCCTGATCGTCGAGGATCAGGATTCCATCAAGGGCATTGTCGAAAATGGATTTGAACTCGCGTTCCGTAGCATCCAGGACGTTCGCCGTCTCCCGCTGTTCGCGTCGCGCCAGAAGGAGAAACCGAATGTGCAGATAGATGGCCGTAGAGAGCGCGATGAGGACGAGCGTGAGCAAAACGGAGAATACAGGACCGCTGTAGAAATGGGCTCCAAAGGCAGTTGCGAGCAAGGTGATGGCTGCCAACGAAATGAGAATGGACCCAACACGCATCCATCCTTGCGCCCGGCCCTTAGCAAAGATTGTTTGACCTGTTTGCATAAAACCATCGCATTGGGGGAACTGGGCGCGGCGAACCATGCGACATAAACGGCCGAGGGCGTTTACGCTCCGATTGTCCGGCGTTCTCCGACAGGATGCTATGTCTGGAAACAGGGAGTGTCAATATGGCGCAAATTGTAGGAGTCCCGGCGCCCGCAATGGCTTTCCGGGTCTTCGGGAAAGCTGCGGCCGTGCTCTGTCGCCGGAAGAGGAATCCTATCGCGGACGCTCGTTGGGGGCAGCGGTCGGCAGGGGCGGTAAGGGCCGGGCCGAACAAGAAAATTGGCCCTCTGGACCGGCCCTTTTTGAATTTTTCAAGGTTAGAACGGGACTAACGCCCTGATTTCGGAATCAACACGCCTCCAGGCTGAACGCAACCAAGGTACTGGTCAGAAGGAACTATTGTTCCATTGGTTTCCCGCCAATCGAACTAGTACCTTGACCTTGGCTCATGACCAAAGAAACCCTTTCTGGGACGCGTCGATACGAACGGATCTCACTGCCGAATGGCATGTTCGTGGCTTGGTACGGCGGCGGCGAGCAACAGGTGTCTCGCGTCAGGACGCTGGGCATGGGAGGCCTGTTCATTTCCGTGCGCAATTCACCGCCCGTGGGCGCGAACCTTCGGTTGGCCTTTGAAGTACCCGGAGGGAGCGTTCAGGCAGCGGGGGTGGTACGAAACATTGTCCCAGGCGAGGGCATGGGCGTCGAATTCACCTGGATAGCTCCCCGGGACCGAATGCTGCTCGATCGATTGCTCAGGCGGTTGTTGCGCTGACGCCAGCGCGACGGGAATTTCGAAGACAAAGTTCCTAGGCCGAATTACTTTGACTTCCTCATCGAAGTTCCTGCGGGCATCTTCCACGGCCTTGAGATTTTTCTCTGACCAAATCCAAACTCCGCAGCCATCTGAATTGACAAGAATCAACCTGGCTCGCCCGGACGTCTCCAACCCGAGGCACGAAGTGCTGCTCCCGGACTTATTTGACCCACATGCTGACCGAGGAGCCTCCAGTCGCGCATTTATCCTGTGTTTAGACTTGAGGTGATAGCTTTTTGGGGAGACAGAGGCCAGGGCGGCGGAACAGAATTGGTACAAGAAAACATGGTTTTTGGAGTGCTCTTCACAAGGAGGTTCAGATGAGGTCGGACGGTTTCAGACGGATTCTACGCGGGACACTGCTCATCATGCTGGGTAGCTTCACGATCTCGATAGCGGCTACCAATGACTATCACCAGCTCAATAAGTACAGCTTCGGCGCAGCGGGGGGCACGCGAGAATACTTCGACTACATCACGGTCGATTCTGCCGCGCGACGCGTATATGTTTCGCATGGCACTGAAATCAAAGTCCTGGACGCCGACAGCGGCGCAGTTATCGGCAGCATCACCGGTTTAAAGGAAGATCACGGGGTGGCCCTGGCCAGCGAGTTTGGCCGCGGCTTCATCAGCGACGGAGCGCAGGGCAAGGTGATTATTTTCGACTTGAAGACCCTCAAGGTGACCGGCGAAGCGAAAGCTGAGGAAGACGCCGACTGCGTCATTTACGATCCCTTCTCGAAGCACGTTTTCGTAATGGATGGCGATCCTCACAAAGCGTCGGTGATTGACGCGAAGAGCGGCAGCGCGGTGGGAACCGTCGAGCTTGGCGGCGCGCCCGAGTTTGCCGCGGCCGACGGCAGGGGAACAGTTTACGTCAATCTGGCAGACAAGAACGAAGTTGTGGCCATTGATTCCCAATCGCTAAAGATCAAATCGCGCTGGCCGGTGGCGCCCGCGGGAGGACCGACGGGCCTTGCCATGGACGTTCAACACCACCGGCTCTTCAGTGCGGGCCGCGATCCGCAGAAGCTTGTGGTGCTCGATTCCGACAGTGGAAAGCTACTGCAGTCATTCCCGATTTCCGGTGGTGTCGACGCCGTAGTCTATGAGGCTGATACCGGACTGATCTTCGCCTCGACGCGCGATGGATTCGTGCACGTATTCCACGAAGACTCGCCCGACAAGTTCACTGAATCGGAAACCATCAAGACCGAATATGGCGCCAAAACCATGGCCCTCGACGCCACGACTCACAAGATATTTCTGTCCACTGCGGACTTCGGGCCAGCTCCTGCGCCCTCTGCCGACAAGCCGCACCCGCGGAGAGCAGCGATACCTGGAACGTTTCATGTGCTGGTTTACGGACGGTAAGGGAGCTCCCCGTTCGAGGCGATACCCAGGTTTCCCAATTCAGTGCCGAAGCAGTTTGAGCGTGATTCCTGTTGCCGGGAGCCGGGACCGCTCGATCAGGCCCGCTGGAGTAATGGTCGAAGCTCTCGGATGTCCTTCGCGTCGTCAAGCCCAAGCAATTTCGCGATGAGCTTTGTGCAGTTTGTAGGACCGAGAACGGGTGTCATCAGGTCTCGGGCTTTCGCGACGACCTCATCACGGGTCATGGGGTTTTCGGTAGTCCCGCGCACAGCTTCGACATGATCAGTTAAATGCGTGCCGTCAGCGAGCGTCACCTCGACGATAGCCTCTCGCCGTGGCATCTGACGCTCGAGTTCCTCGTCCGGGACGAGCTGCACCTTCGCGCGCTGGCGGAGGATCAACGGATCCTGCATGCGATCCCTGTCGTGGGCTGCGCGGAACGAGACTGTCTTATCCATCAGCATCACAGCGATCATGTGCTGAAGGCAGATATCCGGCATCTCGCGGCCGTTTACTGTGGCAGCGCCGCTCGTGTAGACGCGCACGACCACCTGTTGCACCTGATCGGCCTCGAACGGATGGCGCTTCAGAAGATTATCGAGCGCGTCCAGAGCTGCCTGGATTGGCCCTCCCACAGTCCATTTCTTGATATTCGTCCGCGTCACTTCATAGCGCTCGCCCAGCTTGTCAATCAGCCCGGCCGGATCAGCTTTGGGTGAATAAGCCTGAAAGAAATTGTCGGGTCCCGACAGAATATCGTTGACCCCGGTCCAGCCCGCCTTAACCAGCAAGGCGGCGGTGACGCCGTTGCGTGCTCCCGCGCCAGCGAAGACGAAGGCTTTCTCCATGTGCTCGGTATCGCGTCGCCACGCAAAGATGCCTGACCCCGACTGCTGTGCGGCGTAGTCGAGCAGCCAACGCATCTGCGGGGCGTTCAAACCCACCGCGCATCCGCCCGCCGCCGCGGAGCCGAAGGTCGCGACCATGTTGTGGGTCTCTTTTATCAAGGCCTCGGGGCCCAAGGTGCTGACGACTCGTATTCCGACGTCGTATCCGAGCACGACGGCGCGCAAGAACTCCATCCCGTCGATACCGGACTGCTCGCCGAGCGCCAGTGCGGCCGGCACGATCGAACATCCTGGATGCGCTCCCAACCAGGCGTAGGCGTAGTAATCGTCGGTTTCATCGGAATGAGCGAGTTCCGCGTTTGTGATGGCGGCCTCGATTGCCCCGCAAAGGACCGGTGAGCCAACGACCGTCGATACCCTTTCGCCACCATACTCACGGGCGAACCGGATGGCCGCACGCCCTGGGGACAGATCGGACCCCGAAACCATGGCCGCGAAGGTGTCAAGGATGTGGTGCTTCGCCTTCTCCACAACCTCGTCCGGCAGAGTTCGGTTGCGGGCCACGCTCATATACATACTGAGCTTGTCCATGACCGGGCTAACGGGTTGCTCGGCCATCCCCGTTCCGCGTGCGAACGGCGCAGCCGCGACGAGCCAGGCCGTCTGTTGCAAAATCTTGCGTCGGGAAAGGATTCGGCTGCTTTTTTCCGCTGGGACTCCCACGTCTCGATGGCCGCTCATAGGCTTCCCCGCTTCTGCTGCACATTCACTGCCATCGCCTGGCCACATCGAGGCCAGAGGATCGCATCAAACTTTATTCCCGCGGCGGCGTCAAGCCCGGCCTCGCGTTAGTCCGTCCGGAGACTTGAATATGGCATCGCTCCCAAACGGAAGCAGTTCAACGAGAAGCGCCGACTTCCCATTACAAAGCATGAGGCCAGACGAGAATTCGTTTGCGGGTTGGCGTGCGTGCCGGCGAAGCCGACAAAGCTAGAATTCCGTCTCTCTCTCGTCAGCGGTATGAGCTCCGCTCTAGACAAGCGTGTCTGTTGAACGGCCAGGATGCCCGGGTGCGCCCGCGAACTGGCATCGGCCACGTGCAGCCTGGGGCGCGGTGTCCGAGTTCGCTTATTCCGCCCGAAGGGGAGTCACATGGTGTACGACTCTTACCCATTTGCCGTCCTGCTTTATCCAAACGTTGGTTGTTGCTGAATGAGTGGTCAGGTCCGCGCCACCCGCCGGATTTTTGCGCGCAGTATCGCCGAGATAGGTGACCACGGCTAGCGTCCCCTTTTGATAGATTCGGATGCGAAAATCATACTGCTTGTTTGAGACCAGGTTGCGCGACCCGGATCGCCATTCCTCCATAACCTGGGCTTTGGTGAGGGTACCCTTGGCTGACGTATAGGCCATGTCCTCGTCATTGTGACTGGCCCACCAATCCGCCGCGGCGGCCCCGCCCGCCACCAGGATTGGAATCTTGTCGTTTTCGATTTTGAGAACTTCTTTTCTGGCTTCCTCGGCCGCATCCCCGGCCTCCTCTTTCGCCTTAACCAAGCCGAACAACGAAACTACCAGCAGGATGGCCAAAAAAATTCTTCGCATTGCGTTTCCTCCCCGTACGGATTTCACAGCAAGTTATGGTGATGTACCCTGAATTCGAATCGAACTCGATCGTTTCAGAGCGCTGTTTCAATCAGCCCGCGCCCGGCGTGCGCTGAACCGCATAGCCATCGATTGCACGCAAAGCAACGGCGCCGGGCGGCAGGCACTTATCCTGCGCGCGCATGTCCTGGGCCGTATCATATCCGCCATCACCAGATTATTTTTAGGGCAAGCTGAAGCTCCCGCGCCGTTGTCGCCGTGGAAGTCAGGAGTCCCGCCGAGCTGATTGGGGCTCCGGTTGAATCGAAAATGTTATTGTTGGTGGAAACCGAGAAGTTCGGGCGGTTGAATACGTTAAAAATCTCCGCCCTGAATTGCACATTAAAGCTCTCAGAGATCCGCCGGACATAATTGTTCTTGAAGACGGAGAAATCCATGTTCACCAGCCCGGGACCGATCAGAATATTTCGGCCGGCATTGCCACGAAGATTGAAACACTGCGGGGCTGTGCCCTGGTTTGGATCGCAATTGGCCGCGTAGAAAGCGGGCGTCGGCGCCGTCGGGACAGCGAAGCATTGTGTCCGGATGTAGTTGTTGGCATTCCCCGGATTGACGAGCGATCCACACCCCGGTCCTGACAGACGATTTGGAAAATCATACGGATCGGTGCTGTTCAAGCCCAGCGGGTCGCCATCCGTGCCGAAGGTGGCGGTAAACGGCAAGCCATCCTGAGCCTTAAAAATGGCGCCCAGCTGCCAGCCGTTCAGCGCCCAGGACGCGGGTCCAGTGATTCCCTTGAATTCTGGAACCTGCCAGGTCCCGTCAACGACGAGGATCCGCCCCACGTTGAAATCCGAAAGGCCCCGGCTTAGCCGCAAATTGAACCACTGCAAGCTGGAGATGGAGTTTGAGAACGGATCACCAACCGTGGTGGAGGAATTGTTGTCAATGCTCTTGCTCCAGGTGAAAGAGCCCTGGATCTGCAATCCGTGGCTCATCGCCTTGTTCACGCCGACTTCCAAGGCATTGTAGGAAGAATTTCCCGCCCACATCAAGCCCCGAATGTCTCCCGCGTTCGGGTTCAGAACCGTCCCACTCCCAACGGGAGAGGGCCAGAGATACCCTGCCGAAGTCAGCCTGGGGAGTACGATATTGATGTCGTCCGCGCGAAACGGCTGGTGAACCCCGTTCGACCCGACGTATCCGACCAACGCGGTGAGTTTCGGGAAAATCTCGCGTTGAATGATGAGATTCCGCTGCATCACGTAGTTGCGATGCGGCTTGTGGTCCAGATAGATCTGCCGCACGGCAGTAGGGTTGAGCAGTGCGGTGGCTCCTGTATAAAACGATCCCGGAGGCAATTGCGTGGCGCTCGCCGCGACCGTGAACGGGCCTCCATCGCCCATTAGGAGTAGAAACTCATAAGGCAGAGGCAGCACGTCAAAAATTCCGAAGCCCCCGCGTATCGCTGTCTTGCCGTCCCCGAAGGGATCCCACGCAAAGCCCACCCTGGGCTCGAAATTGTGAAATGTAGGGTTCAAGAAATAAGGATTCCCCAGGAAGGGCTGGGCGTCGGTAAGGTTGACCAGATGCGACAGCATATTGTTCGTGTCGTTCGGTACCGTTGAAATCTCATAGCGCAGCCCCAGATTCAACGTGAGGTTCCGGCGTACACGCCAGTCGTCCTGGACATACAAACCGGTCACCGTTGAGCGAATGTGCCGCCTGAAATCAAAGCTAGCGAGCTCGGCACGAAACCTTTGTGGGCGATTGGTCAAGAAATCGGACAACGTGCCAAAGTCGAAGGTACCGTTGTCACTGGGATTGTTTAAGTTGCTGTGGATTCGCTCCACACTTACGCCGAATTTAAGCGAGTGTGGCCCTCGTGTGAGGAAGGCGTCATCATATCCCTGGAAGGAGGTATAGCGGAAAAACGCGCTCCCAGCCCCGTTGAGCGCCCCGGCGAAACCCGAAAGGGGCCCCACATTCACCGCCGCTGCGGCGCGACCTGGTAACGCGCCAAGGGACAGGTCAGCGGCAAGCGGGTTAATGGCCGACACCGTCTGACCGTTATCGACGTGGTCCTGATTTATTCCGAATCGGACCGAATTCACGAGCATAGGGGTGAAAATGTGGTTCTCCTCGAGAACGAGAAGCTGACGCTTTGTCCGGGAGCCAATAACCACGTCATTGAGATTGTCGGGGCTGGTAAATGTGGTGTCATCGTACATATACGTCCCGAAAAGAGCATCCTTTTCCGAGAACTTGTGATCGACTCGTAGGGTCCCGAAATTCTCAATGGCTATCTGTTGAGCCGCGAAAGTAAAGATTCCCGTGTCGCCAGGCGCCAGGATGGGTCCATTGGGCAGCGGGAAGAAGCCCAAATACTTCTGCGCCGCGGGATCGACGACCACTGTACCGGTCGAAAGGTTCCCGAGACGGGCCGCGGGAGAGGGCACGGTGTTCACTTGCGTGATCCCCTGCGACTGGCGAACCCCTTCGTAATCCGCGAAAAAGAAAGTCTTGTCCTTCTGGATCGGCCCGCCGGCCAACGCTCCAAACTGATTGCGCCGGAAAGGAGGTTTGGAGATATCAAAGAAATTTGCCGCATCGAGCGCGCTGTTCCGCAAGAACTCATAGACACCGCCGTGAAACTGGTTGGTGCCCGAGCGCGTAATGGCGTTGACCACCCCGCCGGACGTTCTCCCGTACTCCGCCGAATAATTGCTCGTCAAGACCGAAAATTCCTCGATCGCGTCCACTCCGAGATTTCCACCGAGCACGCTGCCAGATCCGTTCGCGTAGTCGTTCAGACTGACGCCATCCAGCCGATAATTGTTCTGGACCGGGCGCGCCCCGGAGACGGTCAGTTCCGATGCGAATCCCCGATTCCCCCGCGCGTGTTGTGACGATGCGATATCCGGTTGTGTCAGGATCGCGCTGACACCCGGTTGCAGGGTTGCGAGGTCGGACCAGGAACGACCATTGATTGGCAATTCGCGGACCGTGGTGGAGTTCACGACGGCTCCAATGCTGGAAGTCGCAAGTTGCACGCTCGGCGCCTCGCCGGTTACTTGAACTTTTTCGGTCACCTGCCGTAGCGGCAACATGTAATTGAGGACTTGCTCCTCTCCGACTGTCAGCCTGATTCCAGACTGCACGCGGGTCGCAAATCCCGCAGCGGTGGTGGTGACTTCATAGTTTCCCGGCAGCAAGTTGGGCGCGGAGTAAAACCCCGCGGAATCTGTGGTGACGCTGCGGGTGAGCCCCGTCGCCAGGTTTTTTATCGAGACATACGCGGTTGGAATGACCGCACCCGAACTGTCGGTCACGGTACCGGAGAGGGTGGCTCCAGTAACCTGGGCGTAGAGTCGGCCGGTTACAAGCGTCGAAAGGGCCAAGAGTGCGAGCAACCGCAAAATGCAAGACGGTCTTACATCATTCAGATAAGGCATGACTAGATCTCGCCTCCGTAGGAACGGAACGCTTGGCGCTTCGCGGCGCCTTGGCTTGATTCTCGACCGGATTCACAAGGTGTATCGGCGTTGCTTCCACCTCGTGCTTCTCCCTGGACCCCGGCTACTCTGCCTTCCGCAGAGCCGCCTGCCAGACAGATACCGGGATTTCAGGAGGAGCAGAGTCAGAAACCTACCCCGCTGGCGCCTATTAAAGGGACACTCGCCTCTCTCGTCTAGCACGAAATTAAGGTAATTTGCACATACCTATGATTTCGGTGTGGGATCCTGCGGCTCAGGGGAGGCGATGGTTGTGAACTTTGGGTTCAATTCCCGCTGCGGGTCGTTGATCGAACGTAACCTCTGCGAACCTTTTCCCTGGCTTCATCCAAAATGCCAGAATCGAACCCAGGAACAGGAGGCCCATGCTGCCGAGGAATGGAAGGGACCAATTTCCGGTCTTGTCAATTACGTAACCAAAAATCAAAGGGGAGACCACGGCGGCCAACGGCGATCCTATGTTCATCAGGCCGCTCGCTGAGCCCGAGTACTCCGGTGCAATCTCCATGGGTATGGTCCACATGGGTCCGATCGTGAACTCGGAAAAGAAAAATGCCAGACTCAGACAGATCGCTGCTGGGATAGCGCTTCGCAGGAAGAGGATTGGACTCATGGCAGCAACGGAACAGAGGAAGCCTCCCACGACCAAATCACGACGAGCCTTATTCCGGTCGCCGGTTTTGAGCAAAATGCGGTCGCTGATTGTTCCGCCCAGCGTGTCGCCAACCACACCGGCAAGAAAGACCCCGGCTGAGAAAAGAGCGGAGGTCTTTAAATCAAGCCCGTAACTGTGAAGAAAGAAGGACGGAATCCATGCCAGATATAGCCACAGCGTCCAGCCGTAGCAGAAATAGACCCCGGTAACGGGGAGCATGCGAAGGATCAGTGGGAGCCACGGCACCCGAGATCTCTTAGCTTCGCTTCGCTGGGAGTAAGTTGGCAGTGATTCGAGCTCCTGAGCAGTCACCCTACGATGAGTGCTCGGATCATCTCTGAAGTAGTGTCCCCATAGGAATGCCCAGCCGAGGCTGATGATTCCCAACACAATGAAAGCCCCGCGCCAGCTCGTCATCGCTATCAACCCGGCAACCAGTGGTGGCGTCAAGGCCGCGCCCAACCGGGAACTCGAATGGGTAATTCCTTGCGCAAATCCGCGCCTCCCCGCCGGCATCCAGTCCGACATCGCGCGTGTGGCGATCGGGAATGTTGCACTTTCGCCCAATCCAAGCATGACCCGAGCGAACAGAATTGCCGCCAACGTGCTGACAAGGCCCGTAAGCAGGGTGGCGGTTCCCCAGATTACCGCGGATAGAGTTAATGCCTTCCGGGCCCCGAATCGATCGCTTAACCATCCGCCGAAGACTGTGAAAATCAAATAAGGGTAAGCGAAGGCCGAGAATACGAGACCGAATTGGGTATTGGAGAGATGAAGGTCCTTCTGGAGAACGGAAGCGGCAGCGCTGACATTAACGCGGTCAATGTAGGTAATTGCGTACATCAAACTAATCAGGAAGAGGACGACACCGGTCGTTGAGATGGTCTTTGGACGTCGATTGGCGCCGGGCAAACGAGCTCCGACCAGTCGCCCCGATCCCTCGATTCCTCCACGCTCAGGTCCGCCGGAATTACGCATTACCGGACTTGTGATTCAGGCTTCGACCTTCTGTCGTTGAAGCCAGGATGTTGAGCGCTGCTGTCACACCGCCGGGACGATGCGGCACGCCCGCTAGCCGAAGACCCATTTCGATTCCTCCGAGCGTTCCTGCCAGCATGAGATCATTGAAGCTTCCCAGATGTCCGATGCGGAATACCTTTCCGGCAAGTCTGGACAGACCGGAGCCGAGGGACATGTCAAAATTCTCGAGAATGGTCTCTCGCAGTTGGTCCGCATTGTGACCTTCGGGGGTAAAAACACCCGTCACCGAACTGGAGTATTCTCGAGGGTCGGCGCAAACAATTTCCAAACCCCAAGCCTCCACAGCCGCGCGAGTTGCCTGCGCGTGACGAATGTGCCTCTGAAGTACGTTGGGCAGGCCGGTTTCCTGCAGCATTCGGATCGCTTCCTGCAATCCATAGAGGAGGTTCGTGGCAGGTGTGAAAGGGAAAAAGCCGGTTCGATTCGGATTCAACATCTCCCGCCAGTCCCAGTAGGACCGCGGCAATTTGGCGCTTTTGCTGGCGGCAAGGGCCTTCTCAGAGATAGCGTTGAAGCCGAGGCCGGGAGGAAGCATCAGGCCCTTTTGCGAGCCAGCGACGCTGACATCCACCCCCCACTCTTCGTGGCGATAGTCGATGGAAGCCAACGATGAAATCGTATCCACAAGAAACAACGCCGGATGCTGCGCTCGATTGATCGCCTGCCGAATCTCGGAGACACGGCTTGTGACGCCTGTAGATGTCTCGTTGTGGACCACCATGACCGCCTTGAAGCTGTGCTCGTCATCGGAACGCAGCCGCGCCTCGACCTCGGAAGGATCAGGACCTCTGCGCCAATCTCCAGGCACGTATTCGACATGGACAGCGAACCTCTCGGCCAACTCACGCCAGAGTTGGGAGAAATGTCCGGTCTCAAACAGCAAAACCCGATCGCCTGGAGATAGTGTGTTGACGATGGCTGCTTCCCACGCTCCCGTGCCGGAAGCTGGATAGATGACCACCGGACCTGTTGTCCGGAAGACCTCCTTCATGCCCCAGAGGACTTCCCTGGCGAGCGCCGCGAATTCTGGTCCCCGGTGGTCGATGACCGGACGATCCATTGCTCGAAGGATTCGGTCAGGGACATTCGTTGGCCCGGGAATTTGAAGAAAATGGCGACCTAATGGAATCATCTGAATCTCCGCAGGACTCGACCGCTCCGACCGGCTGAACCCGGCCAGAGAAGTGCCATCCTTCGCGAAAACGCCGAGGATTTCTCTACCAGTTCGCGAAGAGGCGTCGCCTATTCTCCATTTCACGGCTGGGTAATTTCCTTCATACAATCCTGCGGGCAGTTTCGCTTCACATCAGCCAAGTTCTCGTTCCAATAACCGCTTCAAACCTGCTGGGGTGTCCGCTGCAGGAATCCTGAGAAAGTCCGAAGCCGTCGTAGGAACAAACCTCGTAGTCCAGTGGGGCACGGCAAGCTGGGCTTGATCCGCAAGCGGAAAATCCAGCCGTCGCTTCGAACTTCCGCCTGAGCCGTTGACTTGCATCGGGGCGCTCGAGCAGTTAAGCGGATACTCGATCTTCCGTCTAGTACAAAACAAATGTCGTTGGGACGTCTTTAAGCAAAACCGCCCTTGCCCGCCTTGGGTCATGGATTTTCCGAAGCGAGAAATTGTCGCCCTACTGAACAGAGCTGAAGCAAGTCGGGGGATTGATGGGAAAGAATTCAGGGGAGGGTGGGATTCTCAAACGTCTTTCAGTTAAAGCCCTTGAACTTCGCGACGAGGCATCTCCGGAGCCTTGCCGAAGACGAGACCATTTAGAAGTTGCTCTGAGTTGTGGTGATCCTGGCGGAATTTGTTTGGCGTGAAGCCGGTAACGTGTTTGAAGACTCTCGAGAAATGACTCTGGTCAAAGAAACCTGTCGCCAGGGCAACCTCGGAAAGAGGCATGGCGGGTCGTTCAGATATCAGCGCCTCGGCCTTCCGGATGCGCACTAACCGTTGAAATTCGCCCGGGGTTGAGTGAAACGCTCTCTTGAATGCAGTCACCAGGTAAACCGGATGGACATCCGCTGTTTCTGCCAGAGCACCAACGGAAAGCCCCTGAGCGCACGTCCCCTCGATCTGCTCCCGTACCCGCAGAAGCCAAGGCGGAACCCGAACCCGCTCCACGGCCGGCCGATGCTCCCTCGATACGAGCACCAGCATCTCCAGCAGCAGTCCTTCAACGGATAGGCGAGAGCTGGAATCTCCCAGCCGATACTCAGCCCAGAGTCGCTTCGCCAGCCGAGTCAGTTTTCCGCCGCTGAAATTTGACGATACCTCGAGGCCTGGGCAATGCTCCGCGGCGTGTTCGAGCAAGCTCGGAGTGAACTCGATGACCAGGATGTGTGTCTCGACATTGTGAAAACGCACCCGGTGCGTCTCGCCGGCAGGGCGGAACACCGTCTCCGCCGGATGCCCTTCCTGATGTTTCGAGCCATACTTGCCGGCGTAGCTCCCCTTCAGAATCGCGCAAAAGTATGGCTTACCGTGGACGTGGTTGCCTAGCATGGTATGCGGTTTGAACTGTACCTTGCTTGCGGTAACGAGTCCCATACTCGGCTCCATCAGCGTCTGTTGGCAAAGAATTGCAAAGTTCTAAGGTGGTTCGATTGTTTCAACACGCCACGCGCAGTTCTCAACCACCCTGGTGGCGTCATCCGGGACGACTCCCGGACCACCCAATTCCGCGTGAATTGTGAACCAATCGGCGCTATACTCCCGCTGCAAATGATTGATACCGGATGTTCGCGATGCTATCTGGGGGTGGCGTTCCGAGTCCTGTAAAATCGCCAAGAAAAATCTTAAGAAATTCTTTCGGTCGCCATGCTTACGGAAACGAAGAACTTATACCAGTTCGGTCCTTTCGAGCTCGACCCCGCCGAGCGCCTGCTTTTCTTCAACAGGCGCGCCGTCCCCGTGACACCAAAGGCTTTCGACATGCTCGTATTTTTGGTGGAGAGGAGCGGACATCTTTGCCAAAAAGACGAACTGATGAAAGCTCTCTGGCCTGATTCGTTCGTGGAAGAGGGAAACCTCTCTGTGACCGTCTCCTCCCTGAGAAAAGTTCTCGGTGACGATCGCGGTCACCAACGATACATAGAAACGGTTTCAAAACGTGGCTACCGATTCGCCGCGGCCGTCAACCATGTAATACAGGAGGACCAAGCAGAAGCGGCCGTCGAAGCCCGCCCCAAGAAGCAGGCCATCGCGGCAGGGATGGAACACTTGACTGAGAAGCAAGCATTGCTCGATTCGAACTTCCCTGGGCCCCTGGTCTGGAGACTCGCCACTCTCGCCGGCATCGTCGTCATCGCCATCCTCTTCATGGCGCGCATCGTACGGGTCAAGGGGGGAATCACCGCCCAGCCAGTGGGAAACCCGAAAGTTCAATCACTGGCCGTTTTGCCTTTCCAGACCGTTGGGGAGAAAACCGGGGATGAGTATGTCGGGATAGCGATGGCCGACGCCCTCATCACCAAGCTCGGAAACAGTGGCAAAATTGTCATCAGGCCCACCAGCGCGATTCAGAAGTATGCGGGCGCACCCCGTGACGTCAAAGCCTCAGGGGTCGAGCAGGGAGTCGATGCGGTCCTTGACGGCCGCATCCAGCGGGAGGGCGATCGCGTCCGGGTGACCGTACAATTAACCAGAGTACGCGATGGCGTGCAACTCTGGGCAGACGCATTCGACGGACGGTTCACGGATGTCTTCCGTTTGGAGGACGAGTTTTCGGATCGAGTCGCCCGCTCCATTTGCCTGAAGCTCACGGGAGAGGAATCCGGCCATCTCGCCAAGCTCTCCACGAAGGACAGTGACGCTTACCAGGCTTATATAAGAGGTCGCTATTTCTGGAACAGAAGAACAGAGACAGCCATCACGAAGGGCTTGCGGTATTTCCAACAGGCGGTACGGCTGGATCCGAACTTCGCGGAAGCGCACGCCGGCGTTGCCGATTCCTACGCCTTGCTCGGTCTTTATGGTTTTCTTCCCCCCAAGGAAGCGTTTCTGCCTGCAGAGGACGCGGCGAAAAAAGCACTCGGCATGAACGATGATCTGGCCGAGGCCCACGCTACGCTCGGGTTAGTCTACTTTTACTACCATTGGAATGGTTTAGCGGCCGAAAAGGAATTTCGGCGCGCTTTGGATAGCAATCCCAATTACGCCATGGCCCATTCCTGGAATGGGCAAGACCTGGCCACCATGGATAGGATGCCCGAGGCGCTGGCGGAAACTGAACTTGCGCAGCAGGATGATCCCCTCTCTCTGATCGTCAGCAGCAACGCTGGACTGATCCTGGGCCTGGCGGGTCGATACGAGCAAGCCATTGAAACTCTGAATAAAGCTCTGGAGATCGATCCAACCTTTTCTCGCGCGCACTTTCGACTTGGAAATGTCTACGAACAAAAAGGCATGCCTGAAAAAGCCATTTCCGAGTTTGAGGCGGCGGTGAGGTTCTCCGGTGGCGACTCTTCCTATCAAGGAGCCTTGGGACACGCCTATGCGGTCGCAGGAAACGTGGAACGAGCAAGAAAGTTGCTCGACATCCTGAAGAGTCGTTCGCGCCGACAATACGTTCCAGCCTATGCGATCGCATTGGTCTATGCAGGCTTAAATAATAAAGACCAGGCCTTTGAATGGCTTGAAAAAGCTTATGAAGATCGCTCTGCTTCGATGGCCTTGCTTGAAGTCGATCCAGCACTGAGCAATCTGCATTCCGATCGAAGGTTCACCGAGCTGGTACGCCGTGTTAAGTTCTAGTCCCGACGGCGGCATGTTCCGACCAACATGACCCACATTTACGGTTTGGTGTCGGGTATGTCCGTAGCCGACTTCACAGCGACTGCGCCAGGAACTTCTGTCGACGCGCTATCTCCTTGGCGGGTGAGATAGAGGAAGAACGGAGTGATCTCGAAGGGAGTTACCTCGTCTTTGGCCGCAGTCCCTACTGGCTTGGTCTTGAGCATCTGCAGCTGATTGTCCCAGGGTTCGATCTTGATACGTCCACCGAGCGGCAGCGCAGCAATAAGGTTATCGGTTGCCTTTGATTCTGACGCCTCCGCGGTTGGTACTGCGGATGTGCTCGGCGGGCCAATCACGAACCGATTGCCCAGGTGCGGACTGACCAGATTGGGAATCTCCTTCGAACGGTCATTGAGCGCCTGGAGGAAGAGTTGCGCGCCTCCGATATGATCCTTGTATGGCGACTTCTTCAGTAATTCCATTCCCTCTTGGGTCGCCGCCTGTTCCTCTTCCGATGTATGACTAAAGCCGAAATGACGGAACGTTTCTTTCTCCTCGAACCGCAGGCGATTGAAAAACGCATATTGGGTGCCCATACGATGCCTGAGCACGATGTGCCCGAGCTCGTGCGCGAGGATGGCCGCAAGGCTGGCCTCGTCTGGCAGCACATCCACTAAGCCACGGCTCAAGACGATGGTGTGGCCCATCGTGAAGGATTCCATCGTCGAGGTCATCAGAACGCGACAGCGGACTGTCGGCTCTATATCGAGGTTATTGGTAACCTCAATGTTGTTAACCACCGTCTCCAGTACTTTATCCACGTCCCCATACTGGGCCATCAGACCCATCTGCTCCATCTTGGTTTGGATGTTGTCTTCGGCCTGGCGTTCCCAGGCGCGCTTCTGTTCTAGCGGCGAGTAGTCGTTACCGATTTCACTCTGATCATTCACTGCCCTCGGACCCTCGACCACCACATTGCTCAGCTCCTGCTCTTCCCGGTCCTGGCTAGGGGCGTAGCTCCAAAGGCGCGTCTGTGCCCTGAATGACTGGACCATCGGGTTGTCCGCCTCTTCGCTGTAGATGAAAGACGGGAGCCATTTGTCTTTTCCGGCGTTCGTGCGCCAGCTGTCGAAATTGAAGTAGTAACTGGTCTTGGACCGGCTGCTATAGCCACCGTTGAAGCGCACGATGTGGTAATCCTGATCTTCTACCCAGATGCGCCCGACAAAGCGCCCTTTGTCCTCCTTTGATATGGGGTCGACGTCGAAAACCAGACAGCGCACCTGACCCAGGAACTCGCGTCCGACGTAGTGAAACTTGTAATGCTGACGGTCAAAGCCGGTGGTGTCCACGTAGATCATCTGGAGGAAGCCGCGCGGGAGAAACTCCATCGAGACGAATCTCCCCAGGCCGCCGAACATGGCGTGCTTCGCGTGACGGTAATTGATGAGTGGCTCGATCTCCACGCCCTTCGCGAGCTCCGCGCGTCCGAGAAAATACTTGTCGCCCTTTGGCACTGCGCCCTGGTCCTTCCCAGCACGAAGAACCTGGATGTATGTCTCGACGATGGGAGAATACTGGTGCAGGGACTGCATTTCTGCCTGTTCTTGTGCCACAATCCTGTCCACTACTTCTGTCAGCTTCGACTGTTGCTGGGCAACTCCGGTCAGGGGGAGCGCACCGAACGCCAGGACGACAGGCAGTATCTTCAAGGCACGCATAATGCCTCCTAATCTGTGCATGAGGGATATCGCTGGACGTTGTCAGGGTAGGCCTCGGGCGGCCGCCTGCAAGCTGTACAAAGGGTTAGTTCCGGGACAGGCGTACCTGAAGATGTCCGTCCTGGACGAAATGCCGGGGCTCGGGAACTCGAACAATATGGCCGGGAGATAGCCGGACATCCCTCAGGAGTCGGGATTTTCTATGGGCGCATGATTTGGGATAAGCCGGAGTACCGGGTATTTCTATCGGTCAGTTTTCTTCCGATCCCTTTCCCGCCGGGAACCCCGCACCATTCGAACGTTCCTTCCCCAACAAATTCCACGATTCGCCTGAAGTGAATCTTGCCCGACCGCGGATGGTTTTGGCGGGATTGTCGACTTCCTATTTCGGATAGTTCCCTTCCTCGCGCCGCATTCCCGGGCGGGGCGGTCGGGTGCCCAGTCAGTGTGTGGCCAGAAAAGTTAAATGAAAATTAGATTTTGTTCAGTCTTCTCCCGGCGCTTCGCGGGCAAGAACATGCGATCGCGTTGAAGCAACACGAGTTGCGGAGACGAGCGAGGCTTGCCGGCGCTACAAACTATTTGTCTGGTCGGGAATTGAAAATTCGATTGGACTCAGCGAGCGAGAGTAATTAACGTCAGCGCCGAGAAAGTCGTGACCTAACCCATTGGCGGCAACGTGGGCAGGGCCCACAACTCCCGGAGGAAGTCGATGGTGTTTGGTCGTGGCGTGTTTGTGTGCAGCATTCTGGCGCTCGCTCTGCTCTACTCCCAGCGAGCAAATCCCCAAGTAACAGGCGGCACCCTTTCCGGAACGGTTTCCGATTCTTCCGGCGCCGGCATTCCCCAAGCGCAATTACTCATCAAGAATGTGGCCACGGGCGTCGAACGCACAGTCGTGAGCAATGGCGATGGGTTCTACATCGCGGTAAACCTTTTGCCCGGGAACTACCAGGTGACCGTTTCCGCGAAGGATTTTAATACGGAGGTAATATCCGGGATCGCCATGAGTGTTGGCGGCCAGCAGACCTTTGATGTGGTCTTGCATGTGGGAACGGTGGCGAACCGCGTGGAAGTAACGGGGGAAGACCCGGCGGTCGAACTGGCCAGCTCGGACATCAGCGCGGTGGTGGATGCGAGGACCGTGCGCGAGTTGCCGCTAAATGGGCGGAGCTGGACCGACCTGGCCGCCCTGCAGCCGGGTGTGAACATGATCGAGACGCAGCCGTCGTTTGCTAGCGGATCGAATCGCGGGAATCGCGGGTTTGGCCAGGAGTTGACCATTTCCGGCGCGCGTCCGCAGCAGAATAATTACCGGCTGGATGGCGTCAGCATGAACGACTACGCGAATGGAGCGCCCGGCAGCGTGCTCGGGGGAAACCTTGGGGTCGATGCTATCGAAGAGTTCTCCGTGCTTACGAGCAACTATTCCGCGGAATATGGCAAGACTTCGGGCGGGGTGGTGAACGCGATAACGCGCTCCGGGACCAATGAGTTCCACGGCAGTTTGTATGAATTCGCGCGGCAGAGCGCGTTCGATGCCAAGAATTACTTTGAAAGCGCAGGAACGGGTAAGGCGTCTTTTGCGCGCAATCAGTTTGGCGGAACGATGGGCGGGCCGATCATCAAGGATCACACGTTTTTCTTTGCGGATTTTGAGGGCAACCGGCAATCGAAGGGGATCTCCAACATCGATTTTGTACCCTCGCCCCAGGCGCGAACGGGCAGCATCCATGACTCGAACGGAAATCTGATCAACGTGAACGTGGACCCGCTGATTCAGAAGTATCTGGCGCTCTATCCGGTGCCGGCGAGCTGCGGCGGAGATGTGTGCGCCTACAATTTCAACGGGCAGCAGGTGGTCAATGAGAACTTCCTGACTACGCGGATCGACCACAAGTTCTCGGACAAGGACAGCGTGTTTGGAACATACCTGTATGACCGGACGCCTTACAATTCGCCCGATCCGTTTGGCAACGTGGAGCTGGCCACGCTGACTGCGCGGCAGATCGTGGCGGTGGAGGAAACACATTCCTTCAGCACGACGCTGGTGAACGCAGTGCGGTTCGGGTTCAACCACGAGAACGTGGAAAACAATATGAGCGCAAGGGCGGTGAATGCGGCGGCGTCTGATCCGTCGTTGGGAGTATTTCAAAATCGCAACGCATCGGTGATCAATGTGAACGGGATGAGCAGCATGTCCGGGGGGTTTGGCGGGCTGCCGACTTATCTGTATGGCTGGAACTCGTTTCAGGGCTACGATGATGCGTTCTGGAGCCGCGGCAAACATTCGATCAAATTCGGCGGAGCCATCGAGGCAATGCACATGAGAATGGTTGCCGAACCGGATCCGAACGGCGTCTGGTTTTTCCAGGACATTCAGCACCTTCTCGAGAATCTGCCCTCGAAATTCAATGGCGGCGTGATCAGTTCGGTTCAGCCGCGAAATTTCCGCCAGACCATTTACGGGGCGTATGTGCAGGACGATTGGCGATTCCTGCCGAACCTGACGCTAAACCTGGGATTGCGCTACGAAATGGCGACGGTACCCACGGAAACGCACGGGTTGATGGTCAACCTGAGGAAAATTACCGACCCTCTGCCCATCTGCGGAACCCCCAATCCGCAATGCGCGGGTACTGGCCCGGTATTCACCTCCAACCCGACACTGCATAATTTTGAGCCGCGACTGGGATTTGCGTGGGATCCGCTGAAGAACGGGCGAATGGCGGTGCGCGGCGGAGCGGGCTTGTTTGATGTACTCCCGTTGCCTGACGTTTACTATGACTTGGAGACCCAGGCGGTTCCGTTTTTCCAGTACCTGGGATTTAATTCCATCAATGCGCCCGCACAACCTCTGAAGCTTGGACCGCTGCCAGCGGCGGATTTCAGCACGACGCAATTGCGTTCCACTTATTTCGAATCCAGTCCTAGCCGAAACTATGTGGCGCAGTGGAATCTGAACGTTCAATACAGCCTGACGCCCAGTTTGACGGCGATGGCCGCCTACGTGGGTTCGCGAGGAGTGCACCAGCCGTTCCGCGTGGATGAAGCCAATTTGACGCTGCCGACACTGACGTCAGCCGGCTATGTGTGGCCGAAGGTTGACGCATTTGGAAACGCGTATTCGCCCGCTTGCCATGCCCTTGACCCCAACGGTCCGACCGACCCCGCTTCGTGCGCGCCGCCTCCGGTGGTCAATCCGGCCTACAGTTCGATCCGCGGTGTGTTTTATAAAGGGCGCTCCTATTACAATTCGCTCGAACTGCAATTGGCCAAGCGCATGAGTCACGGGTTCGAACTGCAGGGCACGTTTACCTGGGGCCGCAGCATTGACACAAGCTCCGCGACGGGGCTTGGCGACCCGTTTAGCAACTCCATCTCCAGCTTGAATTATTTCGACACGCGACTGACCCGCGGGCTTTCCGACTTTAACGTCGGGCGGACGATGGTAATCAACGGCATCTGGGACGTGCCTTCGCCGAAATCCTGGACTGGCCCCGTGCATTGGCTGGCGGATGGATGGGAGTTGGGAACGATCCTGACGGTGAGCGACGGCGTGCCGTTTACGCCAACCTGGGGAACCGGAAGCGATCCGGCGTTCACGCAAAGCCAGGACGATTACGCTTACCTGAATGTGTTGAACACGCCCGGTTGCAAAACACTGACGAATCCGGGACATCCGGACAACTACATCAAGACGCAATGCTTTTCAATCCCCACCGCGCCCAACCTGGCGTTTTGGAACGCCTACTGCGATCCCGCGCCACCGAGTCTTGGGGCAGCGATCAATCCTACAAGCCCCGCCCAGCCGCAACTGCCTGCGCTCGCTTGCTTCAATCTCCGCGGCACCGAGGGACGCAATACACTCATCGGCCCAGGCATCGTTGGCCTGGATTTCTCGGTGTTCAAAAATAACCGGGTCCATCGGATTTCGGAAAACTTCAACATCCAGTTCCGCGTGGAGATGTTCAATATCCTGAACCATCCAAATTTTGCCCCGCCGGGTCCGGGAGACGGTAACACGGACATCTTTGATGCCACGGGAACGCCCCTGGCGCCTTCGGCGAGCAATCCGGGAGGCACGGCAGGTGTGCTGCTGCGTACGACGATTCCGGAGCGGCAGATTCAGTTCGCGATTAAGGCTACTTTCTGATCCGGGCCGCACGGCCCTGGACCGAGCTTTGAACTGCCAAGGACGCAGACTTTTGCTGGGGGGACTGAAACTCTTGTTTAGAAAAGGACTAAGTTTCACGGGCTCAAGATTTATTGCAATTCTTCTTGCCTTTTTGATGGTGCCGGTTGGCGACAGCGCCCCGGAACATTCCTTCCAATTGATGGAGACTTCGATCGAGGACATTCACAAAGCGATGCTGGCGGGATCGCTGACGTGCCACGAGCTGGTGCGACAGTACCTGGATCGCATTCGCGCGTATGACCAGCAAGGACCGTCGCTCAAGGCCATGTTGTATGTCAATCCGCGAAGCTTCGAGGAAGCTGACGCCATGGACCAGGAGTTCGAGCGCACGCACAAATTGAAGCCGCTCGGTTGCATTCCGATCGTGCTCAAAGACAATTTTGATACCGCGGATATGCCGACGACCGCGGGCGCCGTCACACTCAAGGGAGCGCAGCCCGTGAGGGACGCGTTCGCGGTTAAACGGCTTCGTGAGGCCGGTGCGCTGATCCTTGGCAAGGCCAACATGTCGGAATTTGCCACCGGGGGAATTTCGGCGAGTTCGCTGGGTGGACAGGTGAAGAATCCCTACGACCTGACCAGAACGCCGGGCGGCTCGTCGGGCGGAACGGGCGCGGCCGTGGCTGCGAATTTGGCGGCGGTGGGCACCGGATCGGATACCGGGGGTTCCATACGATCGCCGGCTTCGGCGACAAGTTTAGTGGGACTGCGGCCAACGCGCGGGTTGATCAGCCGGGACGGGATTGTGCCGGTGTCGTTTACTCAGGACACGATTGGTCCGATGACGCGTAATGTCGCCGATGCGGCTGCGGTGCTGGACGTGATGGCCGGATACGATCCTGATGATCCTGTGACGGCTCTCAGTGTGGGCAACGTGCCCGAGACCTACACGGCGTTTCTGCAAAATGGACTGAAGGGAGCGCGCCTGGGGGTGCTTGCCAACGGATTTGGACACGGACCGGAATCTGACGAAGTGAACAAGGCGATGGCCAGGGCGATTCTGGCCCTGAAGGAGGAAGGAGCGGTGATTGTATCCGTGGAGGACAAGGTATTGGACATTGACACCCTGACCGCGAATTTTCGGATGAATGAACCGGAGTTCAAGGCGGCGCTGAATCACTACTTACAGGAGCAGGGTTCACATGTTCCCGTGCACTCGCTGGCGGAAATCATCGCTTCCGGGCAGTACTACAAACCGACGCTGGAGAAATTCTTCAAGCTAACAGAGGCCTATGAAGACGGCCCCAATTCCCCGGATTACAGAGAACGCCGGATCAAGATGGAAGAGATCAAGATTGAAGTGGCCAACCTGATGGCAAACAATCAGCTGGATGCGCTGGTGTATCCGCATCAGAAGTGCTTGGTTCTCCCCATTGGCGCGACGTTTCAGAAGGACCGCAACGGCGTGATCGCCGCGCTGACGGGATTCCCGGCTATCGAAGTGCCCGCTGGCTATTCGACTCCGACGGCAGATGCTCCGATCGGCGTGCCGGTGGGATTGGAGTTTCTGGGCCGGGCGTGGGCCGAGCCGGAATTGATAAGACTTGCGTACGGATTTGAGCAGGCTACGCACTTGCGTAAGCCACCAGTTTCCACACCTGCCTTGAACGCGGCAGAAAGTGCGAAGCCCTAAAAGACAAGACTATCCTGCCAGCCTCTTCTTGCGCATACGAACCAGTACGGGAAGCCGATTGTGCACAGAGCCGAGAGCAAGAGGAGAATTGAAGAAGGTTCGGGAACCGGAGTGCCGGAAGCAGGAATTACGGTCGCAGCGTAGTCCCCGGCCTCGAGCACAGTGCTCTTCACCGAGCCATCTTCCGCACAGAACTGGTCCACGGTGGGATCACAGAACGCGCCGAAGAGTCGAAACTGTCCGGTTTCGATAGTGCCTGTCGCGAGACCCAGGTTCCAGGTGAATTGAAAAAGCCCCAGCCCGCCGGCTGGATCGTAAAGCTGAGTCACGGATTGCCCCGGCGCGAGATTGGGGAAAAGAAAAATCGAGGCGTCGGGCGTACCGTCGGTAGCCGCATAAAGATCGCTATCGATTCCGCTGATGTCCAAGTAATCGCTGGTCGTGCTGGTATTGGTGATGGTAAACCCCCAGCCGACGGTCGTGCCAGCCGGGCCGGAAACAGCGGTCGGAGTCACGGTGAAGATGAGGGAGTCGGCCGTCGCCACTTGGTTCGTAAACAGCAGACCGAGTGCGAGAGCAATCCAAGGAAGATAACGTTGCATACAGTTCCCCTTTGTTGGCATGGTTCCCCGAGCATTCGGTTACGGAATCACAGCTTCTGCTGTTGAATAGTTGTAGCTGGTTCCCACGACATCCTGCACGGGACCACTTTCAGTGATCGACATGCGTGTCACTGTGCTTGGGACGTTTACGTAGATGACGGTGGTGACGGATGCGCCCACGTCGAGGTTGCCGATGGCAAGCGGCAGTGACGGGGAGAGCGCGGCGTTGTAAGTGATCGTTCCGGTGCCGGAAAGCGTACGGAAGACCAGCGTGTTGATCTTCAGATTGCGCGCGTTCCCGGTCCCGGTGTTGGTGAGCACGATTTTTACCGAGATGGCGCCCGAAGGATTGACACTAACACCGGCGCTCGAGCCAGTGATTCGGGGCGTGCCGACGGCGACGGTGACGGTGGAGGTGGCGCTGCCAATGTTGCCGTTGTTGTCCTTGAACTGGAAAGTGACCGTGGTGGTGCCCGTCGGGAAGAGCGTGGCGCTGGTCACAGCGAGACCGCCCACTTCGGGCGCAAGTTGTATCGGCGCAGGCGAAACGGTGGAGGTTGCCGTGGCCCCCGCAAGGAACGCAGCCAGCGCAGGCCAAGCGCCGCTGGTGGCGCCGCCCGCCTGAGTCGCGGGAATCGAAATGGCCGCGGGAGGCGTGACGACCGGTGGCGCTGCCCCGGCTGAAATGACTTCGTTCAGGATCGGGGAAGTGCTCGCGGAATTGTTCTCATCTCCGAAATACGCCGCGGTAATCGGATGGGTGCCGGAAGAGGTGTAGGCGACTGTGATGCTAGCTTTTCCGCCGGATAATGCGACGGGCTTAAGAAGTTTGGTCGTGCCATCCCGGAACTGAACCGGTCCGGTGGGGTTGCCTCCGGCGACGCTAGCCATGAAGGTGACGAACTGGCCGACGTTCGCGGGATTCTGTGACGAGGTTACCGTTGCGATCGTGGTATTGGGCGAGACCACTTCGCTCAAAACCGTGGAAGTGCTCGGGCCGTTCGCCGTGTCTCCGCTGTAGACCGCGGCAATCGAGTGCGTGCCGACCGACAACGCCGAGGTCGCGATGGCGGCTGCTCTTGCCGCCAAAGCAACCGGGCTACCCAGACTCGCGACGCCATCCATGAATTGAATGGTGCCGGACGGACTGCTGCCAGCGACCGTAGCGCTGAAAGTGACGGAATTCCCTACGATTAAAGGATTGGTGGAGGCAACGAGCGAGGTGCTCGTTGGAGCATTCGTCGAAACGAATTCGCTGAGAATTGGAGAAGTGCTCCCGGAATTGAAGGCGTCTCCCTTGTACATCGCGGTAATCGAATGCGTGCCAAGCGCCAAGGTAGAAGTCGTCAGACTGGCCACATTCCCGGTCAACGCAACGGGGGCGGCCAAACTGGTGGCGCCATCGAGGAACTGAACGACGCCGGTGGGGCCATCGCCGGTAACAACCGCGGTGAATGTAACCGACTGGCCAAAGGTTAGGTGGCCGGCTGACGACAAAACCGCGGTCGCTGTGGGCGCCAGCGAAACGGTTTCATTCAGAACCGACGACGAGCTGGTGGCGTTCGAGCCATCGCCGCTATAAACCGCGGTAATCGGATCCGTGCCAACCGGCAGGCTCGAAGTGGTGAACGCGGCCACACCGCTGATCAGCGCGACCGGGGCGCCGAGACTTTTGGCGCCATCGAGGAACTCGACCGTGCCGGTCGGACTGCTGCCCGTGACCGTCGCTGTGAATGTGACATTCTGGCCGGCGACTCCAGGGTTGAGCGACGACCCGACCGTTGTTGTGGAGGGATTTGGCGAAATGATTTCGCTCAGAACGGCGGACGTGCCGCCGGAATTGGAGCCGTCTCCGCTGTAAACGGCGGTGATTGAATCCGTGCCGATTGGCAAAGACGAAGTCGCGATCGAAGCCATGCCAGCTGCCAGCGGAACGGGCGCGCCCAAAGTCGTGCCGCCATAATAGAACTGCACCGTTCCCGTGGGACTTGTTCCGGTGACTGTCGCCGTGAACGTGACGGACTGGCCCGGGGCCGCCGGATTGTGCGACGAGGCGAGAGCCGTAGAGGTGGGGGTCGGCGTGACGGGCGCTCCAAAGATCTGGACAGTGCCATCAACATCCCCCGCTAGCCCGATGGTAACGATGTGGTGGCTCGCCGGGTCAAGTGCCAAGCCCCCTGGTTGGCTGACGCCAAACCCGCCGAATTGGCTGAGATAGTTGCCCTTGGAGTCGAAAATCTGAATGGAGGAAGCAGCACCATCAACAAGACCAATCGCGCCCTGCACGATGATGTTATGGCTAGTCGGGTCAATTACGAGACCCCCCGTACCGCAGGGCACCGGGGCCCAGCAAGCGCCGGCAGCGACGGGAGGCCCGAACTGGCCGAGGTAAGCTCCCGAGGAATTGAAAATTTCCACGCGAGCGATTCCCGAAATTTGTCCGGTATCCATGACGGCAATGTTGCGCGTCTCCGGATCTACGGCAATGCCCATCGGCCCATAGCCAAATTGTCCGTTGCCAGCTCCCTGGGTTCCGAACTGGCCTTGATACACGCCGGTGGAACTAAAAATTTGCACGCGGTTGTTTCCCCAATCCGCCACGAGAATATTCTCCGTGACCGGATCGATCGCCACGCCACTTGTAGCCACGCCAGTTCCTCGAAAGAAAGAGAACTGTCCCGCGCTTTGTCCGGTTGATCCAAACGTGGTCTGGAACACTCCGGCGGAATTGAAGATCAGTACTCTGTTCGCCGCATCCAGGGCGACAACATTGCCGTTAATCGGATCGACGGCCAAGGCAACAGGGTACCCCACGACATACGAGGCGAACGGGGAGGCAAGGAACCCGTCCCCGAATAATCCTCCGCCCGGTCCCGCGGGGTAGACTGTCGCCAGTTGATTGGTACCGGGCACGGTTGCGGAGAAGAACTCCACGCCATTTCCACCGAAGTACGCTTTGAAATTGCCGTTCCGATCGAAGATTTGTATGCGCCCGCTTAAGTCTCCGGCCAGAATATTGCCGGTCTTCGGATCGATCGCAAGGCTCAGGAGAGTGTAGAATTGCCCATCACCTGCGTATGGGCCTCCGTAGTCGCCAAATTGGGTTAAGAGCGAATAGGTCGGTACGGTATTCGGCCCGGCAGAAACGACGAAAGCCACAGGCGCATATCCATCGGATGATCCTGCCGGTCCCGGGATTGTTCCAAGCATGACGGTTCCGGCCGATGGATTTTGCGATATCACCACGCCAGCAGGCACCGTTTGTGAGGATTGGGTCGCGAGAGTCCACTTCAGGGACGCTGCCGCAAGATAGAAGAAAGCTGCGGCCTGGGTCTTGCCAACGATGTTCGGCATTGTGACGCTGGTAGGAGGTCCAGAAGAATAAACAAGACTGACCGGACTGTCCCACGCAGCGATGGTGCCTGCCGGCGGGTTCTGCGAAACAACTACTCCGGCCGGAACGGAATTTGAGGGCTGGTAGGTGACCGTTCCAACAGCGAATCCTGCGGCGTTGAGCGTCGGCTCGGCACCTGTCAAGCTAACACCCCCTGTTATGCCGGTACCCACGACATTCGGTATAGCCGCAGCGACCGGTCCGCCCGAAGAAACAACCAGGTTAACCACCTGGTAGAGCGGGACCGGGGCCAGCGGGTTTGACACCGGATTTTGCGAGATGACGAAGCCGTCTGGAACTGTAGTCGATGGTTCTCTCGTGATCGATACGGAAAAACCCGAAGTCCCGGAATTAATGCTGCCGGTGGCAAAAACCTGGTTTTCACCCACTACGCCCGGTAATTGATTATTGGCAATGCCCATCGAATACGTCACGTTCACCAGGGAATCGCCCGCGACAACAGAACCGGGAGCAGGGCTTTGCGATATCACATTGCCGGACGGCACTGCTGAGGAAATCTGGGCCGTAAATGTGCCGGGAGTGAGGCCCGCTCCGAGGATGTCCGCGTAAGCCGATGAAAAAAAAGTCGGCTTGGTAACGAGGTCCGGCACGGTGAACTGCGCGGGTGCCGCAGAGACCTGCAGGTTTACAGCGGAGCCGCCCGCCGCATACGCCCCGGGCTGAGGAGTTTGTGAGAAAACGACGCCCACTGGCACGCTCAATTCCAGAGAAGGCGTTACCGTGCCCACCGTTAGACCCGCCACGGTGATGGCGCTCGAGGCCGCGGATTCGGCCAGGCCGTTAACGTTGGGAACGACGAAGGATTGCGGTCCGACCGGTCCGGTTGAAATGGAAAAACTTACCGGGGTAGTCGGGGAGAGCAAGAGCCCAGCCAACGGGCTTTGTAAGATTACGGTCCCTACCGGCGCCGTACTCGAGGCGACTTCGCTGATCGAACCGACGCTGTATCCGGCCATCAGGATGGCGGAAATGGCGGCAGCCTGCGTGTCCCCTGCGATGTTCGGAATATTCATCAACTGTGAATAATCATAAGAGACGGTCAAATTAATGTATGAGCCCGGGCTCGTGGGTGAGCCCGCCGCAGGGACTTGCGAGATCACCGTGCCGTCGGGGACTGTTAACGAGAATGCCTGAGTGATCAAGCCGAGATTAAATCCCCCCGCGGTGATTGTGCTCATGGCCGCCGAGATCGGGGCGCCGATGAGGCTCGGCGTCAGAGCGGACACGGGCGTGGCGCTGGCAATGACCAGGCTGTACAGGGTGCCCGGCGTAACTTCTGTGCCGGCTGGCGGGTTCTGCGATACCACGTCACCGACGGGAACGCTCGAGGATGAAACCGTGATCTCCGATCCGAAGTTGAGTCCCGCGGCCCTCATGGCCGCGACAGCAGCAACCTGAGTTCCCCCAACAACATTGGGCGTGACGATCAAAGCGGGTCCTGCTGAAACCACCAGCGAAATTGCGGCGCCGGCCGCGGCAAATCCGCAGCCAAAGGGAGTTTGCGAGATCACCGTGCCGGCAGGAACGGATGAGGAAGAGTTCGTGGTAACTGTTCCTGCAACAAACCCCGCGGCGAGAATCGCTGCTTGCGCTTCGCTCTCGGTCAGGCCGGTTACGGAAGGCACGGGCGAAGTGCCCGGAGACACCACTAAATCCAGCTCAGCAACGCCGCTGTCGGTCAAAGCAGCATAGGTTTGACTCGCCGCACCGAGCGAGAATCTTGCCTGGATTGCGGTCAGATTCGAGCAACCGAGGCTTGCCGGGACAGTCACCGGGATCACAATTTGCTGGCTGGCGCCGCTGGCAAGCGTAATCGTGGCGGGAACGCCGGAAGTGTTCCACCAGGACAGCTGCGACACGGGTGTGAGGTTGTAGGTGTCCGGCTGAGTTCCGGTATTGGTTATCGTGAACGTGAGATTGAGGCTGACCCCAGGCACGACGCGAGCAAGACCCGGGCTAACCACCTCGACGAGGTAAGGCGTGGGGATATAGGGGACAGGCCTTTCCGTGCTGGAAGGCGTAAAGGTTGGCGGGGTTCGGACGACCGATAAAGCCCCAATGTCGCCGCCAGTAAAAATAAGGTGCGACCAATCCTCGGAACTGGTGAGCGGGTCGGGGGGAATGGTCTCCTTGCCGTTCGAATCCAGGCGGTTATCAATGTCGTAGGCATTCGGCAAGAAACCCGGCTCAATCGTTCCGTCGCAGCTCCAGTCAATGGGGCCATTGGCGTTCATGACGAACGGAAAACGAACCCTGAGTTCAGGTTGGCCGTCGACCATCCCCATAGAAAAGCAGGAATATGTGGTGCCGTAATTGGCGATAGCGGGGCCGCCATTCAGGCCAACGGACTCTTTCAATAGGAACTCATCCAGGGCGGGAATGGCCGGGAATCGTGAGTAGTCGAGGTAACCGGCGGTGCCGTTTTCGATGAGACCGTTCTGGTTGAAGAAATAGTTCATGATGCTCAGATAATTGGGCTTGAAGTTCAGGTCTTCGAGTCCGCCGTGACGGAGACCCAGGTTATGGCCGAGTTCATGCATGAAGTTGGCGGCCTGGTTTATTTTGTTGCCAACAAATCCCGCGCACTGCTGCTCGGGGCCGGTTAAACTTTGACACGCCCCAAGGCCTCCTAAACTAATGACGAAATCGCTGTTCGGGGTGCTTCTCCCCAAGCCACTGACTGACTCATTCGGACCAAGGCCGCTGGTAATCCCGAGCGAATGGGCGAAAATCATGTAGTGGAAGCTGGCGGTGCGGCCGGTGGGAGTAAAATAGAGCGACTTCAAATCGTCGAAGTCCGTCCAATCGTAGTCACAGTCAGGATTGATCACCGGGCTCGGGCAATACTCTGTTCCAAGAACTTCAATTTCCGGCTCGATGGCGAACGCTCGGGAGTACTGACCCCAGGTTTGCCCGGTGTCAGGATTCATGATGCAATCGGGGCCACAGTCGATGTGAATGTTAATTCCAGTGGTGCCGTCCGGATTTTCGACCGGGGCGTTGGCGAACGCGTTGATGAGCATGTTGATGGCATCGGGATTCGGTTTGTGGCTATGGCCGAACGAGTCACAGATGTAATTTGCATTACAGAGATTCGGGTTGGAATCCACCATGTAATCGGCCTGGACAAAAATGTCTTTGTGCTTGGGATCCGCGCCCATGTGAGGCAGGTCGATGAATTGTCCGGTTTTGGGATCGGTGTAGCCATTTTTCTCCCAATCGTCACAAAGGCCATCACCGTCCGAGTCGCCACCGTCGTTGATGCACGGCGGAGTCAGCAGGTAGGCGTGGTGCTGGCCATTGATGATGCCTTCGCCGACGATCTGTCCGAGATCGTTTATGCCCGTGGCGGAGATCAATTCCCAACACTTTCCGCAGATATTCATCGAGGGAACGAAGCCGGAGCAGGAATTCGGCGTGCCTACCGGAGGCGCCACGGAAGGATCGAGAAGCTGATTAAGGTCGATGATGGCGTCGGCGTTTTGCCACATCACGGCGTGCTGGCACGACATCCAGGCCTGGGAAGGATCGACGTCCGACTGGCCAACGATATTTAAGGAAGTGTTGTTGATCGCAAGGGCCACACTGGTGGACAAAGGATCCTGGCTGGCGGTGCCCAGGTCTTTGATCGCGCCAAATTTATCCATCACGTAGGCATGGTCTCCTACGCTCGGGTCCGCGAGTGAGGTCACGCCGACAACCATTCCGGCTTCGTTGATGCCATTCGCGGAACTGTTCGGACCCCCTAACGTTCCGATCAGGTCAGTCGGCAGAAATGGCCCGGTACCGGTGTGCTTGAATCCAAGACTCTGGCTCGACGTGTACGCCGTTCCGACCAGCGTGCCACTGTTGTTGATCCTGTTGGGGAAGCTGTAGATAAAGCCTTGGGGAAGGAACGGGGACGGAGGCTGTCCGAGGATCGTATAACTCCCATTGCCGTAGATCCAGGCATCATCATTTTCCAGTTGCGCCCATCCAACGATCTGGCTGGTGTCATTGATGCTGGTGGCATAGCTGGCGCCATAGTGCGCTCCAAAAGCTCCCACGGTCTGCGACGGAATACCAAGGTCCACGACCTTCCCATTCTCGTAAAGCGCACCGTGGATGGACAGGTTCGGACAGGTGCCATCTGGAGACGAATAGGAATACCCCACTGCTTGTCCAGAGCTGTTGATATTGAACGGAACGCTGTCAAATTGGGCGTAACCGGCGGGTGTAGTGAGCCCCTGGACAGTGGATGCGGGGCTGAAACAATAGGATCCCGGAAGTCCGCCAATATAGTTGATCGTGCCGGTCATCCCGTTCTTCGAATCCGGCGTCCATATGAAACCGTCGGAGTTCAGGCAACCGATGAATCCCACCTGCGCCGATGCGTCGATATAGAGACAGGAGTAGCCGACCACCGTGCCGGAAGCATTGATGGCCGTGGCGCGGCTGCCGGTGTCCCCGCTTGCCCTGCCGCTTATGGTGGATACCACGCCCAGGTCGGTAATCGTCCAGTGGTTCTGGGGGGGCGGGAGTAACTGCGCAGACGCCATCGGACCGAGAGCGGCCGTGACAGCAATTGAAAAAACAATCCCCAGTCCCCGCCGCTTCCAATTTACAGTTGCCGTTGCTTTGCTCAGAGAATGGCCATGAAGGTTTTGCATTGCTCACCTTGACGAATTGGCCCTGAATGAATAACACCGGGGGGTCGCTGCATCCGGGAATCAACTGCGATTCCAGGGGTGTGGCTTTGGAAATAGCGGCAACGACGGTAACAATCAGATCGGGAACCTTATCAGTTCATCGGTCGCCGCGCTTCAATCGTGCACAGAAGTACCGCGGTTTTCTGCGCAATTTTACTGCCGTAGAGAGGAATGCGCCTCTGAGGTTTGCTAAGTGATTGAGCCGATGGACGCATAATCAGGGAGGTTGAAATCAGGCGTACGAGCCAAAGTTCTGAATGGCCCATTATTCTGCACTTTTATGGAACTCTCTGAGAACAACGATCGGTAAGTCTGGCTTAGAAATGCCCGGGCTTCATCTCTCGGAAGTCGTGCCAAGGATTCACCAGCCACCCCATGATCGCGGCACGTCCGGGCGATTCTCCCGCTCCCTGCTCCCTTCCCCGGTCAAGGCCATGAATCGAGGTTTCTCTGATTGCCGCCCGGTCCAAGACTGTTTGTCGAGTTTACTGCCGTCGATGCGGAAAGCCAGTCCGAGTCCCCACGGCCATTGCCAATCGAGAGACAGAATCCGCCCGATCGCCGACGAATCTCGGTTTCTCGTTTCAAAGGTCTTTGTCCTTCGTTGCCGCGCATGCGAGAGGGGATCAGTTTATTCCCTTGGTCAAATCGTGACTTTTTCCCTCGATATGGTTGATTCGTTCACGGGCCGGACAAGCGAAACATTAGGGCAACGATGTTCGAATGACAGGTTAAATATTCTGTTGACGCGCGCGACACCCGGCGATACTTTGCGGTCATGAGTACTGATTTGCGGAAACTCAGTTTGTTGAAACGCATTCTCAATAAAGTCAGAGAACTGTTCAACAGGCCCACTGATGTGCATTACACGAGCGTCCCGCTTTGGAAACCTTGGCGTGACTTCTAACCTCCACCGGTCCTCTATGTTCGATTCAGCCGATTCTGGCAGGAACTCATCTGGACGGAACGGAACGACAACCATCTCGGATTGACACGAGATTGTAGAAAAGCGTAACTCGAGAGAACTAGTGGAACGCCTATCCCTTTGGGCGAGAATGCACAGGACCTCTCGAGCTCCTATCCAGACCCCAAACAAGCCACCGGATCAGAAAACCCTAGGGTTCCCTTCCTCGATTTGAAAGCACAATCTGCTCGAATTCGCGCCGAAAGCAGCGCGGAACGAACTGCTCGTCTACTTTGGTAGTTGGTCGTGCAGGGGGATATGAAAGATAAACTCTGATGCGTTTGTCTGGGAGCGGATTTCTGTTCCACTCTCCGATCATTGCCAGCGCAAGACCCGGGCAGCAAAATCAAACTCGACTCGTTTTGCTTTCAAAGAGGTGATACCAAGATAACCATCCACACCGGGCAGGCCGCCGGGGGCAGGTCCATCGGTCAGAAATACAGTCGCAACCGTTTCCGGCCCAACCAGGCGCACGCCCGGCAGCTTCACCCGGGTCGTTTGCAGCCGTCCAAAACTAACCTCGGTTGGTTTGCCCAGCGTGTGCAGATCCGGCAATCCCTTCTGAAGGCGATCTTTGTACAAGAGGATGCCCTGAAAACCGGTATCGAGTATCAAATGCATCGGGAATCCCTGCACGACGAAGGGAATTGCAAAATACGCCGGGGACGGGTTCCTGGCGTCCAGATCTCCCGCCAACTCCCAGGAAATTGTATGCTTTTCGTAATCGATGAAAATCTTCTCGCTCCTCCCCAACACGTCGAGACCAACAATCCCGTCCACATGTTCCGCGAATTCGGAATATTCCCCGAGCTTCGCGACCATCACCCGGAAAGCGCCGGTCCGCAGAGGCCCAACCCGCAGATCCGGGATTACTGCCCAGTCCACAGAGACCTCGCGATCAAAGTTCGTCGTTGTTCCAGGACGCCGCGGCAACTTAAGCCGGTCCGCCACCTTGCGGTCAATGAACGTGTAACTGGCCCCGGTGTCCACGATGAATTTCAAGCCCTCCAAGTCTCCAATCTGCCCGTTCACGACCACCAAAAAGTCCGAAATCAGTTGGAAAGGGATGGTCGAGCGAACCGGAGCCTTGCCTGGGTCTTGGGCATCCAGGGGGGAAACCGAAAGGAGCCCGAGAACGAAAAAAATCGGGCCTCCCAGAAGCATCGTCTGGCGCATGATGTCCGCCTCGGCCGCAGTAGCGGTGAGGCCGAGGTTCGGTCGGACGGGCTGGTACCTCAATTCACCAAACGTCTCCAAAGTGCCTTGCCTTGGTCAACGTGAAATCAATTGAAGAGCCAGCTAGTTAGGAGCAGATGTCTTCTTCCATAGAGTTGACCTGCCCATCGGGTTTGGGTGACCCCAGAAAACAGTGGCAGAATATCGTTCGACTTGTGAGGGTCTAATGGGATTGTATTTGGTGATATTTGACGGACAGAATGAAATCGGTGGCGTTGAAGTGGACGACTACTCGGACTTCGCATTGTTCAGAAACACAGTGCTCGACAGGCTCGAAGCGAACGGATTGGGTACCAGGGTTCCGACCCGCATGCTTCATTCCGACTGTTCGGGAGAGTGGACACCCGATGAATCCAGGAAATTAACTGCTGAATTGGAGGAAATCGCGGCGGGCTGCAAGGAATTGCCTCCCGCAGAGTTTGCTCCCGGTTGGCAAAAGAGTGTGGCAAAAGCTCGCGGAATCGAGCCGAGGAATTTGTACGAATGCTTCTTTGACCCCGCGGGAAAACCCTTGGTGGACCGGTTGATTTCGCTGGCGCGCCTGAGCAGTGAAAGGCATTTGCCGATTCTTTTTCGATAAGAATCTTGCCTGTCATTCGTTGGAACAGCACTTAGGATAAGGAACTTCTCCGGCAAGGCAGGACTTTAGCAGTGTTGGAGTGTAGACTTCCTGCATCTTTCATGTTCTGTCCGCAATGCCAAGTCGAATACCGCACCGGTTTCATCCGATGCTCCGATTGTGAAGTGGATTTGGTCGAGGAGCTTCGAAAGGAGGGGCCACCTTTTGACGACGCGCTCACATTGCTCTGGGAGTGCGCTGACCAGACCGAGTGTGTGGGCGTCTGCCGCGATCTTAGGAAGGCCGACATACCCTACCAGGTTGACCAGGTTCCTCAGGAGAGAACTGCGGGCATGCGGGTGGAGTGGCGCTACCGAATTCTGATTTCTCCGGGCGACCTCGATCGAGCCAAGGAACTCTTGGGCATCGACGCACCGCAAAACACTATTCCGTCATCCGGCGATGACGAGGAAGAAGTGGTTGACCCCACTGCGGAGCTTCCCGATGCTGGTGCGCCACTCGCTGCTGAGCCCAAGCGCCGCGATACCTACACGGATCCGTGGTATCCCGAAGATGCTACCGTCGCGGTGTGGTCTGAAGACGGCGACGACTTTTCCTCTGGCATTGAGCGCTCCCTTGACGCGAACCGGATTCATTGCCGCTGCGATTCCGATAAACCCGGTACCAAGCGAATCTTTGTACGGCCCGAAGACGAATCTTTCGCCCGTGAAATCGTCCGCGAAATCATCGAGGGCACTCCTCTCCAGTAGCTGGCTTTGGTCTGGAAAATTTCGGCTTGTTCCCCTCAGGTCGGCCTGGCTGGCGCGGTTCTTTGCCTTGGGAGAGAGCTACTGGAAGACTGGTTTGAAGTGAATTGCTAAGTATTGGCGGCGTTCCGCTTCTTGTCGCTGCTCGCGACGTTTTCGCCACCCCTTCATTCCTTCTTCTCCCAAGCGGATTTCGCGGACCGTAATAATTCCGTGTTCTTCCGGAGCGCGCTGTCCAACAGATTGACCTGTTCGGCGGCTAATTTCCAATTCGCGCTTTCGACTGCTTCTGTAAGCCCTGGGAATTCCAGATGGGCGTATGTGTACCGGGCCGAATAGAGAAGGTGCTGGAACCAGGGTCGGCCAGGAATTCCGGCAGGATCGAGCCAGTTCGACTCAACCTGAAGAAGCTGTTCGTTCAGGTGTTGGATCTTTTCCGGGTTGGCGTTTCCGGAGGCAAGATCGTGCATCGTCGCCTCGCGGAGTTGCCTGCCCGCCGTCTCAAAATCCGCAATGCGCTCGTAGAGTCTTTTCAGTGGTACCTGCTGTTCGGTCACCTTGTTGAGGCTCTCAAGTTCAGTCAGAAATCCCCGGAGTGCCGCGGCATTGGCCGCAAAATCGAATGGCAAAATATCCGAATTGGCCAGACGCAGCGCCGTGAGGCCCCAGATTTGGGTCAGCACCGTGTGATATTCAAAGGTGGGATCGCCAATCCGCGTCATCCAGAAATGATCGTCATAGGCTGAATGATAGACACCGTAGTTGCCTGTAAATCCCAAATTGATCACCGGCCGGCCGAGATGATTCAAAAATACGGTGTGATCAGAACCGCTTCCGATGCGCGTTTCGACCAGGGCCGGATCAGCTGGAGGTCCAGCCAATTTCTTGTCGCGCATCGTGGTCGCTCGCCACGCTTCGTACAAGGACTTCCCTGATGGAGCGCGAACGTCCTTGGAGGCTTCAACCAACATGGGCGCGAGAGAGGCAACCGCGGTTGACTGGAAACTCAGTCCTTCCGGTCCTGCGGTAGTGGCCGCACCGGCAACGGAGGAATCAACATTCAGATAGGCAACGAGTTTCTTCTTCAAGTCTTCGGCGAATTGTTCACCCCATTCGGTCGAGCCAGTCAGCGCATATTCCTCGCCATCCCAGCTGCAGACGATAATCGTGCGCCGCGGACGAATGCCCCGCTGCTTGAGCTCGCCTAATGAGCGCGTCAGTTCGAGCATCGAAGTTGTGCCACTCACCGGGTCCACGCCGCCGTACACCCACGCGTCGCGATGATTGCCAACAAGCACCCATTCATCCGGCAGGTCGCCCCCGTGTATGCGGGCCTCGACAACGGTGTAGGGCTTCAGGCTCGTGTCCATGTCCACATTCACGTGGACTTTTACAGCGCCTGTGAACCGGTAGGTGATGGGCAGCGCCCCGCGCCATTCCTCCGGAACTTCAGGACCGTTCATGTTTTCCAGCAATGGTTTCGCATCACGCCAGGAGAGTGGCAAGGCGGAAATCCTCGGGAGTGATCGCGCCTCCTCGGGCGCGATCCGCTTTGCGCCCGGAACCGAGGCCCAGCCGGGCGTGGTGGGATCGCCGGGAACGATATAGTCGTAGGTAATCGCGCCCCGCTGAATGTGGCTCTCCGGGCCCCACGGGCCATCGGGAAAAACCTTGCCGCGTCGATAGCCGTCTTCCGCGGGGTCGGAATAAATCAACAGGGCCGCAGCGCCTTCCCGCTCAGCAGTCAGCGCTTTAAATCCTCGATAACTGTACGGATTCGAGTACCGGACGATGACAATTTTACCTTTGACGCTGATGCCATTCTTTCTCAGTAGTTCATAGTCTTCGGGATTCCCACTGTGCGCGTAGACAAGCTCAGCCGTGACATCACCGGAAGTGGAATAGCCAAAGTAAGAACCCGAAATGGCGGGACTCTTCGTGTCCGGATCAATCGCGTAGGGGTCTTCCCGGAGTGAAGCTTTGAAGTAGACGGGCGCAACCATTTCAAGAGAAACGCTACGCGGGCTGGAATGCAGCACGTCGTACCGCCGCAATGTGACGTCCTCCCAGCCTTGCTTGCGCCATTCCACTGCCAGGAATTCGGCGAGCTTGTTGTTCTGCTCGGACGCAGCAGGGTGCGGCTCCGCTGTGAAGAGGCGGTGCCACCGGCGGGCCTTCTCGGGCGAAGGCAGCGTTTCAAATATCGCCTCCAGATTGTGTTCGGCTGCGGCATTCCGAGGCGAAAATCCAAGGATGGGAGCACCCTGCGATTCTTTCGGCGAAGTTTGCGCAAAGACTGCAAAAGGTACGAGCAGTAACACCAGGAAAGAAGGAAAGCGCGAATGAAATTCGGGGCGTGTCTTCAATCTGAGCTCCTTCACCAAGGGATCTCGGGACGGATCGGTAGGCCCGATTGCCCGAGCAAACACTTTGCTGCGAGCGATTTCACCTGGGAAATTGCGCTGACGAGCGTTCAGGGCGCGTAACCCGGCCCGCGGAGCACCTTTCCCGGATGAGCACCGGTCATTTTGTCTTCGTCGACGACGGGGACTCCGTTGACCAAAACATATTTCATTCCCTCTGAAAGTTGGTTGGGTTTGTCGAACGTGGCGAGGTCGCGGACCGTGGCAGGATTGAAGATCACGACGTCCGCCCACATGCCTGCGCGGAGAAGGCCGCGGCCTTCGAGCCGCATGCGCTGGGCGGGCAGGGAAGAAAATTTGCGGATGGCGTCTTCGAGAGTGAGTTTGTGCTCTTCGCGAACGTATTTGCGCAGGATGCGAGGGAAAGTCCCGTAAGCACGGGGATGCGAGTGTTCTTGACCGAGAATTCCTTCCGGTGAAACGCCGGAGGAGTCATTGTCAAAGGAAACCCAAGGTTGTTGAAGCGCCAAAACTACGTCCGGCTCGGACATCCCAAAGGCGGCAATGCCCGTACTGGCATCGTCCTGGACCAGAATATCGAATATGGTGTCCATGGGGTCTTCGTTCCAAAGCTTCGCGACTTCCGCAAGAGTCTTGCCCTGAAGTGGCAAGAGCTTGGGATTTTGGACAGAGGCGATCAGAACCGATTCAGGACCAGAGATTTGCTGCCACTCGTTTTCCCAATCATCTGACGGAGTAAGCAAGTCTTTGCGGATGCGCGCACGCGCACTGGGGTCAGTCAGGCGCTCGAGCAGTTTTGCTTTGCCGCCATCGTGGGCCCACGGTGGGATGAACGCAGAGAGGCCATTGCCCCACGCCGTATAGGCGTAGGTATCGGCGGCGATGTCGACGCCCTGAGCGCGGGCGCTGTCGATTTTGGCGACAACTTCGGGCATGTGCCCCCAGGAAGCCTTGCCGGCAACTTTCAGGTGCCAGATTTCTACGGGTATATGCGCCTCGCGCGCGATTCGAATGACTTCGTCGATCGATTGGAGGATCGCCGTGCTCTCACTGCGCATGTGCGTGGCATATATGCCTCCGAAGCGGGAGGCCTCGATGGCGAGCGCGATCAATTCTTCGGTCCTGGCGTAAGGAGCAGGCGGATATTCAAGAGAAGTGGACACACCTATCGCTCCGTCGAGCATCGCCTGGCGGACCAACTCTTTCATCTCGTCGAGCTGGGCAGGCGTGGGTTGTACATCGGCGTCGCCGAGGACCATGCGGCGGACGCTGGTGGCGCCGACGTAATCCGCGACATTAATCCCGATCCCTTGTTTTTCAAGGCGCGCGAAGTATTGGCGGAGTGTTCGCCAGTCGGCTTCGACGTGGAGTTGATCGAGGGTGCCTCGGTCAGCACGGAGAATGGCCTCATTGAGCGGAGCGATGCTTTCCCCTTCGCCGGTGATCTCGGTCGTGATGCCCTGATAGATTTTCGATGGCAGCCGCGGATCGACAAGAACCGTGAGTTCGGACTGGCCAAGCATGTCAATGAAGCCGGGAGCGACAACGAAACCCTGAGCGTCGATGGTGCGCTTGCGCGGTGCTGCGGCGAGATTGCCGATTGCGGCGATCTTTCCTTCCCGAATTCCGATGTCACCGGAATACCAGGGTGAACCACTGCCGTCTATGATTTTGCCATTGGTGATAACAATGTCGAACGCCGCGGGCAGCCCGGCATTCACCGGAAAAACAATCAACGAAAAAAGGAGGACAAGGATTGCCGCCTTCCATTGAATCGAAGTGGCGTGTCTCATGAATTGGCTCCAGTTGCGCGTGAGGGCGAGAGCGGAAGCAGCTATTCGGGATTCCGATTTTGACTTCCCGGCCGACCCAGAACATACACTCACTCCCTTCCGCATGCAATGCTCCCGCCAGATTTTTGCGTGGAGAGCCTTTCGCGCACCTGCGGCAAAGTCTCAAAGCCAAAAACGGATGCTTCTCGCACCATTTCTCAAACACTTCTCCAGTCTTTCCGAGCACTGATATTTGTGTCGATCAACGGCTCGGCCAGCTGACCGTTACAAATTAATTTAACGAAGGAACTCGGGATCGAGTGTGAATTTGCTGTGCACGGCGAAGCCGGCCCCCCGCAAGGCGAATTCCGCTGTATAGAACCCGGGGCCCAGCAGAGGAGCGCCGTCGAGGGTCCTCGGAAAGTAGAAATGGACGGAGGAACTCGTCCCAGTTCCAGTGAACTCGATTTCAAGCGGGGCAACGATGCCACGGCGGGTCTTAAGTGTCGCACGCAAGTCTGGGCTTCCCGCCGGTGTGACCGCGAAGGGCTCGAACCCAACGAAGCCGGGCTGATCGAGTTTCACCGTGATCACGTAGCGATCCGCCGGAAGCCGCGGTGCCTGCGCCTGAAACGCGACGAGCGCTCGTTCGCCGAGTTCCTCAAGCCGCTGAAACGCCTGGTTCACCGGGACGGCCGATTCCCAGCGCACCAGGAAGGCGGTGGAAGGCGAAAGCCTCGGCGCCCCATCCGGCTGCCGGGAAGAATCAACAGGGGGTTCGACTCGCATTTTCTGCATGCAGTTCCCGTTTGCATCGATGGTATCGGGGTCGCAGTGGTAAGTGCCCGTGAGAATGCTGTAGCTCGCTTGGTTCTCTCGCCGGAGGAACACCACAGCTTCCACCTTCGCCCAAGGCGAGTGTCGCACCAGCCTCAGCGCTTCTGCATGCGACCACTGCGCAGCGGGCTTCTGCTTCCAGAAATCGTCCGCACGTACGAATGCGCACACTCCCAACAAAAGTGTCACTAAGGGAAGAATCGTTCGGAACATTGCTGAAAGCAGCGCGGCCCGGCGCCCGCCTGCTCGGGCTACTCCGATGATCGCCGTATTGCCTGGAACTCTCATACTTCCACAAGCTCGATTGTGTTGACTGTATCAGCTTTTCTCAGTCCCCAACAAACTTTCTCCAAGCATTCTGCTGACCGGCGAGAGCCCGTCCCGCGGGTGGGCATGGACGGGGAAGTATGGACGGCGATGCTCGAGCTGATTCGGACGATCGCCGATGCTCATCTCCTGGGCCTGGGGCGCGCCTCGAGCGCGATCGGAATTGGCTCAGACGAGGATTCACAAAGTAGCGACGTTCCATTTGTAGAATTATCGGGAATTTAGTTGACAAAAAGCCGACCGGGAATAGAATCTCAACCAATTATAGGGTCGGGGCACGGGGTGCTTCTTTTTCATAAGGGGTGGAGTCCTATGGTTCAGACCTATCCATTGCGGTTTTCCTTTGCACTCATACTGATTCTTGTCTGTGCGCTTTGTCTTCCTGCCCAGATTACGACCGGCGAAATTACCGGGACGGTGATGGATCCGAGCGGGGCCGCCGTGGCAGGCGCCACCGTGTCGGCCGTCTGTCCGGACACCAACCAGACGCGTTCGCTGACATCCGGCACGGCCGGCGAATACACGCTGTACGACATGGCCATTTGCGTCTATAAGGTCTCCGTTTCCGCTCCGGGGTTCAAGACGACAGTACGCAATGTCAGGGTTGACGTCGCCCAGGTTACCAAGGCGGATATCCGGCTTGAGGTGGGCCAGGGCAAAGAAGTCATCATTGTGGAAGCTGCCAGCCCGCTGGTGGAGTTCACCTCGGGCGTGAACAACGAGGTGGACACGAAGTCTATCGTGGATCTACCGACAGAAGGCCGTGATTTTAAGTCCATCTTAGCCCTTACGCCGGGCGTACAGCGCTCCCCAGGCGGCGGCTTCCTGGACGTCAGCATCAGCGGCCAGCGCACCACCACCAACAATTACATGATTGATGGCATGCCCAACAACGACCGCTTCTACGGCAGCGAGGTCATCGGCCAGCCCGGTGTACTCGGGGTCCCAGCTTCGGTACTCGGCAGCGATTCCATCGCCGAATATACCGTGCAAGAGCTTCCGTCGGCGGACAATGGGGTCAAGGGGGGCGCTGCCATTAATGTGACGCTCAAAAGCGGCACTAACGATTTCCACGGGACGGCCTTCTATTTCGGAGACTACGACTGGCTAAACGCCAGGAACTTTTTCGCTGCCACCACACTCCCCTATCACAATCACAATTACGGAGGCACGGTAGGTGGGCCGATCAAGAAGGACCGCACCTTCTTCTTCTTCACGTTTGAAGGGCAGCGCAACACAGCGCTGGAGCCTTATAATCTGCCCATCCCCACGCAAGGCGATCTGGCTGCGGCCCTGGCGGACTTCGCCAATCCGGCTGTAAACCCGAATAATCTGCCACTGAATACAGCAGGCTTGAACCTGTTGAAGTATTATCCGTGTTCAAACGGCGCTGGCGGGATAGTGTCCTGCACGCCCGCGGCAGCTAACGCCGCGGTGGCCACCGGCGGGTTCACCCAGTCCATTTCCAGTCCCAATACCGACAAACTGAGCAGCTACATCATCCGGATTGACCATAAGATGAACGACAAGATGCAACTGTCCGGTCGGTATACGTTCGCTGACAGCGTCCAGTCCGCGCCACTCGGCGGCTATACGCTTCCGCCGGCGCCTGGCAGCGGCCTTGCCCCAGACGCGTTTAACTCCGTCGCTCCGACGCGCGTGCAACTGGCCGGTGTCACCTGGACCTACAGTATGTCTCCCAACAAGATTCTCGACGTGCGTTTCAACTGGTCGCGATACTCACAGATCCTTGCCCCAAATAACAAGGTTGATCCCAAGAGCCTCGGCATCGACACGGGCCCACTGAACCCCGCCGATTTCGGCGTGCCGCCGGTCTATGCCAGCTCGATAACCTATGGGAACCCTGGTGGCATTGTGGGCTACCCGCTCAGCACCCGCCCCACCCAGACTTACGATGCGTCAACCCGCTTTGCATGGAGCAAGGGCACTCATAGCTTTAAGTTTGGCGGCAACTATCAGTACGCCTCTACGTTCAGCCTGCGGAATCGCGCGCGGACCGGCTTGTTCAGTTTCCAAACTGATTTTGAGACTCTGATTGACCAGTTGCTTACCGGCCGCCTCGACGAGGCTTCCCGCTCCTTTGGCGATACTTCACGCCACCTCTACCAGCCCTCTGTGGGATTGTTTTTCCAGGACGAATGGAAAGCCACCCCGCGCTTAACAGTAAGTTACGGCTTGCGCTGGGACATCAACGGTGCCTTGGGTGACGCCGACAAGAACGCCTCCAATTTCTTCCCCTGCGCTCCGCCTGAGCCGACAGTCTGCGCGCCGACCGGGTTTCCGAACGGTCTAGTTCAGATCCAGCAGGGATTCCCTCGCCTCTATAACCTGGACCTTAAAGACTTTGGCCCACGCGCTGGGGTGGCTTGGGACGTCTTCGGTAACGGCAAGACCGCTCTCCGTGTTGGTTATGCCATGGCCTACGACGTGGCGAATTTTTCCGCCATCAGCGCTCCTTACACTTTTCAAGGCGCCCGGGCTGGGGCCTTTACAAACTCCGACCTTGGCGTGTTCTCGGTCACAGCACTGGGCGCGGGAGATGCGAGCAAGTCAACTTTGTTCCAGCCATTCGGGCCGAACACGTGTTACAACCCTGCGACCAATACCCCTGGCACTCCGCCGGCCTTCGTCTGCATCGGTCCGCAAGCGGGTAGCGGAGTTGCAGGTACGTGCGCTGGGACTGGGACCGTGGGTTGTTTTCAAACTTTTGGCGCCAATCCCACGAGCACACCGCCGTTTAACATTTTCGGAACCGTTCCGAATTTGAAGACGCCAAGAATCCAGTATTACAATCTCACGCTTCAACACGAGCTGTTCAGAAACAACGCCATTACCGTAACCTACCTTGGCTCCCACGGAACAGATAGTCTTCTAGACCGCAGCCTGAATAACCGTCCCATTGGCTGCTGGGATACGGTCAATAATGTCCAGATGACCACCGGGAATTGTGCACGCCCGTTCGATTCCTTGTATCAATTGAATGGCGTGCCCAACTTCAGTTACGTCATCCAGTTAACAAACGACGGGTACTCCCGCTACAACGCCCTGCAGGTGACTTACCGCCAGCGCGAGTGGCATGGGCTCAATACCATGGTCAATTTCACCTGGTCGAACTGTATTGATACTAATTCCGTGAATCGCGGCGGTGCCTCTACACTTCCGATCGAGGAGAATCCTTACAATCCCAACAGTAACGTAGGACCGTGCGACACCGATGTTCGGCGGAACTTCAACACTGGCGTGGTTTACGATTTTCCTCGGGTGCACGCTCTCGGACGTTTAGGAGAGGGCTGGCAGACCGGGTCTGTGGTGACGGTGCTGAGTGGCCGTCCCTGGACCCCATTGCTGAGCACTACGGCCGACGAATCCGGCCAGGACTTGGTCTACCAGCGTCCAGACTGTTCGGGAGTAAAGCCCATTTACCAGTTCAGTGACCCCAATAGTCCCACCATCACGAATGCGGCCGCGATATTTTCCGATCCGGCACCCAACACCATCGGAACCTGCGGCCGGAACAGCTTGCGCGGACCCAACTTCAGGCAGTGGGATTTTAACCTCAACAAGACCACCAAGCTCACGGAACGGATGAACCTCCAGATTCGCTTTGAGATATTCAACCTGTTGAACCATCCTAACTTCTATTACCTCCCGGCCAGCGCCAAGCCCTCGAGCGGGAGCTTCTCTACGTTTGGGCAGACGCCGGATATTGCTTCCGGCAACCCGTTCCTTTCTCAAGGCGGTGCACGCGCTGCACAGCTCGGAGCGAAGGTCATTTTCTGATCTTCGTCATCTTCGTCTCCCGGTTTTGGTTCCGAAAAAGGAGTCTGCTACAATGCAGGCTTCTTTTTCATTTATGCGGCGAGCCATCATCCTTTGCCTCCTCGTTTTGTCTCCCGCGCTCGCTGCGGCAGCCACAGACCGGCCCAATGTCATCCTGATCACGCTCGATACGGTCCGAGCCGACCGCATGGGCTTTCTCGGCGCCAAGCTTGGTTTAACCCCACAACTGGATGCCCTGGCAAGTCAGGGTGTGGTCTTCGAACGCGCCTACTCACAAGCGCCCATTACGCCCGTCTCTCACGCCACCATCCTCACCGGCACTTTTCCGCAATACCACGGCATCCGCAACTTCGGCGATCGCCTGCCCCCAAGCGTTCCCTTTCTACCCGATATTCTTCACGCCCAGGGCTACCACACGGGCGCCTTCGTCGGCAGTATCATCCTCGATCCAAAAAACGGCTTTGCCACCGGATTCGAGCGCGGCTTTGATGTCTACAACGCCGGCTTTCACCGCCAGAAAACCGGCGAACGCCGCGAGGCTTCCATGCAGCGCCGGGGCGGGGTGACCCTGGGATACGTGCTCGAATGGGTCGGCCAGCAAAAGGGCGCTCCGTTTTTCCTCTGGTTTCATCTCTGGGACGCTCACGACCCCTACAATCCGCCCGAACCCTTCCGCAGCCAGTTCCCGAACACCCCGTACAACGCCGGCATCGCCTACGTGGATTCGGTTGTCGGGAAGCTGCTTGACTATCTTCGCGGCCAGGGGCTGTACGACAACACGCTGATCGCTGTCGCCGCCGATCACGGCGAATCCCTGGGCGAACACGGCGAACTGACCCACAGTATTTTTCTTTACGACTCGACCATCCATGTGCCCCTGCTCCTGAAACTTCCCGGCAATCGTTTTGACGGCCAGCGGGTCAATGCGACGGCGAGTCTCGTCGATCTGGCGCCAACCGTTCTTGAAGCACTGGGGCAGACACCGCCTCCGGCCATGCAGGGCCGCTCGCTCCTTCCGTTGATTGGGAATCCGCACCCCGAAAGCCGTCCTTCGTTGGCCACCGGCGACCACTCCGAACGCTCGTTCGGCTGGAGCGCGCTGGTTTCCCTGCGCCTCGGTAGCCAGCTCTATGTGCGCGCACCAAAGCCCGAGCTTTACGATCTGGCCTCAGACCCTGGCGCGAAAACAAACCTCTATGCAGATAAGCGCGCCGCTGCGGTGCGCCTCGCCGTCCAATTGGATAGTTTCGTCAAGCGAATCACCGAAGGGGCACCGCAAGCCCTGCAGGACGGACTCGACGAAAAGAGCAGGGAAAAGCTCTCCGCGCTCGGCTATGTGGCCTCCGGCAAGGTGGGCGCGCCCACCCGCATTGACCCCAAAGACCGCATTGATGTTGCCAACGATATGCACGACGCCAGCCTAGCCATCGAGGAAGGAAAGGAAACGAGCGTCATCCCACTGCTGCTGCGTGTGGTGGCCAAAGACCCGCAAGTCCAGGCGGCGCAGTATTACCTGGGCATCGCGTACTCGCGGAACGGCAAGTTTGCCAAGGCCATTCCGCCCCTGCGCAAAGCCGTCGCACTCCGGCCAGATGCGCTGATGGCCCAGTACGAGCTGGCCATCTGTCTCTACGAAACCGGCGATCTCAAAACCGCCGCCGCGCATTTCGAAATCCTGGTGGAAAACCGGCCCGACTGGAGCGACGCCCGCTATTCGATGGCTTCCATATATGCCCGTACCGGACGGCCAGAGGAAGCAGCCAAAAACCTGCTCATCGTCCTCGAGGGAGAGCCGGACCATTACCGCGCAAACCTGCTTTTGGGTCGCATGCTCTTTCTGAACGGCACTTTCGACGAGGCCTTGCCTTATCTGGAAAAGGCCGTGGCGGTACAAACGGATTCCAGCGAGGCGCATTCCTTCCTGGCGGAGGAATACGAAAAACTGGGCCGCGCTGCGGATGCCGCGAACGAGCGCGCCGAAGCCGCCCGGCTGAAGCCTCCCACTCGCTAAGGGCAGCATAAGCTGGAACGCCGTTGCGATGAGGTGTGCGTCATCCAGCGGCCTTTGCTGGACAGTCGCAATACGCAACTATATAATTCGCCTTTAGTTCAGGGGTGTTTCATGGTTCCAAGAAAATTCTCTTTATTGCTACCCGTCTTTTTACTGGCCGTTCCCTTGTCCGCGCAGCAACAAACTCCTTCAAAACCAAAACCGCGGGTCATCGTCCTCGGCGTCAACGGCATGGAGCTCGACATCATTCGTCCGCTCCTGCTGAAGGGCCAGATGCCCAATTTGTCCCGGGTGATCGAGAACGGCGCCTACGGCAAACTCCGCACGGTCTCCGCGCCCAATTGTCCCCGCGTCTACACCACGCTCTTCACCAGCACCAGTCCGGAGGAGCATGGCGTCACAGGCTTTCTTGTAGGCGGGATCACCGCCAACACCAACATGATGAAGGAAGAGCCCGTCTGGTCGATGCTCTCAAAGAGCGGAATTACTGTCGGCATGGCCAACGTCCCGGCTACGTTTCCCGTTATGCCCGTGAATGGTTACATGATTAGCGGGATGCTGACGCGCGGCAAGAACTGCGAAGACGGCGTGCTGTGCGCTCCCAAGCTCAGCGAAGTGATGGGCGGCGACGCCGTGTATCCGAAGAGCCTGCAAGCTGAACTCCTGAAGAATGTCGGCGATTTCTATATCGACTGCGAGCGCATGCCGGCCGCCGCCGACCTGAAGGGCCACGAAACGGAACTCATCAACTCCTGGCTGGATAAAGTGCAGGTCATCCGCGACCAGCAGACCAAGCTCTTCGACTACTTGCTGACCACGCACCCCACCGAGTTCACCTTCCTCGCCCAGTCCTGCGAAGACCGCACCGGCCACTGGCTCTACCCCATCTCGCCCTTCAATGTCGGCTACGATCCCAGCATCAACAGCGTGCGCCAGGATGCCTTCCCGAACCAGTACATCGCCTTCGACAAGGTCCTCGGCTCCATCTTGAAGCACATGGACGAAAACACGTATTTGATTATTTTCTCCGACCACGGGATTAAGCCCTTGCGTGAGTTCGAAGAGAAAGATCCTCACGCGCATATGGACCATGAGAAAACCACCCCGGTGATCGCCAAACACGATTTTGCCGACGGCGATGATGTCCCGGGCTCGTTCTTCGCCATGGGCCCCGGTATCAAGCATGATTTGCGGTTAATGGGTCTGGGAGCCAGCGTGTATGACGTGGCGCCAACAATTTTGCACATTTACGGCGTCGAGCAGCCAAAGCAGATGCGCGGGCGCGTTCTAACTGAGATTTTCGAGAAGAGCGATAATAAAGTAGCGGCGAAACAATAACCGGCCTGAACGTTTCCTCCGGATACCGGCATTCCCCTGCGCTTCCCCGGACTGCAGCTCACTTTGGCTGCTTTGAATCTTCGAGTGTCTTCGCCCGCAGATGGGCGCGCTGCGCGTCTTGCCGCCGCCCAAGTCCTGTGTAAGCCTGCGCGAGCAGCTCAAATATTTCAGGATTGCGGTTTGAAGGTTCGGCAACCACTTCGAGCAACTCCACGGCTTCAGTAAACTTCCTCCGGCGGATCAACGTTTTCACCAGATGGATCTGTGCCTCCGCATTTCCGGGCTGCAAGAGCACCGCCGCCTCAAATTGTTCTTCCGCCGCGTTTGAATCGTTCAAGCCGAGATACACCTGTCCGAGCGCGAGCCGCACCTCAAATTGGTCCGGGTTCAACTTTAGGCTCGCCAGTAGCACGTCCCGCGCGCCTGACCGATCGCCGCTCAACTCGAGCGCCCGTGCATATTCGGTCGCACCCGTCGCGTCATTTGGGTGCGCGTCGCGCGCCCGTCCGAGATAACCGGCGGATTTGGCGTAATTCCTCGAAGCCATCTCAAGCCGGCCCAGTTGCCTGAGCGCAATCGCCGAACTTTCGTCCAATTCGAGCACTTTCTCAAGCGCTGCCCGAGCCTTACCCGGCTCCCCGGCCTCTGACGCCATCGTGGCGATGTGCAGCAGATTCTGTTCTTCAATTTTGTCCTTGGGATCGGGCAACAGGGAGGGTTCGGGAACATCCGTAGCGCTCCCGGCGTCGGCCGAGCCTAAATACCCGAGCGCGTGCAGTTCATCGATGGTGCTCGCGGATACTGCTCCAGGCGAAGTTTTTTCAAGCGCAGGTGATTTGGCTCTCAACTCCGCAAGCGATTTACGCATTTTTTGAACCGTGCCATCCCAGGGTTCGTAATGGTTGTGCGATTCGCCGGCATCGGCGCGAAGATCGTACAGTTCTGGCTTCGGCGCTTCGATAAACTTGAAGCCTTCTGTTCGAATCGACCGCAACGGGGCCCATCCAAACCGCAGCGGGTATTCCGTTTCACCGAACACCGTGCGGGGAGCCGCCGCGACTCCGGTAAGAAATGGCTCCAGGGAATCGCCATCCAGATTTGCCGGAGCAGCAACCCCAAGCAGGCTCAGAATCGTGGGCATGATGTCTGTCGTCTGGACCTCGGCCTCAACCGTCCTGCCGGCTTCGCGTTCATCCGGCAACTTCACAATCAATGGAACGTGGGTCGTCGAATCGTAAAGAAAAATACCGTGAGTGTCTTCGTGATGCTCGCCCAGTCCTTCTCCGTGATCTCCCACGACAACAATCATTGCTCCCTCATACCATCCCCGCTTCTTGAGGTAAGCAAGGAAGCGACCCAACGCTGAATCCGCGTAGGCAATTTCTCCGTCGTAGAGCCGGTCCTTGTAAATTTCGGAATACGGGGGAGGTGGCTCGTAGGGATCATGCGGATCATAGAAGTGCAGCCAAACGAAGTGTTCGCCGGCTGAATGCGTGTTCAGCCACGATTCTGCGCGTTCCTCTACCTCCATACCTCGGCGCTCGAGGCGTCCCCACCTGGACTTGGTTGTCGTGTGCTCTGGAAAATTATCATAGAACTCAAAACCGCGATCGAGGCCGGGCGCGAGAATCTTGCTGTCGAGGATTACAGCGCCGATGAATGCCGCTGTTGTGTAGCCCCCCTTAGTAAGCAATTCTGCCAGGGTAGGATATTTGGCTGCTAAAGGGACGCCAAAGTCGCTCACTCCGTGCGAGCTCGGCAAAAGCCCGGTCATTATGCTCGTGTGAGAACTATTCGTGATGGGGCTCGGTGTGAATGCCTGCGTGAAGCGGATTCCTTGCTCTGCTAGCAGATCGAGCGCGGGAGTTCGGATCCGGTCGTATCCATAGCAGTGAACGTGGTCGGCGCGCAGAGTATCGATGGTAATAAGAAAAATGCCGGGACGGGATACCTTGTCCGGTTCAGGCTCGCGGGCAACGCTGGCACCAGCAGCTAAATGGCAGCAGAGGAGGACAAAAAGGATCCGCATAACATCGAGCCTATCACGGTCCGCGTTTTCAACATTTGGTCAGGACGCCTGCACCTCGCATTCAATCTATTGGTCGCTTAAGCGAAGACGTCACACGCGCGTCACCATTGACCTGCCGTTGCTCCGCCTGTATCATCCGCCCATCCCAATTTCATCAATTCCGGAGGGGCTCATTATGTTGAACCGCGCGAAATTCCATGTCCCGGCTTACATCGCAGTGATCGCAATGGCTCTGCTGCTTTCCGCTCCTTGCATCTTGCATGCGCAGCAAACACCACTGAATCCAGACGTGTACGCCCAGCTCAAGTACCGCTACATCGGCCCGGAGGGCAACCGCGCCACCTCTGTCGCGGGAGTGCCTGGAAAACCGAACATCTGGTATGTGGGCGCGGCGTCGGGTGGCATTTTCAAGAGCACGGATGGCGGGATCCACTGGAATCCCATCTTCGATTCTGAGCCAGTGTCTTCCATCGGCTCGCTAGCAGTCGCAGAGAGTGATCCAAACATCGTGTGGGCGGGAACCGGCGAATCGTTCATCCGCAGCCACATCTCCGTGGGGCAGGGGATTTACAAATCCCTGGATGCGGGCAAGACCTGGTCCTTGATGGGATTGGAGAAGACTGGCCGTATTGGGCGCGTGGAGATCGACCCGCGCAACCCCGACATCGTGGTGGCGTGCGCGCTGGGCCACGCCTACGGGCCGCAGCCGGAGCGCGGCGTGTTCCGCACCACCGACGGCGGCAAAACCTGGAGCAAAGTGCTCTTCGTGGACGAAAACACCGGCTGCTCGGACCTGGGAATGGATCCCAACAACTCCAGAATTCTTTTTGCCGGGATGTGGCAGATCGAGATTCACACCTGGGGCCGCACCAGCGGCGGGCCCGGATCCGGCCTGTTCAAATCGACAGACGGCGGTGTCACCTGGAAACGCCTCGAGGGTCATGGCCTGCCGCATTCTCCGGTGGGCCGAATCGCCGTGCGCGTAGCCAAGAAGGATTCCAACCGCGTGTACGCGGAGATTGAAACGGGCGACGGCGTGCCGCAGGCGAACAGCCCCGGGCAGCTCGGACAATTGTGGCGTTCCGACGACGGCGGTGAGAATTGGGAGATGGTCAACTCTGACCGGCAGTTGCGCGGGCGCACGCATTATTACACGCGCACGGAAATTGCACCGGACAACGAAAACGAAGTGTATTTCTTTTCGGCGTCGTTTTCCCGCACGCTCGATGGCGGCCGCACGCTCACCAAGATGCCAACGAATCCCGGCGGCGACAATCACGAAATGTGGATCGATCCCACCAACGGGGATCGTATGGCGGTGGTCAACGACGGCGGCGTGAATATTTCGGTAGATCGTGGAAATTCCTGGAACAACATTAACCTGGCCATCGCGCAGATCTATCACGTCACCGTGGACGACCAGATACCCTACTTCGTTTACGGCAACCGGCAGGACGGCCCGTCGTGGCGCGGCCCCAGCAACAGCCTGCAGTTCGACGGCCGCTCCGGCGGCAACATCCCACGCGGCGCGTGGCACCCGGTGGCCGGAGGCGAAAGCGGCTTCGCCATGCCGGATCCAGTGGATAACAACATCATCTGGTCCACGGGCACTGGATCGGGCAGCATCGGCGGTACGGTAACCCGCTTCGATGAGCGCACCCACCAGGACCGCGAAGTCGAGGTCTGGCCCGATTACGTGGCCGGAGCTCCCGCGGCGGAAGTAAAGTACCGCTTCAACTGGGAATTCCCCATCGCCATTTCTCCGCAGGACCACAACAAGGTGTATGTAGGCAGCCAGTTTGTACATGTCACCACGGATGGGGGTAATAGCTGGCAGATCATCAGTCCCGACTTGACCCGCGATGACAAAACCCGCCAGCAGATTTCCGGAGGGCTCACTCCCGACAATATCGGCGTGGAATATGCCGGCGTGATTTTTGCGTTGGCCGAGTCGCCGAAAGAGGCAGGCCTGATCTGGGCCGGCACCAATGACGGGCAGGTCGAGGTGACGCGTGACGGTGGTAAAAACTGGAGCAATGTCACGAAAAACCTTCCCAACTTCCCCGAGTGGGGCACGGTGGACAACATAGAGGCCTCGCGCTACGACGCTGGCACGGCCTATCTAACCGTTGACGGCCATCAAGTGAACGTTCGTGACCCGTTTGTTTATAAGACCGCGGACTATGGAAAAACCTGGGCGTTGACGACTGGCGGGCTTCCGCACAACATGCTCAGCTATGCTCACTGCGTGCGTGAAGATCCCGTCCGTCGGGGACTTCTCTATCTGGGCACGGAGGGTGGGCTGTACGTTTCCTTTGACGACGGGAAGAACTGGCAACCGCTGCAATCCGGGCTGCCGCACGCGCCAGTCTACTGGCTGACCGTTCAGGAGAGGTTCCACGACCTCGCGGTAGCCACTTACGGGCGCGGCTTCTGGATTTTGGACGACATTACCCCGTTCGAGCAGTTCACGCAGGAGATCGGCGCGGCCAAGGCATATCTGTTTCGGCCGCGCGACGCGTATCGCTTTAAAGAGGTGGCGCAGCCGGCGGCCGTCGAATATGACCCATCGACGGGGAAAAACCCGCCGTACGGAGCATCCATCAATTTCTATATCAAGACCGACCTGCCAGAGAAGGAAGTGGCCAGACTGACCATCACAGACGCAGGCGGCAAGAAAGTAAGGGAGATCGAATGCCGTGCGCCCAAGCCTGGCGCCTCCGAAGCTAAGAAATCCAGCGAGGAAGAGGAACATCCCGATGCCGATCCCGCGCCTTGCGAAGCGAAGGCGGGCATCAACCGCGTGTGGTGGGACCTGCGCTCCGAGCGCACCACGCAAATCCAGTTGAAGACCACCCCGCTCTACGCGCCCGACGTTCCCTTTGGGACGGAAGGCTGGCGGAAACCTCCGGCCATGGCGCGGCTTGCGGTTCTGGTGCCTCCGGGAACGTATTCGGTCACGCTGACTGTTGCAGACTCTAAATTCACAGAGAAGCTGACCGTGCTCAAGGATCCGCACACTGCCGGCTCGGAGACCGACGTTCAGGCACAAACGCATGTGCAGACCGCCCTGTACGACGAGATGAATGCCATGTCTGAAACAGTGAATCAGATCGAGTCGCTGCGTGTGCAACTCGCTGCGCTGGGGAAGGAACTGGGCACAGACGACGCTTCGAAACCTCTGCGCAAAGCGGCCGCCGACCTCGGCGAGCAGCTCGCGGGGATCGAGGGAACCCTGCTGCAGCTCAAGCTCACCGGGCGCGGGCAGGACGATTGCCGATGGGCGCCGATGCTGCTACAGAAGGTCGACTATCTATTCAACCAACTCGACGGCAGTGCGGATTTTCCGCCAACCACCCAGCAGACGGCCGTGCAGGAAGAGTTGAAGCAGAGGGGCGACAAAGCGGCGGCAGACTTTCAACAGTTGGTACGGAAAGACCTGGCGGCCTTCAATGCCCTGCTCCGCGAGCATAACATCAGCAACATTTATCTCAAGACGCCATGACGCAGTGTTCTGAGTGAAACTCGTCCGGCCCCACCTCGGCTTCTGAAAATTCGGGAGCGAGACAACTCGGACTGGAGTTGATTCTGAATATGCTCTCGGCACAGGCTAGTTGTGCGACCGGAGTGTCTCTGGTGCAATTGGTTCGCCATTCAAAAATATTGTTTCGATCGAATCATACGCTGAAACACTCGTGAGTGGATTCTCCTTGAGAAGGAGCAAGTCCGCTCGCTTGCCGACCTCGATTGATCCAATTTCGTTGGACATTCCCAGGGCTATAGCATTGTCGAGCGTCGCGGCACGCAGGATTACAGACAGTGGAGCGCCAGCGTTCGCCCAATCCTGCATTTCAAGCCGCCCATTCAGCCCTGGCGGATTGCCGAAGCCATCGCCGGCGGGAGTGTCGCTTCCGAAAAGCAGACAGACATGATTCTCTAACATTATTTTGAACGTCGCCCGGGTTCGTTCAATTGCAGCTGGGAGCAATGCTTCGAAGCCGGGCGGCGGAGATGCTCTCTGATACTCCCCAAGCAGCGTATTGCGGGCTTTCCGTCCTTCCGCTGAGCGCAGATAAGCTACCACCGAGGGCGGCAGTGCCATGGCGAGTCTGGGATCATCGAGAAGACCCGGATCCAGCATTGAACGCTCACCGGCAACCGTCTGCAGCGTAGGTTGCACATATACTCGAGCGCGCCCGGCGTCGGCAATCACGTTGCTGACTGCTCTAGGTACACTGGAATTAACGGGGTCGCCCGGCCAAATCCAGAGTCCATGGGCTATCACGTCCGTATGAGCATCGATCGCCGACTGCCAGCTATCAACACCGGTGGCATGAACCATAAGAACTAAATTGTCCGCCTTAGCGGCCGCGCGGATTTGCCGTAACGTCGCGGTGTGCAAATACGGCCAGTTGAACATACCAAACCCAGGTTCCACGAAGGCTTTCACGCAGACAGCTCCCGCATCCGCGGCGCGCTCGACAGCGCGTTCAGCGGTGTAATCGGCGGGGTTCAGAAAACTGGGCCACTGCTTGGATTCCTGGGGCTCGTAGACCAGATTCGGAAAGTTCGGCGATCGTACCTCGGGAATCTCAAACGCACCATATCCGCCAGCAACCTTTATCCCACGGCCACAGTAGTAGAAACGGGGATGCAATGGAGTGCTTTCAAACCAGGCTTGACTGTTCGGTGCGAGGTCGAGATCGACAATCGACGTAAAGCCGAACGCGAGATAGGCGCGGGGGACCTGCGCCCGATAGGCAATCCAAAGTTCCGGGTGGGCATCGATTGCATGGTCATCGAGCGCCGCCGAGTGGCCCACGTGAACGTGTGAATCGATCAGTCCGGGGATGAGAAATCGTCCGGTCCCGTCTATCCGCTGCGCATACGGACCGGCATCCAGATTTGTGCCGATCTTTGTGATTCTGCCATCAGAGATAACGACGACTGCATGAAGCAACGGAGTGGCGCGTTCCGGTGAGATCAGGGTGACGTTTTCGATTACCGTGCTCTCGTTGACCAAGCGCTGCACTGTCCCTGTCGTCGGCCCAGCATCTGAAGGGGGAGCGATCCCAGCCGCTTTTTTGGCCGACTGGGCCCCGGCAAGCGTGGTCAACAAGGCGATAACCGCAACAGGGCGGAAGACGTTAGATCCTGTTGTCGGGATCATTCCGTTCTCCTTTCGGCTCTACGGCAGATATCTGTCGCTGTGAAGAACATACGAACTTACCGACCTGTAAGTTCCGCCCGTGGCGAACTTCCCACACCGCCCAGTTTTTTCGAGGATTCGGTAGTCAGAAACAGCCTGACCGGAATAGAATTGGGGTTTGATCACGTCCGGTAATTACTTACTCTGGTGTTTGCCCCATCGCTTCAGTCATTTCGTCATTCGCTTGGATGTATTCGAGCTGCGACTGAAGGAACAATGTCTTGGCTTCCAGTTCGCGTGCCTCCGCGGCGGCAACTTGCGAACGAAGCGCGCTTCCTCCCTGGAGTTGTTGGGCGAAGACACGGTGTGACTCCGTGCGCAGCGCCAAAACCTCTTCGGACACTTTCATCATCTGGCGAGTCCGTTCCAGTTTGTTGTAAGCCGTCTCGACCCGAAGCTCGACTTCCTCCTTGACGCGCGCCAGGTTTTCCTCCGCTTGAGCAAACTGGGCCTTGCGCTCGGCGATGGCGGCGTTTCTCCGGCCGCCGTCAAACAAGTCGTAACCCAAATGCACACCAAAGGTCCCGAAATTGTGGACAAGAAATGGGACGTTGTCCGCATAGCTATACCGGGCGAAGGCCTCGACGTCGGGAATATATTGGCGCTTGGCCAATCGGCCGGCGGCTGTTGCTTCGTCGACTTTTGCCCGAGCCTCTGCGATCTCCGGGTGAGACTCTAACGCCAGACGAAGACATTGTTCGCGATCGCACGTGTTCGCGACTTGCCGAACAGAAGGGTCCAGCGCTAAAGCCGTACGGAGCGGCAGTCCGATGGCATCGTCGAGTTGCATGGTGAGATCGGAAAGCTGCAATTCCGTGGTCAACAGATCCTGCTTTGCTTCGAGAGACTGGGCGCGGCTTTCGATGGCTTCTTCCTCGAGCGTGCTGCCAAATTTGACTTGCTGCACGCGTTCGGCTTCTAGGGCCTCATTGGCCCGGGTTTTGGCCAGCGCGGCTTCCTTATGGGATTCAAGAACGAGGATGCGGTAGTAAAGCTCGTGAACCCGCAGCGCCACTTCGTTTTCTGTCTGTCGGGCCTTGTTGCGTGTCTGTTTTAATTCGGCGGCGACGACGTCATTTGCTGATTTGATTTTCCAGAGTTCGGAAAGCGGCTGAGTCAGAGAGGTGCCACTGGTCACGATGGTGAGTCCGCCCTGGTTCAGGATGGTGGATTGCGTGGGAAGCGGCGTTCCTCCAACTGTCCCGAAGCTGCCCGCGGGAATCCCGATGAATTGCGTGTCCGTCAGATGAGCGACATTGCTGTCGTTGCGGAGCAGCGGGAAATAGGCGCTCCGCGCCATATCCTTGGTATGTTCTTTCTCCTGAACACTGTAGGCGGCGATGCGCACGATGTGGTTGTGCTTGAGCGCAAGCTCTACGGCCTCATCGAGGGTGATGTGGCGAGACTCGGGTGATTTCGTTTCCTGGGCAGGGAGCGGTCCGGCGCAGAATAGCCAAAACAGAGCACAAAAAGGCAAGGTGCGTTTCATCATGATTTTGTCCTCTCTGTTGCGGATGATCCCCGATCCGGGAAGCTCAGCTCGCCATAGTTCAGCGGCGATTTGCGGAGCAACGCGATGAGCACGAGCGCCAGCACACAAGCCCACGCGATCAGATGGAATCCGTCAATGAAAGTGAGGGTGTAAGCCTGCAATCGCACGCGGGCACCGGTCAACCCGACAGCGCGGCCCGTGGCGGCGGCCACACCGGAAGATTTGGCGTAGAGCCCCGCGGTCATTTGCCGGATGGAAGCCTCGTCCAGCCAATTGCCGCCTTGTACGTGGAGGCCGAGCAGGTTCGAGTGAATGCGCTCCCGCACTGCAATGTAGTGGCCCATGAATGCCACCCCTACTTGCCCGCCCAGCAGACGGACAATGTGAAAGAAGGCGGAGAAGGTCAGGGCGTCCTGGGCTTTCGTGAGACCGCCGGAAAAAATAGCCTGTAAGACGATCGTGGACACCAAGCCGATAAACGCAAAGGATTGGCCGACACCCATTAGCAATTCCGTGCGGTAAAAGGTCGCCGCGGACCAGGCGAAGGTGAACTGCGCGTTGAGAATGCACGCGGCCGCCATGCATGTGAATCCCGTAGCCATCAAAAGACGCGAATCCCAGCCGCGGAGGAGAAGCAATGCGACGATCAGGGCAATCAGCAACTGGGGCAGGGCGGTCCAGAGGAGCGCCGGACCAATTTGGCCGGCTTCAAAACCGTGAAGAGCCAGCGCCTGGGGGATCAGAATAATCGTGGCAAGCAGGCAAAATCGAAAAAATCCCAGAGCCACGCCCAGCACAGTCGTGTTCCATTGCCGGAGATAAGGAAGATCCACCAGTGGGTTCGGGCTGCGCAGGCGCCGAACGAGCGAAGCCAGCAGGAAAATCACGGCGCTCAAGAAGAGGCCGTTGAAAAGGCCGGAGCGCCACCAATCGAGACGCTGCCCCTGGTCAAGAGCGGCAAACAGCAGCGCGAATCCCGCGCTGGCGTAGAGGAATCCGGCAAAGCTCGGAGGGGGGCCGGCGCTTTTTCGCGGCGGTGAGGGAGGAATTCCAAAGTAGATGCACAGAATCATGAAAGGGGTCGTGAGTGCGGAGTTCCAGAACATCCAGTGGAAGGAAAGATGGTCGCGATACCAGCCATAGAGGGACGGGGCGATATTCACTGCAAAGTCAACGGACGTGGCATAGAGAGCCAGCGTGAATGGCAGAAAGCGCGGCGGAATGTTCTTCAGTGCAAAAGTGAGTGTCAGTGGATAAAAGGTTCCGGAGGTCAGGCCTGCAACGACGAGCGCGGCCAGAAGCAAGCTGTAGTTATGAATCAGGGGCAGGAAAAGGCAAACCAGGGTGAAGGAGATCGCCGCGATCTGAAGCACGCGGCGGGGACCGAGCAAGCCGCCGAGATACACCGTGAACGGCCCGATGAACATGAGCGCGACGTTGTAGGCGCTGCCGATCCAGGCGCCGTCGTCAAAGCCGATACCGAGACTCCCCTTGAGATCCGAAGTTCCCAGCGTGAGCATGCGCCCGGTCAGCGTCACGATTCCCGCACCCAGCACCACGCCCAGAATGCCCACCAGCGGGCTCTCGGAAAGTTCCGAGGGCAGGGCTCCCGCGATGGCATGCGCGATTTGTTGCTTGGAAGGCGGGTGGAGGACCGTTGCCGGTGAAGCCATTCTGCCCTCCACTTAGTGCCTGGTTCGAACGGTGGCAATCACGGAAAGACCCGGGCGCAAACTGCTCGCCAGGTTGGCGTCGTCGAAGGCGATCTTCACGGGGATTCTCTGCACCACTTTTGTAAAGTTGCCCGTGGCGTTGTCGGGCGGCAGAAGGGCAAATTGCGAGCCGCTGGCGGGCGCAATCTCCTGCACTTTGCCGTGGAACAGTTTTCCCGGGTACTGGTCAACTCGAATTTCCGCTAGATCGCCAACTTTCATATTCGTAAGCTGGGTCTCGCGATAGTTGGCCTGGACCCACTTTGTTTCGGAGACAAACGTCAGCACTTGCGTTCCTGGAGAGACGAGCTGTCCGGGCCGCACTTGCCTTTCGCCGACCGTGCCGTCTGCCGGTGCAGGAATTTTCGTGTATCCCAGGTTGATCTTGGCCACGGCCTCTGAAGCTTCCCTCGCGTGGAGATCGGCAACGAGTTGCTGTTCCTGGGACTCCAGCACGGCCTTGCTGCGCCGTTCCGATTCGACGGCGATTTCGTTGCTGCGCAACACCGTCTTCGCTTGCTCGAGGTCGGCTTTGCGACTGGCCTCTTGAGCGGCGAAGCGCTGCTCATCGGCAACGGCTGCCTCCACCTTTTGTTTTGTCGCGGACTGCGTGGCAAGAAGCGCTTCTTGCCGTCGGCGCTCCGCCTGCGTTCGAACCACGTCAGCCTCAACCGCCAGTATGCCCGCCTCCGCCGCCGTGATTTGCGCCTTGGCCTGATCGATCCCTGCCAGCGCTCGCTCGATACGAGAGTCTTGCAACTCGCGTTGCCGTCTATTGTTCCGGATGGCCGCCTTCGCGGCTTCCAGAGCCGCCCCGGCCTGAGCCAGTTGCGCCTGATAGTCGTCATCCTGAAGTTCGACCAGGAGGTCGCCGCCGTGCACCCGCTGATAGTCGGACACTTCGACTCTCCGGACAATGCCCGCAACTTTGGTGCTCAGTGGCGTTAGATCGCCGCGCACAATAGCATCGTCGGTTACCTGTTCGACCTTGCCGCCCTCCCAGGCATTCCAATCTCGCGTGAGAGTGATCAGAACTGCAACGGCGAGTAACAGGACAAACAAGGGAGTGGCGTAGTTCAGCCACGGCCATTGGGGCTTGGCCTTGGCCGGAGCCGGTTCGGGATGAGTAGCCGGGGTTGGAGCGGGGCTCGCTGCCGGGATCGGAGCCGGAGAACTCGCTGCGGCCATGATTGGGACTCCTTCTCTCTGCCTTTAGGGCATCGATTCAAGCATTTCAAACACGCAGACAGCGCTTGTGCTGATACGGCGAAAAACAGTCGGGCTACAATTCTTGTCCGCACCTCAAAGTCTTGACCCCGATCAACGTTGACGGTTCCCTCTTGTACCAGGCCATGTAGCCTGTGGCGCCGGACGATGGCTGGGCGGGGGTACGCGCCCCGTCCGGTTCTCGACCCGCTTCACGCAGACGGAGCAGAGAGATCTGCGCCTCTTGCCAGCACCTGCTGAGCCGGCAGGACTGCTGGAAAGCATCCCGGAGCGACAAGAGCACCTGTAGTGCGCAGAGCACAGCCAAAATCAGGGGCAGGCATTTTCGACATGGCTCCAAGGACCAGAGACCCAGCTTCTGCGGGATTGGATGCCTAAGTCTACAAAAGGATGAATTTTTGAACAACCGGATCAGCTGCCACTCCACGCCTGGGCCCGTAGAGTCTCGTTCCGGCCTGGCCACAAACCGGCAACTACCCAAAAAGCATCATTTAGGTCACTCGTTCATCCATACTTCAGAAGAAGCGTCCCGTACGGCAATAGACGGATGAAAAAAGAAAGAAAGATGGCGACGGAAAGCGGTCAGGCGAAGGCCTCAGCAAATCAGCATCCGGTAAGCCTCTGGGCGGCAGCACTGAATCAACTCAAGGAATGGGATCGAGCCTGGGCGGAACACACCGTGAAGATGACCACGAATCCATGGATGGACGGGATTTTGCCCGTCAAGTTCATCGAACTGGTCAGCGTCGGCCTGAATGCTTCCCGCGCAAACCTGAACCCGGAGGGCACGCGCCGCCACATTCGAGCTGCGATCGCCGCGGGTGCGAGCCGTCAGGAGATCTTATTCGTTCTGAAGTGTGCTTCGATCGTGTCGATTCATTCCTTCAGCTTTAATGCTCCCCTCCTGGTCCAGGAAGCCAGCATGGGTAGCCTCGAAGACTTCGCTGATTTACGGAAGAAGAGGTTGGAAAGGGCTGGAAAAACCCCCCGGCGGTGGAAAAGATGAAGGCCATCGGACACTGGAGCGAAGAGTGGGACTCCGTTCTATTTCTTGACCCCGTGTGGACCGATCAATACCTGGCGATGTGTACCTCGCTCTACGCCGAAAACGTTCTTCCTCCCAAAGAACTGGAACTCCTGCTCGTCGCTTTCGACGCCGCTTACGTACACAGTTATGGCTCGGGCACGCGGCGCCACATCAAGAACGCGTTCAAGGCCGGTGCAACGGTCGAAGAAATCATGGAAGTTCTAAAGCTCGGCGTGGTGCAGGGAGTCGAGGCTTACAATCTTGGAGTCACGCTTTTGGCCGAAGAATTAGAGCGTGACGCAGCAGCATAAACCAGGAACAGAAGAACGGCCATTTTCTCCCTTGGAAACCAGGTATCGGAGCATCAGCTCATGCACGGAAGAATCGCGACGGTGGTTCTGCTCGCTCTGCTACTTTCTCCGTTTATCGGATCGGGAATTCCGTCAACGGACAAGACAGGCGAACCCGACAAGTTTTTCCATGAGTTCATTGGCCTGAATGACGGCCAAATCAGGGAAATCCGCGAAGGAAAGGCAATCGCGAAGATATTGGACTCCCCGACCGCAGATCAGGTATTTGTTTTTGGCGCTGTGTACATAAGTTCGACGCCGGAGCGTTACATTAAATTCGCATCGGATATCGATGAGCTGCGCAAACTCCCGAGTTACATCGCAGTGCGAAAGTTCAGCAATCCACCGCAGCTTTCCGACCTTACCGATTTCACGATGGATGAACAAGATTTCAAGCAACTGAAGAATTGCAAGCCAGGCCATTGCGAGGTGCAATTGCCGACCGAAGCCATGGAAGAGTTCCAACGTTCCGTCAATTGGTCTGCCCCGGATGCCAACGACCATGCCAATCGCCTGGCAGAACAAATGGCTCTGGAAGCCCTCCTCAACTACGAACAGGGCGGCAACGCGGCCCTGGGAACCTATCGCGACAAGAATCACCCGGCGGTCGTGGCGGAAACGTTTGCGTCTTTGCTCAGCCGCTCCAAGGCACTCCCTGTGTATCTGCCCGAAATGTATGAATTCCTCCTCAACTATCCCAAGGCCGATTCCGGCAATATCCAATCCGAATTCTATTGGGAGAAAGTGAATTTTGGACTGAAGCCGACCTTGCGGGTGGTGCAAGCGATCGTGTATCAGGGCAAGTCGCCGGAACGGCCTGCGTATGCCGTGGCCGTCAAACAGCTATACGCCAGCCACTACTTCGAAAGCGCGCTGGACCTGACGGTGTGCGTCAAAGACGAGGAACACCCGGCTCATCCCGGCTTCTACCTGATAACCATGAAGGGATCGCAACAAGCGGGCCTGACCGGTTTGAAGGGTGGAATCGTGCGGAAAGTCGCGGTGGATAAGACCCGGTCTTCACTCGAAAAAGCCCTGGCTTCCATCAAGCAGAAACTCGAGTCCCAGGCGGAATCATCGAATCCCCCGAGGTGATGAATATGGCGTTCCCGGATCGCCGCACCTTGAATGTACTCATGACCGCGCTGCTGTTCGGGTTGGTGCTGGCGATTGTGTACGTCGGGCGCGCCGTCATCGTGATTTTCGCTTTCTCGATTCTGTTCGCTTACCTGATCAATCCCATCGTGAGGTTTCTGCAGAGCCACTCGCTGTTTTTTAAAAACCTGAGGGGCCCGCACGTTGCGGAGGCCTACCTGGCGCTGCTGATTCTTCTCGGGCTCATCATCCACAATCTCGCTCCGCAACTCGTGCCCAGAGTGGAACAGCTCGTCCGGGACTCGCCGGCGATGATGGAAAACGTTTATTCAGGCGATATTGCCGTGGACATGGGACACCGGAATGGCTGGGACGAGGCCCAGTCGCTTCGCGCAAAAGCTTTTCTGCAGCAACGCCGGGAAAGTATCCGCGCTTTGGTGGAATCCGTGCAGCAGTTTGTATCGGTTGCGTTTGGTGGAATTGTGCTGATTCCGATTCTCGGTCTTTTCTTCCTGAGTGACGGCGGGAAACTGGCGAACGGAGTCATTCAACTCGTCTCGACGAGAGAAACGTATGAAGAAGCCAAGGCCCTAGCCGCGGACCTGAACGACATGCTGCGACACTACATTCGGGCCAAGGTCATCCTTGCCGTCCTGTCGCTCATCTTTTGTTCTGCTGCCATGCTGTTTCTGGGTTACCCGCACGCATTTGCTCTGGGGCTCATGGCCGGAGTCCTTGAATTCATTCCCGTAGCCGGTTGGATCACCGCTTTAATCGCGATCGCCACAGCTGGGATGCTTACGCACTCCCACTGGATCTGGATGGCGGCGCTGCTGGGCCTTTGGCGGATGGTCATGGACTACGGAATTGCCCCGCGCGTCATGGGCCGCGAACTGGAGATCCATCCTCTCCTGGCGATTTTCACCGTTATGATTGGGGGCGCCGTCGGGGGAATCGTGGGGATTTACCTTTCCGTGCCGTTAGTCGCCGCCTTGCGTGTCATTTGGCTTAGGTTCGCCCCTCCTGCACAGCAAGTCGATACCGCTCCTGGCTAGCTTCAGTCTCCCTGGCAATTGGGTCGAGATGAGGAAATCATGAGCAACGATTTCGAACCTCCCATCCTGGCTTTGCTCAGGAGCCATTGGGCAGCATGCGCGGAGTGGGTTTGGTAACTACCGTGACTGGGGCTGGACGAGGGTCGGCGCAGGCCTGCCGTCGAGGACCGCGTCCACATTGTCCAGGGCCAGCATGCCCATTGCCGTCCGGGTTTCGATCGTGGCGCTGCCGATATGCGGCAATAGAAAGGTATTCTTCAGCGAAATATACGCCGGGTTAAGCTTTGGCTCGCCTTCAAATACGTCGAGTCCGGCGGCGGCGACCCGCCCGCTCTCTAGAGCAACGATGAGGTCGTCATCGACCACCAATCCGCCGCGGGCGGTGTTCACCACGATGGCCCCGGGAGGCAGAAGGCTTATGGCTTTGGAGTCCAAGAGATGGTGGGTCTCGGGAGTTTCCGGGGCGTGCAGGCTCAAGAACTGACTTACGCGAAGCAGATCCGACAGATCCTTATGGTAGACGGCGTCTCCTGCGATCTGCGCGGGTAACCGAGAAGTGTTGCAATAGTGAATCTTCATTCCGAATCCTCGCGCTCGACGCGCCAGGGCTTGTCCTACGCGCCCCATTCCGAAAATGCCGAGGATCTTGCCACCAATTTGCCAGCCCAGGAGCATGTCGGGACTCAAGGGCCTCCAAGCCCCCGTTCGAACCAGTTCCTGGGCCTCGTAAGCGCGCCGCGAAGCACCAAGTAAAAGCAGCATGGCGATGTCGGCCGTTGCATCATGGTTGACACCTGGGGTGTAAGCGACCGCAATTTTCCTGCGAGCGGCGGCTTCCAGATCGATATGCTCAAAACCCACCGAGAACGTCGCGATGATTTTTATCGTTGGCGAGACTTTCTGGAAAAACCCAGAGTCCAACCGGTCCGCCGGCGTGATGAACAGGGCGTCGGCTCCCTCGGCCGCGGAGAGCAACTGCTGCTGGCTGAATGGAAACTGGTCGAGGTTTCGTCGGGCGTTGAAGTCGCGGTCGATGCGGTCTTCAATCTCCTTCGTATAACGGCTGGTTACCACCAGAATCGGTTTAGCCATATCCAGGATCCCTTCCGCGTGACAAGGCGTGAACTACTCGCGGAAACCTCGTCCGCGTTGTAACCAGCACCTCAAGGATCACTGCTCAAACCAGACCGACGTTGCATTCCATCGTCCACGATCACGCCGTCGAGGTCCTGCAAGCACCTGCTTGGCGAGGCTCAGTGTGTAACCCCTTGCCGTGTGGAACGGGACGTGCGACGGCTGCGAAAGCGCGCAGGGGTCTACGACAGCATCGACGATAACCGGGCCGTCTTTCTAGGCCAGAGCTTCCCTGAGAGCCTCTTTCACGTCGCCCGGTTCCTCGAGACGGATGCCTTTAGCGCCCCATCGCTTCGGCCACACGCGCGAAATTCGGACCCTTGAAGTCCACTCCAAAGGGAACGAAGCCCGCTTCAGACGAGTACCGCTTGAACAGGACGGCGGGGGCTGGCGTGTGCCAACAGCTTAGGGTAACCCATATAGAAAACAAAAGTCGGCTGCCATGTGGGATCTCTGGTGATCTCGTTAAGCAGCGCGGCGCGAGAGGCCGGTTTGCCCAGCGCCCGCTCATGGTCCACCATTTCCACGGCCTCGTTAGAGGGGCGTGCAGCAAGTCCGTGTGCAATCGCGAACAGATGCGCGCGCTCCCAGATTCGGCCTACCTGCAAACACTGCTCCTGGGCGTATCTGTCGCGCGCATGTAAGGTAATGTTCCGTTCCAACCGATCTGCAGGAAGAGTCTACACCCTGGAGTGCGGATCGCCGGCAAACCGGTGGGGATCCAGAAAAGGGGCGCTTTAGGCGTTGAGTTAAGGAAATTTAGTTGTGTTTATAGCGTTTGACTGCTAATCTAGTTGCGAATGTAGCGAATGCTGCATCCAAGGAGGTCGCTATGGCTGCATACCCCGTGACAATACCCGAATCGGAAGAAGAACAGGTTCGTATTCTCACCCAGTTGATGCAACGCGGGGGGGCAGCTCTTGTGGGACCAAATAATGAGCGACTTGAGATCCCGGAATCCGTCTATCGTCTGTTTCTCTCCCTGCTAAAAATGATGCAAGAAGGAAAGGCAGTCTCGATTGTTCCCCAGATGCAGGAGTTGACGACACAAAGGGCGGCGAACCTCCTGGGTGTTTCCCGGCAATTTCTAGTCCGGCTGCTTGAAGAAGGCAAGATTCCTCACCACCGGACGGGAACACACAGGAGAATCTATTTGAAGGATCTTCTTGCGTTCCGACTTCAGCGCGATCAGCAGAGAAAAAAGGCTATTGAAAGAATTGCCAAAGAAGAAGTCGAGCAGGGTACGTATAACGATTACCCAATTACGGAATAAATCAACGCCGACTTTCCCGCGGTCCTAGATGCGTGCATATTAGTACCGGCTTCGCTGCGCGATACGATGCTGCCCTGCGCGGAACGGCGACTATTTCTTCCCCGATGGTCAAAAGAGACGCTTGCCGAGCTCGCCAGGACTCTGCAACACAAGTTGGGACGGTCGCCGCAACAGGTAGACCATCTTCTCCAGGAGCTCAACGCTCATTTCGCCGACGCACTCGTTGAGAACTACGAACCGCTGATGGGAGTGGCGACAAACGATCCAGGGGACCGACACGTCCTAGCAGCCGCCATTAAGTGCGGCGCTGAAGCGATTGTCACGTTCAACCTGAAGCACTTTCCGGACACCGCCACCGACCCCTGGAACATTGAAGTTCAGCACCCCGATGAGTTCCTGGTTCACCTGTACTACTTGAATCCAGACTTCATCGTGCACATTCTGCACGAACAAGCCGCATTCATCGGCAAAAGCCTTTCCGAACTGCTTTCCATTCACAGGGAACCCCGCGATTCGTGCAGCTGCTTTCCGATTCCCTAGGGCTTTCCTAAGCGCGGAGTGCCAGTGATACAAAAGCAATAGGGAAGAAAATGCCCGCTCGCATCGCTGGTCTGTATCCGGGACACGCCGGTCGCGTCGCTGCTTGCCGTTACCACCGCGTCAGGCACCACCCCATCGCTCTCATCCACAATCACACCTTCCACCCGCCCGCTTCCTAACCCGGGCTGCCCGGCAGCCGGTTCGGTCATCCATGCCGTCGCGATCAGCGGGCAGCCCAGCAAAATCAGAAACCTGACATTCCGAGTGAATCCTGCGCCTACCTGCACTCTCATCCAGCCCCCTCTTACCTGAACAAAGACCTGAAGAAGCTCCCACCCCGCGGAGGGTTGCGGCAACAGTCCGGCACCGGGAGTCCGTGCTTTCCCCTGCAAGCGGCAATGGTGCCCGTTCCGCGAAACTCTGACTCGGGCATACTGTTAAGACTCGGTCTTCGATTCCGCTCGTAATAGTTGCTTCGCTTGCGCTGGGATTTCCTCGCTCTTCGCGCCCACGGCACTCGGATCGGGGTCGAACTCCGTCACCCCTTCGATCTCGGCAAACAACTGATGTGTTCTGATGGGTTTTGAAACATAGCCGTCCATGCCCGCAGCGATGCAGCGCTCCCGGTCCCCGACGAGGGAATGGGCAGTCATGGCAATTATGGGGATGTGACCGCCTGTCGACTTTTCTTTCAGTCGAATCGCGGCGGTGGCCTCGAAGCCATCCATTTCGGGCATCTGAATGTCCATCAAGATGACATCGAACGCCTCCTTCTCGAATGCAGCAAGCGCCTCCCGTCCGTTAAAGGCTACAGTTACTGTATAGCCGCGCTTCTCGAGCAGCCGGACCGCGAGCATTTGATTTATGGCGTTGTCCTCCGCGAGTAGCACCCGCAATCTCTTTTTGATTTCTCGCAACGTATGGCGGGTTACCAGGGGAACGCTCTTCTTCTTGGGTGCTTCACTCAATACGCTGCAGATCGCGTCCAGCAACTCCCCCTGCCGAATGGGTTTTACCAGGTAAGCGGAAATCCCCAGCTGCCGGCACCTTGCCGCGTCGCCCAGGTGCCCCGTTGATGTCAGCATCATGATGGTGGCGCCGACCAATTCCGGGTCTCGCCGGATACTCTCAGCCAGCCGAAACCCGTCCATCTCTGGCATCTGCCCGTCGATTACAATGAGAGGAAACGGACGCCCGAAACTCTTGGCCAACTCAAGGGCCTTCAGCGCCGACTGCCCGCTCTCGACCCCTGTCGGCTTCATTCCCCAACGGCTCAGCATCCCGGACAAGACTCGTCGATTCGTAGTGTTGTCATCAACGATCAGCGCAGGAAGATCGCGCAGCTGTTCCGGTTGAAGAAAAGCAGGGCGAGCGCGAGCGGCGTCCTGCGCCGACAACTGGACCGTGAAGTGGAACGTGCTGCCCTGGCCGGTCTGGCTCTCCACCCAACACTTCCCGCCCATCATGTTCACAAGCCGTGTACAGATCGTCAGCCCCAATCCGGTGCCGCCGTACTTGCGCGCCATCGAACCATCCGCTTGAGTGAATGCTTCAAAAATCGTTTTCTGCTTCTCGGCAGGTATCCCCACCCCCGTGTCTTTCACGCTAAAGTGCAATGAGATGCCGTTGGGCGTTTGAGATCCCTCTCTAACGCACACAAAGATCTCCCCGAAATCCGTGAACTTGATCGCGTTTCCAATCAGGTTGACTAGAATCTGACGAATCCGCCCGGGATCACCGAGCAGCGCTTCCGGCACATCCGGCTGGACCTCGTAGATGAGTTCCAGCCCTTTCTGGTGCGCTCGATAACTAACAGCCTTCATTGTTTCACCGAGACTCTCGCGCAAGTCGAAGGGGATGGATTCAAGTTCCAGTTTCCCAGCTTCAATTTTGGAGAAGTCCAAAATGTCGTTGATGATGGAAAGCAGTGACTCGGCGGAAAGCTGCACGAGCCCGAGATGCTCGCGCTGTTCAGGGGTAAGTTCGGTGTCCAGCACCAATTCCGTCATCCCGAGAATCCCGTTCATCGGGGTCCGAATTTCGTGGCTCATCGTCGCCAGGAATGTGCTCTTTGCTTCGCTGGCCGCTTCCGCTGTCAGTTTTGCCCTTTTCAGTTCCACCTCGGTGTGTTCCCGCTGGAGGATCTCGTCTCGCAGCTCCGCGGTGCGCTGGGCCACCAAGCGGGAGAGTTGGGACTTCTGCTCGTTGATGCGCTGAACGCGCGAGCGATACATGCCCCATCCGCAAATACCGGCGGCCAGGGCGCAGAGCACATAGAAGAGATAGGTTTGATAGAAATGCGGCTCGAGGGACAAAGCCAAAGCCGTTTCACGAGGATCGCAGACTCCGTCTCGATTGCAAGCGATGACGCGGAAGGTGTAGCTGCCTGGTGGAATGTTGGTGTAGTAGGCCACCCCCCGCGTGCCGGCATCCACCCAGTCTGCATCGACTCCGGAGAGTTGATACCGGAACTTCACCTTTTTTGGCTCATCGAAACTGAGACCGGCAAAATGTATCTCTAAGTCGCCCTTTCCGGGCAGCACGCTCAGTCCATTCTGCGGAACGAGGGGGAGCCCGTTGGCCACCAGGCTCAGGATAGTCGCGGGGGGCGGCAAATGATTGACCAACAAATGGGCTGGGTCAACCCGTGCAAGGCCCTTGATAGTGGCAAAATACAGGCTTCCATCTTGGCCCTTCCAGCCCGAAGGCCGTCCTCCGCTGGTACAGATACTGCTCTTCATCCCGTTTGCCACACCATATTCATGCGCATGCACTCCGGCTATCTTCCCATCCGCAAAATCGTCCAGCTCCGCCTTGCTGATTCGAGAGATGCCGCGGTTGCTTGAAAGCCATAGATCCCCTTCATTGCTTTCCATAATTTCGGGAATCACATCGTCGATGAGTCCGTCCTTTGTCGTATATTGGCTGAACCTTTCGTTCTTCAGCCGGAACAAACCATCACCCTCGGTTCCGATCCACAACGTGCCTTTTGAATCTTCATAGACTGCCGAAACCGCTTCGTCGGTAAAGCCATTGCGGGCGTTGTAGGTAAGGAATTTCGAAGCGCTCAATCTTGTTAAACCGTGAGATGTGCCGATCCACAGGAACCCGTCGGGTGTGGCCACAACATCCAAGATTACGTTGCTGGAAAGACCGTCTCGCGTCGTATACGTCCGCTCGGTGCTTCCGTCAATCTCAACGAGGCCGCTGATCGTTCCAATCCACAGATGACCGCGTACATCTTCTGCAAAGCCCATGATTACGTTTGAGGGCCAACCGCTCTTGGTGCCAAACAATGTGAACTTTCCATCCTTCAGGCGACTCGCGCCACCGCCATCCGTTCCAATCCACAGAGCTTTTTCATGGTCCAGATAGAGTGCCCGGACAACCTTGTTTTTCAGGCCGCTTCTTGCTGTGAAATCTGAAAACTCCCCGTTTTCCGAGTGGCTGAGCCCTCCGTTCGTGCCTGTCCATAAGCCGCCGGCTCCGTCACCAATGACCGTCCGGACATAGTCGTCGCTCAGCCCTGACTCACGCCCGTAGTTGCTGAAGCTGACCTTTCTCAGTTGATCGAGGCCACCGCCGTCAGTGCCGATCCAGATACCACCCTCGGCGTCCTCGGCCATCGACAACACGACGTTATTCGTCAGACCCATGTCTGAATTGAAAACTCTGATCGCGCCATTCTTCAGGCAGTTCAGCCCGGCGCCGTCCGTGCCAATCCACAAGTTCCCGTCCCGATCCCCAAGGAGCGATAGCACCGCAGCGCTCGAAAGCCCGTTTTTAGTGGTGTACAGCGTGAATTTCCCCGCCTTTAATCGTGCCAGGCCTCGATTCGTTCCGATCCACAGAGCGCCGTCTGCATCTTCAAACAGCGAAGAGATCGAATCACTCGGCAATCCGTTTTTGGTGTTGAAGACCGTGAAGCGCCGGCCGTCCCAGTGGTTGAGTCCGCCATCCTCGGTCGCCACCCACAAAGTTCCGTCGGCCGCTGACAACAAGGCGGCAATTGCGTTGCTCGAAAGGCCCTGCTTCGTCGTGAGCACGGTAAGCTTGCCGTCTGTCAAGTGGCCAAGCCCGCCGCTTTTGAAACCGATCCACATGCTGTCATCCCGATCCTGCTGGATGGATGTGATATCTTCACCGCCGGAAACATTCGCCGTCGGATATACAGCGAATTTGCCATTTTTCATCCCTATGAGGCCGTTGTCGCGGGTGCCAATCCACAAAGTCCTATCGCGGCTCTCAGACAACACGGCTATGTAATTGATCCTGATTCCGCCTGCGTTCTTGCTCTGGAAGACCTCGAAGTGGAGCCCATCGAACCGTGCCAGGCCCCGCTCTGTTCCCACCCAGAGAAAGCCGTCGCGCGTCTGAAGGATTGTTTGCACGGAATCCTGGGGGAGACCTTCTGGCGCTTGCCATGCCTGGTGGCCGTAACCTTGGATGGCGTTGTGTGGATGTGCCTGGCCGCCGCTCAGAACCGGCCCTCCCGCAAGAATCAGGAGCAGAGCGCAGCGCACCCTGGCAATGCTGATCGAAAATCTCAACGAGCTCATCCAGCATCACCTTGCGGGCTACCCATTGCGGCTTCCTGCTTCCATGGTCAGCAATCAAGAAAGGAAAATGGACGCCCACTGGCTCTTAGAGACAGGCCTCGAGCGGTGAGGTTCAGCAGTTAGATATGGATGACGACTGTTCCTCGGAAGGGGATTTCATTCTCGCATCGACGATAGCCGCTTTCAAGGTCTTCGGCGCCGCATAGGTCCGAATAGTCACCCTCGTCCGCGGCTCGCTTCAGCGGAAACAGAGTACCGACTTCATCGATTCGATGACGATCTCTTTGGTGCCGGCGGATCGTAAGCTGATTGAGCAATGAATTCCACTTTTACGCAATCGCCTGGCTGATAGGTTGACATGTCCACCTTCCACTCAGAGAAATCCCGTAAATTCAGGGCGGGCATTAACGGCCATACCCCGCCTGCTTTAGCCCTTGGCTGGCAGCTTGCAGATCTTCATGCTCGAACGCGGATGCCATGCGGTCCGTTTCAGCCCTCGTCAGGCCTTGGCGCGCCGCCTCGTCGCGCCACCGCAATACGGCCTTGCCAACCTGCATCGCGATTTCACGTGCGTTGTTGTCGTCGAGTTCGAAATAGCCTGCAACCTCCATGGCCAAACCGAGGGAAGCCGTCCCGTCATCTTCATTGATTGCGGTGCTAAGAATGCGTGGCTTGATGTCGGCTGGAACCGGATTCAGGTCATAAGCTGGGGAAAGCCGCCAACCATCACGACCCGCGTACAGAAAACCGTGATTGCGCAAGTGATCGTCCGTGTTGGAGATCAGAATGTTAAAGACCAGCCGCCGCCACAAACCTTCCATATCCGCTTTTGGCGCCGCTCCGTGCTGGCGAAGAGCATCGACAATTTCCAGATAGCTCCGCGTTTCATTGTCCTTCGATCCCAGCATGCTCATTGCCGAAAGAAACGGAAGTCGCAGCGCGCCTTCGCGATCAAACCGCCGCACGAGCAGCACTGGTTTGTTCGCAATTTTCTCTATGCGTCCCGCCGCGACGGGAATTCCTGCGTTGTGCGCGAGCGCGCGAGCCACTGCTTCCCACAGCACTGTATTGATTTCGTCGTCCTTCCGCGGGAATTTCGCGATAACGAGATGCCCATCCTTGTCAATCACTGACGCCTTTGGCCGCGCTCCGCCGAGCGATGACCCTGGTGCGAATAACAGCAGCAGATCTTCTTCGGTGTCTTTATCCTCCATAACGTGTTCCGCCGCGGAAAGGAGGTCCGGTAATTCGACCACCGGTGGAATGCGCTTCGCGCCCGCTTCCCGCAGAAAGGGTCCGCCCTCCCGTTCGGCGAAACGCAAAGCGCCCTGGCGCGCCTCGTCATCCACCAGCAGCAGGAAGTCGATCTCGCGAAGAGTGCGCGGGGTACCGCCCTCCCGCTCCGCCCGCCTTCGTTCCATCCGCCGCATGAGCGCTCGGCCCCATCGGTCCGGTGCAGAGTCCCCGATGGCGCCGAACATCGGTGTATCTGCCGGGGTGTGGAACGGGCCAGGCCCAAGCTGAAGAGCTGGTTCCAGCGAGAACCGCGCCGGATGTTCCAACCAAGCCTGGTTGTATTCGAAGGTGGCGGTCTCCTTGTTACTGCGCACCCGCGCCCAGAGGCGTCCCATCAGGTGTGCAACGCCTTCCAGGTCCACATACACCAGCGCTTCCCGATCCATCATTTTCCTCTAGCGGGCTTTTGCTTGCGCGCCCCGCGAATCCGTTTCGGCAGATTCTCTTCTTCCAGCTGTAGTCCCACCGGATCATTCTTGGCGTCCGCGACATCGGCCAGTCTCTCCGTCATCCCCAAGACAAACAGCACGGTTGCGTAACTTCCGATGGAAACACTGGGGTCGCCGCGCTCCAACCGGATGAGTGTCGGCTTGCTTAAGGACGCTCGCTGCGCCACGATGGCCATGGCGATACGCCGCCGCCGCCGCGCCGCTTTAATATCGTGGCCCAATTTGCGCAGGGCGCGCGCCACCGGAATGGGCAAAGTGACCAAAGGTCTGACCCCTCACTCTTTAAGGTAAACTATAAGACACCATACATTGATTATGGTCAACTATAAGACACCTTAAGTCAAGCCCCTCTTGTTGCCAGATGCTCTCGTGGCTACAGCTCGACAGGAACAGGATCACCGACGTCACTCCCTGGAAAGTGAGGACAGGCAGGGATATTGAGGTGACGCAGCGTCAAGCTCTCCTTCACCGTGCCTTTGTTTCCATCGTAGACCAGGTAGGCATGGGGCAATGGCCTACCGGTCCAGCCGGTAACGATGTCCATGGCTAAGCCGACGGCCGTCGACGCCAGAACCCCCAGCCAGCACAAACCATCAAGCCCACCACCACCATTCTAAACACACCAGTACTTAGACCGACGGTTGCAAGAAACTTGACTATCTCACTGAGGAAATATGTTTCTTGTGTGGTGAGCACGCCAAATACACCGCGCTGCATCGGCGGTTTTCCCGTGGATTCCGCGAAGGTCGCCGCACACATCTGACGATGTGGTTAGCACCGCCAAATTTCTTCAATTGATTGGATTTCCTTGATACGCAGGCCCACAACCAAGAGCACTACGAGGACACTGACGACAGCTAATGGTTTGCGCCACCGATAGAACAGACGAACAACGGGGATTGGATGCGCTTTGGTCTGACTTAAGAATATCGAAAACAGGAATAATCCACCTATTGCTGAACCGACTGAAAAAAGAAGGAATATCTTCGGCGGCGTTTCCTTCTCGGAAGGTAAAATAGCTCTATAGGACCCGTTCCTAACCTGGTGCTCCCACTCAAGTGTCTTTACGTCGCCTGGAAATAGGTTGTTAATTTTATCTTCTAACTGACAGTTGTGATTACTAGCCCTCGCCAACCGGCGTGTCTCCACCATCCAGACAACATCGAAGACATAGAGGCTTGTCAGCGTCACCGCAACACCGATGATTAGTGCCGAAACAAACCAGTATGGCTTTTCGCGGCTCATCGCGGCGATGCCACCCGCGAGCAGTGCACCTATGGCTGCGAATCCCAGAGAGACGATGCTGACGCGACTTTCCAAACAGAGAATGATTTCTGCCCGCAGAGCCTTGTACTCTTCCATGATTATCTGGTCTTGGGTAGTCTTCGCTTCCCCCACTTGGTTGGGACCTTTCTGGATGACTTGAGCGGTTAGGATGGTGGTGTTGCATGCTGCCGAAATGGTCAGAAGTCCGAGTAAAATCATCCGCCTCATGGAACTGACCTCCAAAGAAAAACGTATTGAGAGCAGATTGGGAGCGTAGATTCTGGTTCTTATCGAACGGATTTACGCACCAAAATTGTTATCAGTGATTTGCCGATGCCTGCTTTCTGAGCAGCTCCGAATTGATGAACGAGACAACCGCGGCAGTCTCGGCGGCGGTGCGCCGGGTGACCGTAGCCTGAATGGCCCCTTTCGGCGCCGGCGACCAGCCAAAATTGCGCACATCCCAAGGACCGTTTGGCAACGCCGCCGGGTCGATTCCCGGAATATCCTTGATGTTCAGAAGTTCCATGCTGCGTCGAGTTTCCGTATGGCAGCTCACGCAATCGGTATTAAAAAAATGGCTTTTGGCAGGATCGGCGATCACATCGAGGATTTCTTTTGTACTGTCGACTGGTGGCGGTGGAGTAATGAAAAGATTGCTTGTGGAAACGCCGGTGCGCTGGGCAATGGGTAAACTAGTGGGCGATACGGCGCCGTTTTTGCATGAGATTGCGCTGAGATTATTCGTACGAGGCTCGGGGACCACGCGAGGAAGAGTCCCGACCGGCTCGAGCATCTGAGCAGTCTGCTGGCCGTCGAGAGTGGGACCGTGTACCGGAATGAATCCGCCGTTCGGCAAGGCCGATACGGCTCCTGGAGGCACTCCTAACATTGATAAGAATATCCAGGGCGCATGAGCTCCCGTTGGAAGTCCCGCGATGGCCATAGCGCCCAACCGCTGGCCCGAGATATGACTTTCCAGAAAAGATTTCATTTCCAGACGCAGATTCATTGCGGTCGTCTCATCCGCCAGTCCAGGATGGACTCCAAGAGGAACTCCGGAAGTCGTCACTTTGTTTGTGCCAAGCTGCCCATCGCTCAATTTGGTTCGAATGGCGGCTAAGTCTCTAACAATTGCATTGAAAGCATTGAGATCCGGCATTGGCCGTTGAAGACAATCAGGCTGTGCCGGATCGTTTACTTTTGGAAGCACGAAATTAAAAATGAGGTGGCCGGCGATATCGTGCACATGGGGCGTGCCATCCGGGTTCTGTGTCACCGGCTGCACAATAAGGCGAATTTGCGGCAATTGCCCGAACTGCTCGCGAATATCGGTCGACAGGCCTGGTGCACCGGCGTCGATCCGGATGCCTGCGATGAACCACACGCCTTTTGATTGAACCTCGACGGGCAGGCCAATCTGAATCTGTGTGCCTGCGACCTGCGCCGCCGGACCAGCGGCGATCCCAAGAAATTGCTGAAACACGGCGTCGGACCATACCGGATCACGTTTCGTTGGGTCCTGGGTGTTTTGGGTGGTGAGGTCGCGCACCGCTATCAGTTTGGCGAAATCCTCGGCGAGTATCGGCGCTGGAAACAACAGAGACACGTCGTCGGCCGAGAGCGGCGGGACTGCTTGGGTCTGCGGCACCGGAGAAGCCCCCGCCTTGCCGGCAATGTGCTCGTGATGCGATGAGCCGCCACACGCCCCGCAAGTGAGCAGGATTCCAATCAGTCCGAGTCTTAGAGTTCCAAAAGAAAATAGTCCAGAACTATGCATTTGACTCTCCTACGAATAACCCTGCCTTCTGATCGCGACGTCTTCCCGCACCGAGAAATTCACAAGGTTTTGAGATACTCAACCAGAGCTCGACGCTCGTCGGGACTCAGCAGCCGGCCAATGACACCTTCTTTCCCTTTGGTATCGTTGAACTCGTGGCCGGAGTTGCTGTTGCCTCTTTTCGTGGTATCGAATGCGAATCCTCCCGGAAGTTCTTCGATGCGATAGCCCACGTTCACCGGATCATACTCACGGTTGCCGAGGTAGAAGTTCTTGGGGCGTTCCTCGACAGGAGACAACAGCGCATAGAGAGTGGGGACGGAGCCGTTGTGTAGGTAGGGTGGGGTTGCCCAAATTCCGTTCAGGGGCCGAACTTTGTAGGCGAGTGGAGCCCGTACACCATTCGGGCGGTACCCGTTCATCTTTTGGCGCAATTCTTCAGAGATCGGCGGTTGTTGGCTGTCGTACCAGTGGTTCGCCGTATTTTCGACGATCGGAGCAAGCGCCGGCCCGAATTCGTTGCTGGCGATTCCGAGGCTAGGTGGAATGGCGACTCGACGATTCTTCATGTCTTCCGCTTGGGCTGGATCGGTCCCTATGTGCGTGATGTCGATCATTTCCAGGTCGAGGTACCGTTCTCCGGCAGGATTTGGCGGCGCCCATCGATCGGATTTCCAGAACTCACTCTCCTTAGCAACGGGAGACAGATGGCAGCCCTGGCAAATCTGGTTGTACAAAACCGCGCCCTTAGCGGCGAGATTCTTATCGATCGGAGGCAGGATATTTTTTAGGTGAGTATCTTCCCACTTTGGCGAATTGAGCCCCTGGAAGCCGTCACGAGCGTTCGGCGGCTTTCCGGCGAGGAGCTGTTCGAGTTCGAAAAGCGTTCTGACCTGCACGCTAGAGGTATACAACTCCCCTTTGCCGCCGGTCAGGTTAATGGTTGCCCCCACCCCGAGAGCCTCACCCACGTTCCGCGCCATGGGCTGCTGGATCGAGCCGTTGTACTGTACCCATGCAAACCACGGGGCATCCCAAATTCGCGGAAAATGGACAGGAGCGGAATAACCCAAGTAGTTAGCGGGATTGTTAAGGTCAACGGAAAATACGATATTACCGATGTGCGTGAGGGCGTCCAGACGCGCATAACCCTCCTCGACAGTCCTGTCTTTGACCATGTCGTCTGCTTTGGCGATCGCATTGACCTGCGACCACACCTCGTCAAACTGCTTCCGGAGCTGGGATTTCGCTTCGTTGGCGGCGCCTGGACCAAGAACACGGTCAGCGAATCGGCCGAACCGGAAGGGCACATTCCGGGTATAGAGCAGCGATAAGAAAACGCCTTTTTGGAAATTGTGGAGATTGATGAGAGCCGGGGCGCCGTCAATCAGCACCGTCGCTCCCTGATAGGTAAACCGGCCCGTGTGACACGCGGCACAGGTCAATCCCAACCCGGTCATCTCTGTATTTGTCTGTGGATTGAGCCATGGGGCGCCTTGCGTGTTTCGCAGTGGCGCTCCATGGGCAAAGCCGACAGGTAGTTCTGGTTTGCGGGCGCCCGCGCCGGAGGGAATGAATCCGTAGCGGTCGAGGTATTGTGGGTCGCACAGAAGAGCGGGTGCCGTGATGGAAAGCGCCGGTTGTTCAAGGGCCATGAACCATTCGTAGGGGATGCCGAAGGTTTGTGTGCCCTGGTCGGGGTGGTGGAACCAGTCGCGTTGCTCCGTGGTCCAGTTCTGATCCAGCCAAACCGGATTCCTAACCGGAGGATATTTCGGCAATTCGACCGAGAAATTCTCATGCGCCCACTTTCCACCAACAACGAAGAGGACCACCAGGATTGCGGCGAGGACGAGACCAATCTTCTTTTTCATTTCTCCAGCCCCTTCCGGGCTTCAAGCTCTCCACACGAGCTGTCTTGGGACTCGATCCGATTTCCCGCTGTTGTGTCTCCGACGGACCAAAATTCGCGCGACGATTACTGCTATTCCGGATGCTAAGCCTTGGCAACATCCTCAGTAACGTTCAGAATTTGCGACAGCACTTCTGATTCTGCCGCTTACCTGCCAGCGAAAGCGGATTCTTGTTTGTTGACGGAACTTTCAAGCCGCACCATTGAGAAAAAAGCGTTTGTTCAATGAGTCGCCCAGACTTCTCCTTATTCAGGGCAGTCTTTACCTTCGCGCGAACGAACCGAGAGTCACAACATTAAGAACGAGATCACAAGGAGAATGCCTTCCGCACTTTCTTCCCAGAAAGGGGGTTGTTCAGGGATGGGTGAGAATATGAGCCGGCACGCCCACCGGGTTGACCCATGGAGTTTCAGTTTGCCGGGCGATACTTTTGCTGAGTGATACGTGACCTGTTTTAGTATTGCTTCTGTTTGTAGTGACTTAACCAAAGATTGCTGTACAATCAAGCCAACTTGGGAGGACCCGCCCCCTGGACTACAGGTCATCATCCGCGGAATCGTTGGTTTCTACTTGCCTGGAGACTAGAGATGAGTCCGTGTGGGTGGAGTTTGTCCGCCGTTTCCATCCCCTAATTGCGACAGCCGTGTTTAGAACGGCGCGAAATTACGGAGAATTCACGCCCACGCTTCACGATGACCTCATTCAGGAAACCTACTTAAAGCTCTGTGCGGACGACTGCCGCTTGCTCAGGAACTTCCGGTCGCGGCACCAAGGCGCCATATTCGGCTTTCTCAAGGTTGTCACGGCAAATGTTGTTCATGACCATTTCAAGGCTTCACATGCCGCGAAAAGAGGCGGCCGCGGTGTTCCCGCAAGTTTCGAAGAAGAGCAAGGAGATCAAGCGCACGCAAAAGAATCTCCTCGATGTAACTCCTCAAGGATTGAACAAACCATTTTGGTACAGGAAATCGACTGTTGTCTCAAGCGGGCCATTTCACCCGCCGAACTATCGCGTTGCCGACGCATCTTCTGGCTCTACTATCGGTGTGGATTAAGCGCCCGAGCCATCGCCTCCCTTCCCGATATCAATCTGACCACAAAGGGCGTCGAGAGTACTATCTTCCGGCTAAGTGGCCTCGTGAGGACCACGTTCGAGAAGGCAAAGTATGAGAAAGCTTCGCTTCGCAATAACTCCACCCTTGAACAAAAAAGGGCTTAGTCGAGCGGGTTCGTTATAGAGGGGAGGGGCAAGAGTGGCGCGCGATCACGACCAACATTTGAACCTCCACGAACTCAGGTTGTTCGTGTCAAGCCGGATGTCAGAAGGAGCTGAAGCCGACCTTCCCGATGCGGATCGAGAGGAGTTCGAACAACATCTTCTTCGGTGCCCTAAGTGTAAGGAACTATCGGAGCAGGAACTCTTCCTTTCCCGCTTGTCCATATCGCAATGGAAGAATCAAGCTCCGATGCCAAAACGGCCTTGTCCGACCGAGCAAGAGTGGATGGAACTCGCGGCAGGGCTCAAGTCACCGATAGAGACCCACGACTGGTTAGAGCATGCGACAGAGTGCTCAGGCTGCGCCAAACTCTTAAAGCTAGCCGCTGAACAATTCGCAGACGAGATCACGCCTGAGGAAATGCAGACTTTCAGTGCGCTCAAGAGCGCTGACAAAGACTGGCAGAAGAGTATTGCCCGCCGAATGCAAGCCCTGTCGGCCAAAGAGAGCCATCCGAGTGCGCTGAAGCAGCGGCCGGAGAGGCTATCCTTTCTTCTTCAGTTGGGCGGCGCAGTAGCCGCAGCAGCGATTCTCGTCTCGGGCGCCCTTTGGATCACCGCGTTTGAACCGAGCCGGACCGTAAACCGCTTGCTCTCGCATGCTTATTCCGAGCAGCGCACGATTGACCTGCGCCTGGCTGGAGCAGGCTACGCTCCGGTCGAGGCCTTTCGTGGCGCGGAGTTGTCTCGGCTTCGCCGGCCTACAAGTCTGCTCGAAGCAGAGGTCACGATTGCAAAGGCGCTCTCAAGGAAACCGGATGACCCATTCTGGTTGGACGCCCAGGGCAGGGCCGACCTGATGGACGAGAATTACTCCTCCGCTCTCTCTGCGCTGGAGCGAGCTCACCGTTTTTCCCCTGAAAACCAGGACATCACCATCGATCTTTCCACCGCCTATTTCCTCCGGGCGGAAGTCTTGAAGCGCTCCGAGGACTACGGCGAAGCAGAGGAACTGCTCGGCCAGGTCCTTGCGAAAAATCCTGGCAATGGTCTCGCCCTGTTCAACCGCGCGATTAACTCCGAACGCCTTCTCCTCTACGAGCAGGCCATCTTAGATTGGCGCAGATATCTCGAGATCGACCCAAACTCTCCTTGGTCAGAAGAGGCCCGCAAACGATTAGCGACCCTGGAAGAAAAAATCGACCTCCAAAAGAAGCGGAGTGAGAGTCCACTTCCCGGGCCTGCGGAGTTTCTTGCCTCTCCATGGCAGGACCGAGCAAGTCAAACAAAAGATTCCGACCAGCGGATCGAACGACAGTTCGAACTCGCTTTAGTTGACTGGATTCCGAAAGCGTTCTCGAACGCCCCCGCGCCAGAATCTGAAAGCCGATTGGCACGACGGGCATCACATCACCTCGCAGAGGTGCTTGTCAGAGACCACTCGGATTTCTTGTTGGCAGATTTTCTTCGTGACTTGGAGCGCAAGCCATTCTCCCGCCAAGGCCTTCCCTTTTTGGCGGACGCGCTTAAGACAACTCAAACTACAGACCTTGATCATTCCCGTGAGGCTGCTGTTAACGCGGAAGAGCTATTTCACAAGTCGGTAAACCGTGCAGGCGAGTTACTGGCGCGATTCGAATCAAGCTACGCAGATCAGCTGGCACACCAAGTCACGCCCTGCCTTTCGGAATCGAATGTCAAGAACGAGCCGCTGCTCACTCTACGCTACCCCTGGCTGCAAGCTCAGTTTCTTCTGGAGTCCGCGGCTTGCACAAACTTAAACGATGAAACTGCTCGAAAGCTTGCCGTTCGGGCGCTTGCGCTTGCAAGGCTCCACCACTTCCCCTCCCTCGAGCTTCGAGCCACGACATTCCTTGCCGCCCTCTACCAATATATGGGCGACACAGCTTCGGCCTGGAGGTACTCGACCGACGGACTCGCCCGTTACTGGGAAGGTGATTACCATCCTATGCGTGGCTATAGCCTTTATGCGGGACTCGATCTCGTTGCCGAAGACAAAGAGCAATGGTTTCTCGACGTTCAGTTACTCGAAGAAGCGTCCAGATTGATCTCCGAGGATCCTGATCTCGAGTTGCGCGCTGTAGAGCAACACCATCTCTCGAATGCCTTTGCCATGACCGGCGATTTCCGGGCGGCTCTTGAAGCTCTCGACAAAGCTCGCGCCTTGTCCCTGCGCTCTGCCGACGGAGCTCGAAAAAAGAATTTCGAATTTGAAACCCAAGTGAGCTTCGCCAACGTCGAGCTACTTCGTTCTCAGCCGTCCAATGCCATTCATCGTCTGGAACCACTCCGAGGACAGGTGCGAGGGCTTTCTGACAAAGACCTCGTGTTTGACTATTTCCGTGGCCTTGGTCTCGCCTATTTAGCGGTCGGCGATTCTCTTCGAGCGAGGCAAGACGTTGGAGAGGCGCTCAGTCTGGCAGAAGAGTCCCTAAGGATGAACCAGGACGAACGAGAGCGATTGATCTGGTGTCGCAAGGCGGACCGGGCGTATCGAGCGATGGTCCAGCTAAAATTGTCCGGTCCTCCCCGAGAGGCATTTGCGCAATGGGAATGGTTCAAGGGTGCTTCCTTGCGCGACAGCCCGCTCGAGATTGTCACCTCTCCTGGAATGAACTACCGTTTGTCTGCCACCAACCCGCCTCCTGTCTCGCTCGTGGTTCCAGCGGATACCCTCGTTATTTCCTACGCCCTGCTCCCCGAAGGCGTGTACGTGTGGACCTACGGCCAGGATGGCGTCCAACAGCACCGCCTCGACATTCGACCTGACAAAGCCGAATTGCTTGCTCGAAGCTTCGGAGAACACTGCTCCCGCCCCGATTCCCAGATGACCATCGTTATTGCTGAAGGCCGTGAGCTCTACAAGGGACTCTTTGAGCCGATCGAACCATTCCTTGTCACCTATAAGCACCTGATCATCGAGCCCGACAGAGGCTTGTGGCTTGTACCCTTTGAGTCCCTGTTGGACGCTCATAACCTCTATTTGGGGGACCACTATGCCATCTCTTTGTCTCCAGGACTCCCCTACCTATCTGCTTCGACGCCCTGGCACGGCATTTCTCAGGAAACACCCATTCTGCTTGCGGGGGATCCCCAAACGAGAGGCATGAGGCCTCTTCAAGACGCAGAGGCAGAGGTAAGGGGAATTGCCCATCAATTTCGATATCCCAGTTTACTGCTGAAAGATGACGTGAGTTATCGACGAATTTCGGATCAAATGAAAGGTGCCGAGATCTTTCATTTTTCCGGCCACGCCGCTGCTTCACCCGACGGCGTTGGTCTGCTTTTGGGAGATTCGGCCGTTATGGACGCAACGAAGATTCGAGTTTCAGACTTCTCCGGCTTGCGGCTCGCCGTTCTCTCGGCATGCGACAGTGCGAACGGGGCCACAGGTGTATTTGACGACCGCGACAGTTTGGCGAGGCTACTTGTCGGGGCGGGGATTCCCGAGGTTGTCGCGAGCCGATGGATGGTGAATTCTCGTGCCACCGCCGCCCTTATGCAGGAGTTCTATGCCCAGTTGTTTGCCGGCAAAGGAGTTTCTCTGGCCCTCCGTGATGCGAGTCGCAATCTTCGTTCGAGAGAGGGATTTGCGCATCCCTTTTACTGGGCCGGCTTCACCGTTTTTGGAAAGAACTAGACAACCTATACGGAGGCTATTCGATGGGTACGCTGCAGCTGTCATTCCACGGGCCGTTTCTCCACCGCTTCACGAAGTCAGGAGTTGAGATTTACGCTCCGAAATGCGCAGGACATACAGCTGGGCTGTTCACGGCGAAGAACGAGGTCCCGTTAACCGGCCGGCACCGTCTCGGCAACTCCCGGTGCTACCGGATCACAGGTCCAGTTTTTGCACCACCAAACCCTTTGCCCGCGCCCCGCTTTCACGATCCCGACAATACCATCCTCGATGCTTCTAAGAGCGCAAAACCGGCGTTTCACAAGTCCCACTTCTGTCTGATCGTTCCCCTCCCCCAAATCGTTTTTCCTATGATTCCAAACGATGTCGAAGTCATCGACAATTCTTCAAACCCTCCGGGAACGCCAACAGGCAAACTTGCAAGACGGGCGACAGCTCTTCGTTTCTACTACGATGCTGATCTTTCAAAAAACCTGATGCTCACCCTGGACAATTCGGGGGCTCCGGCATGGATGGCAGACTTCGATGCTCCTTCGCTCGGTCACGATTTTGCCGACGTAGAAGTCCGTTACGCCTCGCGAAACGGAGAAATCGAGGAGCATCAAGACGCCCTCGAATGCTTCGACCAGATCGCCAGCCTGGCGGGCGTGGACTGGTGGCTCTGCTACGACGATCCCGCGAAACCCCACGGGACGCAGGCATTTGTAAAGAATGGGAATGATTGCCGTGCGCCCACTCTCACGATCCGTTGAGCAGCAAAGAAGAGGAAACCTGAACTCTTCTGAAATCGGGCACAATCCTGACCGCGGGCCACTTCCCGGTGGCACTCCATGCTCTCTTCCCGGGGCTGTCGAGATCCTGGGGCGACAAAAAGACGAACCGCTCGATGTCACCATCCGCTTGCGCGCATCGGCGGATCATGCGCATTCCCGAGGCCTAACGTCGCTCTCCAGAGAAGAACTGGGGAGTAGCCCTCTGCGGCATCGGCGCTACCTGACTCGCTCCGAGTTTCGGCGGTTCCATTCCGCTTCACCGGCCGATATCGAGAGCATCTGCGCCTTTGCAAAACAGTTCGGCCTTTTTATAACCAGCGCGTGCGGACGAAGGCGAACCGTCGAGCTGCGCGGCGCGATTTGCGACATCGAAAGAGCCTTTGGAACTAGCCTAAGACCCTACGCATTGCCGTCCGGCGGATGCCAAGGCCGCCGGGGGAAGCTCTCTCTCCCTGCCGAGGTGTTCCCCATTGTCGAAGGCGTCTTTGGACTCGAAAACTTCCGCCCGTCAAAGCCATTTCACTCTTTGAGCGGAAATCCCCTTGCGGCTAGTGGTGCCTCCGCGATTGAAAGGATTGCCGATCAGTACCATTTCCCGCGCGACCTTTCCGGAAAGGACGAATGCATCGGAATCCTTGCGTTTGGAGGCGGGATCGCTCCGTCTGATTTGCACCGCTACTTCCGAGAGTTGCATGGGAACGTTCCCGACCTTCGATTCGAGGATGTCACGTCCGCCAATCAACCAAACCTCAATTCTCAACACGATCGAGAGCTGGCTTTAGACATCGAAATAGCGGGAGGTCTCGCTCCGGGAGCCCGGATCGTAATTTACTTCGCGACAAATGACGAAAAAGGTTGGGTCGACGCTCTGTCGAGAGCGATCCACGACGATGAAAACAAACCCTCCGTACTCTCGATCAGCTGGGGGGCATTTGAGGACTGGTGGGGGAGAGACACAATAAAAGTCATGACCCAACTGTTCGAGGAAGCCGCAAGTCTTGGAATCACGATTTGTGCCGCTTCCGGAGATGACGGTTGTGCGATGGACGGCAATGGCCACTGCCGGGTCACTTTTCCAGCTTCAAGCCCCCTTGTTCTCGCCTGCGGCGGAAGCAGTCTTCTTGCGGATGACGAGGAGATTGTATGGAATGTGCGGAATAGGAGCGCTTCTGGTGGCGGGATCAGCGACGTCGTAAATCGGCCGGATTGGCAATCTTCTCCCTCTGCTCTCGCTTCTTCGCCCTCCCCATCTCGCCGCAATCCGAATTTCGATGGCCGGCAACTCCCGGACGTAGCTGGCGCCGCAAATACCACTTTCAGCGTGTATGTTGGCGGCTGCTATCACAATGGTGCGGGCGGCACGAGCGCCGTGGCGCCCCTGTGGAGTGCACTTGTGGCGCGATTGAATGAGGGCTTGCGACGGCGTGGGTTGCCCCGTGTCGGCTACTTCAATCCTCTCTTGTACAAAGACCGTTTCCTGCAGAATACGTTCCGCGATATCACCACCGGCCACAATGATCCGTTCGGGAGAAAGGGCTACAACGCGCGGTCCGGTTGGGACCCTTGCACAGGCTGGGGAAGTCCCAATGGCGAAAGACTTCTCGAAGCGCTCAGCTTGTGAGTAGGAAGCAGCACCGCTAAACGCAAGGTCGCACTTCAGAGCATTCTAATCAAACACGCAAGGGTTCCTGATTTCATATCCAGGGTTCGTCGGAAGATTTGAGGGCCTGTAGCTCGGATCGCAGTCGAGTTTCTCCTTCACGCTTGAATGGAGGACTGCCGCGTCCGGAATGACTCGGGTTGCTCCAAGGGGAATCCGCCATCTGACCTTCTTTGAAACCGCATCGTAGTAGGAATGCGGAAGAAGCTCGAGTAGCCACCACCAGAGCGTGAGCGAGTTGTGTGTTTGGGCGCGCGGGTCGGGTGGCACCGGCGGTTCGGGAGGAATCCTGCCGAGTGCGGTATTGGCTCTTCTTGGATCGACTTTCAAGCCAAAAGAAACCGCTTCACACAACATCCACTCGAGACTGATCTGTGACAAACCGCTCTCCATGTAAGCATACGAGCCGCCGATGTCGGAATGCACACCTGCAAACCAAACCTGTTTGATATTCTGATTGGGCAACGTCGCACCCCAGAGATTGTTTCGAAAGTAACACCGGCGTTCGTCGATCGACACTGAATGCCGGCCCACAGCCATGTCCGGGTTTTGCCCGGTATAGGGCAACTTCAGTGGATCCCAGATCCATCCCACGGAACTCACGGTGTCCCATACCCCAACGAAATACAGAGGGCAATTGCGGCAAAACGTTGCTTTGAATCCCTGCGCAATCTCAAACGTATGGGTCATTCCGCCCGCTTTTCTGGTTCGTTTGGCATACATCCGAGTTATATAGGGAATGAGCTCCTCGTTTCCTGGGTGCAAGAGTCCATACATGTGCAGTGCCCCCGCAAGCGCCCGCACCGTATACGCTCCCCGGCTAAAGCCGAACAGGTAAATCTGGTCGCCTTCCTTAAAGACCTCCATCAGATACCGGTAGGCGTCCCCTACGTCATCGAGCAAACCCGCCCCAAACGCCAATCCAGCGACGACGGACCACGCCTTGCTGATGCGGCTGTTGAGAGCAGGAGCTCCCATCGTACCGACTCCGGGATGGTAGTAGGCGACTTGTTGGCTGCTATCGATGATCAACGCGCTGTAAAGCTTTACGACATTGGAGTTGTGGTCGCCGAATTCATTCCCTGTTCCGTCACAGCAAATCACGATATTCTTCGGCATCTAAACTCCTCGAGAATCACAAATTAGGGGAGTCAAGATTGCCCAGATCTGTGTTCTTTCAAGTGTTCTGCCAGCCCTCTCTTGTTCCAGTGAGGCCCGTTCAAAATCAGCTACCTTTTGTCTTCGGTCAGCAACAATATTGAGAATCTGCACAGCCTTAAGCACGGAATCGGGATCATCCGAACGGCTGGCTAGTTCCAGAGCTTTTTGTTCGATTGGATCGAGACCCCCCATAGCAGGACTCCTCGCGAATGGGAAAATCGATAATTCCCCCGATCAGAGCCTGTTCCATCGGGCGAAGGCACTTTCGCAGTCGATGCGCAGTGTGACGGGTCCCGAGTTCGAGAATCGGTCATCCCCCGATGAGCCGCGGACGCTTCCTGTGAACGACTTGATACGTGTTGAAATTTCTGAACGCGTGCGTTCCTCCAAGGCCTTTTGGGTTGCACTTCGAATGTTTGTAAATTCATTCTGCCGTTTTTGCGCTCGCACGCTTCAAGGTCCTGGCAAGCTGAACGCCCAAAAATTCATAGCCGCAGGCCAGCGATCGCGCGTTACTGGCCCATTCAAGATTCCCGTCTTCGCGCAGGCGACTCTTCCCTCACAAAAACGAGAGTTGCATTGGATTCCCTTTCTGATTTTGCAGCAGGTCCGTTCGCCCGCTTGGCGATTTCTTTGAAAGGGATTTTCCTCCCCGAGTCGTTCTTCTAGCTAAAGCACGACGATCCTGCAGCGGGGGTTGGAGGGTGATGCCACGGCCGAATTTCGGGGAGCGTTTGAATCGTCTGGTGTGTTCTATACGCCAACTAAGTAGAGGAACCCCAGCGACAAGGAGACCCATGGCGGAGGGACCTAAAAATCCGAGGCGGACGGTCATTCCGGCGAACGGTTCGTTTTGGCCGATTTTGGTTGCTCTGATCATCGCCCTTGTCCCGGGCGCCAGCAAGAGTGCAGCTACCTCACCCGCACACATCGATGAGACACACAGCTGCGCAAGTCAAGAATACAAGGACCAGAAGGAACAATTGGTCCGCCAAGCAATTTCAAACCCCACTCCAGCGGTGACCACGCTCAGCACGTCTACTCTCTTGGTCGTTCCCGGCAATAAGGATTCGCACCTCAATACCACTACCTACGTGGGCATGGGCGACCAGATAACCGTCTGCATCCTGGGCTTGCATGACTGGACCTACATGCAAGGTCAAAGGCCAAACACTCTGCGTCTATCGATCGGAGGACATATTCTCAAAAATGTACCTCCGAGCGGCATCGGTCCCTCCGAACAGGAGTATCTGAATTTCATTCTTCATTTAGATTCCTCAGACTCTGAAGATTGGAAAGCGTGGGCCACGATCGTGGATGCCTCGCGGCATGAAGAGGCGGGGGGCAAGGCTCTGATTACCGTCGCCACCGGAGACAATGTACTCTTCGACAGCACGGCATACTCGAGAGTAGTCACCACTTCGGACAGTTGGCGTTGGATTCTGCCCCTGTTTATTGTCATGCTGGCCGTTTTGTTGTATCTCGCGGGAACCAGTGACTTGCTGCGTTACACGTTGGGCACGTCGCCGATCCGGCCGCAGCGCAGCCCGTTCAGTCTGGGCCTTGTGCAGATGGCGTTTTGGTTTTGCCTTTCGCTTGCGGCCTACGTGTATATCTGCTTGATGACAAAACAAGCACACGTACCGATGGGTTCGGTTCTGGGTTTGCTGGGTATTAGCGCCACGACGGGACTCGCTGCTGTTTTCGTGGACAAGCAAAAGGGCGCCGCCACCGGCAGCCTCGCAGCCGAACGCGCTGCGCTCATGGCGCGCGTGAAAGATCTGAGTTCCACCGATGTGATACCCGGTTCTATGGCGGAAGCCGATCTGCTACAGAAGAAAAATCGCCTGACACAAGTGGAAGCGCTGCTGGCTCAGTCGCCTTCTGACACCCTCCCTGCAACCAGCAAGGGCTTCCTCGCCGACATTCTCAGCGACGGCGAAAACATCAGTTTTCACCGTTTTCAAATGGTGGTGTGGACCATCGTCCTCGGAGTCATCTTCGTCTGGTCGGTGTATCGCAACATGACGATGCCGGAGTTCGACGCCTCGCTCCTGACCCTAATGGGCATCAGTTCTGGCACTTACGTTGGATTTAAGTTTCCTGAAAAACTAAAAACGGGCGACCCCTCAACAAACACGGCAGCCGCCCCTGCCGCAGCCTAGAAGGAAGAGCGGGGGTTTAATGCGAGCGATCGGTGCACATCGTTTCTCTATCTTTGACCCGCTTGATTCTAGAAAGACAGGCGGAGTGCTGAATCGTACCGCCGCGTCTCGCAATGATCTCTTGGATCTCTCTCGGAAGCGCCGGGAGACGTATGACTAACCAGTTCATGGAAGGTATCGACGTTTCGTCTAACCAAGGACAGGTAGATTGGCCTACCGTGAAACGAGCCGGAAAGGCATTCGCCTTTGCTCGCGCAACCGTTGGCGGACACCAACTCGATTCTCAGTTCACAACGAACTGGCAGCGAATGCGAGACGCAGGCATCATTCGCGGAGCGTATCACTTTTTCTGGCCGTCGACCCCCTGGCAAGACCAGGTAGATCTTTTCACAAAAACTGTAGGCACCTTGCATCCAGGAGATTTGCCTCCGGCCCTGGATCTTGAGGAGGCCATGTCCAAAGGCGACATCTCTAAACATGATACTTGGCAGGATGTCGGGATAGACCAGCGCATTTCGGTTGTGCAGAACTGGCTCGATGCGGTCCAGCAAGCAGTCGGCTTGCGACCCATCATCTATACTCGCCAGAATTTCATCGAGCCTTTGCTTGGGGCTGGCATCACCTCGCTGGCCACTTCAGAATTGTGGATTGCGCATTACAAGGTTGTCACGCCTCGCACTCCCTCAACCTGGGCTTCATGGACTTTCTGGCAATATTTGGACAGCGGTAACGTCGACGGCGTCCACGGAAACGTAGATTGTAACCGGTTCAACGGCTCCCAGGAAGACTTGCAGAATTTCACGATGACTTAGAAGAACACAAGGCAGGCGGAACAGTCGCCGGGGAGTTGAAGGCTATGACAATAGGACTCGACAAATTGAAGCATATCGTTGTCCTGATGATGGAGAACCGATCGTTTGACCACATGCTGGGCTCGCTGAAAGCCGTGGATGGACGCATTGATGGCATCACCAATCAGATGGAAAATCTCGACAACACGGGAGCCTCGGTCAAGCCGCAACTGCTGGCCGACTTTCAGGGACAGCTGGATCCAGATCCCAACCATCACTTTCAGGCGGTCGACGTGCAGATATTCAACGGCGACACGAGTGCTTCCCGTCAGCCGAACATGAAGGGGTTCGTGAAGAGCTACTACAACCTACGTCGGGACACGGCGCACTCCCAGAAGATCATGTACTGCTTCAAGCAAAAAGATCTGCCGGTGCTCACCACGCTGGCACTCGAGTATGCGGTTTTTAATCGTTGGTTTTCTTCGATTCCGGGTCCGACGATCTGCAATCGTGCTTTTGCACACTATGGGACGTCGTTTGGACGGGTGGATATGAATCCGTTCGACATCATCGAGCCGTTCAAGAGCATCTACACCCGGCTCACCGAGGCGACACCGGCACGGTCCGCCAAAGTGTACTACTACGATGTGACCAGTTCGACGATGGAGGTTGTGAATCTTTTGCAGAACCAGCCAGAACTTTTCGGTACCTACAAACAGTTTTTGCAGGACTGCGACAACGGATTGCTGCCGGACTACTCCTTTGTTGAGCCGAACTATAACGACCATGAGACGGACGAAGGGGAAGAGTTGGCGAGTGACCAACACCCGGATCACGACATTCAGGTGGGCGAAAGTCTGATTGCCGAAGTGTATATGCGGATCAAACGCAACCCGAATCTTTGGCCGACTACAGCGTTACTGGTTCTCTATGACGAGCACGGCGGAATCTTCGACCATGTTCCTCCGCCGACCTGCTCTCCGGACCATTTCACTGCCTCGGCAAACAGCACGGGGACAGGCATGGAGTTCAAGTTTGATCGGCTGGGAGTTCGAGTGCCAGCTGTTCTGGTTTCGCCCTGGATTCGGAAAAACACCGTGGTCGACCGAGTGTTTGATCACGCCTCGATTCCCGCAACAGTAACAAAGTTCTTCCAATTGGGAGATGTGCCGCGTTCGCCGCGGGAACTGAATGCTGACGTTTTTATCGAGCCGAACGTCGCGCCGCAAGATCCCCAACGGAGTCTTCTTTCGCTCGATGTAATGCGAAGCGATTGCCCTGAGTTCGGCGATTAACCCAACAGAGCCAGGAATGGAGTCACGCAACATGGCCATCATCTCAGTACCGAAGCCCTCAAGAAAATCGATGGATCCCGGTCGGGACGCAAACTGCCTATTGCGGGCGCAGGTCGAGCACCTACACCACGCCGAGCGGCGTTTACCGCTGCGATACAGATCTTCGATCTATATCCACGCTATTCGAACCGAGGGAGAAGCGGCGCAGTACATTCGGGAAGTCACTGAGGCAATTCACAAAGCTCACCGCGATGCGGCTGATGAGCGGGAGAAGCGTGCGCGGACAGCGAAAGGCCTCGTCAAACCGAGAGCGAAGGTCAAAAAGAGTGGGAGGGACAAATAGATGACCCTCATTGGGAAAGCCTGGTTCGGTAGCATTACCTTGTTACTCCTGTGGATTGCCCCGATGCTCCTATCGGCCCAGGAGAATGCGCTCGAGGCCGAACTGCGGGACGAAGGCGATCGTGTTTCGGACTCTTGCGGGACCTTCAGCTTCAAAACAATTCCAGGGTGCGCCTATACACTGTTTACCGATCATCCTATACACATCGCCGCAAGCAGTATGCCCCCGCAGAACGGATTCGGTTTCGGCGGTGCTTTCGTTTGGTCGAAGAACACCAAGAACTGGCGGTTGAGTTGGGACGTAGATGCTGTGGGGGCGACGACGGCTGCATGGCGGGCCGGTGGATACATGAAGCTCGTTCATAGCCCTCACCCTGCAACGAGTCCAATCGTCGTCACCACTCCCGGGCAAACGTCGAGTGGACAAGGGAGACGGAAGTCGAAGGAATCGTTCACGCATCCCGATACGGTTTTCGATCTCTACGCGCAATCGATTTCACTCAACCAGATAAACTACTTCGGGCTCGGCAACGACACGCCAGTTTCCGCGAAGTCGGTGCTCGGTATGAGCCAAACGATTGTCGGCGGCAGCGCGATCAAACCGGTATACGAATGGGCAGCTATCCGCAATCTGCACCTAGCCCTCCTTGGCGAGGTGAACGGGCGATTTGTCGATATTCGAGGAAACCACGGGGAATCGGTACCTTCGATTGAAACTGTCTACACGGAAAGCACTGCGCCGGGGTTGACCCGTCAACCCGGATTCGTGCAACTCGGCGAAGGAGTGCGCATCAAGCCGATGGCCGGAAATTTTGAATGGAATTACGTCGCGAAATTTCAGCAGTTTTTCGCGCCGTCCGACTCGCACTACTCCTTCCTGAGATGGACGGTCGACCTAAACCACACCTACTATCTGTACGGATACGAGCACTCGGCCCACCCGGCGACCAATACGGTAGGTCCGGATTCGTGCGCCGACGGCAAGTGCCCGCCGGTCTCCTATACGCGGAATTTGAGCGGTTCGATTGGAGTACGAGTGCTACTCTCCGAGTCAATCAATTCCGCGACGAGCACGGTTCCGTTTTATTTTCAGTCGACGCTTGGAGGCCAGGACATCAACAGCGCCTTGGCCCTCGGCAGCTACCAGGATTACCGGTTCCGTGCACCCAACGTTTTCCTCTTCCAGGAAACATTCGAGCATTCGATCTGGGGTCCCTTTGGTTTCAAGCTGACGGCGGATCAGGGAAGAGTAGCTCTGACACGCAGCGACATCGGTTTTAGCGACTTCAAACACAGTTTTGCCGCAGGACTGACTCTTCGGGCGGGGGGATTTCCTTTGGTCACTTTAATGTATGCGTGGGGGGGACCGGAGGGACAGCATACAATTGCCAACATGGACACATCCCTACTGGGGGAATCGTCGCGCCCGTCGTTGTATTGAGATACGTGGTAAACCTGAAACAAATGCCCGGCGGCCGCCCGTTAGACACGGATTCTCATCGAAGACCAGGATCGAGCCGTTCCTGCCAAAAAAACGCATCCCGCGTATGGCCCACGACTCCGTTGTTGCCCGAGGTGCCATTTGCCAAAGCCGACCGAAAAGCTGCGTAAGATCATTCTCCTGCTGATTACCTGGGGCGTGCTTCTGGGGTTCTTTATCGGGTATGAAAATTATTTTGTGGCCGGCCAGAAGGAGTATCTAATTGACCGGGAATTCCGGAATCTGGGCCGGCTCTCTGAACAATTGTCGGCGGAATTTGACCGCGCGCGGCTTTCGGTGAGTTCCCTTGCAAAAATCATCCATACCGCAAAAGAAACAGGGCGTGACCACCCTGCGAATCTGGATTGCCGAAACAGGGAGAATATCGGCCAGTGCTTTGAAGAGTACTCAAAGACGTATCTCGGAGAAATCTGGGATGGCAATATCCCTTCCCTGCCCCTGATCCAGTGCCTGGGTGAGAAGCCCGATAAGGCCCGATTAGAACCGGACAGCAATTCCTCCGGCCTTGGAGTGGTTGTCGAGTGCCCACAGGACAACCAGCAGCAGCCGGGTACGATTCAAAAGCCAGTCAAGCCCGAGCCGGTGCTCCAGATGGATATGAAACCCTGGGTACAGCAGGCGTTTGAAGAATCCAAGAATTCCTTCGATGACATCCTGGTTGCCGATGAGACCGGCCATGTGTTTTTCCAGCAGTCCAAGACGGGTCCGCGGATTGCGGAACTGAACCCGATACTGGCGACGGGCACCGACATCAGCACGAAGCAAAGCGTATTTGGATTCCTGAATGCGAGCACGGCAAATTCCTCAAGCACAAAGCAGTCGGATATCAAAGGGCCCGTCGATTCCGGAACTGCCGGGGGCGGGCCAGCCAAAGCGACGTCACCAGCAAAGGCGGGCCTGTTGTCGCACGGGAGTTCCGCAACGAAGGTCTCGATCGGCGGCAAGGACTATCTCCTGTTTGCTCAGCCCGCACCAGTGGCAATGGGAAGTGGTGGTGATCAGGGCGCACGCTGGCCTCTGGTTAGCGTCGGATTGCGGCTGGCATCGAGTGTTGAAGCGGAGAGCCATGCCCTGCCGTACTCGGTGTTGATTTGGCTTGGTTTGTGCGGGGTGGTGCTGCTGGGCTTTAGTTGGCCATTGTTCAAGCTGCAATACATGAGCAACACGGAAAGATTCCGCCCGCGCGACGGCTGGATTCTCTTATTCACCCTGCTGCTCGTGTCCAGCGGAGTGATGTTGATGCTCTTGAACGGCAGCTATCTGTTGAGGTCAACGGAATACACGGACGCCGCGCTAAAGACCATAGCCGGACAGATGAAGAAGAATTTCGCCCTCGAACTTTCCCGTGCATTTCGCCAACTGCAGGAAATCCGAGGCACGGAGGAGTTCCGGCGGGCCAGTAAAGATGCGAACAATCCCGGACTCGTGGGAAGTTATCCGATCGAAAATTATCGCGGCCAGAGTTATCCCTATTTTGAAATTGCCTTTTGGGGGGATTGCCAGGGGAACCAGGTGGCGAAACTCGATATCCGGAAGGTGGCGACGCCGGCGGTGAAGCTCAATCGGTTCCAATTCTACCGGGCCTTAAAGGCGAAGGTGGAATGGGTTGGGTCGGCCGCTGGCAAGCGGGAGACGGGATGCGCGCCGGTTTCCGCCGGACTAGATTCCTACGAATACGTCTTTTTCCAGCCGATCATGTCGCCAAATACGAACGAGTTTGCCCCCGTACTTTCTGCACCATTTAGCACTTTGGCCGGCGGCAAAACGACCGGCGAAACCAAGGACGCCGGACAGATCGCGGTGCAGGTGCTGGCGTTTCGCCCCATGTCCGTGATCGACCCGTTGCTGCCGCCCGGATACGGGTTCGCGGTGATTGACGGGGGATGCCAGGTATTGTTTCACTCCGATTCTTTTCGCGACCTGCGGGAGAATTTTTGCGAAGAATCGAAAGACACGTCGGAATTGCATCCGTGGCTGGTGAGTGGAGTGGATACGCCGCTGGACATCACCTATGGGGGTAGGGGAAAGCGCGCCTACCTCACAAATTTTCCTTTTCCGGGGCTCTCGGCGGGCCAGGCCGTTTACCTGCTTGTGTACCAAGAGGGAGACCAGCAGTTGACGCTTGATATGGCGGTAATCGTGGTTTGTTCGATCTTCATGGGTGCGTATTTCTCGCTCCTCTGCCTGGCAGTTGTTGGACATTTCATGCTGCGGGCGTATTTTTATTGGCGCTACGCTCCTAGAATCGTGTGGCCTTGCCGGGAATACGCGCTGGAATATGTTCAGATTCTCTTTTTGAGCGCAATTTTATGCTGGGTGTATCGGAGCCTCTATCATGGCTTGCACGAGACAACCCTCATCGCGTCGACCCTGGGGGTGGTGTTACTTTCCGTCCTGTTCGCCATAATCCGCTTGTCATTTCGCCCGGATATTGTGTATCGCTGCGGAATCGCCGTTACCGCGGCCGCTCTGCTCTCCCGAGTCGTTGTTGAGTTCGCCCGGCTAAATTCCGGTGCCCACATTTCGGCTTCGGCTTCTGGGAGTCTGCTCGAATGGACCAAGCTATTCTACCTGCCCTTCACGGCCGGGGTGTTCGCCATCGTGGTGTGCTGGCCAATCGAACCGTTGTTGAAGAGACTAAATGCCAGCCCGCAACTTGTGGAGGACTTTGAGAGACAGGCGCGAAGGTACTCCAATGTTCTTTACGCGCTGGCGACGGTGAGCCTCATGTTCTGCGTCAGCGTGGTTCCGTGCGCCGGATTTTTCAAATACGCGTATGACGCGGTGAGTGAGCTTTCATTAAAGCATGATGAGGCAGTCCTTTCCGAGCGCCTGTTGGCGCGGCGGAATAATATCGTCAACTACTACTCGCCTCTCAGGGCGCATCACGTTGCCGAAGCACGTGTGGTCGAGAATCTGGATCGTTACGACAAAAGTGGCGAAGCCGAGAACCCGCAATCAAGAAATACTTTTTTTGGTACGTGCCGAGAACCGGGGATCGACGGTCCGGCAGACAATCGTGCCTGTCCTGTAGCGAGCAAAGAGAATCCCGTCGACCTGGGACTGAACGACTGGATCGAAAAGCGCATTGCCCAGGCGACGCTAAGGTTTCCCTCCAATGAGCTCGGGTCTGAAATCAGCCGGCTGGGAGTTGCCGAAACGGACGAATCGAAATCGTGGGAAAGGTTTTGGCTTGAGCCGAGCGCGACCGCTTTCGCCCTGCAATGGAAAGCGGATTCGCGCGCCCCCAACTTCAGGGTGTGGGCACAGTATCCGGAGTCGAAGGGACTCCAAAACTGGGCGCGAGTGACTCTGCTGCTGTTTCTCGGTGTTATGGTGGCCTGGTTCGCCAATCTGGCGAAAATGATATTTCTCACAAACGTGGAAGGCGCAACCGCGATCGAGGTCGCGCACTGGAAGAAAACAGGCGATATCAAGCGGGATTCCCTGGTGATCGGCCTGCCGCGATCAGGCAAGAGCGCGCAATTAAGAAAACTGGGGGGCCTGGATACGCGGGACTTTCGCGATCTCCGGGATCTTCGGGGCGAGCACTCCAGCGCGAGCAAGCTGTGCGAATTGGAACGCGCCGACTCCCACAGCGGTGTCATCATCCTGGATCAGTTCGATTTCAACATGCGCGACCCCGGGATGAACCAGAAGCGGCTCGAGCTTGTGGAGACGCTCCTCAAAACGGCAAATCACAGGTTGGTGCTGGTGGCGACGGTGGACCCGATGTATTTCCTCGCCGAGGAGCGCAACAGCGTTTTATGCGACGGGAAGGACGTCACAAAGACCGATATTCTTCTGGAACGCTGGGCGCGTGCACTCGACAAATTCTCGCGCGTAAAACTCCCCAATCTGGTTGAAGACGAGTTTGCGGAGTCCGCGGACAAGCTCTTCCAGCAAGGTCCGCCGTTGGCACAGTTCGCAAAGTGGATTTGCGAGGAGTGCGCTTACACGCCGATGCTGCAAAAAGTCGGGGTGGAACTTCTTGAGAGATTTCAAAAGCCGCCGCTGCCATCTCGCGAGCAAATGGTGGACATGGTCGTTGATCGAGCAGACGCGTATTACCGCATGTTGTGGGCCGGCCTGACCAGTGGCGAACGATTGGTGCTCTATCAACTTGCATTGGACGGGTGGGCGAATCCAAAGAACGCGCCGGCCATACACCAGTTGGAGCAGAAGCAACTCATTTACCGGCAGCCGATGTACAAAATCATGAACGACAGCTTCCGGACATTTATCCGATCCTCGGAGCATGAGCGAGAAATCGCAACCTGGCAGAAAAAAGATCAGCAGAGCACGTGGCAGGCGCTGCGGTTCGTCGTCTTTGCGGCGATTATCGGCGCTGGCGTGTGGTTGCTGTATGCGCAAGCACAGTTGTTCCAGGTAGGGGCGGGTTATATCGCCGCGATTGCAACGCTGCTGACGGCCGTTGCTGGAATTACCGCGCGCGTAAGACGCTTGCCCGCTCCACCTGCGACTGATTCGCCGCCGGAATCGTGATTGGCGTCGGGGCATACAGAACATGGCAGCACAAGAGCAGTCTCAACAGACTCAAAGGACAAGTGTTTCCGTTTCTCGCTGCCCGCGTGTTAGTCATTGGAGCGGATAGCCTGCAAATTAACATGTCCGACCCCTTTGGCAAAGTTGAACACCCAAGTTAGGACTCCGTGTCGATAGGGGAAAGGTCTCCCCCGCAAATAAAAAAAGACTGCCTAAGACCTCCTGGTTCGGCGGAACCGTCCCTGAGAATGGTCGAAAAAGAGCGAAGGGAAACTGCGCCCGTTCGCGTTCACATAAAAAGAAGCCAAAGGGGACTAAGCCAGCCTGAGCAACCCTGGAGACCGCCGCAGACCAGGGAGCCCGACCGCTGGCCCCTCAGCGAGAGTATTCCCGTCCGACCTTGGAGAGACAATACGATTTCTCTTCGCTCTCCTGACGCAATCTTGGCCAAACGGAGGAAATTATGTTCGGTAATCGCTTCAGTTCTGCGCTTCTAGTTGGTTTCGCGGCTGCTCTTACAATGTTCTCGATCCGCGGTCTCGCCCAGGATTTCACCCCGACGTGCAACACTCCTTCGCTACCTGGGCAGGCGGTCGGCATTGATAACCGCTGCGGAATCGAGGGCGCAGGCGGTAAGGAAGCGGAACAAAATCAGGTGAAGAACAACTTTTGCACCACGGGAACTCCCGTGGAAATCACCATCGATCAACTCACAACGCTGCAGACAAAGGTTGAGCAGAATACGAGCATCAACTTTGGCGACCAGGCCAATCACGGAACGCATGGGCCCACCACGGATCGTGCGCCCTTGAAAGCCCTGGGTGAAGGCGATCTCGTGCAACTCAAGGGGTTCGTCCTTGCAGCCAAGCAGGAACAGGCCGAGAGCGTCAACTGTGGGCACGAATTCGACAATGAGACACAAAAGAACCTTTTTCACGACATCCACATCTCCCTCGTGGCCACCGAGCAACTCGCCACTCCGACGGACAAGGTCGAAGAGGCTGCCAATGAATGCCAGGGTGTTGTGGCCGAAATGATTCCGCATCACAGACCGCCAGAATGGACCGCAGCCAACGTGAATAGGGTGGCGGCTGCCCACCTCCCGGTGCGGGTGACCGGTCAACGATTCTTCGATTCGAGCCATGTTCCTTGCGCAGCGGGCAAACCCGTCCGTTCGAATCCCAAGCGAGTCTCTCTTTGGGAGATTCATCCGATCTATAAATTCGAAGTCTGCACTGCGAATTGTGACGCGGAGGGCACTTGGCAACTCCTTGAGGAGTGGGTCAACAAGCCATCGGCCTCTGAAGTCAGCCCAAAACCGCCTCGCGAAGCTCATTAGCTTCGAGAGGTCATCCTGGCCGCGCTCTACCCTGCCCTTCGCCCTTGGGCATCCGAGAAGAGTGTGACGATGAGAAATTGTCATCAAACGGTCGGGGACCAAAATGCATGATTCAAGAGGAGGCGCGCGATATGAAGGAGATTGGCCTCGATTTCGAGTGCCGGAACGTGATCATGTATTCGTTGGCTCCTGAAAATTTGACCGGTGACGGCGCTTGGACGGAGGTTTATCGGATCAGCCCCATTGACGCCGTTCACGTTTACAGCGAAAAAGACGATACAAGGCGTGCAAATAAACTCGCAGGTACGGTGTTGATGGATTTTGGCGCGTTCATGGACGAGGGCAGGCGCGAAAATGACAATGGGCCGATCGAAGAATTCAACCTTGCCCGAACGAGTTCGGTCTCACCGATCCTCAAAATGGTCTGGCGGAACGCGAACATCTATCTATGCTTGGCCCTCTTGATGTTTGGCGTCTTAGCATTACCTCTTCACGCGACTAGCGGCGCAGATGTAACCAATTTCCCCGAGGTTGTAAGCCCAGGACAATCCATTACGATCGTCGGCTCGTTTGATCCCTTGGCACAAGGCGGTGCTGTAATTAGGATTTATGTGGTAGGCACAAGTGTTGTACAGAGCACAGTTAACGGCCAAGTTGGCGAGAAGTCAATTACAACCAAAATTCCGGAAAACATCAAACCCGGCCGGTACTACGTGACAGTGGACTGTGGCGACGTGAAAGACAAGTTGGTAACGGGCGAGCTTCGCGTTACAGCGAGCGCCGTACAATTCGACGGCGTACACCCACAGACTACTTTTGCCACCAAGAATGGCCGCTTCAATTTCGATGTCATTGGACGAAATTTCTCAGAAACGCCGGAGGACAATCAAATATTCGTTTCTGGGCAAGGCCCCATAGTCAAGAGTTGGTCTAAAACTGAGGCGGGATGTACAGGTGGTGCCAGCGTTCCCCTTCCCTGCCTCTGGGTCGAATCCAAGGAAATACTCCACGTAGTCGGGTATCAGGGAGAGCACTATCAAGGACCCTTGTTTTTGAGTCTAAGCGTGGGGGGTGGCACTCGGTCTGCCGAGAAATCATTGATACTCTCGCGAATGTCCGAAACTGGAGTGCTATTCTTCAGCATCTTAGTTTTTTCGGTGTTGGGGTTTGCAGTTTACCGACTCGTGGCAAGGGGTGTTAGAGACACAACCATCGGCGGGATCCACTACTCCCCGTTTTATTCTTTCTTTATCGATAAGGAAACAAACTCTTACAGCCTGTCAAGATTCCAATTGCTGTTATTCTCATCCGTTTTTGTATTTGCCTACTTTTACGTTTTCCTCTGCCGATGGCTAGTTCAATGGCAATTCGTACTCCCCGATATTCCTAGTAGCTTGAGTGGGATTCTTGCAATCAGCGCTGGGACAGCCATAGCGGCTGCGGGAGCGACCTCAGCCCGTGGCAGCAAAGGCGCGGGGCCCTTGCAGCCTTCCGCGGCTGATTTTATTAGCACGGGAGGACAGGTCGTACCAGAGCGTTTTCAGTTTTTTGTGTGGTCGTTGGTTGCTTGCTTCGGGTTTCTTGCGCTGCTCGTTTCGCAGAACTCCGCAACTATTACCGAATTCCCTCAAATCCCGCAAGGGCTCCTATACGTAATGGGGGTCAGCGCAGTCGGCTACCTTGGTGGAAAACTTACCCGCTCACCCGGGCCTGTAATCCGCAACATCGCTTGGGACAAAAGCAAGCAGGTAATTACAGTTCAGGGAGAGAACCTATCGAAAGATGCTGATTTCTTTGTGGACGATCAGAAGCTGCCGATTGATCCCAAGGCAACTGAGCCGCTCGTTGTTCCTACACCTCAGGAACAGGCGACTGATAAGACTTTCTGCTCCCAATTGAAGATCACAATTAACCCGATTGCAGGTCTCGATCTCGGTGCAGGCGACCATCTGTTTCGACTCGAAAATAGGGATGGTCAATTTGCTGAGATTCGATTCACTGCCAGTTCTCCGGAAATCAAGGCGGTCACAATGACAGATCGTAATTCAGAGGGTACTCAATCAACCAAGCTAAGGCCAGGATCCGAAGCGTCAGTCATTACTGTTAAGGGTGCGGGCTTTAAGCCGGGAACTTCGGGGCGATGGACACCGGCGAATGCTAAAGAGCCAATTGATCTGCCAGCTTCGGCTGTTGAGTTCGTTGACCCCCAAACATTGAAGATCACTCTCGTCGTCGGAGAAGCTGGTACAGCATCGTTGATGCTATCAACGCCAACTGGGTTCTCAATCACTTCGGCCGTGACCGTTGCAGAATAGACGTGATCTATTACGGCTCAAAAGGTACCCGAACCGGGAGTTACGGCGTTCGAATTGCGCACTCCAAAGCTGCTCTTTGATCTGGTCGTTCCAGACGGGGTAGAACTTACTCGCGAACGACTGAGGCGGTCAATCGGTGCTTACCCACGCTTCTTTCGTCGAGGAATCGTGCGTATGGTTACTGGCGAAAACCTGGAATCTGGATGGCTGTAATCAATATGAACCGTACCTATCTGGGCCTTGAATGATGATCGGGATGGGAGGCTTCCATGAGCGAGTCTGCAGGGATTGCGGGAAATGCTACCACCACCAAGCCGAAGCCTCCTTCCGCGCGCTTTTTCGATCTGATCGTTCTCGTCTTTCTCTTCATACTGGGCCTTGCCTTTCTTTCATTCATCTATTACCGAGGTTCAGCAGGTGAGGTAGAAGGCGCAGAGCGAGCCGTTAGATCTCTTCGCGAACGAGATGCCACCCTTCAGGAAAAACTCGACAACACAATGGCGATGGCCCAGCTCGATGAAGCGGATGCGAGGGTAGCTCATCCCGCGTTGCTAGATAGAAATGCCAATTTCATAGGCGACCACGCTGATGTGTCGTGGACCTATGGAACGAAGAGCGATCGCAACTACATAAGCTACGAGGTTGAACTTTGGCGAAACCAGCCCGGCAATTGCAGCCTCCCGAACGCTGACGGCAAGAAGATTCTTCAAACGATTAACCAGCTGTTCTGGGCTGGATGCTCTAACGGGCCAGTAAAGTTCGTCGCGTCTGATCCAAGCTCAATGAGTTCACGCATTCCGCCCAATCTTGATGACGAAATGCAATCTGGCAACTATTCATGGCGGGTTGCCCCTATTAGGGCCGCCAGTAACGTTGACCCTGAGGACGATGATGCGGAACTTCTTTCAGATTGGAGCGAACTGAGTTCTTTCAATATTCACAAGTCCTTGTTACACCGGATCACGGAAACACACATTGTGAGAGTAGGCACAAACTTTGAACAGGACACTCATTTTAGCCGCCGGGATGAAGGTGGTCATGAAGTCGGCTTCGATATTTCCTTGGTTCGCACGCTTGTAGAAGGGTGCCTCGAATTGACCGAGTCAGGAATTCGGTACAGCGCCTCTGAGTGTGCGAAAGCTGTGGCCGCGGCGAGAGCTGCAAATTTTAAGGACGGAATTGCTGACTCCACATGCCGACCTTTCGATAGTCCCACCAAACTGTGCGTCAAATTCGTACCGGTGGGGAGCTGGGGAAAGTGGCAGTCGATCCTCAAACGCAAGGAGATAGACCTGTTTATAGGTTCCGTAACGCGCGCGGCGGCCAGAGAACGGGCTGGCATTGTTTTTACTGATGGATACCTAAATTATCAGACAAAACTATATGTCCACAAAACTGACTTGGTGCGTCGACCACTGGCGTTGAGCAATTGGTTAAGCAAGGATCGTGTGGTCGGGGTGATTGAGAGCAGTACAAATGAATACCTCCTAGATCACCTTATAGAAGAAGACTTTAAGAGCACGCTGGATAAGAAGAGCAAACTACATAAGTTTCCCGTTCGTTCCTACCCAGCCCTCGAAAGTGCGATGGAACGGGGCGACCTTGACGGCATTATCATTGACGACAGCTTTGTATCCAAAAAGCAGACAGATTGGGTGACTATACCAGACTTAGTAAAGACAAACGCCTGGCAGACATATACGTCCGAGTACGTGGGACCCCAACCTGACGGTGGGGCCCCGGCTGAGCAAATCGCGATTGCCACGATTCAAGACGAAACAGATTCGAATCGGGGATTGTATTCGGCCCTGCAGACTGCCTTGAAGAAGAAAGAAATACGTGCAGTTTTGCTCCCTGCTCTCTGCCAAACCTTTTTGGCGAGCTCAAACAATAGTTGCCCCGTTGGAGGTAGCCAATAATGTTGGTAATCCTCTTGCTGATCGTTGGTGCAGTATCGCTGATCCTTGTGTATTTGTGGCGCTGGTTCAAGCTCCCTAATTTGTTTCACATCGGAGTCGAACCTTGGGGAAATCGAACCATAATTTGGATTCGAACACTTGGCACGAGCGGCGTAGAGGATAGTGGTGCAAGGTTTTCCGACTTTGTTGGCCTTGCAGGATTCAGCTTATCGATCTTGGCCATAATTCTTGGCTGGTACAGCATCGTTCACCAGACTAAAAAGGCTGCTTTGGAGCAAGAAATGCGAGATCTTACAAACAAGATCGCTGACAAACAAAAACTCATTGAGGCTACCTCAGCGCGTCTGGAACAAAACAAGTCAGCCGAGCTAATGCATCTTGGGGCGCCGCGTCGTGATGCTGAAATTATCGGAAATCACGTAGACCTGGATTGGAGTTACGCCGATCATAGCCCTTTCATTACGTATTTGGTCGAAGTACGGAACAAAGAACAATCTAAACCCGAATTTAAGCCAGGAGTAGGAGTCTCCTGTGAATTGAATGCATATCGAGCTTGCCGGTTTGTGGCTACTGACCCGAACGGGCAGCATGCTCAAATATTCGGTTCAGACCTTGCCACTCTTTCTGGCGACTACTTATGGCGGGTGGCCCCAGCTCGAAGAACAATCAAACCTTTAGAAAACTATGAATCCGATCGGATCGCTGACTGGAGCCAGTTCAGGGCATTCACAATCTATCCCACGATAAAGGACCGCATTTTAAGGACAGGCAAAGTGCTGGTAGGAACGACCTATGCTGAGGATTTAAGATTCAGCAGGTTAGGCTCGCAGGGTAAACCCGAAGGACATGATATTGATCTCATTCGGATTCTGGTAGAAGGATGCCTCTCCATCAAAGGAGATGGCAAAGTTATCCGTTTCGAGCAGGCAGAGTGCGAGAAAGCGGTTACTCGTTACCAAGGAAACCGCAGGTATGTGCCCCCACAGCCATCTGACGGAATTCAGGTAATCGTTAAACCCTATCCTTCAGTCAGCGCTGGATTAAATGCATTGGGACGAAGAGAGGTTGACTTATTTATTGGATCCCTAACTAAGGCACGGAAGCGGGAGCGGGGACCTGTACTGTTCACGGACGGCTACTATAGTTTTGAGACCAAACTGTACTCCAAGGCTGAATTGGGTGCAGCCGACCTGTCGGCGTGGGCGAGCAAGAAACGCACTATAGGTTGCATCAACAACTCAAGCAACTATTGGTTGGCTACGCTACTGGCGGCAGAGGACAAATTCAGAAATCAGCTGACTATAGTCACGTTCGACACCTTCCCAGAAATGGAGAGTGCTTTTGATCGAGGCGAAGTTGATGGTATCCTCTTGGACGACGTGCTCGAAAATGAGTTACGAGAGGCAGTCGCGATCGATGGCCTCCAAAAAACCGCAGCTTGGAACCGTTATCACGAGGACACAAGTAACCTAGGTTTCCCCAATGAACAGTTTGCGATTGCAGTTGTTCGGGACATAAGCGAAGGCCAGAGTGAAAACCCAAATTCTCTGTTCGGGTGGTTCGAGAATTTGTTCAAAACGCCTGAAGAGCAGCTAGTTGGCGATAATTTCCTTTTTGGACAGTTGCAGAGCGCTTTGCGGAGCGATGAAGTACAAAAAACACTTCTCCCCACACTTAGGAGCGTCTACAAGATTCCAAGTCGGCCAGCGCCTTAGAACGGTTAGTCCCTATCTCCTCAGTGGTCACTTCAAAACCCGCCAACTGTAATCAGCGCAAAAGCGGCCCGTCATTCCATGTTCAGTGTAAGCGTTCGGTCAGTACATCTGTACATCTAGGCGAAGTGTGAATTGGTGTGGAAGATGACCCGGTGTGGACACATACGAGAGTGCCCACTTGGGGAATAAATGGACACCTTGTAGCGGCAGTAGTTAAGAGAGAGTCGCAGAGGCGACGCTGGCCAGTGGGAGAGAAGTGCCGCTATCAGATTCTGGCCATCGACTGAATCACCTAGAAAAACACTGCCGGAGAGACGTGGAAGCGGTGACTAAGCTTTTCCATCTGCTGTCTGTTCAATTGTCGCTTCCCCTTCAAAATCAAGGACACAATACTTCCGCCGCCCAGGTCGTCCGCAAGGTCCTTTTGTCGGAGTCCGTTGGCATCCATTAGTTCTCTTAGCACCTCCACTCCTGAGGCCTTTTCGATCGTGAACTGCTTCCCTTCGTAGTCCGCAATCAAGACGACCAGCAGTTTGGCCGTCTCTGTTTCTTCCGCGCTTCGATTCACTTTGCGTTGTAGCTCCAGTAGCCTCTGAACATAGGCTTCGTGCTGCTCACGAGATGCAATGATCTTCGGAGCCTCCGCTTTGACAAGATATTTGGCTGGCAGTCGTTCAGCAATTGCAGGCATTTTTCCAACCTCCTTTGTCGTACTCTTTGTGGGTCAACACCGCCAACACAGTCACTGTTCCCATCTCGTAGCTTATGTAGGATATCAACCTGGCTTCGTTGTTCTTGATATCGAAGACCACGCAGTCTCCAACGGGGTCCGCATCCTTGCGCGTTCGCCTGACTGCCGGGAAATTGGTCCAGGAAGGGTCCACCCCTTCCACGATCCTGACCCAAGAACCGAGAGACCCCTTCCAGTTCGCATGCTTCTTTTGCGCAGCTTCTATCAAGTGCTTGCCGATGATCTGCACATCCAAACCTTAGCAATCTGCTAAGTTCCTGTCAATGTGACCCCGTACAGAAAAACGCACCTACTTGCCATCAAATCCCCCGTTCTGTTTTGTAGGATTTGAGGCGAAATGCGATATTCTTGCCATTAGCCCGGAAGGCGCGCAGCGTTTTTCCCGGGATTCTTTTTTCTTGACAATACGATGCAGGGTGAATCATATTAGATGAAGACATACTCGACTCTTGAAGTTGCACGGCTTGTAGGGGTTACATCTGCCACCTTGCACCGTTGGATTCGGGAGAAGCGAGTAGCCGCGCCACCTGTGGAAACCTTGGGCAAGATGCGAATTCGTATTTGGTCGAAGGCCGATGTCGAGAACGTAAAGGCCTACAAGGCAGAGCGATATAGGAGAGGACGCGGCAGACAGCGTAAGACTGAGGCAAGCTAATCAGCGGGACGCGTAGGTGCTGATAACACCAACGCGCCCCTGACCAAAGTGCACGTATGAGGTGCAACGATGGCTGCAGAAGAAGTTATCCATTTCCATCCGTGGGCGCAACTCCTTGCGCACCCGAAAGTTCCGGCGCTCCCCCCTCCTCAGGCTGTTGCTGAACCGCCTCCCTGGCTGACCCACACGGCGTAGTCCCCTTTCGGTGGAGGCAATGCCCATCGGCGCGCTATTAGTGTGCCTCGAGCGTCCAGCCTAACTGAACGACCAAACACATTTCGCCTCAGCGGATCACGTCCGCATTGTCAGCGAATACATGCTTTTAAAGGCAATCGTAAAAAGCAGAGTAAGCAAATGCACACATTGCTTCCAGAGTCTGCACAGCATAGAAGAGAGTTCGGAATGGGAGAGTGGAAAGTTCAGGTCAGCATTCGGGTCCGCCAGGCGCTTCGCGCAGAGCTTGAGGAATTCGCCCTACGCGAAAAACGAAAGATGGGAAATCTCGCAGAGTTGATCCTGGAATGGGGCTTCGAACAACTCAAAAAGGCTGGGTCAAGCCATCATCTGATGAAATACAAGGTCCCCCAGGCTGGTGACAAGAAAGCACCGTGACAGTTGCAGAATCATGGGCTTAGCGGAACATCTTGGCGGGGCACGAAATCCATGGCCCCCGGTTAGTGTCCAATTCCCTTCCCAAAAACCCTTCCCAGTCTTCCGCAGATTCTGTTGTTTTTTCCTCATCTGGAGCTGATTTGAGTTTCTTCACCACAGCGCGGTTTCCAACCTTGCCTCTCATCGGAGGGCAGAGCGGTCAGGCTACGAGTGTTGAGCCAACTGCTGTCGAACTGACAGATGAAGTGCTCGTGACACGCGTTGCCGGGGGCGATCAAGCGGCGCTCGGATGTTTGTTTGAACGATATGCGCGCGTCGTTCGCGGCGTCGCAGCTCGCATACTGCGGGATACCACGGAAGCAGAGGATCTCGTCCAGGACTTGTTCCTCTTCCTCCAGCGCAAAAGCGGGATCTTTGACAGCTCCAAATCCTCCGCACGCTCCTGGATCATCCAGATGGCATACCATCGGGCCATTGAGCGGCGCCGTTATCTGGCTGCCCGCCAGTTCTATTCGCGGACGGAGATTGAGAACACGGCGAATCATGTGGTCGGAAATGCGACCGTAGAGAGCGATTATTCCCCAGAAGCCGTCTTTGGGCGTAATGGTTTGAATAAGGTTCTTGAATCTCTGTCGGAGGACCAGCGTGAAACTCTGCGCCTCCACTTCTTCGACGGTTATACACTCATGGAAATCGGCCAGAAGCTTGGGCAGCCCCTCGGAAATGTGCGGCACCACTATTACCGCGCACTGGATAAGTTGCGGAAGCAAATGTTTGGGAATAATGTGCCTGTAGAGCAGCGGCATGAAAAATAAAAGGGACCATCGGGAGAGCAAGGGGTGGTCGGAGCCGGGACCACATGACAAATTTCTCGAGCTGTGCGCCATTCTGACTTCCGGTGACCTGACCGAGGAAGAACAGAAAGACCTCCAAGCGCACCTTGCGGAATGTCCGGCCTGCCGGCAAGCCTTGAAGGAATTCGAAGCTGCCGCCGATATAGGCGTGCCTTTGCTTCACCGCGAGCTGTCTGGCCGTGACTTCCTAGAGCAGGACTCGCTTCAGCGCGAACCCGTAGAAGCGACCCCTGACCCTGCGATGGAACAAGCGGAAATGGCGCGCGGACAACGAAAACCCGTAGAACAGGAGAGCGGAGTCGGATTCTCCCATCGAAACGGTTACCGACCGTTGGCAGTGAATTGGAATTACGTGTGGATGCCATTTGCGGCCGCCATCCTGCTCACGGCCGCTTTGGGCATTTATTCATTTCAAGTGGGCCAGCGGAAGGGCCAGGAGAATGTCCTGGTGCAGCCGATCGTCCCCGATCGGAAATACGACACGAAAGTCGATGCACTCGAGCAAAAGATCAGCGATGTAGGCCACGACCGTGAACTCTTGAAGGCGCAGTTGGCCGATCGAAACCGGGTAATCGCGGATCTGCAGCGCCAGGTTGTGGACCGGTCTGTGGCGCTAAACGAGCTGAAGAGTGCCCAGATCGAATTGCAACATTCTCTCCAGAGTGAAGCGGCCGCGAAGCAGCAAATCGCTCAGGGACAGAGCAATCTCTCGGGACAGCTCGATGCCGCACAATCTCGGCTTCAGAAGACGCAGGCGGAGCTCGACTCTCTCCGGGAGCAGCGTGCGCTCGAGCAAACGCGCGCTGACGGTCTCTCGGCTCAGATCCGGGAGCTGCATGGTCAGCTTCGCGACCAGCAAGAGGAGCTTGGCAAAGAGCAGGAATTGCTCGCCCACGACCGGGATATCCGCGAACTCATGGGAGCCAGGGACCTCTACATCGCCGAAGTTTATGACGTTGCGCGGGACGGGCAGACGCAAAAACCATATGGCCGGGTCTTCTACACGAAAGGAAAGTCGCTGGTCTTTTATGCCTACGATCTCGACCAGCAAGACGGGTACAAAACCGCCAGCACATTTCAGGCGTGGGGCAGCCGCGGCCTCGACAAACAGCAAGCTATGAGCCTTGGCATTTTCTATGAGGACAACGCCGCGAAGAAGCGCTGGGTTGTGAAATTCGATGATCCAAAAAAACTGGAACAGATTAACGCCGTCTTTGTGACGGTCGAGCCGAATGGCGGCAGCCATAAGCCGAGCGGAAAACCGCTCCTCTTCGCCTACTTGAAAGTAGATCCGAATCATCCCTAGTCCAGTTTCTCGCCGCAGTTTGGAATGATGAGATTACTCGTCGTGCCTCGGAGTGGTACAAGCCTTGGAATCTCCTGCGTAGACGGTGTAGGTGTGCCCAAATCCGGCTGCAACGGGAGAAACCACGTGCGTGAATTCAGCTTCCTTCTGATCCTGAGCCTGCTGTGCCTCACCCCGGCGATTGCGCAGTCCCCGAGCGCCACGGTCAATGGAATCGTCCTCGATCCGTCTGGCGCGGCAATCGTCGGCGCTGAAGTCGTCGTCGTGAATGATGCCACCGGAGTTCAATATGTGACCAAGACGAACGGAGAAGGCATTTACGTTGTGCCCAATCTCCCTCCCGGCCCCTACCGCATTCAAGTCTCGAACATCGGTTTCAAGACCCTGGTGAAACCGGATGTTACTTTAAACGTTCAAGACTCTCTGGCGATCAACTTTACTCTGCCGGTAGGCGCTCCTTCGGAGACAGTCACCGTGCAGGGCGGCGCACCGATAACGAATACGGAAAATGCCGCTGTCAGTACGGTCATCGATCGCAATTTCGTTGGAAGTTTGCCGCTCAATGGACGGAGTTTCAACACGCTCCTCCAGCTGACTCCCGGTGTCGTCATCGCCTCGTCAAACGGCAATGTCGCCCAAACAGGGCAGTTCAGCATTGCCGGCCAGAGAACCGACGCCAACAATTTTCTGGTCGATGGAGTCTCCGCCAACTTCGGAGTTCTTTCCACACCGGTCGCCACCGGCTCGGGGACCGGTACGGCGCAAGCGTTCAGCGCGCTCGGCGGGACAAGCAGTCTGGTGTCGGTCGAGGCGCTTCAGGAATTTCGCATTGAAACCTCCTCCTTTGCCCCGGAGTTCGGCCACTCGCCAGGTGGACAGGTGATTCTGGTAACGCGCTCGGGCACCAACGATTTTCATGGCGGAATCTACGACTACTTCCGCAATACCGTAATGGACGCGAACAACTGGTTCGCCAATCAGGCAGATCAGGCCCGCGCGCCGGAGCATCACAACGATTTCGGCGGCTATTTGGGTGGTGTGATCCGAAGGGATAAGACGTTCTTTTTTGCGTCCTATGAGGGCGCGCGTCTCGATGAGCCCCAAACCTCGGTCGTCCATGTTCCCTCCACTGGCGTTCGTAGCTCGACTGCAACGCCGGTCCAATTGGTTCCGATTCTGAATGCCTACCCCTTGCCGAACGGGCCCCTATCCCCAGGAGGTCAGACGGCACAGTTCACGGGTACCTTTTCAGACCGCGCTGTCCTGAACGCCGGCAGTATTCGAATCGACCACAACCTAAGCGATCGATTTTCCATCTTCGGCAGGTACAACGACGCCCCATCTCAACTGCTGAATCGTGTAGGAGGTCTGAGCTCTCTCGAGGGGGTTGACGTTGACACACAGACGCTCACGCTCGGATTGAACATGCAATTCGGCAATGGAATATTGAGCTCTCTCCGTGGAAACTACTCAACGCAAAAGGCAAGTTCGACCTACAGCCTTGATTCGTTTGGGGGCGCTCTCCCCGTAGGTGGGGACACATTCCTCGGATCGCTGCCGCAGGGAGGGAACCGGTTTCTCTTTCAAACCTTCGATACCGCATATCTCGAGGCAGGGCCCAACGCGAGGAATCGAACCAGGCAGATGAACTTTGCAGAGGATCTCTCTTTGACCTTAGGAGAGCATCAATTGAGATTCGGCGCCGACTATCGGGGCATCTTTCTGGACTTGGCTCCGAGCGCCTACAGTGTGACGTACGATGCCACCAGCGTCCAATCTCTCCTTTCGTCAAGCACAGCTCGGCTGTTTAGTGTGGCGGAAGTCTCAGCCCGGACTCTGGCGCAATCGCTGTCACTTTACGCGCAGGATGCGTATAGGATTTCACCCCGGTTGGTGTTTACCTATGGGTTGCGGTGGGAGCTGGATCCCGCCCCGATTGCGTTGGGCAGTACGAGGTTGGCGGCCTGGACCAACGTCAACAATCCAGCGGGAATCGCGCTGGCCCCCTTCGATTCACCCATATGGAAGACGACTTACGGGAACTTCGCGCCGCGGGCGGGAGTGGCCTGGAGTTTAAACGCCAAGCATGACCTTGTCCTTCGAGCGGGAGTCGGCATCTTTTACGATACCGGGATGGGTGCCGCTGCTTCCCTGGCGGCCTCCTTCCCGAATTCGGCCTCCGCTAGTTTTCCGAGCGCGCCTCTTCCCGTTGGCAACATAAACCCGTACTTGCCCGCCATAACCCTGCAGCCACCTTTCCCGAACGGCATCTCCGCCTACAATCCGAATCTGGCGCTTCCGCGATCCTATCAATGGAACGTGGCCCTGGAAAAAACATTTGGAGAAAAACAGACGGTCTCCGCGACGTATGTGGGGCAGGCAGGACGCGATCTCCTCAGACAAGAGGCGCTCTATCAGCCCAACGCCAATTTCCCCGGCGAGGACTTCCTGCTGACCACAAACGATGCGAGATCCAATTACAACTCTCTGCAGCTCCAGTACCGCAGATCGCTCTTCGGAGGTCTGCAGGCCATTGCGAACTACACCTGGTCGCATTCCTTGGACAATGCCTCGAATGACGTCGCGGCGGGCCTTCCCAAGTATCTTATTTCAGGCGCCGGGGACTACGGCACTTCGGACTTCGATGTCCGCCAAAGCGTTTCTGGGGCCCTTACCTATAGCGTGCCGGGTGGGGGGAAATCGCAACCCCTGTCTTTCCTGACCCGCGACTGGTCGCTCAGCACGGTCATCGTCGCCCGTACCGGTTTCCCCTTGAACGCCCTCGTTGTGGGAACATCCCCGGACCAGGGAGGTTTTGTCTTTACTCGCCCGGATCTTGTAAGCGGACAGTCCTTCTGGGTCTCGGACGCCGCCGCGCCTGGTGGAAAGATCCTAAATGCCAAGGCATTCGCAGTTCCGCTGACGATAAGGCAAGGCACCGAAAGCCGCAATGACATCCCCGGATTTGGGTTGACCCAGGTTGATGTTTCCTTTGGCCGAAATTTCTCTCTGACCGAACGCCTCAACCTTCACTTCCGCGCGGATGCGTTCAATGTGTTCAACCATCCGAACTTCGCCAACCCGTTTGGCGCCTTTCAGTTCGGCCCTTTTTACCTTCAGTCTGTCGAAACGCTGAACCAATCCCTCGGTGGATTGAACCCGCTGTTTCAAGAAGGCGGTCCCCGGTCTCTGCAACTTTCCCTGAAATTGAGTTTTTGACCTGCCGCGTCTGCCGCCCGCTAGGGCCGAGACGCGAAGTCGTTACCGGTGTGCATGAAAGGAAGTAAATGGGTACCAGCGGAGAATCGAGATTTGTCCTGTCGAGGTGTTCCGACCTTGTCAGAAGGTTGGGCGTTGTCCTGGGGATAATTTCGCTCCAGATCGCCCCAACTCACGGGCAACAGGCAAGGTCCGGACTCCAGAAACGCCCTGTCACGGTCCGGGATGTAATCACGATGACCAGGCTAGGGCTTCCCGACGCGGAGCTGAGCGGCCCACTGGGAGAGTCGGGCGTAACGTTCTCTCCGGATCGGGAGAAATTTATAGTCGTGTTGAAGAAGGGAAATCTCGAGCGCAATACGAATGAGTATTCCGTCCTGCTTTACCGCACGGACCGTGTTTTGAGCTCGCCCCGTCCCGAACTCTTGTTCACGCTGTCCTCCTCTTCAAACCGCGAGGCGGTCCGGGACATCCGATGGCTGGGCGACAGTGAGACTTTGGCATTCATCGGTGAAAGCCCGAAGGAAATCCCGCAAGTCTACGAATTTGGTCTTGTCGACAAGCATTTGAGCAGGGTCACGGCTCATCCGACGCCGGTGGTTGCATTTGACGTAAGCGCCGACGGGAAAACAATCCTGTTCGAAGCGGACCCGGCGCCGCGGCAGTGCGTCAATCTGAGCGGCGACGTGGAGGCGAGCATCGCCATCACGACGGAGACAGTCAGCGAGCTTTTGGACTGTGGAGATCCGGAATTCCACGCGACCAGTGCCGAGGGCGAGCAGTTGTTTCTGCTGAGAAAACCCGGTGGGGAAGTCCAGATACCGGTGCGAGAAGACGTTCTCTATGCCGCTCCCAGTATGCCCCAGTTGTCGCTTTCCCCGAATGGCCGATTCGCTCTCGTCGCCGCGTGCCCGCGCACCGTTCCCGTCTGGTGGTCGGAATACGACTACGCGCAGCTGCAAAAGGCGTTCACGAGCGATCGACGAAGAAAGGGGGAGGCCTTCCTGGTGGCGGAATATCTGCTGCTCGAAACGGATCATGAAGAATTGCGGCCTTTGTTCAACAGCCCGGCGGCATCCCCTCCTCGGGACGTTGTGTGGGCGCCGGACAGCTCTTCGTTGTTTCTCTCCGGCGTTCGCCTGCCGCTCGACAGCTCCGTGGAGCAAAGGGAAAGAGAGGCGCGAGCGCGGCATACCTACGTCGTCGAAGTAAAGTTTCCTGCAACGAAAATTGTCGAGATTACGAGCAGGAATCTCAGAGTGAAGGGATGGAACCCCGCTGACCAGCAGCTGCTGCTTCGAGCGCCGGAGCAATGGGGAGAGCCGTCAAAGCAAACGGTCGCGTATGCGAAAGAAAATTCGGAGTGGAAAGAAGTGCCGCCCGGGGTCCGTAAAGGAGCTGACCTGTTACGGGTTGCCATAGACGAGGGCCCCGATTCCCCGCAAAAGCTTTACGCTACCGATCCGAAGACAGGCCGGAAAGTTCTTCTTTTCGACCTGAATCCTCAGTTTTCAGAACTTGATTTCGGTTCCGTTCAAGTCATCACTTGGAAGGCCACGGACGGACACGAAGTCCAGGGCGGCTTGTTCCTTCCTGCCGGCTATGAGCCAGGGAAAAGGTATCCGCTGGTCATTCAAACGCATGGGTTCCTCTCCGGCAAATTTTATATCGATGGCCCGTGGAGCAGTGCTTTTGTGGCACAGCCGCTGGCCGGGAAAGGCATCGTTGTCGTTCAGGTCGGCTACTCCGTCAGTCACGATGACCAGCAGTACGTCAATACCCCTGCTGAGGCGCCCCGGGAGATGGCCGCTTATGAGGGCCTGATTGATTCTTTGGATCACGGCGGATTAATCGATCGAGACCATGTGGGAATCATCGGTTTCAGCCGCACGGTGTATAAAGTGGCTTATACCCTGACTCATTCAAAGTACCGATTCGCAGCGGCTACTCTTGCCGACGGCATCGACGGGGGATATTACGAGTATTTGCTCTTTCATGTGGAAAACGATCTCCTCCTGAACGGAGGGCCTCCTTTCGGCCGGACGCTTCATCTCTGGCTCGACAACTCCCCCGAGTTCAGCATGGACAAAGTACAGGCGCCGGTAAGGCTCGAAGCCTACGGCCCCGCATCCGCGCTCGGCAAGTGGAACTGGTTTTCCGGTTTATCACTGCTGGGCAAGCCTGTCGACTTCGTCTATTTACCGCATGGAACACATCTGCTCAACAAGCCTGCCGAACGAATGGCCTCGCAGCAGGGAAATGTCGATTGGTTCTGTTTCTGGCTAAAAGGAGAAGAGGATGGAGATTCCCGGAAACGAGAGCAATATGCGAGGTGGGAGGGATTGCGAGGGATGATCGCCCGCGCCGAATAACGAGATCACTCGACCCGGGTCGGGGATTGTCGACACGGCCCTCGGCCGGGAGACTTCACAGAAGTTGAAGCGTGAACCGCTTCGAGCGCAATCCTAACCCGGAAGGTGGGGCGCCCTGGGCGAGAGGGCGCCCCGGTTGGAGTTACTCGTCAGCTTCATATGCAGGCGGCGTGCCGATGTGCGGCACAAACGGCTGACCGTCATTCAAGAACTGATCGTTCTTTTCGCCCCCCTGGATGGTTGACTGGGCGGCAGCTGAGAGAACGACTTCCGGCTTTTCGTATTTCATGGTTTTCACCTCCCTTCTTTTCTGATCTTCCCCTCGGCCTTTTGCGCGGCTTGCCTTCTGGATGAGTGGCGCCTGGTTCGCAGGTTACCCCGCGTTCCAGCTACTCATCCGCCTGGTAAGCGGCAGCTGTGGCGACTGGAGGTTCGTGGCCCTGCCCGTCATTCATCGGGCTATCCTTGGCACCGTGAACTGTGGATAGGGCGTAGGACGAAGTGATAATCTCCGGTTTCTCGTATTTCATGGTTTTCACCTCCTTTCGGTTGTGGCGCTCCCTGGAACAGCCTCCCATCTCGGCGGGCCCTTGCCCGGGAGGGATTCGCTGGACGCTCCCGCGTCACCTTGAACCGTCAACCGCAGAGCATTTCTTGACGAGGCGTTAGAGAGGAGCCCCCGGTCTCTGGCTGCACTCAGCCAGGATTCGACTCCCAGCATCCGAACCATCGCAATCATGTGGACTTCTCGGCCATTGCGAATCCCGCGGATTGCCTCAGAAAACGCATTCTGATCGATGATCTCCCCCACGATATTCCCCGACCGTGCGCTCATCTCCGTCAGCCCGGCCCATTCCGTGGAGATGGCCGTCATCGGGCCACGCACGACAAACGCCTTCCTCTTTCTGTTGAGGATTTCCTCCGGGACGATTCCCAGCAGGGCTCGGCGCATCAAGGAGCGCCGGTGGCCCGGACGAACGAGCTGTTCTCGCGGGATGGCGCACAGGAATTCGAGCAGGCCGCGGTCAAGATAGGGATATCGCCTTTCCTGGATCGGTTCGCGCGGCAGCGCGGCGCACCCCAGTTGTCTGCGCATCGCCTCGACTGTTCGCAGGTTCTCCTGAAAGCTGGGCAGCGCGCCCGAGAGTTTCACCCGGGAGGGATAGCCCGTGAGGGCGGGTCGCTGCCGGGTGACAAAGCCCGGTTGCAGCCAGGGCGCGGGCCGCCTCTGTTTTGGCGTACCGGCGAGAGCGGCGGGGAAAAATCCGCTCATCGCTTCAAACAAAAGATGGAACCAGGGTTTCCTCTTGTTCAGCGCCCAGAATTTCAATTGACGCGCGAGAGCCTTCAGTCGGAACTCTCCGAGCAAATCCATCAGCTCCGGAAGAGCGGTTGGCACCCCGCCCGTGACCTCGTCGCCCCCGATGCCGGAAAGAACAGCACGGTTCCCTTGGCTCGCCAAACAAGCCGCGAACTCCTTAGCCGCTTTGTTGGGCCGGCCGCCAGAGGCCGGTGTCGCCGTAAAGCGGTCGCTCTCAAGGTCAGACAGAATGGTTTCATGAGCGCCGACATCGATGTGGCAGCCGATGCGGCCGCGCTTTTCCTCCACCTTTGTGAAATACGGCCGTTCGTTCCAGTTGGGCTCGGAGTCGTTGTAGTAGGAGATCGTGTCTACGCGCGGCGTCTCGGTTGACTCTCGAGAGAGGATGTGATCGGCCATGCAAACGATCGAGGAGGAATCCATTCCGCCGCTCAGTTCGGCAAGGACAGGACTGTCTGAACGCAGCCTGCATCGTACCGATTCCGCAAAAATTTGGCGGAAGTGCTCTTCGTATTCCCGGTCCGTGCGATAACGGATTCTGTGGCCCGGATCAAAATCCCAGTACTTGGTGACGCTCCGCTTGCCCGGCTCCAGCCGGATGAAGCACGATGGTGGAACGGCATGAATTCCCACGTAGGGTGTCAAATGAGTCGCGGGGAAGAAAGAGAGCCAGCCTGCAATGTACTCTTCCTCAAGCTCGAAGGACTTTTCCCCGAGCAAGACGAGCGGATCTAAAATCGTGCTCCAGCTGACCTCGTGTTGACCAAACGAGTAGTAAAGGTGGCGCGTCCCGATGGGATCCTTGGCCAGGATGAGCGAGCGGCTGATGGGATTCCAGACAGAAAGTGCCCAATCCCCAATGAGCCTCCTAAAGCTGCCGGTTCCCCATTCTTCATAGGCTGCCGCCACGATCGCGACGTCCGTTGAATCCGGCGCCAGGCCAGCTTCTAGCTGACCGGTGAGTTCCGCGCGGTTGTCGAGCCGGCCGTCCCAGGTGAGGACCGGGCCGGATGGGGTGATATATGGCTGGGTTTCTCTCCGCGATTCCCTGGTCGTATGAAAGGCACGGTACAGGATCCCGACGCTATCCTTTATATATGCACCATGGGCATCCGGACCGTAGGGGACAAGCAACTTCCCTGCCCTCTCGAGGTAGCTTGGTTCTACCGGCCGGCCGTCCGAATTCCATGTTCCAAACTGGACGCTCATCGTTTCCGCCTTCGCCTTTGCGGCTCGTTGCAGTCTTCAGCACCGATCAAGCACTTGGTATATTTCCGGGACATACGGCTTGTCGTTCACCACGCGGCCGCCGACTTCGACCCAGGCGTGAGCCTTGAAGGGCATCTGCTGGGCGCCAATGACCATTTTGGCCGTCACGCCATATTTCTTTAAAAGACAAGCTGTCGCGGCCGATCGCTGCAGGCAGAGCGCTTCCTTCCAGTACCAGATACAGGCCATGTCGATTGCCGAGCAGATGCGTTCGACCGTATCCGGGGCAGGCGCCTGCCTTCCGACCGGATATTGACGGACCTTCTCATAGAGCCGAGCGAAGCTTCCTCGCGCCAGGTAGAGGTCGAAATGAATCAGCTTTAGGTATGCTCGAAGCACAAGAAATGGCATCGCGAAATCCTTTCCGCTCTCACACAGGCAGTTGCAGTTGGTCCGAGAGAAACGCCATCCGGTCTGTCAATGCTTCGATCCGCTCGCTCAAGGGAAGCACGGGGGAATGCCCGCGGAATTTGCTGTAGTCCAAAAATATGGGGTTCGGCGACCGATTGGCGGCTTGCAGCCGGGCGGTCATCTTGCGCGCGTGGAGTGGATTGCAGTTTCTGTCCGCATCGCCCGAGACAATCATTGTGGCTGGATAGGCCACTCCGTCCCTCACCCGGTGATACGGTGAATATTTTCTGAGAACCGAGAACTCGTCCGGGTTGTCGGCAGAGCCAAACTCCTCCGTCCAGACGCCTAGATTGTCAAAGAGGTGATACCGGAGCATGTCCAGGATCGGCACCATGCAGACCGCGGCACGAAACAGCTCCGGCCGCTGGGTCAGCGCAGCGCCAACGAGCAGCCCGGAATTCGATCCTCCAAAGATGGCGAGCCTATCGGCGGAGGTTCGTCCCGTCTGGACGAGCCATTCGGCGGCCGAAAGAAAATCGTCGTAGGCGGTCTGGCGGTTCTGGCGCCTGGCTGCCTTGTGCCACTCCGCTCCAAACTCTGCCCCTCCCCGGATGTTGGGCAGCGCAAACAGGCATCCCTTCTCCATCAGGAACGCCACAAAGACGCTGAACTTCGGCGTCATCGATACGCCGTACCCGCCGTAGGAAGTCATGATCGCCGGATGACAACCACCCAGAAGGACGTCCCGGCGGCCCACAAGGAACATGGGGATTTCCGTTCCGTCTTTTGACCGAAACCGCACCCGAATGTGTCTGAAATTCGTGGAATCGAAAGGCACGGTTTTCTTTGCCCAGAGGATGCGCTTTCCTTCTCTGGGCGAGTAGCGGTGAATTCTGACTGGTGCGGTGAACGATTCCGATTCGAGGAAGAGTTCGTCATTCTCTGGTGAGGCTCCCCTTATCCTCACCGTCTCGCCGGCGCCAACGGGTATTTCCCCGACCGGTTTTCCCGCAAGGTCAAAGACCAAGATCTCGATCCTGGCCCTTCGGATATAGGAGACAACAATTCTGTCTCGAGCAACGGCCCATTGCTCGATCCGGCCTTCGCTTTCTGGAACCAGGTCCACCCATTCCGGGTCACGAGCGGGCCTGCGCCGCAGTTCGACAATCCGCAGATTGGGCGCGTTTCGGTCCGTAATGGCCAGGATTCTGTCGGGAAGGAGCAACGGTCCGAAGCTGTACTCTGCGTCCTTGACGAGGTGTTCCAGAGCGGCGTCGCCCTCCCAAGGTTTCAGATAAAAATCCGTAAGCGTCTTACTGAGGAAGCGGTAGACGAGGAAGCCGATGTTTTTCACGTCCGAAACCAGGCACAGCCTCATCTTTTCGCCCCACCCGGCAAAGAAGATCTCGCGGTCATCCTCGAAGTCACTGCCGAGGACATGGCGGCAGGCGGCGCGGCGATGCGGCCCTTTCGCGTCCGCCCGCTCGTGGACGTAGCAGAAGCTCTTTCCATCCGGAGCAAAGGCAAACCCGCGCAAGTAACCTCGCGGAAGGATATCGGAGAGTGTCGTGCGGCTTTCCACGTCCAGCAGCTCAAACGTTCCCGTGCGCTCCCCACCTTGTTTCACTTCGTACAGCAAAAGTCTTCCGTCCTGGGACGCGCGAAGTGGCTTCACCGCCGTATACTTTCCAGTCCCGCGTTCGGCAGGATCAATGAGCAATTGATCCTGCCCATCAGCTTCCTCTCTCATGTAAACGCACGGTTGTTCCTCGTCCGGGAGGCGCTTCCTGAAAAAGTAACGGCTGCCGGCCCTTTCGAGTGAGTCGTAAGTCTCGACCGCGAGAAACTCCCGGATGCGTTCACGAATTTTCTCTCGGCCCGGGATCAAGTCCAGATAGCTCCGGCCGTATCGCGTCTGTTCCTCGATCCAGTGGCGAGTTTGAGGCGAGTCCTGGTCTTCGAGCCAGCGGTAGGGGTCTGTGATCGCGACCCCATGAAGAACCTCGGTGACAGGTTCGACGGCCGTGGAGGGAGGCGCCAAAGCTAGTCCAGGCACAGTTCGCTCCCTTCCGCTGCACGGATGGCCTCGCGGTACATTCGCCGGGTGAGGCTTCGAAAATAGCCGGCAAGTTCCTGGTTGAGGATGGAGTCAGGTTCACGCCACGCGTCGCTAGAAATGGCGTAGACAAAGGCGGCAATGAGCGGAGAAACAGCCAGTGCCCGCCTCAGATCTTGGGGAGAACAGAAACTCGTCCAGGGCCGGACATAGGCGGCCGTGAGGCACGCCACGGCGGATGGTTTCTCGACGGCGCTACGCCGGAAATGCTCGCGAAGGTACTCGAACGTGATGAACGGATTGCTGACGCAGCCCTCCGCCCAGTCAAGAAACACGCAGCGTTCCGTGGACAGAAGGATATTCCCGGGGTTGCAGTCGATGTGGCCCACGGTGTCCGGGAGGCCGAAACTCTGAAGCAGGGAAAACGATTCCCTGAGCCCCTCGCCAAGAGAACCGAGTTCTGACGGCAGGAGAGGCGCAGGCGATCGCTTTTCCTGCGCGGCCATGATTTCGGCCATGCGGTCAAGGAAGGGATCGATGCGTCTTAGGAGTTCAGCGAGCCGCAAATCCTTGCACTTCCCTTCGAGGAGTTCCCCAGTCTTGCCAATCGAAGCAATTTGAAGTTCCGCAAGTTCTCTGGCGACCCGCTCCCAGCCGGAAAAGTCGGAGACTTGATCGAGCGCCTCTCCAGCAGCTTCTGCCGACAACCAGCCGTTCCAAGAAGGGTGGACTCCCAGGATCCGGGGAACATGCTTCGGAAAGAGTCGGGCGAGAAGCAAGGAAACCGGGAGCTCATGGGCGTTGGGCTCTCCGGTGGCCTTGAACCATAGAGCGCCATCGTCGGTTTCCAGGCGAATGAGGCTGAAGGTTGGGCTCGCGTTCAATTGCCGGAACTGGCCGGTTACTTGGAGGCCCAACGGACCGACCTGCTCTTGAACCCACGCAAAAAGTTCCCGCAGCCAGCCGGGTTTCGCGAAGGGTCCTATTTCTTCACCTCTTGCGTAGGCATCAAGCTCGGCGAGTGATTCCCGGATGGCTCTGGCTTCTTCCGCAACACCGTGGCCCGTGGCTACGGTACGCGGCATCCAGTAAGTTCCGGCCGGGGCTTTGCCGTTGTGCGTCACTGACTCCATGACGGCCGAGGCTGCTTCTCCATTTCGGCCGGGTGTGCGGGAACCTGAAAGGAAAAGGCAACAGGTTTCAAGGCCCCAGGTCTTCTCGGTTTCCGCTGTGAGCTGTTCGGCGACTCTTTGTTGCCTCGGGACTTCGACTCGGGGCAGAGTCCAATCTCTGCCGTTTGGCAAAAGTAGGATCTCCGTCAGATTGCGCCGGGTGATGATCAGACGGTAGGTTCTAGTGGCATCGTGATGTGTCGCCATGGGAGCCTCCTTTCCCTGAAGTGTTCAGAGAACGCGGGTTGCACGTGAGGGCTGCAGGATGTGGTGCTTCTCGAGAGTCAGGATGAACTCGATGACATCAGTGCGCACGACTTCCTTGCTGGCTCCGTAGTCGCGGCTGATTTCCTCTGCGATGCGCGATTCGTCATAGCCTCGTTCGATCAGCAGAAGGATCTTCGCCCCCACGATATTCAGGCAGAACATCTGGCCGTGGTGAACGTCCAGCAAGATTCCACCATCTGCTGTCCCGGTTCGCCGGATTGTGTCGGAGATTTTGAACATGGCGGTTGAATCTCGCGGGAAATCGACGGAACCACCTCGCATGCAAAGGACTTTCACACCCGTGGGGGGAAAATACTAGAAAGTGGTCTCACTATTCGCTGTGGGGCTGGTTCGTACCGTAAGTTATTGTGAAGACGGAATATGCGGGGAAGCGGCCGAATTGACTGAAGGCGGGTTGTGTTCGCGTTCTCGACCTAGAAAGAACGCGCGGGGCGGGAGCAAAAAGTCTATCCCTCTGGTCCGATAAACTTTCACCGCGCGACTTCACCGCGCTCTTAGTTCGAACGCTCACTCAAGGACTGAGACATGAGTTCTGAATCCGGTGAGCCATCGATGCTCTGGAATTGCTCGGGCTTTATTGCGGGACCGTACCCCTGCGTATGGCGCCCCGGACGAAGTTGTTTTTCGCGAGCATGAGGAGAAATCGCTCGATGGCTTCGTTCCAGTAGTTCCAGGAGTGACCTCCAGGATATTCATGAAACTCGTAGGGGATGCTAAGTTGCTGGAAGCGGACGGCCAGTTTGCGATTCACCTCAAGGAACATGTCTTGTGATCCGCAATCGAGATAGAAATAAGGCAGACCTTTACCGTCGCTGCCTGAGAGCAGCACAAAGACATCATTCTGCGGGCGAGCCGGGTTTGCGGGTTCTCCAAGCGCCTTCCGCAAGCCCTCACGGAATTCGGGATGTGTTTCGTCCAAGTCGGCGGAAGCATCGAGGGCCGCGCTGATGCCGCCTGCGTAGGCAAACAGACTCGGATATTTCAGGCAGAATTTCACCGCCGCGTACCCACCCATGGAAAGACCCGCGATTGCCCTCATGTATCCTTCACGGATCGTCCGGTAGTGCGTATCAATCTCGGTGATGAAATCCAGTACGATGTAGTCTTCGTATCTATCCTCGGGGTTGGTGGCTGAATTCACGTACCAGGAATTGCCGGCGTCAGGCATGGCGATGATCAGATTGAGATCCCGAGCGTAATTCACAAGACTGGTGCGCGTCGACCAATTCTGGTCGTCGCCGTAGAGCCCATGGAGTAAGAAAAGAGTGGGATAACGCTGCGCGGATGTTTCGTAATTCGCCGGCAACAGGATGCGGTAGTGCATGTCGCGGTTCAGGCTAGTGCTGTGAAACGTCGCGTCCCGCAGAATTGCGGCGGCGTGGGCCTTATTCGCCTTCTGAGGGGGAGAAGATTTGTTTTGTGCAAACGCTGGACTGCAGATGGAAAACAAAAGGGCGGTGAAAAGCGTTACCACCGCACAAAAAGACTGCGGAGCCGTTCGAAACCTGAGTAACGAGCGACGAGAGCCGCGCGTCATGGCTTGGTCCTGACAAATGCCTTAATGGTGGCGCATTCTTTGCCCGCCGATGGCCCATGGGGTCGAATCGTATAGCTCCCGATCGACGCTGGGACAATAAACGTTTCGGCATAGTGCACGATAAACGGTACAAATTTTGCCGAGGGGCTCTCCACAACCGCCTCCTCCCCCTCGACAAGATTTAGCACATTCACCCCGCCGCCCGTTTCGTGCGCAACAGCGTCGCGGAACCAGTGGCGCCGGGTCTCGATAAATTCGCGTTCGTGGAGGCCCGTGCGCTCTTCGCGCCAGCCCGGCCCCTCCGCCACGCGTTTCACCTGCCCGATCAAATTCCTTTTCACCCACTCCGGCGTGCGCTCCCACTGCACATTCGCTTCCCCGTGATCAATGTGAATGGGCCGCGGCCGCCCGTCGAGCCCCTCGCGGCCCCAATCCCACAATTTGAACGTGAAAGTGTACGGCGTCGCGCTGATTTCCAGGACCATACAGTTTTTACCCGAGCAGTGAATGGTCCCCGCCGGAATCAGAAAGTGGTCGTGCTTTTTCGCCTGATACCGGCCCACGTATTTTTCAGCCGCAAAGGCTGCGCCGCCCGCCTGTGTTTCGCGTAATTCCCGGAACATCGCGGCGCGATCCACGCCATCAAGCAAACCCAGATAGACAGTGCCATCTTCGCTGGCATCCAGCAGGTAGTAGCTTTCGTCCTGCGTGTAATTCATCCCAAACTTGTCCTGGATGTATTCAGTGAGCGGATGAACCTGCAGCGAGAGGTTTCCGCCACCCATCGTGTCCAGGAAATCGAACCGGATCGGAAACTCCGTACCGAACCGCCCGTGCACGGCTTCGCCCAGCAACTCTCGCGGATGTGAAAACACCAGATCGATGGAGGGAATCTCCACCCGCTCCGCTCCAAAGCCAAGCAGCAAGCTGTTTTCCTCAGGAACGCAATCAAAGCACCAGGCATGATTGGGCTGGTCCTTCGGCAGATCGCAAACCTCCTCCATCCAGTGTCCGCCCCAGATGCCCGGATCAAAATAAGGGACCACGCGAAACGGCCGCATGCTGGCTTTTAGAAGCCCGCTCCGAAACAGATCCCCGCTGACGAGCTTCGGAGTCTCCCGGGCGTTCGTATCCAGAAGGTAGTCAATCCCCGGGAGCAGTTCCTTTTTCAATCGATCTGCAGCTCGCCAATCCACAAAGAACGCGCGCTTGTATTTCAGGTTTGCGGCTTCAGAAAGATTGCCCGCGCCAAGATTCCCGATTTCCGCACGCCGCTGGCGCAGCGTTAATTCCCAACGCGCAAGGTCCGCATAAACAAGCAAATCAAATCGTTCTGCAATAAGAGCCGCACCCGTTCCGAGGACCAGAATCCGGCTATCTTCCGAGGCACTCGCGCGAATCTGTTTCCGCGCCTCGGCCACTCTTCCAGGGTCCAGGAAGGCGTGCAATGTCACGCCATTCATGCGTCCGAAAACCGGATCGTCACCGCCAAGATAGGGCGCGAGCATGGCATCGAGTTCCCGCGGACTCTTTAAGCAGGATTCTGCTCGAACCACAAGCCGCGGCTTCAAGACGGAAGCCAGCTCCCTCTCTAGCTCATCCAGAGTGGCGCCGGGATAACATTCCACGCACAAGATGGAGCGCTTCTCAGGCAATGCGGCGTCAAGCTGCCGCGCAACCGCCGCCCAGCCAACCTGGCAATCCCCGTCGCGATCGGTCACCATCACGAACGGAAATTTGTCGTAGTTCGAGCGTCTCGGCATCAGGCTTTCTCAGTCAGCAGTGGAATCGCGCCCAAAAGGCCAGCGTGATTGCCAAGCTCCGCCGCGCGGACCTGCACTTTACCCCACGGCGTCCAGGCATATTTTGAAACATGCTCCTCTACGTAGGGAATGATCACGTCCGCACTCTTCATCACTCCGCCGCCGATCACGATCAGTTCCGGGTCGTACATGTGCACCAACCCAACCGCATCCGCCGCCCATACATTCAGACAGCGATCCCGGATTGCAACGGCAATCGCATCACCGCGGCGCGCTTCGTCGAATAATTCCTTGAACCCGACCTCCGAATCTGACGCCAGCGAACTTCTCTCGATGCCCGGCCACTCCTTCAGAATCAGCGGCAACGCCCATCCGGACGCCTCCGCCTCCGCGCAGCCGACATTCCCGCAAGTGCACCGCCTTCCCGAAAACAACACCGGAATGTGCCCGCCCAGGCAGCCGGCCTGCATGTGTTTGCCTCGCAGAAGTTTTCCTTCGATCAACGCGGCTCCTCCGATTCCGGTGCCCAGCGTGATCATCACCACGTCAGAAAAACCGCGCGCCGCGCCCGCATAATTCTCACCCAGCAGAGCCATACGTGCATCGTTTTCGATTCGAAACGCCAAGCCGAACGATTCCCGGCTCCACGCGGGCAAATCCACCTTTAACGCATCATCGTATTTGGCATTCGTGGATAGGACAAAGCCGGTACGTGTGTCCACCAGTCCAGCGAATCCCAATGCAATGCCGATACAGTCCTTCGTGCTGGTCCCTGTCTTTGCCAATACAGCAGTCACCATTTCCGCGAACTTTGGCAACAATGGTTTCAGTCCCTTGGCGCGGTCCGTCTGAAGCGTTTCCGTGTGGACAAGAGTCGAGCCGTCTACAAGCGCGACTGCGGCATGCGTCCCACCCAAATCGATCGCGAGAGCCTTCATCAATCGCTCCAGAAATTCCTCATACCCAGCGGCTGGCGAGAGCCAGCACGAAAACGGCTGCAACCAGAAACGCTACTCCCGCGAGTTGAATCCGAAGCGGCTGCTTGCCGGTGTTTCGCCACTCGCCCGTCAGAATGCCCAGCACACTGGCGGTAATCACAATCAGCGACATAAACAGCGGCCAGCCGAGAATGGGACCGAGCACGCCCATCTTTCCCGCCGATACTCCATAGAGCAGCGTACTTCCAAACCAACAAACCGCCATCACAAGCGCTAGGAGCGAGTGGCTCAGAAAACTTGCCGAAGCAAAGTTCCGATGCGTCTTGTTCTTCGAAAGCAAATAGAGGCAATAAAGGATATTGGGAATGCTGCCGGCCAGCATCAGAGGAAGCCACGCGGCGTTCGGTGCCCACAAGGGTGCCGCGCCAAATTTCTCGGCGCTTACCAGCAGCGGATGTCCGAAGGTCAGCCCAAAATTAACGAACGACGCGCCCAGCCCGCACAAAATCGAAAGAGACAATCCCCTACCCATGGAGGCGCTCGCGCGCCCCGCCGCACCACTTAGCACGGCTTCGCGCCGCCGTCCCGCCACTGCGCAAATGCTGACTCCGATAATCACGAAAACAACCCCGGCGATAACACCCCCACCAGCGGCCGTGAAAAGCTGACCTGAATGCAAGCGGAGCAGTGGAAGAAGGCTGCCAACCGCCGCAGAAATTCCCAAAACGATGGAGAAGGTGAGCGCGATCCCGATCGATTCCACCGCCAGTCCAAAAAAGACCTGCGCCACGCCCCATCCCACGCCAAAAGTGGCCGCAAGCAGAATCGGGCCCAATCCGACATCGCGATAGACATCGCAGAGTCGTGGAACTGTCAGCGCCGTGACCACCGGGGGAAGCAGAATAAGCGCGAAAATCGACCACGCGAGCCATGTATTTTCCCAGCTCCACGTCCGCGTAAACTTCATCGGTAGCGTAAAGCTCGCGTTCATAATGCCGGCGACCAAGAGAAGAGCCAACCCCAACGTGGTGTCTGACATGAACGTTTCCGATCCCCTTCGTTTAGCGACAGCAATCCATCTTTAGCTGTCGAACTCCGAGATTCCGCGTTCCCTGAGAGTGACCGTGTCGCGCGTGCCGCTTCCACTGATAACCAGACTATTATTCGCCGCCCGAATATCACGAATGCCGCGCCAACTATTCGGAACCTCCGCAAGGAACGCGGCATACGCGACATGTTGCTTGCCTCGTGCCGGAATTCTCTTCCAGCCCGGTGTGTTAAACAGTCTTCCCCCCAGAAATGTGGCCTCTTTTCCGATCGGCATCGGCGTGCTCCCGAACTCCATCCCGCGTGCCCGTGTCTTGCCCTTCCAGGGCGTATACTCCCGCGCGCAATTTTCCTCCCACATCGCTACCCAGGGAAAATCCGTCCCGCGGAAAACATACCCGGCCACCAAGCCGAGCCGCCAGTTCAGTGCCGCCACAAATTGCATCTCCCGCTCTGCATCCAACAAAACGGACGCGACAAATCCAGTTCCTCGCTCGCGGAACGGAACGGATAGATCCGCGACTCCCCCTTTTTCGCGCGGTGCGCATGGCCACTGGAATTCACGATCAGAGGAAACCAGGCTCTTCTTCTCGTAGCCAAGTGGCCAGGTCTTTGCCCGCGTCCCGGACAGAAAAACCCGGCTGTAGTCCGGATCGAGAAAGGGCGCCCCAAGAGCGACATGCTGCACCCAGTGAAAATAGTGGTCGGCATCGCGCTGATTCGTCACAGTTTCCCGGAACACCACCACACTTTCACCTTGGTGAAGCTCAATTCCCCGCTCAAACGCTAATCCAGCCAAAGGCAAATCCACTCGCCAATCAGCGTGGGAGGCGCCGGAGCGCGGCGCTCCAGTGGTCACGCGCCATTTCCTAGATGCCGCTTCTCCATGCAGCGGTAGTCCTTGCCGCGCCTCCTCGGCAGACGGCATGCCAAAATAATCGAGGCAGAGAGCATGTCCCGTATAGCTCGCAAGAAATTCTCCAACTCCCTTGGGGCCATACGTTGCCGCAAGCCGCCTAGCCGCCGCCGTACCCGGCTCTGCACATTCCCACGGACACTCCCACAGCACATTCACCCTCGGTTTGCCAGCAGCACCCTGAAAACAAAACTCGGCGATGTGCCCGCCTCCCTGGAGCACAATCATCTCCACGACTCCATTCGACAATCGAATGGCAGGTCGCCCGCGCCATTCCACGCGCTTCGCACCATGCGAACTCGCCGATTTCCCGATTCTCGGCTTCAAAGCGAAAGGCCTCCGTCAATCGGGAATACTCCACCCGTCACAAACGCTGCCGCATCGGAAACCAGATAGAGCGCCGCCTCGGCAATTTCCTCCGGGGTTCCAAGCCGGCCCATCGGCTGCCTGGCCTCAAACTGTTTGCGCACCGTCGCGACATCGCCGCCCAGTGACGCCAACCTCCTGTGGAACGAAGGAGTATCTACAGTCCCCGGGCACAGGCAATTCACGCGGATGCCGTCTTTCACATAGTCGAGCGCCATGCTCCGGGTGAGCGACAGCACCGCGCCCTTCGCCGCGGTATAAACGGCGCGATCCGCCACCGTTCGCAGCACAACCGCCGAGGAGGTATTCAGAATCACGCCGCTGCCCTGTTTCCGGAAAAGCGGCACCACTCCTCGGCACATCAGGTACATGCTCTTCACGTTGACATCCATACTGCGATCCCAATCAGCCTCGCTAATCTCGTGAATTTTCCCAGGAACAACAATGCCCGCATTGTTAAATAAAATGTCGATGCGCCCGAATCTGCCGAGAGTCTTCTGAACGCACTGCTCGACATCCGCTGCACTCGAGACATCAGCAACCATGGCCTCAGCCGTCCCTCCCGCTGCATGACTTTCCCTAACCAACGTCTGGATGCCATCCGAGGCAACGTCAACCGCCACCACCTTCGCGCCTTCCCGCGCAAACAGCAGGCTCGTCGCCCGCCCAATGCCCGCGCCCGCTCCGGTCACAATGGCAACTTTCGAGACGAGTTTCATTTCCTCTTAACGCTCCCCGACCAGCCCGTCCTTAGCCGCTGGCAACCTTCTTGGCTATTGCGATTCTGGCTCGATTCAAGATTTCGTCGCGGCGCCCGTTCCGCCCTCCTGAAATCCCATTCCACCCGTGGGAGTGAGCATTCCCCCATCAACAAGCAGCGCCGTGCCAGTAATAAAGGACGCCCAATCGCTGGCAAGAAAAGCGATCGCATTCGCAACCTCTTCCGGTCGGCCGATTCGCCCGAGCGGGTGCATCCGGTTGCACGTTTCAATCACTTTTTCTGGATGCGCATCCAGACTGGCGGCCCAGCGCAGCATGGGCGTATCGATCGCCCCGGGACACACGCAATTCACGCGAATATTTTCCGACGCGTAGTCCAGCGACATCGCTCGGACCAGACCCAGCAGCGCGTGTTTGGCCGTGACATACGCCGCCGAGTTTCCGACCGCAGTAAACGCCTGTACCGAAGCCACCACGACGATTGCTCCCCCGCCGCGCGAAATCATCCATGGCAGGGACGCCTTGGCCACATGAAAGCAACCCTTCAGGTTTACGTCCATCACTTCGTTCCACAATTGTTCGGACGTGCCAAGCACGTCGCCATAGCGCTGGATCCCCGCGTTGCTGACAAGCACATCAATCCCGCTGAACTGCTCGCCCACTGCTTTAACACTCCGCGCCACGCTGGCTTCTTCAGATACATCACATTCGAGGAAACGGACAGCCCGTCCGCCCGAGCCAAGCACCTTTGCGGCTTCCTCACCCGCGCGAGCATCGCGGTCCAGAATCGCCACCTTCGCCCCAAGTTCCGCAAACTTCTTCGCCGTGGCCAGGCCAATGCCCATCGCCCCGCCCGTTACCAGCGCTACCTTGTTGTCGAAGCGAATGCTCATTTTTCACTCCCGGAATTTGCCGAATGTTCCGACGGAAGAGAAAGCAAGCTGCTCGTTTCTAAGCGAATGGTTTTTATCTCAAAAGGACGCAGCGTCAGATTAATCGCAGATTTCGAAACATCTATGGGGCTCCCCTTCTCTTCGAGCACAGAGCAGTTCCAGGCTTCACCGATTTTCAAGTACTGGCTCGCAATGTGGACGGTTTGTTCCTTCCCTGAAATTTCTACTAGCCGAAGAACTGTGCCCTGGCCATCCTCCGCCCGCTTCCAGGTGGAGAGCGCCACATTTGGATTGTCGATCTCGAACATCGTCCCCTGCGCAGCGGGAAGTGCGCCAGGGAAAAATGCTGCGTACGCGTGATCTGCTTCGAGTGGAGTCATGGTATTCCAGCCCGTCCGCGTAAGCTGCGCGGCATCAAACGTGGAAGCGCTCACAATGTCGTAACGAAACGTGAACTCGCCCCCCTGCTGAGGAGCGAAGTTTGTGCCCCAATAGTTGCTCATGAGCCACGAAAAAATGCTTGCTGTCTTCGGTTCAAATTTGCTTGGCCAGTTGCCGCGCACGATGTCGCCAAAGGCAACCAGCGGCGCATCCCGCGGAATTATGGCCGCGGTGACACCGTCGCCAGTAACCGCCGCCCAATGGCCCGCCGCATACCACTCCCGGCTACCGCCTAGGAGTTCATCCTTCGCGGGATCTACCCAGCCGTTCTGCGTCTCATAGCGAAACCCGGGATTTTCTAACGCGAATGGAAACGCGATGTAAACGGCCTCTTTCCTGAGGGTCGGCTTCTTCCGGATCGTATAGCGAAGTTCAATTCGCTTCTCCTTGTCCAGCAGCGTGATCTGCGTTTGAATCAGGGGCGTCTCCGGCGCTGCCGTCTCCAAAGTGATCACTGTCCCGTACGGGGCATGGTGAAACGAGCTCACCTTGCCGCCGCTCGCAGCGACCGGCGTGAGCGCTGGCGGCTTCAGTGAAGCGCCATACCGGTACAGGCTGTTATTTGGCATGTCGTCTGCGCCTTGAACGTATACATAAGCCCCGAATCCGTAAGGACTCTTTTCGTCAACCAACTCCCTCTTCAGCTCCTTGTCCCTCAAACTCCGGATGCTCCCACTCGCCACATCAATCGTAAGCCGGTAAAACGGACTCTCAAATGTGCGATCCCCGTCGACGGCGGCCGGCGTTTCCTCCTTTTCACCCACATTTTTCACGCGCCGAATCGCAAATAGCTTGTACCCAAGACCCGGAACATCCTCGGCCAGAAAACGCACGCGCCGGTAACCGCCGCCAAATCCCGGAAGAGGAGTATTCCGCCCGATCTGGATTGTCTCTTGAGGAACTTCTCGATCGTTCGTCGCGTCAAACAGTGCCGAAGCCTCCGCGATATCCGCTTCGACAAAGCCGCTGCGCGTCCAATTCACGGAATTAAAAACCACAATAGACGCCTCTTTCGGCCCCAGCAGAAACTCCAGTTGCGCCCAACTGCGATGAATGGAACGCGTGATGGCTTCGCTCGCTGCAGTGGTTTCCGCCCCCTTCAAATTCAGTTGTCCAGTCGTCTCTAGATTGTCAGGCTGCGTGGTAGCGCCCACAAACGTCCAGGTATGTTCGTCGAACAGCAACATGTTCTTCCACGCCAAATCGAGCAACATTTCGTTTGGCCGCACCACAGGATCCAGCGTCGACGTAACCGCGCCAAATTTCTCTGCCGATACGATCCGTTGCTGATTCTGCCGATGCGTGGCGGTGTAGAGGCTGCCCGACGTAAAACCATCTTCCCAGTAGGGGCCAAAATCTCCGCGGAACACAGGTATGTTGCCGTGAAACTCGCTTTCGATCTTGGACATCGCCTCCGCAAAACTCGAATACTTCAGCCGCGGATACGCATAAAGGGCCTCCCAGTTGTGAACCAGGTCGGCCTGCTCAACATTCAGAGCCGTATTCTCCAATTGGCTGCCAAACAGAATCGTCGCGTTTGCCGTATATTCCGGCCGCGCGTACGCCTGCAGAAAAACAGGCAGGGCGTCCTTCACTGCTTCAAGCCTCTGCGGCGTGCCAAACATCGAGGACAGTTGCAGATACGCCCGCGAATACCACATCAACACCCGCCCGCCGTCCGGCCCTTCCCAATAGAAAGGTGATTTTTCGTTCCACCGTCCCAGCAGAAGTATCGGCGCTCGCCAGGAATTGCTCGCCGCCGCAAAATATTTCACGCCCGCATCGTGCAGAATCGAAGCATAAGACCAGCTGTACGACGGCACATCCGCGATGTGCGCGGCGCCGATCGGAAGCGAATAACGCCTGGCCAGCGCGCTGCTCGAATACAACGAGCGGATCAACCCTTCCAGCGAAGCCACACCCGTGTGCTGGTTTGCGTATTGCATCGGCACAATAATTTTTCCGTCGCGAATGCTCTCGAGGAATTCCGCCTGCTTTTCCGGCGAACGGCCCGCGATATATTGTTCCGCCACCCACGAGCCATCGAGCGTCCACCGAAAATCCGGGCGTTTCTTGAATATGTCCATCACCCCGTCCACGGCTTGGGAATGAAGCTCCGCTATTTTGTCCGGGTAATCGGTAAATCCAATGTCGAGATGCTCGTGCGGCACGATGAAGACCGTCCATTTCTTCTGCGCCTTTAGGGAAACCTCAAATTCCGGGAATACATTTGTTGCCTTGACAGATAGCCTGGCACTCTCCTCTCCCTGCCATTCGGGAACACTGAATTCCACGCGCAACTCGCCGAATTGATCTGAAGAAGCGAACGACTGCGTGATCGCCGTCCCACCCGCGCACAGCGTCATCTCACCGGAGCTTGGCATTAGAGGAAACGAGACAAAAGCCTCCACCACCTCAGTAAGCCCGGCAGGGTCCGCATGAAAGAAAATCGTGGGAATCACAGAAGCGGAAACGCGCGCAGCAGAAAAAGTTTCTTTTTCGCTCTGCGTCAGCTTAAGCGCATCGTAAATCAGCCCGGTATGGCCCAGCGCGATGTCACCCAGCGAATTCTCGACGGTACTTGGCGTATCCACCGCCGTAAGCACGAAACGATTTTCTCCCTTGCGAAGCCACTCGCCTGGAATCGCAATCACCTTGATGTCCGTGGACGTCTGCGGAACAAAGGTTCCCTCCCAATCCCCGGCCGCGTAATCGAGGCGGGGATGAAAATAGAAGTTGCCGCTGTGTCCGTTCACTTCCAGTAGAAGGTGCGAAAGCCGCGGAGTTTCGTACAGAATCCCAACCGTCAAGCGGTACACACCAGCCGGCTTTTCCGGGAGGGTGAATAAAATCGTAAACGGATGCGCGCGCCCCCCAGCCATCCCATTTGCCGGGCCGGGTTGAAATCGCGGCCAGTCTTCCCGATCCTTGCTCTTTCCGACGCGATACACCGCATCAGACTCTTTCTTGCTGTAATCGATCCCCTGGCTGTAGAACTCTGCAGACGAAGAATCGAATTTTCCGATCTCCCAGATCGTTTTTTCCTGTGCCGCAATTGAAGAAGAAGCACAACAGAAAACCAGGCACCAGAAAGTTGTGCCAATCAGGGACTTCACTTTGTCGGCGAATCGTTTCATCAGCACACTCACCATTTCGGCTGCACCGTGATCGCACCAGGCCGTTTCGGATCTTCAATCCACGATCCCATTTGCCGCTTCTTTGAAAGCTCGTGGTATTTTGCCAGCTTGTCGCGATCAAGCCGCACTCCCAGGCCCGATCCCGTGGGCACCGCCATCTTTCCTCCGGCAAGATACGGCAGCTTTCCTCCCTCGATAATGTCGTCCGTAAGATGATGGTAGTGCGAATCGGGCGCCGCGATCAGATTCGGCAGCGTCGCTGCAAGATGGATCATAGCTGCTTGTGAAATTCCAAACTCCGCCCCGCTGTGCATCCCCACATCAATTCCGAACCCTTCGCACAACTGCCCTGCCTGCCGGGCCCGCGTGATTCCTCCATACCAGTGCGGATCGAGCAGCACCACGTCCAGAATGTCGAGGAGCGCCGTCGGAGCAATGTCCTCATACGCAAACACGGTCATATTCGAAGCCAGCAGCATCCCCGGAGTTTTCGCATTCACCCGTGCCATCGAACGCATTCCCCAAACCGGGTCTTCGAGATACTCCACATCGTAATCCTGTAGTTTTTTCGCCACGCGAACCGCAGTAGTCACCGTCCACGCAGCGTTCGGATCGATCCGAATCTTCACCTTTGGAAAAGCTTTCCGAAGGGCAATAAAAGTTTCAATCTCCTCGTCGGGCGGGAGTACGCCATTTTTATACTTCAAAGTTTCAAATCCATGGTTCTCGACCAGTTCACGGGCAAAACGCACCATTTCCTCTGCGTTGCGGATTTCCCCGCGCTTCTCTTCATTCGCATAGCGGTAAAAAAGATAGCCGGCAAACGGAATCTCGTTGCGCAGCCTTCCGCCCAACAATTCGCAGACCGGCTTGCCGAGCGCCTGCCCCTGAATGTCCAGGCAGGCAAACTCCAGCGCCGCAAATCCCAGCACGTGTCCAAAAAGCTTCAGCGCCGTGGGAGCCGCCAGCTTCCAGCGAATACGCTCCAATTGAAAAGGATCTTCGCCGATCAACTGCGGGCGCATCTCCGCAAGCTGCCCTTCGCGGCTGGGGCCGCCGTAGCATTCGCCCAGCCCGATCAGGCCCTCATCGGTAATCACTTCCACGATGATCCGTGAAAATCCCGGATGCGATCCAAAAGCGTACCGGAGCGGCGCCTCAATAGGAATGTATGCGGGGGTCCAGCGCACATCGGTGATTCGCATGAGCTGCTCTCTCCTGAAACAGAACTATCGCAAATTCGCCAACAAGTGCCCGCGCACGCCGGGCTTTACCCGGCATACGTGCCAGCGATTCAGATTTGCAAAATATATTTCATCAAAATTGCTCCCGCCAAAAGCGGCATTCGTGGGCGCCGCCAGCATCGTCGCGGACGGATCTTTGGCAAACAATGACACGCCCCCATCCGGACCAATGCGGTACACGGAGTGCGTGGCGTACGTCGTCACATAGAGATTGCCTTCAACATCGAGCGCCGCCCCGTCCGGGATGCTCGCGAGTCCCGACGCATAAACCTGCGGCTTGCCAGCCCTTCCGTCGGCAAGAATCGGAATTCGCATCACGTTGTCCCGCTGCGTCTGTACAACATACAGAGACTTTTCATCCGCGCTCAACGACATCCCGTTCGCGAAAGCAAAAGGGCCGGCGAAGCATTCCGCGCGGCCATTCGCCCTAAGCCGGTAGACGCATCCGTTGTCCCCGTCCCATTCCCCGGAATCGCTGAAATAGAGATTTCCCTCAGAATCAAACACCGAAAAATTTGGCGTCATTAGCTTGCGGCTGCCCACCCGCTCAATAGAGCGAAGCACGCGACCCTTACGATTGGTATGTACGAGCGCCGCGCGCTTGAAATTGCAAATATACAACTCTTGCTTCTTTGAAAATGTCAATCCCAGGCAGAAACCGCCTAGCCGCGCGATCTCCTTCACTCTTCCCCGCGCATCAATCCGATATATCTGTCCGAGTTCCCCGCCGGCCCACAAGATTCCGTCCGCATCGAATGCCAGACCCTCGGGATGATCCAGGCCATCCGCAAAAGATCGGAAACACCTCATGGAAAGTTCAGGCTGCAGACCCTCAGCAGTGCGTTTCATTTTCAGCACCAGCGCTGCCAACATTTGTCCAACCTTTGCACATATATACTCGGCCCCTCCCTGAGTCAACCAAAAGAAGCAACATTTTTACTGGCCATTATTCGTTTTTTGCTTGACAATCCCACACGCTGTCTTATTGTAGGACAAACTTATTCAGGTGGGGTTGTGGCTGAGAAAATCAATCGAAACGTAGCCGTCGCGGAGTTTCGTCCTGTCCGCAGGGAAACCATAATGGAAATGGTCGCCGGCCGCATCGAGGCGCTCGTCCGCAGCGGTGAACTCCGCAGCGGCAGCCGCCTGCCCCCTGAACCCAAACTCGCCGCCATGCTGCACGTCAGTCGAGGCTCCCTTCGCGAAGCTCTAAAGGGGCTGGTGTTCCTCGGACTCGTAAAGGCCCGCCCGGGAGACGGCACCTATATCCAGCCATCGCTCAGCGGAGTCATTAGCCGGCACTTCAAGTGGATGTTGCTCCTGCAGGAGCTCAAGTACCTCGAGCTTCTGGAATTGCGGCAAATTCTGGAACCGGCAGCCGCGGCTCTGGCAGCACGTCGTGCCACCAAGGATGACATTGAGAAAATGCAGGAAGCTCTCGCCGGCATGCGCTCGGGATTTCATAACCCGGAACGGTTCATGGTCAATGAGATCGCCTTCCACGAGTGCATCCTTCAAGCCGCCAAGAATGTGGCGATTTTGACGACCATGCGCATGATGTACGACGCAATGGCGGAAGGCCGCCGCCGCGTGCTCCCACTTGTGGATGATCTCAAGCGCAACTTCGATCGCCACGAACGCATTTTCAACCTCATCCAGAAGCGCGATGCCCAGGGCGCCCGATTGGAAGTGCTCGAAGATTTGCGCTACGCCGAGGCCCTCCTGCGTCGAGATCTAGAATCGCAGGACAGGCTTCGCCAGGAACTCGAACACACCCCGAAGAAATCGAAACAGGCCCGTGTCAGACGCCGCCGCAAGCCGCGGCGTTAGCAGCAAATTCAGGTTTGGCTTTGCTCCGAAGGGGGATCATACCGATGAATCATTTTCGTGCAGTACGTTATCTGTTTCCAGCAATCGTATGCCTTTGCACTCTCTTGCTCTGGCACTCTCCCGCGTACGCGCAATATGACACCGGCAGCATCGTGGGCACCGTCCACGATGCCACCGGCGCCGTCGTTTCCGGCGCATCCGTAAAAATCACCAATTCCAAAACCGGCCGCCTTTACGAATTGACCTCGACCGACCAGGGTTCGTTCGAACTAAACGGCCTCCCGGCCAGCGTTTATACCGTTGAGGCGAGCAAGGCCGGCTTCAAGACCGAGCGCGTGGAGGACATTCTTCTCTACGCCACTGATAGCCGCGAAGTAAACGTGAAACTCGCCGTTGGCGCCACATCCGAACAAGTCACCGTGATGGCCGACACGTTTACCGTCAACACTCAGTCCAGCGAATTGGGCGCGTCGATCGACTCCCGGTCCGTCTCGAATCTCCCCCTCAACGGGCGCGACTTCACTTCCCTGATCGCCCTCGTCCCTGGCGCCGTAACCACTGGCGCCTTCGGCCAGAACAGCCTCGGCGGCTATGAAACCACCTTCGCCGGCGTCAACATACTTCTCGATGGCGCTGACGCCACGCGCATCGACGTCAACGCCGTCAGCACGCAACTCGGCCGGCAGGAATCCCGCATCAGCCGCGCCAGCATCGACAGTATTCAGGAATTCAAGGTGCTCTCTTCCACTTATTCGGCCGAATACGGCCGCTCTTCCGGAGACATCGTAAACGTCATCACCAAATCCGGCGGTAACGTCATCCACGGTTCACTGTTCGATTACTTCCGCAATGACGCGATGGACACCAAGAACTACTTCGCCACGCTACCCACGCCACTGCGCCTCAACCAGTTCGGCGGCAATATCAGCGGCCCGATTGTGAAAGACAAATTCTTCTACTTTGTCAACTACGAAGGCGTCCGCCAGATCGTTACCACGCCGATTACCGACGTTCCGGTGATGACCCAGCCGGAGCGCGCAAATCTTTCCGCCGCAATGGTGCCGGTAATGGCCACGGTCCCCTTCCCAACCGTTGCTGGTCCGGTAATCTTCAAGGGACAAGGCCCCGGCGGCACGGATATCGTCCGCAACGACCTCGGCTACTTTAACGGAAACCTCCGCAACACGCTCCGAGAAGACACCGGCTCGGTCAAAATCGATTACAACGCAACGTCCAGAGACACCTTCGCCTTCCGCTTCAACGTCGCGGACTCGTTCACCAGCACGCAGTACGGTATCGCTACCGGGCAAATCTCTCCCTCCTCCAGCCGCAACTTTCTCCTGAAGGGTAGTTGGAATCACACTTTCAGCACCAGCTTGCTCAACGAATTTGGCATCGCCTTTAACCGTCCGCAAACCGATTCTCTCGGCGGCGGAGCTGGCTTTCCGTTCTTCCAATGCTCCGCATTCTGGGGTTGCGGCCCGGCGACGGATTTTGGCGCAACGCCGGGTCCTGCGCTCTTCTCGGACCTTCGTCCGCAGCACTCGCTGCAATTCCTCGAGACGCTGACTTGGGTGAAAGGCAAACACACGGTTAAGGCAGGCTTCGACATCCGCCACGCGGTCACGCACGACACCTTGCAGCCCCAGGAATTCCTGGCTTTCGACGGCATCCACAATTTCGAAGGAGCCCAGGCGCTGCAACTCAGCACCCTCGGATACAACGAGGTTGGTGTCGAAAACACGAACTATGGCTTATTCGTGCAGGACGACATCCGCCTGACTCCCAGATTCACCGTGAATCTCGGCCTGCGCTATGAATACAACACCGTCCTGCAGGGCGACCTGATCGGCAACTTCGACATCGCCACGCTAACGCTCGATCCCATCGGCAAGCCGCTTTACAACCCGGACCGCAACAATTTCGGCCCGCGCGTTGGTTTTTCCTGGGATCCCTTCGGGCGCGGAAAAACCGTTGTGCGCGGCGGCTTCGGCGTTTTCTACAGTCCGATGCTCACCGGCGCCGCTCTCGGCATGGCCAGCAATTACCAGCAGAGCTTCAATTTCAATTTCTTCCAACTCTTGTTCGGCACAAGGACCTGCACTCCGTCTTATAGCCTGACCTATCCGGTTCCCAATCCGTTGCCGGACTGCACGCCACCGCTTCCGGCCAACGTAACCGGACTCGACAAGAATGTCCGCGACACCTATTCCCTGCACTGGAGCCTTGGCGTCCAGCATGAATTCCTGAAGGATACGATTCTGGAAACCAGCTATGTCGCGAATCGCGGCGTGAAAGGTCCGGCCGGCGCGGCCTACGCAGGTGAGGAACTCAACCTCTCTCCGTTCCCTGGGGGCGCGAACCAGCTCAGCAACAATTTTGGGCAAATTCGCCGGTTCGGGAACTTCATCAATTCCAACTACGAATCGCTACAAGTCAGCCTCCGTCGCCGCGTCAGCAAGGGCGTAACCCTCGATGCGAACTACACCTACGCGCATGAAACCGACGACGCCGTGAATATCCTCACCGAGGCCTACCAGAACTCCCACAATCCCAAGCTCGATTACGCCAGCGGCGACATTGACGTTCGCAATAACTTCACGCTCGGCGCTGTCTGGGATCTTCCGGTCGCTTCTTCCCTGCCCAAGCGTTTGGCCCAAGGCTGGCAGATCAGCAGCCTGCTGCAGGCGCGAGGTGGCTTGCCCTACAACATCGCGGTTGCTGCCCCCTTCTTGGGTGCGGACCAGATTCGCCCTAACTTGACCGGCCAGCCGCTCTCTTTCGCTGGCTCCAATACTCCAGGGTCTCCGGGCCACCCGCAGATCAACCCGGCTGCCTTCGTTGCTCCGCCCGCAGGCCAATTCGGTGATTTGGGCCGCAATACCGGGCGCGGTCCCGGCTTCACCCAGTGGGACGCTTCCTTCGCAAAAACCACAGCGATCAACGAACGGCTCTCCGTTCAATTCCGCGGCGAGCTCTTCAACATCCTCAACCATCCGAACTTCGCGAATCCAGACGGTTACCTCACGGATGCAAACTTTGGGATCAGCACCGCAACGATCGCCAACCACGTTGGCACCGGAACATCCCGGCAAGCGCAACTAGTCCTGAAGTTCCTCTTCTAGACCAATCCGCCGCCGGGGTTTCATTTCAATGTGGGGCCTCTTCAGAAGAGGCCCCTTTCTTTTTACTTTTTCAATTCGCCCGTGGAGGATGAGAGTCTTATGAGTCGGAAAAATCGGATAATAGGGTCGATGGCGATAAAGATTCTCCTAAAGGCTGCGTTCTTCACCGGCCAGGTGCTCTGCTGGGGAGAGATGGCGTCCCCTCAAGTTGGGTCACCACAGTCTGCCCCTCCTCTGAAGACCCAGATCAAGACCATCTACGTCGTGCCCTCGAGCCACTGGGACCTGGGGTTCATCGCGCCGCCCGAAGAGGTTTTGCCGCGCCTGAAACCTCACCTCGACGAAGTCATCGCCAACGCCAAAACCGACCCGGAATTTCGCTGGACGATCGAAAGCGCCTGGCAACTTCGCGAATGGCTCGCGCGCACGCCCGATCCCAAACAGATTCAGGAATTCGTGGACCTAGTGAATAAAGGCCAGATCCAGCTATCCGCCGTCTACGGGAGCGTGCACACGGAGTTCATGGGCGCCGAGACTCTCAATCGCATCACCTACGATATGAAAGCCATCGAGAAGCAATTGGGCGTGAAAACGGATTTCGCCATCATGGACGACGTACCGGGTTTCACCTCCCGCCTCCCGCAGGTGCTCGCCCGCAGTGGCGTGAAATATTTCGTGAACGGCTCCAATCTTTTTCTTTTCGGCGGCACTTCGCTCACCCCCGGCAAAATGCCATTTTACTGGACCGCACCGGATGGCAGCCGTGTCCTGACATGGCAGACGCAAGGACGCCTCGGGGGTTACACAGAAGCAATGGCCGACTATTATTTGGATCCCGATTCGCTCGAACCCTATACGAAGGAGCATTTTTATCCCAAGGAGTTGGAGGGCAAGTCGCGCCTCGAAATCATGCAGAACGGCGTGGACAAGCTGCTGGCGAAATACAAGGAGGCCAACTATCCCTACGACGCCCTGATGCTTCTCTACCTGCATGATTTTATCTCTTCAAACCGGGAAGCGAAGCAGCTCCTCCCCGCTGTCCGCGAATGGAACGCCGCCGGCAAGCAGCCAAGAATCGTCGTCGCCACGCCCGCCGAGTTTTTCCACCACATGGAATCGACGTACGGCAAAGACTCGTTCCCCGCGTTCTCGGGCGACTACAGCGGGCTCTGGTCCGAAGTCAAAATCAATTCCCCGGTAATCAGCGCCAACGCCCGCTGGATTCAGGATCATCTCCCTGTCGCCGAGGCAATCTGGAGCCTGCTGACGTTTCGCAACTTCACGAGCCTCCCCTCGGGTAATCTCGAAGATACCCGCCTGAAACTCTATAAATACGACGAACACTCGGGCGCCGCCCAAATCGGCTGGCCAAAACTAATGACACGCGCCGAGGTGGATCTGCAGAATCGTGAATACGCGAGCTACACCTCTACGGGTCGCGAGGACATCCAGTATCTGCTCGATTCCGGCTTGCAAACTCTCTTCGCTCAAAAAGAAGCTAAGAGCGAAACGGTGGTCGTTTTCAATCCCCTCAGTTGGGCCCGAACCGACCTGGCCACACTCAGGCTTCAGAACGGTCAAACAATTTCCAGCCTAAAAGATCTGGCCACCGGAGCAGCGATGCCGGTTCAAACGATTTCAGATACTGAGGTGGCTTTCCTCGCAAAAGACGTGCCCCCGTTCGGCTATCGAACTTATTCCATCGTTGCAGGCAGTCCAACTGCATCTCAGACTGTCACCGCACCATCGCCCTCACTTGAAAACAGTGCCTACAGACTTGCGCTGCGATCCACGGACGGCGCACTTACTGGCCTTTGGGATAAAAAGCTGAACCAGGAACTCGTGGACTCTACCGGCGGCAAAGCAGCCAACTCGCTTCTCCGCTGGATTCCGACCGAAGACCTGCCTGCCGTCTGGCCCGAAGTTCGAATTACCAAAGAATCTGGCCCGGTCTTTTCACGCCTCACTGTGCGCAGACCAGGTACCTTCTGGCCCGAAACACGAGTCACCCTCGCCGAAGGCGTGTCGAAAGTTCTCATCCAGAATACTTTGGACAGAGACAGAATGCCCTTCGTCGCCAGCAATCAGGCCGGCGAATACTATTCCTTCCAGTTCCCCGCCCCATTCAAAGGATCCGCAACTCTCTGGCTGGAAGACGGCATCGGCTTTCACCAAATTCCCGAAGACTATCTGCCGGGGGCGCGCACCGACGCAGCCGCTCCGCTCCACGCTCTCGTGATGACAGGCCACATCGGCGGCCAGGAAACCTCCATCACACTCTCTCAAAAAGAATCGTTTTTCATTTACCTGCCCGGCCTACCGGGAGTGAGAGGTCCAAATACTTTCCTGAACTCCGCCCGCCCCACCGTAATGCGCAAGCAGGATCAGGGCGACACGCGCGACCTGGGCATGGTGAATTTTTCCACCGTCGAGCCCGGCCTCGCCGCAGTCTCCACCTATTCCTTCGCGTTACGCGCGAATCGCGGCCCTCTCGACGCCGTAGCCTCTTACCACGACGGCTGGGAAGAAAATGTGCCGCTCATCGCCACTCTAATTGACAACGCCATGGCCCCCGCGGCCGACACTGGTAGTTTCTTTTCCATTAGCGCCGAAAACATCACTCTGCTCGCGTTCAAGCCCAGCACCGACGGCAATCCCGAACACTACATCCTGCGCCTCCAGGAAATCGCCGGAAAACCAGCGGACGCCAAGGTCACAACCGCGTTGAAAGTGACCGCAGCGTCTGTCGTTTCCATGACAGAAGACGAAGAACTGGCAACAGCCGGCGTGCAACTGTTAAGTTTTCATCTGAAGCCACACGAAACACTGACCGTCAGGCTAACCGTTCCCCACCCGCACAAGGAACGTTCCCCTCGTTGGTGGGAATGGTAAGCGCAGATTTATCTTGATATCTGAACTCGCCTACTGAGCAATAGCGCTCTGTTCGGATTTGCCGAGCCCGTCGACATACAACTCGATAACATCATCCTGACTTGGGATAATCGGAAAACTTATCGCGCTGGCCGACTGTCTCTTCCTGGGTCGGGTTAACTCGTTTCGATTCCGCAATTGATCCACCTGGAGGTAGATTTCTGAGGACGGGGAACTTGGGGATATGATGAAGACATGCCGTTTAAAACGAGGCGAGCGAGGGAGTAACAACTTATGTGCCCGATGAAGTTTTTGCTGATCAGTCTGCTCGCGGCGGCTACAGCCGTGGCACAGGAAAAGCCCGCAGATGCGTCGCATGAAATGGAACACATGCAGCACGGTGGTGGGCAAGGCGGATTCATGCGGGGTGGCATCGATCACCCAGTGGCAAAGGGTGTGACCCTGGAGACAACAGTGGATGACACAGCTCATATCATCACACTGCGTGTGGGTCCGATCAGCCTTCCCGCCAACACCGTCCACTTGAAGATGCCGCAGCCGCCGGATCTTCATTGGACAATACCCGTGAACGCCTGGCTGCTCGCGTATAGCCCAAGAATGGTCGACGCGAATGGCAACGAGATGCCCGGGCGGGTCCTCCACCACACGGCTTTCTGGAACGAGAATCGCGCCGATTTTCTCTGTCCCAACAAGGAAGAGCATATTTTCGGCGCCGGCGGCGAGATGACAAACTGGGTTCAAATCCCGGGCTACGGATACCGCGTGCAAAAGGGTGACAAAATCCGCATCGAAACCATGGTGCATAATCCCACGAGCACTTCGTATGAAAAGGTCTTTCTCGAGGTTCGCATTCCCTATACGGAGGCGGATGCCCCGGGCCCCCCTGCCCTGAAAAGCTACTATCCCGCCTGGTTCGATGTGAAGTCCTGCGGGGATTCAAGCTATGACTTGGAGCCCGGGAAAAGCATAAAAGAAGGCGTGAGCGTGCTGAAGTATTCGGGTGTGCTCCTCGGAGTCGGCGGACACATGCACGATTATGCGAAGCGCATTGTCCTTGAAGATGCGTCGCAGAATGAGACGGTCGCCGAGCTCGATGCCAAAGTCGATAGTCAGGGACAGTTGCTGGGCATGCCAACGATAACTTTCTTCGATAAAGGCGGGTATAAACTCACGGCTGGCGATGTGCTGAAAGCTTCTGCAAGCTACGATAATCCAACCGCCAAAGTGCTCCGCGATGGAGCGATGGGAATTGTCGTCGGATATTTCGTGCCGGACGATGACACGCAAATGATTTCGTTGCGGCAGAAAACCAAGCCCGCCTCCCGCCGAACGACAGCCACCACGCACGATCGCTGACATCTAGCGAGTCCGGCCGGCATTTGGCTGCCAGTTCTAGAAAACGGCCCAGAAAGCCCGGTTCGGGGAAATTGCGAATCCGGCAGGAAACGGCAGGCGAGCGTGGCGCGTCAAAGTCTGTTGCGGCGTCAATACCTGTCGGCTAGCATACGTCGATCATGAAACGCCGGAATCTGATTCTTCTCCTAATGGTGCTGGCCGCGGGGCTGGCGATTGGCGCCGGCGTTTCGATGCTGCACAACGGCTTGAGCGCACATGCCACACCGACCGCGATCGAAGCGATGCTGGCGCGAAACGTCCGCCACCTGGCGATTCCAGCGAATGCCCGCAACGAGCACAACCCCGTCACGCCATCCGGTCAGAGTCTTCAGGAAGCGATGGCGCACTTCGCAGATCACTGCGCACCGTGTCACGGGAACGACGGCAGCGGCGATACCCTGTACGGCAAAGGCTTATACCCCAAGCCGCCCGATTTGCGCTTGGCGGAAACGCAAAAGCTTTCCGACGGCGAACTATTCTGGACGATCGAAAACGGAATCCGTTTCACTGGCATGCCGGCATTTGGCGGCAGCCATGGATCCGAGGACGACTGGAAACTGGTACTCTTCATTCGGCATTTGCCGCAGCTGACGATGGAAGAACGCGTGGAGATGGAGCGCGACAACCCGAAAGGGCCGCGGGAACACGAGAAAGATCATCATTAGTGAGGGCTGGCGCTCTGTCGAGGAGACCCCAACGTCCTGTCCGTTTTTCCCTGCCGGCTGTCTGGAGCGTCGAGATGGAGAAGCCTCTGTGTCTTTACTTCCAATTCTGCACCACTTTCCAAACGTAACAACAGGGCACAAGGGGCCACAGAAGCGGGATCGCTTTTGCCAGCATTCTCCCAGCGTCCGTCTCAAGGCAAGGACCGGAAGACGTGGCGATAACCAATTTGCGTTTATTCTGTTCGCCCTCCGCCGCAGTCTGATTCCGGGTTTCATCAGAGGCTTTGAACACCAGCCGACGAAAAATGTCGACTGCGATCAGCAGGTTTACAAGCCGGCGAGTTCGCTCGGAATGGCTATCATAAATCACGGTCACCGGCTCGCCGAGCCATGGGCTCAAGCGAATCGAGACCCAATTCCAGGCTCGTTCGAGATCCCGGGCATCGATAAAAAGCAAGTAAGCCGACAAAACATCCCATTGAAACATGGGTACGTTCAATGAATACTCCAGGCTCAGATGAAACAGCAGTCCCGCCGCCAGCACTTTGTAACGAATTCTTCTCACCCAAATAAGAGTGCCCAGAGAAAACTCCAGCACCATCGCGGACCAGGTGCCCAGCTTGAGAATCCCAGGTTGCAGCAGCAAATCGGGCAAGGGGAATCGCCGCAACTCGAAGAGATGAAAAATGTAGAACAAAGCGCTTCCTTCCATCCAGGCGGTGCCCTTCAGTTTCCAGCAAAATGTAGCGAAGTAGACAAGCGAAAGTTCAATTTGAATCATCCGCTGCGCCCATAACCTGTGGGCAGGGACTCCCGATTGCTCCCTGCCGCGCCAGACGCGCAGCAGGCGGTCGACGGACAACGCCGCTCCGGCGGGGGCAAAGATGAGGAAAAATCCGGCGACTCGCAAGAATGTGTCACCGCCATGGAGGATGTATAAATTCCGTTGCTGAATGGAAGCAAGGCACAAGTAAACCACGATGCTGTTCAGGCGAGAAAGGAATCCAACCGTCAGCAGGACCGCCGATGCGAGGAAGATCCAGAAAAGAGCGATGACCGAGCGGTCATCCTTCGGAAGAATGGTGAACAGATTCAGCCGAACTCCCGGTTCCAGTTCCCGCATGGTGTCCAGGCTCATCCACGCGTGAGTTCCATACCAGGAGATCCAATCTGCCTTCAGCAGCAGGATGGTCACGATTACGAGGAGTCCGTACACGATGCGGAACAGGGCAAGGGGTACGGGTGACTGCTCGGCAAAGAAAAATCTGTTCCATAGAGCGAGGATCGCGTTCATTGTCCGTTGAAGTCTTCCGGTTCCACGCGGTAGCGGTAGAACACTCGGGATTGCCACGGTAGATCGGTGAAGCTCCCGTCGGCATTCCGCACAAGATCCGACCAGTTCCTGATGAGCATGATCATCTCCGGACGCTTCGACCCGTTCGGGGGGTGGCGTGCAATGTAGCGAGCCACATCCGGCCATAGATCCGAAAACTTGTCATCGGTGAGAATTTCCTCGAACTTTCGATATCGTTCTTTCAAGTAGCGCTCGTTCTGACTCAACCGGTCCATCCGGGGGAATTGCCAATAATCACTCGTTCCGTCCGTGTAAACCAGCCTCGCTTCGAGGTAGCCGTTGGTGCGTTTTGGCGAGGGAGAGAACATGTCCCAGCTTTGGAAGAGACCGGACCAAAGAAAATACGGTCGCACCAACTCCCGGACAACAAGTAGCGGCAAACTGTCAGAAGGCAGGCACCAGATGGGAATGGCGAAGAGGTGGAATAACAAAAAGAGATTGATCGCCCGGTCGCTCCACCGTGCGAACGGATTCGTTGGAGAAGGTTTGTCCCTGACTGTCTTTGGAACCGGCAGAGTTCCGGCCATTTCTGACCCCATTCCTTAGACGGGCTTCCCCATAAAGTATCGCGGAAAATGGTTTATCACTAAATGAACACATCGTCGATGGGCCGATTTGTGGTCATGGTAGGTCCGGGACGGCACCGGGTGCCCCAGCTTCCGCCTTTCCTACCTGGGTCCTGAGCGACACTGACGGGACTGTTTGCGTCCGGGACAACCCGTCAAAGAAGCCGCCTCAGAATCGAGGTCACCTGCCCAACGACCTCGGCGTCGACGCCATTCCTGAATTGTTGCTTGCTGACGGAGCCTCCTGGATAACCATGAACAACGAGATTGTCTTCATTGAGAGTGCAACGGCCGCACAGGTAGCTGCCATCCCGCCTGAGGATCAAATAGAGGAGCTGTTCGCAGACCGCGTTCCCTGTGTCCCGGGAAGGTTTCCTCGCTCTGCGGTTGACGACGACGAGTGTGGCGTTGGCGAGCAGTGGATGCCGCGGTGCCTTCTCGCCGTTCACCCAAAACACATCCGACAGCGAGAAATCCTTGAGGCCGGTGATCTGGTCGAGTGAAAATCTGAGGAAAAGCGGGATTTCTTCCCATTGACCCACAAGGGCAGCGACGAAGTCGCCAGGCTCCGGAACGCCGTTCTCGCCGGCCGACGGAGCGCCGTCGTTTCGGCTGGGCAGCTGTCGGGGGACGAATACGTCCGGGATCGGCTCGCTCCCCGCCTTCTGGAGGGGGAATCCAGAGGCGCGCAGAAATTGCTCGAAGTCAATCGAGTAGAGAAGACAGAGTGTCAATATTTTCTGGATGTGCCGCGGAGGCGCCGGGAGCGCTTCGTAGTCCGAGAGCGTGCTGGCGGCAGCGAAGTAACGTTCGTCAGAAAGCGTGTCCGCAATCCAGCGGCTAATCGACGACGCCTCGCGAAACGACAGGCCCAGACTCGTTCGAGAGTACCGGAGAAGGGTCTTGAGGCTTGTTGGTTCGCCTGGCGGGTGCCCGAGTTGCGGCTGGCCTGAAGCCGCCGGTCTCACCACCACCCGCCTTGAATCATGATCCTTCGTCACCGAACGGATTTCCGCATCGATCACTCCCAGGATTCTGGCATCCCTTCCGACGTGCAACTCGCGCTCCGCGCAGGGCCTTTGTGGACAGTGCAGCAGGACCCGGTCCTTTCCGAGCCGGATGAGCCTCGAGCAAGTCGACCCGAAATCGTGTTCAACAAGAAAGAAGGGCCCTTGGCCATTCCTGTTGCGGTCGAGCGGCTGTTCCTCCACGGCCCTCACGTTTACTCTGACGATGCTCCCCGGAACAAAGTAGGGAAGGGCATATAAGTCCCGTTCGCCAACCCTGGCATAGAGAAACTTTCTCTTATTCAGGGCCAGCAGATCCTTTGCTCGTCGCGGTGCCGCCCGGGTCAGGAGGTGCGCCAGCGGAGCCGTCGAGCGGGCCAGACCCGCCGCAGGTCTTCCGGCAAGCCAGGGAATCCAGGCATCCGGGTCGTAGACGGTCGAATCGAGCACGGTTGTCCGCTGCCTACGGATGAAAAACTGCAGCCGGGAGATTACATCGAGGCCAGAGCCGAACACGGCCAGCCAGTCAGACAATCGATAGTCGGTGATGTGACTGAGCGCGAGCGTCTGCCAGATTGTTGGGATCGAACAAGTGCGTGCCAGGTCGTAATACAGATTGTGAGGGACGTAGAACTGCGAAGAACGCCCAAAGATTCGAGCGGACTGTCCGGAAACGTTGTAGAGGGTTAAGCCGCGTGTTGAAAGGATTTCCCGCACTCGTAGCGCTTTGTCCGTCCGATGACACACCATTTGACGGTGTATATCGAAGACGTCCCTCGAAGCGGGAATTATCGAGACGTTGGCAGCAATTCTGACCAGCCGCAAGATTTTCAGCAGGAAGGGGGCAGAACCGAGGTATGGGTAAACGAAGATTCACGTGGCTGGACATAAACCGGTTACCAGCGTAGGATTCCCACGAATGGATCCCAGCAAGCCGAGTCCGAGTGCCGGAAAGCGCCTGAAGGCACTGCGCGAGAGCCTTGGGCTGACGACGCGCGAAGTGGAGGAGAAAAGCAAGCAAATCGCGAGAGACAGACACAACGAGGAATATTATATTTCCCATGCCTGGGTGACGGACATCGAAAACGGCGAATACACGCCAAGTATCTACAAATTTTATACCTTCAGCGCTGTTTACCATCGACGTTATGACGCGATCGTTTCCCTCTTCGGGCTGAGCATGGGCGATCTGAAGCGCTATCAGGCTTCTCTTGGCGTCCCCAACACCCACCTCCTCGCAGGCGATTCCGACCCGGACGTGGAGCAGATCTCCCTCCCCGTGCGTTTCAAGGAGGAGTTTCAGCTGGAGCAGACCCATCTTCTCGCCCAGGTTGTCGAGAAATGGGACCTGCTCCCGGTTGGGTTCCTGCAGCATCTCGACCTGCACAAATCGGTTTACGGCTATATCGGCCTGGAAGACTACACGCTCTTCCCCCTGATCCGTCCCGGTTCGCTTGTGCAGATTGACGCAAGCCAGAGGAAGATCAGTGCCGAGAGGTGGAAGACGGAATTCGACCGCCCGGTGTACTTTGTGGAACTCCGAAACGGGTATGTCTGCAGTTGGTGCCAGGTGGACAGAGGGCACCTGATGATAATTCCCCATCCCCACTCCCACCAGGATGTTCGGCGATTTGACTACCCATCACAAGCCGAAATCGTAGGCCGAGTCACTGGGGTCGCGATGAGAATTGTCGGGGAAAAATCACCTGAACCCCGGCAGCCTCCCCGGGAAACTGTGCGGTAGACTCAACCCATTATTCACGGCGCGCTTCCGGGTCGAGAGCCGAGGTCAACTAGGGAGTCGAAGGCAGCGCCATTACTCGGGTGTTCGGGAAATAGTGATCCACAATTGCGCGAAAGTCGGAACCCTGTTCCGCCATCCCGCGCGCGCCGCGCTGGCAGAGACCGAGGCCATGTCCCTGACCTCGACCGTGAAGCGTGACTTCCCCGCCGTCTTCCTCGGCCGTGAAATTATTGCTCGGAACAGCATCCCAACCGAGCCTTCGGCCGATGGCCAGACGCCCGTTTTCTCCCTGAAGCCTGAGGAGCGCCGCATCTTCGCGCGAGACTTTGCGGGTCCATCGAACAGGATTCTTGTAGCAAAAACTACAGAGCACGGAAAAATAGGGATAGCCGGTCCCGGACAATCCGATCTCCTCGGGCGTGCGCGTGTGGCCGCTACAACTTCGCGTGAACATGGCTGCGACCGGTTTTTTATCATAAGTAAGCACGAGACCATGCGTCGATCGGGCGGCATTGGCTGCCGGGCTGTCGGAAGCGGGCGGTTCACGCAAAAACTGGCAATGGGTAAGATCACAAAAATCGAAATCCGTGTGCCGTCCACCGCCTCGAACATAATAGGAGCGGCTGACGACGGCTTGGGCCTTCAGCGCTTCGGTCGGCGTGCCGGGAGTGGTCTCTGCCTGAACTGCGGAAGCAACAGCGATTTCAAGGTCCATCGTAATGACTGCGATTAATTCGCTCCTCTTGGCCCTCAGCTCAAGAATGCCCAGGTAACGCCTTTTGATTTTTCCGGGAAGCGTGACGATGAGGCCGGCGGATTGCTGATCACGGCCTGAGGCGCGCATTTCCCTGGCGCGTATTTCCCTGCCGCAGCCGCTCAAAACCAGGTTCTCCCCGGAAGAGCGGACTCGAAGGAGACTGCAAGCCGATCCCGGTTCGAGAAAAATACTCTGATCGGCAGCCCAAATGAGCAGCTCGCCCGTTTGATCGGCCGCGAGAGTGAGCTCTTGCGGATGGAAAATCCCGAGAACACCAATCTGAACGGTATGGGCTTGTGATTGCACAAGCAGAGGAACGCCAAGAGAGAGCAACAATACACAAAGACAGCGCATAGTCTCACTCTTCCATCTGGCGGAGCATGCGTCCCGCGGTTTCCGCGGCTTTTGCTCCGGCAACGCCGTGGATGCGGATGAAGAGGAGAATTTCCGGCCGATCCTCCGGGACCAGTGCCAGAACGAACCCATCCGCCGGAGCCCAGGGAGAATGGGTGCATGGGGCCGTGCCGGTTTTCACGAGGGCCTTTCCGTGCCTCAATTGACGGTCAACCGCGGCGCCTGTGCCAGCGAGCGCCGATTGCCTCATCCCCGCAAGGAGCTGCGGAACGCCGGGTTGATCCTTGCGGCGATAGAGTTCGAGATAGGCTTGTGCCATGTGCAGGGGCGAAATGCGCCACTGATCGCCGAGGCCAAGGAGAGTGCCGCTTGCGGAATCAGCATCAGGAAATTCCAGCCCGAAGGCCAGCGCCACGGGCTTAAGCTGCTCAGCCGTGACGCCTTCCGCCAGACGACGGAAATAGGCATTACAGGAGACGGAAACGGCCCGAGTGATATCGAGTTTGCCGTGAGGCTTCAGCTGCCAGCACCCGTCGGATTTACCCTTGCATTCGTAAATAGGGTAGTGAAAATCATGCGCTTCGGCGTAGGCAAGCGCCGTAAACGGCTTGACGAGGGATCCCGGTGGAATAGGCCTCTCTGGATTCGCCCAGTGGCTCGCGAGAACCGCACCGGACTGGGCATCGAGCAAAAGATATGACGCCTCGCTTTTTGAGTAATTGCGCCGCAAAATCTCGACCGCGGATTGTGAAAACAGCGAACCGGGAGAACTGTTTCCGGGCTGAGTTTGCTGGCAGAGCGCAGGCGCCGCCAGGAAGAGAAAGAGCAGTGGATGCGAGGCCCATTTTTTGAGGGTCATTGAGCCCATGCATAAATTACCGTTTGGATTTGCCGGTCGCCGGCGTCCCGAATAACGATTTTTTCAGACGAGATATTCTTCAGAGTGAAACTCAGGCTGGCAATGTTTTCAGAGAAAAACTCAGGGCTTCCGCTCTTCGCGGGAGAACCGGACCCGAGGTCCAGCATCCTGGTGAGCGTCAGGAAATTCTCTCTCTCCCGTTGATGATCAAATTCGGCGGCAAAGACTGGAGCCAGTGCAGCCGGCTTTTTGTTCAGGCCGGCCAATGCACCGCCGAGAAGGGGTGCATTGTTCGAGATGATGAGGTATTTCCCGCGCACGGCGACAGCGAGAGGCCAGAGCCCGTCAAGCACGCTGTAGCCGGAGACGGTTTTCCATTCAACACCCAGCTGTCCGGTCGTGAATCCGGGGCGAACGAAATCCGCCAGAGCGGAATGTACGGCCGGCTCCTCCCAATCGGATGCTCCGAGGAAAGCGACAGCGGAATCGATGCGCACAAACACTCCCGCAGGATCGCGGTCCGTGCTCTGGAGTTCTAACTGGGCGAGCACATGATTTTTGGCAAACACGGCCTCGAGCGTACCGCGGCTGTCCCCCAGAACCGAATTCTGTGCCGGCGGCTGATCGATCCTCGTCTCCAAGTCCAGAGAGGAGCCGGTCTCGCCGCCGCCAAGTTGCACCCCTGGAGCGAGTTTCCCCGCCGCAGCGGGCCCCAGATGCGGCGCCAGGATTTTGGCACTCAGCAGCTCCAAGCAATCCTTTGGACCCGGATCGGCCTTCGCTTCGTAGATGCCGGTGTCCGCGGGAACCAGGCGGAGAATTTCAGCAACCGCTGCCGCGCTCATTCCCTCCGGATGGTCGTGGGCGGTATCTTTCCGGAGCAATGTGCGCTCTTCGCGATATTCCCTGTCCGAGCGCGTGAGATCGGAAACGGCGGCGCTATACTGCTTCATGTCCGTAACGTTTTGCTGAATCCAGTAGGAACGGAAATACGGGCTCGGAACAATTTTCTCAAGGTTCAGCACCATGCGCAGGTCACCCGGCGGGCCGGCCGCCGCAACTGATCGCGACCACCAAGATTCTTCTCTGAGCGAATGATCCTTGCCGCCCGAAAGCAGCTGGAGAGCCCCGGCCAGCAAATCTTCGCGCGTGGCCAGCAAGAGGTAGTCACCGGTAGCGGCGAACGCTACTTCGCGATCGGAATCGGGATCCTTGCGGTAAAAGAAATTGACGCCGCCTGCGGTGCGGGTTTCAAATGTTGACCGGTTTAGCCACAGCGCGGACTCGGTGGAATCGGAGGACGGACGCCGGGTGATGAAGAGAAATTGCAGCTTTCCAATGTCGTAAAGCGCCAAGGCAGTTTGCTTTCCCGCTACCTGGTGCAGCAGATCCAGATTAGCGGGAACACCTGCGGCCTTTGAAAACTCGCCGCCGGCGTCCCGCAATCTGAGCAGCAGACGCGACTCGGAGAAGACATCATGATTCTTGCTCTTCAGCCAATTTTCCTTTTCCTGGGATTTATCCCAATCCGCCAGCAGAGACGAAAAGTCCTTGGCCTCGAGATAAAGGAGCGCACCTGAAGGGGCAAAACGCGACAGTTCAGCTTCCGGTGGAGCAGCGACGCGGTAGGCGCCCCAGGCGACGCCCAACACTCCGGCAGAAAGCAGCGCAACCAGGATAGTGCGTTTCATGGTTTTCCCCCTGATTTTGCCGGCGATTTTGTCGGCGCGTCCGCCGGGGCAACGAGTCGCGGCCGCACGAGGCGATCCTGCTCCAGTTCGGCGTGCAGGATTGGCCGACGAAGGGCGTTTGTGCTCTGGCGCCGCAAGCGCGTTTTGACGTCCAGAAGTTGTGCGGTGATGCGGTTGCGCTCGGCGGGCGATTTTTCGAGTTTTTGCGCGATTTTCAGGTAGGCTGCCGCCTCGTCCAGGCGATCGAGACGGATCATCGCCAGAGCGACTTCGTCGGCAAGTTGGGATTGTTCGGACGGCGGCAGAGCGAGGTTTGATGGGGTTTCCACGTTACCTTGGCCTCCATCGTTGCCCTCATCCGCTCCAAGGATCTCTTCGTCGCCGGAACTTCCTGGGGCGACCCGGCCTAGCAGTCTCCTTTGCAATAACTGCTCGATGACGGATAAGGCAAGTTCATCGGCAGGAATGGAGACGGCCGCGCGGAAGAACGGCACGCGTGCATCCTCTCTCGATGGTGAATCCGCCAACGCTTTCGCGAGCACTGCCATTTTGACGTTGGCATCGGGCGAGTTCCGGGCTGCCGCGAGCCGCGCATCGTAGAAATAGGGGTGGTCCAAAGCGGCTGGAGTGATCCTGTTCGCACCCGCCGACAGAAGCTTCAGCTCCGCACTCCCAAATTCGCCGGGCTGAGCGAAGCCCGCCAACGTCCGGGCGGCCTCGACGCGAACAGCGTAGGGATCCTCGGACGCAGCAGAAAGCTTGGCCAGGCTTTCCGCAGCCGGGTTCTTATCCTCGGCTGCCAGGAGTTGCGCCTTACTGAGCCTCAAACGGAACGAGGGTTCCCACGGAGTGGCATTCGCAAGTGGCTCGAGGAACACGATGGCCTCTCTGGGGTGACCCGTCTTTTCAAGGAGTGCCGACGACGAGTCCATATTCTGATATGCGTCGCCAACGACCAAGACCAGTCTCTTTAGCAGAGTGACCGCTTCCGCCACGTCGCCGTCCGCAATCCGGATTTCGGCTAACCCAAGGAAATTTGTCGCGACGAGTTGATGCTCTTCCAACTGGCGGGCAAACACAAATTCAAGGATTTTCCTGGCCGATTGCTTGTCGCCTCCCTCAAAAAGCTGCCGAGCAGCGATACGCAGGCTTTCCGCGGAGGGCGCGGTTTCTGGCTCCGCCTTGTACCCGGCGAGGAACGTGTCCAGGGTTCCCAGTTGCGCGGCCGACAGCATTTCGTAGGGCACAAGCGCCGCGGAATCAGAACCTCGAGCGCTCTTGGCTAAAAGAGCGACTGCGTTGGCGGCCTGGCTGTATTGTTTTGTCTCGACCAGATACTTTACCCACCGGACCTGCCAACTCCACAGAGCGGACTTTAGATTTTGCTGCTCCAGGCCTTCGGCCTTTGCCGCCGCAGCCAGCTTGGCCTCCAGAATGCGCTGGAAGATTGGCGCGCGGCTTGCGATCGGGATCCACTGGGCCTCCGCAACGTCCTCGAGCACAACCGTAGGGTCGGGTGCGGCGAGAGAAAGCTCAAGCAGCCATGTCGTGGCGGCTCGAGGGTCGCTTTGGGCGAGATAGGCGCTGCGAAGCAGCGCGTTCGAACGATAATTCCCGTTACGGTGGAGATAGGCGCGGAGGAGTTGATCCACTTCCGGCTTCACCTCGGGGACGAAGCCGCGGGTGCGCACATGATCAAGCGCCCGGCCGAAGTCCGCCCCGAAGCTTTCCGTCAAACGCACGTTGTTTACCTGGTTGAGTTGCGCGGCAAAGAAAAGCTTCCATTGAGCGACGGCTTCGGCACGATTCTTATTCTTGTAATAGGCGAGCGCCAACTTGTCATGGACCGCAACGCGCCCGGGAGAGAGCTCGAGCGTATATTGGTACTGCTCGATGGCCCTGTGAACGTCTCCTTGGTCCAGGTAGTAATCACCGAGGGAGAGATAGGCATCGGACGACGCGGGACTGTGCTCCAATTCCGCGGGCAGGAAATCCTCGGGTGCGCCCAGCCGGGTGTTCCGAAGGTATTCGCCATATCTCGAGGCGTAGTAGAACCAGATGTCGCCGGCCAGTTGATGGTCGCGCTCAACCGGCTTGCCGATCCGCTCGCCGATGGTTTGATCGCCCAGGGCGCTGAGGAAGGCATCTTTAATAAGCGGCTGGGTCTGTGCAAAGTAGAAACCGACAAGTGCGGTGTAGGATTTGCCCCAGACCGGCGGACGCACGCTGCTGCGGGCCGTGACCACGGCTTGAGCCAATTCCGCATCTCCGTTTGCCAACACAAACTCCGCGGCTGGCTGCCCCCAGGGCAACCACGATCCAGCCACCTCAGCGAGCTGCTGGGGGTTTTTCCTCAGCAGAAGAGTGAACCAACGGGTTTCTTCAGCGCCGCCAAGATTGCCGGGGCCGAGGCTCGAGAGCAGGCGCAACTCCTTGTCACTTTGGCCTGCGGCGCGGTACGCCTCAGCGGCGCCCTGGAGGACCTGCCCGCGGAACTCCGGTCGAACATGCGTTGCGAAATTTTCCAGTTGCGGACCAAGCTCGGCAAAATTCAGACGCTGCCGCTGAAGCTGCACGAATTCTGTCATCTGGGTCATCAAGTCAGCCTGATCCCTGGAAGAGTTCATTAGCAGCTCATAGCGCCACGCCGCTTCACGGTCGGCCAACCCGGCCGCCTCGACCAGCGGAATGGCGAGTTCCTTTCTGGTTGCGTCGGGCATGGGAGCGCGCAGTGCCTGGACGAAGCTTGAAAACGCCACCTTTTCTTCCGGCGTGAAATAGCGAGCCGCAGTTGAACCTATTTCGACGAGCACGTTGCGCATGCCGTTCCGGGCATTTTGCTGGCGGGTGGCGAGGACATGGTCACGCCATTCTTTGTCGGGAATGCCGGTAATTCCTTTTTTGGCAACTTGTTCTTTCAGGACTGGAAGTGAATTCGACGCGGCGTTAAGTGCGTTTTGGAGAGTGGCATAGGCTTTTTCGTGCTGGCGGAGGCGAGTCATAATGCGCGCATAGATTTTTGCGCCGTCGTGGTTTTCGGGCGTGGCGAGCAATTCGTCACCTGCGGCGCTCACGCCTTCCTCCGCGAAGGTTTTGCCGGGTTCAAGCATGCCCCAAGCTTCCAGCCGTCGCGCCACTTCAAAGTAATTCCCCGCGCGCTCCGGGGCCACGTCAATGAGGGCGGTCTTAAGCGCAGCAACGGCATCCGGGTTCCGGCCCTGGCGCGCGCGAACCTCCGCGATCTTCTCCATCCACTTCGGGTCCTTGTAGGCCAGTTGGTAGAGATGCTCGTAGTCGCTGGCCGCGTCGTCGAACCGCAGCAAGCGCTCTTCGAGCGCCGCGCGCGCAATGCGCAAGTCGCTGCGGTCGGGGCGAATCGCGATCGCCTTTCCGTACGCATCGATCGCTGCCGGAAAATCTTCCAGGCTGCCTCGGATCCGCGCCAGCACCATGGACCAGCGGTAATCGCGGGGCGATTGCTGAATCGTTTTCGAATAATAATCCAAGAGCTGTTTTTCGCGCTGGTAGCGCTGGGAATAGAGGGCTGCTTCTGTTGTAAGGCCCTCATCTTCTGAATAGTTGTTGAGCAACTCGATGTATTGATCGACCGCACCGGAATATTCCTTCAGTTGCGTGAGCGCGGGGATCAGCCCCCGGCGAAGAGTGGCAATCCGGTTTTTGCGGTCGTCGGCGCCCAGCGGCGCATTCTGGAACAGGGCAATCTTGCCGAGGTAGAACTGCTTCAGTCCCTGTGCGTCGCCCGCCTGTGCGTAGGTGTCCGCCATGGCTGCGAGGTACTGGCTGTCGTAGGGTGAACCTCTCAAGAGGCCGTCGAGCAACGCACGCGCTTGTTGAAAGTCTTTCCCTTCCGTGGATTTGCGAGCGGCTTCAAACGCGAATCCTCCACTGAGCTGAGGGTAGGCGTCCTTCGCGGCTTGCTTCAGAACGGCGATTGCCTGCGGGTATAGTTTCACTCGCCAATAGAAGTCGACAGTAGAACGCACTACTCCGAGGATCTTCGGATTGGCTTCGTACAACGCCTCAATGTTCCGCTGAGCCGCGGCAAGATCCTTCTTGCTTTCATAGAATCGCACCAAAGCGTAGCGCAATTCGATCCGGGTCACCGGGTCGGTGGCCAGTGCGGCTTGCTTCTCCAGCGCTTTCTGCCGGACAGATTCAAGCGATCGCTGCTGGGCGATCGATTCGATTTCTGCAGCCTGTTCAATGGTCTCGGCGTGATCGAGCGCGGCAGCAAGGAAGGCGGCCATTTCCAGGCCGCGATTTGCAGCTTCCAGAACACGCAAGCGGAGGTTGACAGCCGGCAGGGCGTAATCTGAATCCGTGGCCAGTTTCTCGGTCGTGTCATTCACAAGATCGCGAAGCTTCGGGCGGCGCGCCAACTCCAGAAGCCGTCCCATGGCAGGCGATTCTCCGCCGGCCCCGACAGCAGCTGCAGCATATTCGCGGATAGCTCTCGGGTAATCCTTCTGAGTTTCATAAATCGCGCCTTCTTCGTATCCGTACAGGGTGGGTTTATCGAGCTTCTTTCGGCCTTCATCGAGAAGCCGCAAGGCATTGCCAAAATCGAAGTAGTCCCAGTAGATGGTTGCCGCATCCAGATAACCACCCGGTTCTCCCGGCGACACTTTCGGGATGCGCTCCCAATACGGAGCAGCTTGCCGGACGAGGTCGCGGTCGGAATAGATGTCACCGATGCGCGCGAGAATCTCGGTGCTCCCGGGATTCGCGGCCAGAAGATTTCCTTCGATTTTTGCGGCGACGGCTGTCATTGAAGGATCGAAATAGGCAAGCGAGCGGAAAACCGAGGACGCGGTGCGGTCGAGTTCCTGCTCGGCGGGATATACCTCCGCCAGGGTCTTCAACACCGGAGCGCTCTGTTCAAAGTGCGAGCGCCAGATTTCCGCGTCCGCCAATTCCGTAGCCTCGGCGGGGTTTTTTCTGACGAATTCAGCCGAGTCCTGGCTGCCGGGCTTGGGCACGGACTGGCGCAATAGGCCGAGTTCCTCGTCCAGCTGGCGGTTCGAGGAAAGATATTCAAAATATTGGTTCCGCAGTCCGGTGTCTTCAAACCAGTGCTGGCGGACGAGAGCGAGCCAGGCGGCTTGGTCGTAGGTCGGCCTGGAGTGGTAGGCTTGCAACAAATTCCGGACAAAATAAGGATTATGAGGAAATCGCGCGTTGGCGTATTGATTTAGTCGCACATACATGACCGTAGTCGTTCGATCAACGGACGCAAAGTAGGTTTCAAGGACGCTGCCATCGAATTGCTTCACGGCATCCTGGGTGAGCTGCTGGAGTTGCGAATATTTCCGATAGCGCAGGTAGAGGCGCGCCAGCTTGCTGTACCAGGAGGGGTCAGAAAAATGGGCGAAGGCCCGCCGGTAGACCTCCTCCTCTTCCTGGCCGAGACTGTTTTGCTGGAGGAAAGTGGCAAGGCGCTCATATAGGCCCGGATCATCGGGGTTGTGATCGATCTCGCGCCGCAACACACCGAGCGCGCGGGGAACTTCTTTGAGTTCGACCAGCCGGGCCAAGTAGCGTTCGAGGACTCGCGAATACTCGGGGGAACGAGGGCCGGCTTCCCGTGCCTCGGAGTGTCGCCCCAGCTGAAATGCCGAGCGCGGCGCTTCCCGCCCTTCCTCCCCTCTCTCGCCTTCCGTGTCCTGATCCGCGGGTTGTTCGAAGCGCTGGTACGCTTCGGGGGCGCCGGAGCTCGGATTGCCCGCAATGCGGTTGCCGAGTGGCATTTTGTCCGATTCAGAAGCAAGCTCCTCGAGAATTGCGTCATAAATCGCGAATTCGTCTTGCGGTTTCCCTAGACGCGCATCGGCGTCGGCCATCAAAAGCGCGACGTGTGTGCGGTCGCCGGATTTGGGGAAAGAGGCAAGAAAATCTTTTCCGCCCTGGAGTACGGCTTCGCCCTGACCACTACTTGAATAAAACTCGAGCAGTTTTACGTGCAGTTCGGCGCGACTGGCGGCGTTTGGGAAACTCTTGTCCAGAAGGGCCAGCAACTCGGCGGCGCGCGAGCGGTGGAAATAGGAAAACGCACGCAGCTCTTCGGCAGGGTACGCGCTCTCGGGCGAAGTAGTATTCAAGATCAGGGAAAGAATACCGTTAAGGTAGCCCGGGCCCGGATCCATCGTGGCGATATCCTTGTACATCGACAATTCGCCGCTGCCCAAGCGGATCGGGGATTCCGGGGAGGAGAGGAGCATGTCCGTCAGGCGCGCGAGTGCACGCTCCCGGGAATCAGCTGCGCCTTTGCTGCTGTAGAGCGCAAAGTAATACCGCGCCGCTTCGGGATAGGAGTGGATATCCTCGAGCAAGCGTCCAGAAATGTATAGTTGTTCTGGAGTCCAGGAAGATCTCGCGGCTTCTTTGTGCAACCGCAGGTTCGTGATGGCCTGCTCTGCGGCGTCCAGCTTGCCTTGTTGCTGGTAGTAATAGAATACCCGCGCAGTCGCATCGAGGTCTTCCGGATTCTTGTTGAGGGCGGCGCGAGCCTCGTCGAGGAATTTGCGCAAACCTTCTGTCCCGGCCAACAAGTCGAAATACCCCTTTACAAGCTCCGGTTGCCAGAGCGGCTGAAAACTCTTCTCGTAGACTGCCAGGCCCTGTTGAATCGAGCCTTGCCTGTGTTCGACCAGCGCCCTGGCCTTCACGGGGAAAATCAGATCGCCGGGAAACTGTTTCTGGTAAGAAGCGATCAGCTGGTTCGCTGCGTCGAACTCTTTTTGCGCCACCAGAAAGTCCAGGAAGCGCAGGTAGATCTCCGCTTGTCCGGGATACCGTCCGATCCACGCCCGATAGGTTCGAATCGTCGAATCCTTGCCCAGCGCTTGAGCCTGAATGATTCGAAGGGTACGCTCGAAAGCTTGCCACGAACTCTGCTGATTGGGAGGAGTGAACTTCTCCGCCAGCGTTGAAGGCGAGTTTCCCAGGGTTCCGAGCACCCCGATTTCATCTTGCGGCCTTAAGCGACGGTGATAGAAATCGGCCAGGTCCCACAGGGCAGCCGCTTTATTCCGAGCCTTTTCGGCATACAGCTTCCAGTCTTTTTCAGCAGCGACAAAATCAGGTTGCCGCTCATCTTCTAGAGCGCTGAGTGAATAGAGATCCGCGTTTGTGGGTTGTTGCTCGATCAACTCTCCCAGTGCCGGACGCGTTTCAGCCGGCGGCCGGCGAAACAGGACGTCGCCATAGGGCAGTTTCATGGAACGGAAGAAGGCGCGTTCCAGAGCGGTATTTGCTTCGATGTTGCGAATCCAAACCGGCAGCTCCCCCTTGGCGGTCAGCGCAAAACCGGCGACAAAGACACAAAGCAAAGCTCCACTGGTTCTCCAAGCGCGATTGGGCGCGAAATCACGGAACGATTTCAATGTCCACCCCCTCTGAACCCATGTTGTGCGCGATATCTTCCGCAGTGACCGTCAGATGATAGGTTCCAGGAATCATCTGGTCTGGAATGAACAATTCGCCGGTGTTCGTCCTGTCCTTCGCGTCCCAATGCAAATTCACCGGTACGGCCCCTTCCAGGCGTGCCACGAGGGTTCGTGTGTTCTCCGAGGCGGCGACTTTGAGCCCCAGCATTTCGCCGCGGCGATAGCGTGTTTTTGGCAGCCTGATCTCGACCGTCGGAGACTTGCTGGCGATCACGAACGTCTTCGATTCGTGATAGGTTTGGCCGGAGCGGTCGCGCATGACCAGCCGAACGGGATAAGTTCCGTCCGGTAGATCCGTGGGCACCAGAAAGCGTGTCTGCCAGGTATCCTCGTCATGCAGATATCTCAACTGCTTTACGAGTCCAAAAGGGAACAGTGCCGCCACGGAGACAATCGACGGGTCCGTCTTCACGCGGATGACCGGATCTCCGGGGCGAATCACGCGCGGCCGCAGCAGCGCCCGGGGCACCGCGAGGAACGAAGTGTAGGGCGTCACGAACTTGTATTGGCGCGACAACCGGATGATTTCGTCGATCGAAGCCGCATCCTCGCCTTCACGCTCGATTTTCTCGAGCAGGGCATCCACGCGAGCACGCGCCCAAAGCCGGGGGAGTTGAGGATGCTCAGCCGACTCACGCGGCAAATCCGCTTTTGCCGTGATTCGGAGAGGCGTTCCATCTCTGACGCCGTGAACGGCGAAGCCCACATCTTGTGCCGGCTTCTCGTAACGGCCCACCCACGCCCCGCGCGAACCGGCAAACGCTGCATCTTGCAAGGGATAAACGGAATCGACAGCCGACTCGGGCGAAACCGTCAATGCCAGTTGACCCAAAGGGCTGCGCCCGATTTTCGAGAGGAAGGAATTTAGTTTGAACTCAAGCGGCTCGGTCGAAAGCACGTTTTCGGTAACGCCGTCATTGCGGGCCAGCAACTTGAACAGCGGCAAATTCGCATCGTCGCCGACTCCAAAGATGTAGGTTTTGGGACGGCTTGCCGCCGGCAGACGCTTCCAGCCCGCATCGTAGGATGCGGCTAGCTTGGCGTTTCGGATCTGACCCTCGGTGGCGCCGCCGTCGCTCAACAGCACCAGATAAGGGTTCCCGCCGGAAGCACCGGATTCCCGCAAAGCTTCTTTTAACGCTTTCTCTAGATTCGTGCCGCCACCTAAACGGCTGGCCCGCACGAGGTCGAGGGCATGTTGCAGGTTGTTGCCCTCGGCTGCGACCGGGGCCGGTTGAAACGGCTGAACCTGGCTATTGAAGAGAATCAGATTGAACTTGTCTTCCGGCTTCAAGGAGCGGAGCAAAGTCTCAACTGCCCGGTAGCTGCGTTCGAGCTTTTCCCACTGCATGGAGAGCGACGTGTCGAACAGAATCAGAACGGTTTTTGCCGGAACCCCGGCTGCGGAAGGATTTTCTTTCATGGCGTTATCGTTCGGCCCAAGGCCCAACAAGGCATCCGCAGCGAAGAATCCCGGTTCATTCGTGCTTCGAACCGGAGCAGTCTCTGTAGGCGAAGGCGGTCCGCTAACCGGGTTTCTGTGGGTGACGACCGCCAGTGTGTCACTTCCCGCCTTGTCGAAATCAAAAGTGGCAACGAAATCCTCGGCGAGATTGACGTTCTCGCCTTCAAACGTGGCGCGCACGGCGTGCAGCGTGTTTTCTGCGAACTGTAGCGGGTAAATCTTCGCTAGTGCCCGGAAATTGGTCAGCACGTGGGCGGTTTTCAATTCGAAGTTGATCCTGAGGTGATGAGCGATCTGCGCCTGGTAGGCATCGGGCCGCAGAGGAATCGCAAAATAGGATTTCAGATTTTCGACCGGAATCGTCTCGTGGTATTCAAATTCAAGGCGCTTCGTGCCATATGCGGGAATGGGAACGATTCGAGCACTGAAAATGGCGCTGCGTTTGGCTTCCTCGGCCCCGCGTTCCCCCATCTGGAGAAGCCCGGGGTCAATCGACTGTTGCTTCAGCTCGTTGTAGATCTCTCCTGCGCGTTTGCGTTCCAGAATGACCGCAGGGATGCGTACGGGCCCATCCCAGACGCCAAAATCGGAAACCGTTGCGCGGCTGGGCAAAGCGAAAATGTAATTCCCTTCCTGAATGCCCCCCGTGTGATTGGCGAAGATCTCGCGCACGAATACACGAGCGTCACCGTTATCGATCTCCACCGTAATCTCCATCTCCTCAAGGGAAAGGATCGAAGGATCTGGTTGCGCCTTGTCTCGGGGAATTAGTACGCCGCCGTCCGGGAATGCAGCGACGGGTGTCAGCAACAAAAGCAAAAGGATCCTCAGTCGTCGATTCATGGCTGGATCTTGTTTTCCTCGATACGGACCAAGCCGTTGTCCGTTCCCACATAGATGTAGCCGTTACCTTCGGCCAGCGCGGTCACATTGGTGGACGGCAAGCCTTCGGTAACGATGGTCCAGCGCTGCTTTTGGCGATCGTAAAGGTAGAGTCCGTGGCCGAGCGCTCCGGCAAACACGTGATCCTTCGTAACCAGCATGGCGCCCGGATTGATTTCAACCCGGGCAGTTGCGGTTTGATAGGCGTGGAACCTTCCCGCGCCATCGAGCCCCATTACGCCGTTTCCGTAGGTTCCGATCATCCATTCCTCACCGACACGAGCGACGGCGGTGATCCAGTTCTGCTTCAAGCCGGAATTCCCCGCGGTGAAATTTGCCTTCACAAATCCCTTTTGCACCGCCGAAAGGCCGCCCAGCGTTCCGACCATCAGATCGTCGTCCGAGACTCCCAGCGCATACACATGGTTGTTCACAAGGCCGTGAAAGCTGTAGATGCTGCGCGCGCCGTCAGCATCGAGAAACGTAATTCCCGCTGGCGTGGCGATAGCCAATCCGTCACGGTAGGAAATTACGTCCGTGACGTGCTCTGCGATCAAGCCGTCCGCTTTGCCCAAAACCTGTTCAGGTTTCCCGGTCGCGCCAAACCGCACCAAGCCATTCGCAGTGGCCACTTCGACGGTGCCACTTTTGACGTCAGGCCAAATCCGATTCACGCAAAAAATGTGGTCGTTTTCGATGTGTAGCGTGCGTCCAGGCCCGTCCGTGAGAATGTCGAGGCCGCGGTCGAAATAGCCGACCCACAACTGTCCATTTTTGTCGCGGGCCAGGGCGGATATATTCCTGTCGGTCAGAACGGCATGGCGTGGCTTGAGCACCTCCCGCCAGCCAAAGCCACTCTGCTTTATTTCGAAAATGCTGTTGCCGGTGAGAACAATGACGCCCTCCTCCGTTTCTTGAATCTGCCGTACTTCCCCGAGGCCCATCCCGGTGCTGCTCTGAGGTGGCAAGCGTCTGTGGCTCGCGGCAAGCGTCACGCGAAGGACACCTTGATCCTCCGAACCAATCCACAACTCCTCACCTTTGACATGGAGACAGGTCACTAGGACGCCTTTTGCCAACACGCGTGAGAAGCGGCCACGGTCAAATTCCGCGACGCCGTCCGGCGTTCCGACGTAAGCCTTGTCTTCGGCCAAGGCAATGGCTTGCACCTGGCGATCCGGCAGCCCTTGGGCTTCCGCGAACGTTTCCGTCGTCCCCGCATGCCAATGCTTGACACCCTGATCGAGCGTTCCGACCCACAAGTCCACCTCGGAACCGGCGAGAGCCTGGACACGGAAATGGCTGAGCGTCGGATGCAATTCCTCGATGGTCTTGCCGTCATAAATAAGCACGCCGCGTTTTTTTGTGCCGATAAGCAGGTGGCCGCTCGGGACAGGAAGGATGGCGGTCACCGCGCGCGCGTCGGAGGTTGCAGGATAAATCTGCCGGAATTTCTGCCCGTCAAACAGCAGAATGCCTTCGTCGGCAGTCGCCAGGATCAATTCCGGTTGAGTTGCCCCTGTGAGCTGGCCAACCGCCATCGCCACCAGCGGCGAGCCAGGCAGGTCACGGCCGGCGGGGAACTCGCGGAGGAGCTCACCGCGCAAGTCGTATTCAGAAAGGCCTGCTGGTCCAGCGACGTAGAAACAGTCCTGAAAATGTGCGACTTGCGCGAACACTTCCGGGGAGCGCACGGTTTCAAAATTGACATGGGGGTGAGCCAATACGGGCTGCAGAAGAAATCCGATCTCGTGTTCGGCCCGAATTTCTTGTCTGGAAAGCTTCAGGGCCCGGGACGTCTGCCAAATCAGGAGGCCGACTATAAGAGTGGCTGCGACAACCGCGGACCCGCCTACCCACCACCGCCTCTTGCCTGCCGTGACCATGCTTCCCCTTCGAGCTGCCACTGATGGAACGCCAGTTCCAGGAAATGTGTTGCAGGAAGAGTTCCAATTTGCCTTCTCGGAGATTTCACTACATCTTCGCGAATTTCGAGAGCGTTATCGTGTCTCCGAACAAACAATGTGTCCTAAGATTTACACTCGCAGTCTAAGAGGCAGCTTCGGGCGACGGCCCTTGCAAACTGTCCTTTGAGACCCGGTGGGCGCCGCTGCCCCGGCTGTGCCGAAAACAGTGGCATCTTCTCTGAAGCCTTAAGCCAGGTGAATTGTGCATTCCATACCTCGGCTGCCTGCGACAGATGGAGCGGCATTCGGATGGTTGAGCGGTGCGGACTGCCTGAGGAGAAGCATGCTGGAGCGAAACAAGGAGCGACCCGGCGGGAGAACCTGTTGGCTTCTATTCCGACGCGAGGCCGGATAACCCAGGCCGATTCGAGGAGAAAAATCTGGGACAATCCGTCAGAGACCGTTCGGCAGAAAACTGTATGCTCCGTGAATCTAGTTATCCAGCCCCCTGATTCTTGCAGTCCTGTTGAGCCTGTAGGAAGTGCTTCTGCCTCCGGCCTCTTCCTGTTCAATGACACCTACGGTGATCAGTTCTTCGATATCCCGAAGGGCAGTTCGCGAAGATGCCTTCGTTATTTTCATCCACTTGTCTCTCGTCAGCTTCCCCTCGAACCCGCTGAAAAGTTTATTCAGAACTTTCTTCTGCCGATCATTCAGAGAGAGGTTCCTTTTCTTCAAGTCCTGCCAGAACAATTCCTTTTCCAGAGCACTGTCTGAGATTCGACCCGAATGTTCGATGGCGCGATCCAGGCACCCAAGAAACCAGCTTAGCCATTCCGTGATGTCCAACGATCCAGCCTGAGTCTTCTCAAGAACCTCGTAATAGCTTTTTCGTTCTTCAAGAATTTCTGACGACATGCTGTAGAAACGCTGAGTACTCCCGTCCGATCTGGCTAAGCACATCTCGGCGATAGCCCTTCCAATTCTCCCGTTGCCGTCTTCAAAGGAATGGATCGTAACAAACCACAGGTGCGCGATTGCTACCCGCAAGAGCGGATATTGCTCTTCGTTGCCATCCAACCATTTGAGAAACTTTCCCATCTCGCTCTCGACACGGGTGGCCGCAGGCGCAACATAGTGAATCCTGTCGTGGCCGATCGGCCCGGATACAACCTGCATCGGGCCTTGGCTGTCGTCCCGCCAGGCGCCCACCCGAAATTGATCGCCGGTCCTGCGAACTCCAGAAAACAGATCCGCATGCCAGTCAAATAGGCGCTCCTTTGTCAGCGGCTCCTTGAATTTCTGCGTCGCGTCCAACATCATCTCAACGACACCATCGACATACCGATCCTTATGGGCCTTGAGTCCCGCGACCTCCAGTCCAAGCCTGCGAGCGAGAGAGGATCGGACATTTTCCGGGTCAAGGGCTACCCCTTCAATCGCGCTGGACTTGGTGGTTTCTTCCGTCAGCACCTTCAGCGTTGCGGTCCAAAGTGAGGCAAAGCCGTAGGCCCGCATCTTGCCGAGCAATAGACCTTGCCGCAGTCTGACTCCAGAGAGCAACGGGGCAAGAGTCTTTACGCCCCACGTAAATCCTGGCCAATCAATGAGCTCGTGGATATATTTTCTCGCCATATTCTCGCCGTCAATCTCGCCACACGCGTGCTCTATCCTCGCCACAAACCCGCCATTAATCTCGCCCTCGTCAAGCCTCTTCCGGAAATCGCGGCCAATCGGCCTCCAGGGATAGCGTCCGAAACCTGCGCTCAAGATTCTTTCTCTAGCTGGTAGGTGTGTCTCTAAAACGCGCCTTTCACAGAATTCGGCAGCGAACCGGATAGTGCCGGGCCTTTGTCGATCTAAGGCCCGATTCAGAGGCAGCGGCTACAAGACCGTCGTATCCCGATTGCGGACCCTGGGTGGCCTGCCGACAAGGCAGGCGGACAGCCTATTGCCCGAGGAGCTTCATATTGCTTGCACAAAACATCCGAGCATTATCCGACAGCCGCATGTCTTCACTTCCCTGTTCCCAAAACTGCCGCGCTGCCTCGCGTGCATCCGCCCAAACTTCCAATGTATCCCTAGTCGCGTGCGGCAGCATAAGCTCGCGAGGTGGCACTTGGCCATCGGCGGTGGGCGCATACAGCATTGAGACTTGATCGAATGCCGGAGATAAATGCAAGTGAGCGCCTTCTGTAAAGAACAGTATGTTGTACTGATGCCGATCCGTGTTTGCGATGAGCGATCCAAAAGCGTCAAGCCAGCAAACCCGTCGGGCGTCTTCAGCACTCAAACGTCGTGCATCTTTCAGTGACATGGCCGCTCGGGCCCACGAGTCTGCGAGATCGTCGTGAACAGCCGCAAGACTTAAGACTGCGATCCTCCCGCGCAACCCCGAGCGATCAAATCGCTCGCTTTCCAGAAACCAATAGTCGGGCGTTTCGATGACGTTTGTATGCGCAGCCGGTATTCCGTGTGACGCTACGACTGCTAGCGCTATTCCTTCTAAAATCAGCAGATCGCACCAGCGCCTGGCAACCACATCGCCGCCGCGTCCAGCAAATTTCACGAGCATATGGTGGTCGCCAACCAGCACTCCGAACTTCGGCCGCTCTCCGCCTGCGGAGGAGCGGGGCGGATGACCTGCGATGGTAGCCTCGGCCAGAGCCGGATAATCGTTGCGACTTCTGGAAACGGGCCCAAGTGCCTGCCATCGAGCGAAGGATTCTTCGCCCAGAATCAAATTCCCTGGTAAATCTTCTCCCCGCCGAGACATCGCGAGCAAAATGTGATGGTCCGACCAGTCCGATAATCGGGGCGGTAATCTGAGATCGGCGTGAGCGGTCGCAAAATGTCGGCCCAAGAATCCGGAAGGGCGAGCGTCAACCAATTCGACGGGAAGCCCACCAACGACCATGGCCATGGGCATCCAGGCTGACTGATGAGCAGCAAGTGTAATGAGTTCCCCCGCGGGGACCGCTGTGCCCGATTCGGTTATTCGGAATAACGGAAACTCCGAGCTGTCCAGGTTCGACCACACCTGGCGCAAGCCATATTGGGTCGCCCTACCTCGGCCTATTCGAAGGATTTCGGGCCCAGCCCTTCTCACCATGCGCATGAGTGTCGCGGGCGACACACCCAGCCGCCCCCTGAGGTCCTCGGCAGGTAAGACCCCGCGGCCCAGTTCGTTGATAACGTGACTTGCCATGAAACGATTATACACGAGTAAATCTGTATGTTTGTGCATTGTTTTCATATAGTTAACGCGAATCGTGGAACTATTGGTGAAATGATTCGTGAAACGATTCTGGACACCTTAAGGTCTCTGCAGAGCGGGGCTCGTGAGCCCACCACGAGGCAGGCGCATTTCATCTTGAAGCCTTGGAAGAAAAAAGATGACGGGAAAACGATAGGAGACAGGTAGGCGGTCGGTTTCTGAACGCCCACAAAATCTGGCTAGCGCAGAGAAGTTCTCGTACAGATTTGTTCGGGTAGGGTATTTCAGCGAATCAGTGGATACGCCAGCCGTTTACCGGGCCGCCGTGAAGGAATGCCTCCGGTGTCATCACCCCGTCTCGCTTGAAGACCAAGCCATCCTTCATCACAAAGATGACCGTTCGCAGCGCGTCGATATCTTCGAGCGGATTGCCTTTGACTGCGATGAGGTCCGCCGGAAGGCCAGCCTTGATCGGACCGCGCTTGTCATAAATATCCGAGATCTTATAGCCGTTGATGGTCATGATTTTTAGGATTTCCTTGTCGGGGATGCCTGCAGCCTTCCAGCTTTTCAAGAAGTTGATCGCCACCTGGCCGCGGGTCATGCCGGGGACGTAGTAATCGGCGTCGGTTGAAAAAGCCATCTTGACTCCATCGGCGTAGGCGCTCTTGATACCGGCGACAGTGCGGTCGAAGGCGGCCTGCGAGCCGCGGTATTCGGTAAATGGTGTTTCCGTACCGGCACGCCAAATCCCTTTTTGTGCCATCCGCTTGTGAAGTTCGTCGGTTAGTGCGATGTCGTGTTCGATCGACCAGATGCCCGCTTCGATGGCGCGGCGGGCTCCCTCTTCGGTCTGCACGTGGCCGGCAACTTTTAATCCGCCGGCATTGGCCGCTTCTTTGATGAAGAGCTTCATGTCGTCAACAGAATAGGGATAGGGTTTGCAGTCGACACAGATTTTGATGACCTTGGCGCCAAACAGAACGTTTTGCCGGACGGCTTTAACGATTTCGTCAGGGGTATCCGCATCGAGGTATTCGGGGTAGACGATGTTATGTTCCTTCACCATTTCCGGTGTGGGATAAAACTGGCCGCCAATACCCCCGATAATGATTCCGGAGTTGATGAGCGTCGGTCCGGGCAGCCAGCCCTGCTCGATGGCGATCCGCAACGCGCTGTCGGCGTACAGGCCGTTGTTACCAAGGTCGCGAACGACGGTGAATCCGGCGGACAACATTTGCATGCCATTTGAAGCGGCTTCGATAGCACGGAGGGCCGTCGATTCCTGGATGTAGGTGTAGTAGTAGACGTCGTTTTCAGGAACTTTCTTGTAGGTGATCGCCAGGTGATTGTGCGCATCGACAAGACCCGGCAGGACGGAATAGGACGAGAGATCGATCGTCTCCGCTCCGGCAGGAGCCGCGACACTGGAACCGACGGCAACGATCCTGCCGTCCTTGACGGCGATCAACTGGTTTGCCGCGGAGTTGCCTGTTTCGGGATCGATGAGGCGCCCCGCACGGATCAAGTACGCCGTCCCCGCGCCGGACAGAAGCGGTACGGAGGATTGCTGAGCGAACACCGGCGGGAGCGTGAAACCTATAAACAAAAACAGCAATGCGATTCGTTTGACCATGGATGTCTCCTCGGCGACGATGACGCCGCGTGCAGATAAGCGTGAGCTCACTATCTTCGATTCCAGGAACGAGCTGATTTTAGACGTGTGGAGGAAGGGTGGTCAAATCGAGCGAATGGAGTTGTTCAGGCATATGGATAGATACGACGGTCCCAACGGATAGACGACCGGGTAGCGATCCCGAGCCCAGAATCTCGATACCTTCCGGATCGCCGACTCGCCCAGAACCCCATCCCTACACTTCCCATATCCCCCTTTGCGCAGGTATCGTAGACCGATTCGCGCTCTGCGCAGAAGGAGGATGGGATGCTTTTTCTAAGACGCCAGCTGCTCCAAACACTGTCATTTGCTTTCGGGTCGAGCCTCGCCTTCGGGCGGAACCAACCTGGCATACTGGCAGAGACAGCCGCACAGCCAAAGGCCTCCCCTCCCCCTAGAGGGGCTGCGGTTCGCGATGGGGTCGCTCAAGGAACGGAAACGGAAAAAGTGACGGGAATCGGAGGATTCTTCTTCCGAGCCAAAGATCCGAAAGCGCTGGGGCGTTGGTACCAGCAACACCTGGGAGTCTCGCTCATACCAACGAGCTACGAGCAATCCCCCTGGCAGCAAGAGGCCGGACCCACCGCTTTCGCTCCATTCAAGGAGACGAGCGACTATTTTGGGGATCCCCAGAAGGTCTGGATGCTGAACTTTCGAGTCCGGGATCTCGACAAAATGGCGGCCCAGCTGCAAGCCGCTGGAATCGAGGTCAAGATGGACCCGCAGTCTTATCCGAACGGTCGGTTTGCCCGCGTGCATGACCCTGAGGGAAATCCGATCGAATTGTGGCAACCTGCAAAGCCAGCCGCGCCACGCTAGTTTGCTGGCCAGTCCCTTACGGATCGCACGCCGGGCGAAAACGGTTTAGCGCGAGATCAGAAATTGGACTTCCTGTTCGATTTCCGAGATAGCGAGCGGAGCGAGATGGGCTCCGGCCAGTTCCCGGTTAAGCCGGGGAAGTCGAGTTGTTTTGAACTCCTTCCATTCTGCAATAGCTGCTCTGACGAGAGGGTCGGACTCGTTGTAAACGGCCATCGCTTGCGAAGGCACGGCGCGGTCTCCACTTTCGACGACACGCAGCGCCGACGCCATATCGGCGAACGCATCCTGCAGATTTCCAGGCTGCCCCGGACTGGCTGCCGGCTTGGTCAGAATCTTGGAAATTTCAGCCTGAGCATCCAGCAGGGCAGATTTGATAGCCGAATCTTTCTCGCTGACTTTCTGCTCCAGCTCGGAAAGTTGTTTCCTCAGCGAATCGATTTCAGCGAGCACGCGGCGCGCTTCCAAGGTTTCGGCAAATATCTGCTGACCGAGTTCGAGCTGCTGCTGAAGTATCCTCGGAGTTGCGGAGGAGCGCGGGTCCATGATGATTTCTAAAGGCTGAGTCTGCGGCTTTCCGTCGACAGTGAGTCTCACCGTGTAGACCCCCGGCACAGCTTTAGGACCCCTGGGATTCTGGTATTCGCTTTCTTCATCGACGCCAGGTCCTCCGGAACTGCCCCAGGCGAGACCCCAGACAAAACGGTGCATTCCAGGATTCGTTTCAAGGACATCCGGTTTGGGGAACCAGCGCTCGGCAACGGGAAGTGGCGGGTGTTTTTCCGGACGTTTGTCTTCTGATGAGAATCTGCGGACGAGCCGTTGTTGCGAATCGAAGATCTCGAGTGTCGCGCTGCTGGCGGAAGACTTAAGAAGGTAGTCGATGATGGCGCCGGCGGGTGGGTTCAGAGCAGTTGGTTCTTCCGGTGGAAGTGGAGTGCCTGTGAAGGAGTCGTTGTCGATACGATACGCTGCAGCCGGACGGTAAAGCCAGAATCCCTTGTCTTTCCCGGCATCAAACGCCTGCCGAAGCGGCGTGATGTTGTCCAGGATCCAGAAAGAGCGGCCGTGCGTAGCGACGACCAGATCATCGCCGTGAATCGTGAGATCGCGCACGGAACTCACCGGCAGATTCAGTTGCAGGGACTGCCAATCGCTGCCGTCATCGAACGATACGTAAACCCCCAATTCCGTCCCGGCAAACAGCAGTCCCTTTCTCTCCGTGTCTTCAGAGACCCCACGCAGGAAAGAGTTGTCCGCGATGCCCTTCGTAATCAGTTGCCAGCTGGCTCCATAGTCTTGAGTTCTGTAGAGATAAGGCGCCTGGTCGTCCAACCGGCTCCTGTCGACAGCCGCACAGGCAACCGCAGCATCGAAGTGCGAAGCTTCGATAAACGATATCTTGCTCCAAGCTGTCAGACCGGCGGGCGTGACATCTTTCCAGGTTTTGCCGCCATCGCGGGTAAGATGAATGAGTCCGGTATCGCTCCCTGCCCAGATGGTGTCGCGGTTTAGGGCAGATGGCGCAATGGTGAATACTACGCCGTAGCCTCGTTGCTTCGCGTTCTCGGTCGTCGTTGGTCCTTCCGCCTTGTCTCCTGGCTGTTGTGTCGCTCCGGTCAGATCAGGACTGATGGTCTGCCAGTGCAGTCCACCATCGACAGTTTTCATCACAGATTGCGTTCCAAGGTAGAGCGTTGTGGAGTCCGCCGGGGAAAAAATGAGAACAGGGGTCCAAGGACCTCTGTATTTCCGCACACTAATCTCGGAACCAAATGTTGGCACCGGCCAGGGAGTAACATCCTGGCTGAATCCAGTCAGCTTGTTGTAGCGGGCGACGGTGCCGTAGGTTCCACTCATATAGATGATGTTCGGATCCTTGGGATCGATCGCTAAGTATCCGCTTTCGCTTCCGCCCGCTGGAAACCAATCTCGCGGAGTGATCTGGCCGTGATCGGTGCGGCTGGGGACGGCAGCGCTTCCACTATCCTGTTGGGCGCCGTAGACAACGTAGGGGAATTTGTTGTCAGTGATGACGTGATAGAGCTGTGCCGTCGGCTGGTTGTACCAGGTGCTCCAAGTCTGGCCGTGGTCGAGGCTGACTGTCGTCCCCTGATCCGTTCCAAGAACCATGCTGTCGGAATTCTTGGGATCGATCCAGATCTGGTGGTAATCGTCTCCGCCCGGCGCCCCGCGGAGAATCGAAATCGTTCGTCCACCGTCGATGGATCGATAAAGAGCGACGTTTGGGATGTAAATCAGATCGCGATTCTGCGGGTCGACGGTGATTCGGTTGAAGTACCAGGCACGGCTGGTGAGACGAGGATCCGCGTTCTCCAGAGTCCAGCTGTCGCCACCATCGTCGGAGCGGTACAAACCTGCCTTCTTGGCCTGAATCAGTGCGTAAACGCGTTTACCATCTGCCGCAACGTCCACTCCAATACGTCCCCAATCACCCTCGGGCAGACCATTGCTGAGGCGAGACCATGTCTTCCCGCCATCTTGAGAGCGGTAGAGCCCGCCCCCGGCTCCGTCGATCGCAGCATAGGTACTCCACGGAGGACGATGCGCACTCCACGCGCCGGCGAACAACAACTGCGGATTGCCCGAGCAGATCGCCATGTCTGAAATCCCTATTTCCTGTCCTTTATCGAGGACCTTGGCCCAATGCGCCCCTCCATCAACCGATTTGTAGACTCCTCGCTGCTCGTTTCGCTTGTAAGCGTGGCCGAGAGCTCCCACATAGACAACGTTCCGATCTCGCGGATCAATTACGATTCGGCTGATTTGGCGCGTATCCTCCAAGCCTACATGCGTCCACGTCGAGCCTCCATCATTGGATTTGTAAACGCCATTTCCGGAAGACAGGTCCGATCGAATATCCGACTCGCCGGTTCCGGCGTAGATCGTCCTGAAGTCGGACGGTGCCACCGCGATGGCCCCGATCGAGCCCACACTCTGTTTGTCAAAGATTGGCTCCCAGACAGTTCCAGCATCCGTAGTCTTCCAGACACCACCATTGACCGCGCCAAAATAAAAGGTCGTCGAGTCGCCCGGGACTCCCGCGACCGCCACTACCCGACCTCCACGGAATGGGCCAATGAGTCGCCATTTGAGGCCGTCCATGAGTTGCGGAGGAACTGACTGGGCGACTGCGGACCCCGCAATCAAAAGAACGAAGAGCGCGATGAAACTCTGATGAAAACAGAACCTGAGTTTGTCCAAGTAGCAGTCCCTCGCTGGGTAGCCAGTTTACCGGAAAACGCAACGCAATGCGGTAGCGCGTGACCACAGTTTTGTTGAAGGATAATCGCAGGGAGGAGCAGTACCACGCGACAAACTCATTGATCGAATGGCGGCAGGACTTATCGACTGCAGCGGGGGAAAGCCACGTCGACGGCTGGGGCCTGCCGGTAAGGCACGTACGATGTACCGCTGCGGGGAGCGCGGGCTCCGTCCGAAGGGGTAACAAGTTACGAGCGTCAGCGCGTCACGAGAGGTCGGCGCCAGCTGGCCGACATCTTCGGGGGCGACCACGCGGATGTCGTCAACAATGTAGGTTCTCGTTCGAAGCCCGGCGCGGCGGGAGTCATACCACTCAAGCTCGATGCTGTCGCCAAGAGCTACACCCTGAAGCGGCTCAAACCAACTGTCGCGGTGACCGGCGAGTTCCAGATTGCCAGGCTCTCCAAAGGCAGCGCCGCTGAGGAGCCGCGCGGGACCAAACGCCAGCGTGCGCGCAGTTGCGCCCTCCAAAACAATTTCGTCGTAGCCGAGGCGCGGGATGCGCAAGCGGGCTGCCGGATGGGTGTCCGCCCACGGCCATGGCGGGCGGGACTTGCCAGAACGTGCCGTCACCTGCCAAGCGCGGCGAATGAGGACGCCAGCAAGCTCGGCCTTCGCGTGCAGGTAGAGGGCACGACCCGTGAGGCACGCGCCTGCAACGAGAATGACCGCAACAAAGTAGCGCAGGGGCTTCACGCGAACGCTTCTAGCTTGCGAACGAGGTACCAAAGCACGAGGCCCAGGAGAAGCAGAGCAACGCCAAAAGCTTCGAGAAAAGCGTCGGCAGTGCCGGTGGCCGGCGCGCCGAAGACTTTTTCCGATTGCATGCCTGTCGGTAACTCTGCAACGACTGGCACGGTCGTGGAATCACGGCTGGCGTTGGCGACGATTTCCTCGATGGCGACGAGCGAAGTAAAGCGGGTGACCAGTCGGTAACGGATGGCATGGGCGATAAGCGTAGCGCGAATTCCAGCGCGGGCATCCTCGTCAGAGAGGCGCCAGTGGTCGATGAGATCCTCGACGCGCTGGCGGGCCCAGAGAGTAGTGATGCCAGGATGAAAGGACGCGGTGGAAGTGTCGAAAGCGAAATTCGCTTCGTAAGGCTGATCGCCCGCGCGAGCGGTGAGACGCAAGCGGCCGGAATGACCTTGGGAGATGCGGCCGTAGAGGAGAAGAGGTTGGTGAAGGAAAAGATCGGGAGGACGCTGGGGGTAGACATCGGCGACTGTGGCGCCTTCAAACGTCAGCTTCACATCGGTGAGGACGGGACTCTCGATTGTTCCGAGGAGGAGGCCCATCTGATCGCGAATTTCGCCGATATTGGCGATATGCGTGAAAGTGCCGCGGCCGAATTGGGCCATTTTAGTGGCGAGGAAAAAGTTGGGGGAGCTGCCGATGGCGACAGTGTAGAGACGAGCGTCGCTTAAGTTGCTGCGCAGCGCGTCGAAGATTTGCTCTTCGTTGCCAAGGTCCCCATCGGTAAGAAGGACGATGTGGCGCAGGTAGCCCGGCGTTTCGGGCTTCCGCATGACCTGGAGGAGCGCGGGAAGCATCTCCGTGCCGCCGCCTGCTTCAAGATTCTGGACGAAACGACGTGCCGCAGCGACATTTTCCGAGGTGGCAGTCAGAGGCTCGGAGGCAAACTCATGGTAAGTGTGGTTGAAAGCGAGGATGCCGAAGCGGTCGCCGGGGCTGAGCCGATCGAGGGCCTGGACGAGCGCTTCCCTAGCCTGAGTGATCGAAGTGCCACCCATGGAGCCGGAAACATCAATCATATAGAACATCTCCATGGGGACGCGCTTGACGGGTTGCACGGTGGGGGGAAAGGCAGAGAGGAGGAAATAGGTTTCGCCTGAGGCAGGATCAGGAGAAAGGAAAAGAGCGGTTTTTGGTTGTGTGCTTTCGGCCTGCTGGACTTCGAGGACAAAATCTTTGTTTGGAATAGTGGTGCCCGAGGCGAGTTCCACGCGGCGGCGGCCGTCCGGCAAACGACGAACTGTGATGGCGTGAGAGACCGAGTTGATTGAGCCAAACTCGAAGCCGGAGTCGAGATCAACCGACAAGGAGATGTCGTGGCCCGGACGGCTGTCTGGATTGCGGACCGGAGGAGTGATTCGAGAGGCGTCGGAGACGGCGTCGGTATCAACAGCCCAGCCCGTGCCGGTGTGAGAGACGGCTTCTGAACCGGGAATATAGCGTGGACCCACAACCATGGGAAAAACCAAGCGGATGCGCCCGTCTTCCCAGCTCAGGGGCTGAACGTAGCGCAGGCGGACATCGATGTGGTCGCCGGGCATGAGATTCGCGACAGAGGCGGTGAAGATGTTGGGGCGCTCCTGTTCGACCAGAGCGGCGCGCTTGCCTTCGGACTTGGCGGAATCGTAGACGCGTTTGGCCTCTTCGCGCTCGCGGATGGTGCTGCGAATCAGTCGATTGCCAATGCGGATTTCCAAGTCGTAGACCGCACTGTCGTGAGGCAGGGGAAAAACATAGACGGCCTCGATGGGGTCTGTGCCGGGGTTCACGTATTGCTGCGTGACCGTAGCCGCGGCTGCCAGACCGCGCACGTCGAGAGTGACGTCGGTATGGACAAGGGGGAGAGACTCGAAGTGACCGGAGATGGATGAGTGATAAAGGAGCGAACCCCCATAGACGCGGGGCGGGGCGTTATCGGAATGTTCATCCTGCCCGCCGAACGCCCATCCGGCAAAGAAAGTAGTGGTTGATAGAAGCGCGAATGTTAGCAGCGTACACGCTTTGCTGTGGAGCCAGTTTCCCGGGAACCGTGGCATTGTCTCCTCCTTCACTCGATGTATCGCGTGGATCGCAGTGCAAGAGGCGCGCCAGGAGGACTTCGGGCGAAAAGAATGGCTCAAGTCTAAGTCGAACAGTCACTTAGCGTGAGTGGCGAGTCCGAACCGCATGGAGCGCCCGTGTTCGGGCACCCACGGCTGTGGGAGTCCGACAACGCTCGGAAGAAATCCACGTGCCTGGCGCGCTTGCCTGTTGGACAACCAATCCATTGGTCTGTTCATTTTCCCGGGGACCTCCTCCGAATTGCCATCCTCTTTCGGTCCTCCGGTTTGACAGGTGTTCAATTTTGTACAGTCGGGGTATAAGTCGGAGCTGTACCATCCCCTGGAAACTGAAAGTTAGCAATAGGCCCGCGATGGCCATCGTTTGGAATGCCTCCGAGGATGTCATCGCGGGCTTCTGCTTTAGAGGGAGCGCGCGGCCGCAATCAGAGACTTAGTCTCAGTTTCCGGTAATTTATCGGGAGCTTTGTAAGCGGCTCAAGTAGCCGCGCTTTTCTTGGTTAGTCCGCATCGCGCACCGATGGTGCCGCAAATTGGAGCCAAGTCCTTCCATCTGAAGGCCGGTTGATGTCAAGGCACACTTTCGCTTTCTTCTTTCCGTCAGTCTGTTCCCCTTCAGCCGAGCCGCCTCTGTCGCCTTCCTTCCATCCGCACTCTTCTGTGAGCGATATTCGCTCAGTGACAGGTGGGTGTTCTCGTTTGAGCAGGTGCTCGATTGCCGAGGCCAAGAAGAAAGAAACACGATTGAGGAGATTAGAGAAAGCCGCTGAAATGATCAAGAAGGGAGTGAGCACTCCTGGCTAGAGCAAAGCCACACAAATGGGACTATGAATGTTCGCAGTTGGTGCGATTCGGGATTTGACCGGGATCACGGACAACTCTGAACTAATCCCAAGGTAAGAATTGCCGACCGCTCGTCCTGAACCCTTGAGCCTGGCAGGATCTTATTGCATCGGCTGTCCCGTCGCCAACACTCCTTTGCCTGTTCCCCAGGCATGAATCTCAGTCTTGACCATACCGGCCTTGACTGTCGGATCGTCTTGCATCAACTTGGCAGTTTGCTCTGTCCCCACCCGGAAGATGGCGACTCCTTCTAGCCCGTCCTGATCGCTGAACGGGAACGATCCGGCAATGGCCGTGTTTCCCTGATCTGTCATCTGTTTGAGGAACGAAGAATGCTGCTTCATCACATCCATGAAACCCGGGGCGTTCGGGTTCCAATTGTCGCCGTGCTTCATCAGAACAACCGTGTATTGCTCGAATCCGGGAGGCTCGGCTGGATCGTGAATGGCATTCGCGTCAATGAGCCACGGCCCATGCACCTCGGCCGATAGGCGCCCTGCTTTGACCGCAGGGTCGCTGTTGGCCCACTCTTGTCCCTGTGCCAGTGAGTCTGCTTGGAACACAAAGAGGCCACGCAGTGTCGTGTCATCCATGAAAGGCCCGGCAATCACGAGTTTGTGTTCGGCGCCCAGCTTGCGGATGTTGGCAATGTGCTCTTCCTGAAGCATTTCGCCCGCTTCTTTGCTCAGTTGAGGAGCATTGGCAGGGCGATTCAAGAATACGAAGAAGTACTGGGCGGGTTTGGCATTCAGCTGGTTCTGGGTTTGCGCGAAAGCCGAGCCTGCAACCGGGAGGCCGGCTTTGGTTTCGGCAGCTTGAATCTGGGGCATCAGAATGTCGCGAACGTAGTGCCAGTATGGAACCAGTTTGAGAGCAGCTCTTGCATACTGATCGGCGGCCTTCAAATCCGGCGTGGTTCGGTTCAGATTCGACCAGGCAAGATTCATCAGCAGCTCGGGTTCTCCCCACGAGGGCTCCAGTGGATCAACCACGCCGTGCTTCTGGCTGCGGAGTGCTTCCAATCCTTTGTTGTAAATTTCAAACGCCTTATCCTGGCCTCCTCCGCGCTCTGGAGGCGACGACCAACGAATGGGGCCGAGCACCCAGAGCAACCGAGGATTGTCTGGGGCTGTCGCCATGGCTTCCTTCAAAAGCGGACTCGACTGCTGGAGCAGCTCCTGCATATGGGTTGGGTCTTTCCTGTGCAAGAACATCAGGTAGCCCAGGCTAGAGCCAGCGCCAATCTTCGGTTCCACGAATGCAGGGTCCCGGGCAATGGCGTCTTTGAAATCGGTGACCGACTGCGTGAGATCCTCTTCAAGATCTTTCGGAGTCGGGGATTCGTTGAAGCCGTTAATCGCTCTGCGCCACAGCGCAAAACCTCGCCAGTAGAGCACTCTGGATGCCAGCTTATTGTCTTCCGGGATGGGCGTGAGCTCGTCGTGGAGGCGTTTCAGAGATGGGCGGTCGCCTTCATAGTCCGCCCGCTGAATCTGGGTGACGATATGGATGATGGAATCGCGTGAAATCTCAAGGCTGGTCTTACCGGCGGCGTAAATCTCAGTCGGGGCGGGCAGGAGGAATATGGCCGAGACGAACAAAAAGGCCCTGCCGTGTCGAGCGCTCATACACTCCTCCTTGCCATGCCCTAGTCCGAGCCTGCCGTGGGCCAGGCGGTTGTCAGACTACGGCATTGCCGCAGCGCGACGGGAGAGCCCGATTCTACATCAAGTGCTTCGTGGATTGCGGCCGGGCAATCCGGATGTAATCCACTTGGGTGAAAAACTATTCAGAGAAGTCGCTCCCTTCTCAATATCCGATGGTTGGCGCATGTCACTCTAACCAGGGCGAGGATTTGCTCGTCCCATTTTCTGGCAACCTTTTAACCCGAATCAATCACGTGATGGTCCGCTTCTTTGTCCAACGGCAAACCGGCGCCTTTCTAGAATCGGTGTTTGCCGAGAGCACCTAACCCAAGCAGGTGGTCTAGCTAGGCGCTCCTGCAAGTTCTGCGCTCGAACACCGGGGATTTCCCCCAGCAAATTCCGGATTTCGCGATTTTTCATTTCCCCTTTATCCTAGGGTGCTGGCTTAAAAGGTTGCCGTTTTCGTCCGGCACAAACATGTCAACCGAGACCAACATCTCTGCGCTTCAGATCGAACCCGGTACCGGTGCTGCTGAGCGCTCCACGTTCAAAGTCCTGCTCGCTGTCAGTATCTGTCATCTCCTCAATGACACCGTGCAGTCACTTCTTCCGGCTCTTTATCCTTTGCTCAGAAACACCTTTCGCTTGGACTTTGGCCAAATTGGTTTGATCGCCTTTACAGCCACGTTTACCTCTTCGCTGCTCCAGCCGCTCGTCGGACTCTACAGTGATCGTCATCCCAAACCGTATTTCCTGGCCGCAGGCATGGGCATCACGCTCGCTGGCTTACTGACTCTCGCCGTCTCCCCTACCTACGCGATCGTGCTCATCGCCGCAGGACTGATCGGTACGGGTTCCGCTGTTTTCCACCCGGAGTCTTCGCGCGTCGCCCGCATGGCCTCGGGTGGACAGCACGGCTTCGCCCAATCCATCTTTCAGGTGGGTGGCAACGCCGGTTCCGCGCTGGGTCCTCTCCTAGCCGCGTTCGTTCTGTCTAACGGCCAATCCAGCATCGCTTGGTTTTCGATCTTGGCGCTCATCGCCATGATCCTGCTTTTCAAAATTGGTCATTGGGCTCACCGCTATCGTCTTGGTCAAGCCGGCGCTAAAACCGTTCCGATCGGCGTTCACGTCACTGGCTCAGTCGACGGCATCCGCCCGACGTTTTCTTCGCGCAAGATTGCGATCACCATGGGTGTTCTCATCATCCTGATGTTCTCAAAGTTCTTTTACCTCGCCAGTCTAACCTCGTATTACACCTTCTATCTCATGGACCGTTTCCATATCTCCGTGCAGAGCGCCCAGGTTCACCTTTTCATTTTTCTCGGTGCCGTCGCCGCAGGCACCATCATCGGCGGGCCAATTGGCGACCGCTTCGGCCGCAAATTCGTCATTTGGTGGTCCATTCTCGGCGTGCTTCCCTTCTCCATGCTTCTGCCCTATGCCAGCCTTTTTTGGACCGGCATTCTGAGCGTCGCGATCGGCATCATCCTTGCTTCCGCCTTTTCCGCTATCCTCGTTTACGCTCAGGATCTCATCCCCGGTAAAATCGGCACCGTCTCCGGACTCTTCTTTGGACTAGCCTTCGGCTTAGGCGGTATCGGCGCCGCTCTGCTGGGCAAGCTTGCCGACCACACCAGCATCAACTTCGTCTACCACGTCTGCTCGTTTCTTCCCGCGCTCGGCATCCTCACCGCCTTCCTTCCAGACGTCACCGCCGGGCGCACAATGGGAATTAGAACTGACCGTTAGCGGGTTGTAGGAGGCGGGTTGTATTCCAGCTGTCATCAAATAGCTTGTCATTCAGATCTAGGTACAGCCAGCTATTCATCAAAGTGGCGGCTAATGACAACTTCCGAGTGGCCGGGCGGCTTCGTTCTTACGGGCCATCCGGAAGTTGGCGAATTACTTCCGGTTTGCCGACATCCGCTAATTGCAGTTGGGGAAACGAGCTTTTCAGCGTGCGATGAGTGTGACCAGCGTTAGAGCGGTTGCCAGGTGAAGCATGATGTGCGCCGTATTCGGAACAAGCCCATTACGGGCCGGCAAGAAACGGTGGGTATTGCCAAACATGATCTGATAACGAGCGGCACGTTCCGGTTCGGCTCGGAAAAGATAGGGTATCCACCAAGCGCGAATTTGTCCCAGAAAGATGGCGCTGTAGCTAATCCAAAGCCACAAGTAAAGCCACCGCGGGTACAGTCGCCCAAAATAGGACAAGCTAAACAGAAGACCGATCGTAAACGGCACACTCTGGATTAGGGTCACAACGACTAGACGTAACCCCGTGTCCTGGCTCCGTACCGCCTTCACGTCGTTCAGCCGTCCAAGCGGAATCCAATCGTGCAGCCACAGAAAGAGCACCTGGAACCCCTGCAATAGGATCAAGAAGATCTCGACGTAGAGATTAGCTGCGGAGATTTGCGGAGACATTTCCATGGATACAGACGGTCTCGAGCCTACTTAGGAATCCGACAGCGGTCAATGCGATCGTTGGTCTCTGACTGGGAAAAAAGAAGTAATCCGGTTCTGTCCTGTTTGCCGGCGATCGCGGCAAATTTCGGGTTTGCCGACCAGGCTCATATGACGCGTGGCGTGAAAACCGTCACCGGTCGCTGTCCGAGCGCGTGGCGATCCGCTCGCAAATAGATTCAAGACACTGCGACTTCGTCTGTCTATAATTGAAAAGGTGAGCTCCCACGCCGCAAATACACGGGACACCGAGCACTACTTCCTTGGAAGCGCGACTTCCCTATTCTCTATTTCCGGGCTACAGGTGCCCCTCTGGCCCGTCGTTGCAACCATTGGATTAGCACTTCTGGTCATCCTGCCCAGCGGCTATGTTTACGTGGTGCTCACCAAGCGCATGAGCATGCCGTCCAGCGTGGCTCTGATTGTGAATCATGCCGCAATGCTGGTGATCGCGCTGCCGCTGATCGCCTGGTTCAGCAAAGGACACTTTTCTGATTACGGACTGCAGTGGCCCAAGAGCAAGCCCTACGTCTCCTCCGCTCTAGCCTGGGGAGCGTTCTTCGGCGTGCTGATGACTGCGGTAGATTACTTCCCGCAGATATTGAAGCACCTTCCGCCACCGGATAATCTTTCTCTCGCTCCTGCGAGCATCGGAGTCTGGATTTTTTTCGAAGCAGCCTTTGTGGGGCCGACTGAAGAAATTCCGTTCCGCGGTCTGCTACAAACCTTTCTCATGCAGCGTACTTCGGGCCGCGTACGATTCTGGAAGTACGACATGCACGTCGCCGGAGTTATTCTCGCACTGTTGTTTGCACTCGCTCATCTCACCAGCTTCTGGACGGGACTGTTTTGGATGGCGTTAGGCCAGCAGATATATGCGTTCGCCCTGGGAATCCTCTACGCCTACTGGCGCGAAAAATCTGGGAGTTTATTGGCTTCCATTGTTGGACATAATGCGAGCGACGGAGTGGAGTACGTTTTGATGATTCTGATGACATGGCTATGGCGTTGAACGGGGTAAGAGGCCTCGGGCAGTTCCGACCGAGTGACGCTAACTGGAGATTATTCCGAGTCAGAAGGCCCCTTTGGCTTAATCGGCTGGTTCGTCGGAAAACCGGACATGGGATGAGAGGGACTTACAGACAAATACAGCTACTTCTCGACCTAGAAGGATCATAAACTTGGCACTTGAGGCTAAGTAAGTTGAGCAGACAACATTTCCACATATATGGCGTTTTAATTGTAGGCCTGTTGGCCGCTACGGGTACTGTTGGCCAGTCTGCGCGGTCTAAATCGGATGCGGATATTGATTTGATTGGGAATCGGAAAGTGGCCCGGGGGCCGAACCTCTATTCGCCTGAACGAGAGATAGAGCTGGGGAACAACCTAGCCGCAATTATCGAAAAATCTTCCAAGTTCATCAACGACGACGCAGTTACAGAGTACGTAAATGGAGTGGCTCAAAAGGTAGAACAGAACTCAGATAAACACGCCGGCATTACGATTAAGTTGATCGATTCCGAGGAATCCAAGTCGTTTACGCTTCCAGGCGGTCACCAATACATCACAAAAGGCATGCTCCTCCGGCTGCAGAACGAGGGAGAATTAGCGAGTGCCCTGGCGCGAGGAATCGCGCATACCGCTTTGCGGTCTAATACAAGGTTAGCTACGCAAACCGAATTGGCAGTTTGGGTAGAACCATTCCCTGTCATGGTTCCGGTATATGAGAATGCGGCTAGGCGGACCAGTGCTTTAGTTAAGTTAAAAGAAAAGCGCGACTCCGAGCTGGATGCGGACTACTTTGGTATTCAATATCTGTACAAGTCGGGATATGACACTAAATGTTTTCTTGATTTTGTTGCACTGGCGACAGATGGCGACAAAAATGTTCCCACCATCCTCCGTACGGACCCTCCCCTTCCACAGCGGCTAGAACTCCTTGAAAAGGAGGTTACCAGGATATTGCCGAAGCGAGCCGGAGCCGTCATTTCCACAACCGAGTTTCAAGAATTTAGGAGCCGAATACAAACTCTAAAACCAGCAATCATTCCTTCTGAACCGACAACGAAAAGCAACTAGCCCGGTCAGAGCCCGCACGGATTACCAGAAATCTCTGACAATGTCGACCCTGTCAAATCCTTTTTTGAGCTACGACGTTCACTCCGAACAGTGGTCTTCGTTGTTCTTTGCTGACCTCTGCATCGACGACCACGGACTCGTTCCTAATCAACCGCACAGCCGAAGGTGCGTAAAGTGTCGTAACTTTCGTTTCTGCCGCTTTTATGCGAGCCGCTTCCTGATCAAGCGCGTTCCCGTGAGGAAGAGGAGTCCGGTGGCGGCGAGGAGCAGAAAGGAGGGTTCGGGCACCGAACTAGACGAGGTCTAGAGGTTGAGCACCGTAGTATCGGCGGCCGTATCAGAGGACCCGAAGTCAGATCCCAACCCATTTTCACCGAACAAAATCGGACTAAGTCCCGATAAGTTAATCAGCTGAGTTTGAATTGTGGCCTAGATGCCCCTGGACGCTAGACAATGTTGTTCTGCAAATGATTGGCCTTGCTGTGATAGTTAACCGGGATTTGAGGAGGGCTGGGGGTCGATGCCTTCGGATGCTCCCCTTCACAGTGACCGTTCACTTGGACTAAACTTCGCCTCACATAGTTCCGAATACCAGGCCCTACCTTGGGTTTTCCGCTTACTTCATCGATTAGACGGAGGTCCTATGTTTACCCGACGATTCGCACTGCTTGCAGCCACAGTGCTACTGCTGAGCGTGACTGTAGTTGGTGACCAAAGTACACCAACTGCCATATGCAATGACAATCGCACTCCAGCAGGGATACTTGCCCATGGCGTTTTCCAGATTCATCTCGAAGCGCGGCAGGCGGTCTGGTATCCCAATGGAAGTGACGCAGCACGCCTTGTGGTTGCAGCGTTCGGGGAGGAGGGGCATGCGCCGCAGATTCCTGGCCCGTTGGTGCGTGTCCCAATGCGTGTCGAAGTGTCCGCGACGATCCGCAACACTCTGGACCACACAATCTACGTCCACGGACTCGCATCCCGCCCGGAGGCACAGCCGACGACGGATCCCACGACGATGGCCGACGCCGCAGCCACACTTGAGGTTCCAGCCGGCGCCGTCCGTGAGGTTCGCTTCAAATCTGGTGCTGCCGGCAGCTATTACTATTGGGCCTCGAATGATCGCCAATCTCTGCTGATGCGGACTGGACCTGATTCCATGTTATCGGGTGCTTTTGTCGTCGATGCACCCGGCACACACGATAGCGATCGAGTCTTCGTTGTCAACACATGGGTACCGGCCGGAGGCAATGCGTTCAATGCGCTACCAACGATAAACGGAAAATCCTGGCCGGATACTGAACGACTCGTCTTCAAGGTCGGCGAGCCCATACACTGGCGGTGGATTAATACCAGCGATTCCGACCACGCCATGCATCTGCACGGGTTCTATTTTCAAGTGAATGGGATAGGCGATCAGGATCATTTTCAAGAATTCGCTCCTCAGGAGCGGCTTAAGGTTGTCACGCAGGAGATGCTGCCCGGTGGAACGTTTAATATGACCTGGACACCCGAGCGTCCCGGTCACTGGCTGATGCATTGCCATATGACGTTTCACATGATGCAGCCAGAGAATCTGCCTGGATATACGATCGCGGCACACTATACCCCGGAAAACGCGGGCATGGGCGGCTTGGTGCTTGGCCTGGATGTCCAACCGTCGAGCAACTCCGCATCGCCGGCGAGAAACGCGACGGCCGCTTCAAGTTCTGTCCACAAATTTCGCCTGGTGGTTCGGGAGCGTCCCGGCAATTCGCGTTATTTTGGAGGTTTCAGCTACGACCTTTCTGAATCTGCCACAGAAACTTCGCCGGCTGCGCTGCCTCCCGTGGGAAGTCCGTTGGTGTTGACGCGCGGCGAGCCCGCAGAAATAGAAGTGATCAACGAACTAAAGGAGCCGACAACGGTTCACTGGCACGGAATCGAGCTCGAAAGTCCGTACGACGGCGTGCCTGATTGGAGCGGGACCGGAATGCAAACTACGCCGGCCATTGCACCGGGACACTCGTTTGTTGTGCACATGACTCCCCCTCGCGCTGGAACCTTCATCTATCACTCCCATTGGCATGAACAGAAACAGTTGGGCGAAGGTCTGACTGGACCTCTTGTCGTTTTGGAGCCAGGAGCGAAATTCGATCCGGCGACAGACAAGATCTTTCTGTTTTCTCGAGACGGTGTTGAGGGCAACGAGCCACTTCTGATGAACGGCAGCCCGCAGCCATCGCCGATCGCCTTGGTTGCCGGTACGGCGTACCGCATGCGCTTTATCAATATCACTCCGGTAGATTCTGATCTGACATACTCGATTGTCGACGCGAGCGGCACTCCAGTGTCTTGGCGCGCAATTGGGAAGGACGGCCAGGACCTCCCTCAGGAACAGGCAATTACGAAAAAAACATCGGGAGACACCATCACGGTTGGTGAAACACGCGACTATTCCTTTACTCCAAACCAGGTGGGTGAGCTGTATCTTCAGGCTGCGGCCTTTCAAAGGATGTGGGTGAAAACCACGCTGATCGTAGGTCCGCAGGAATTGCGACCGTTGGCAAGCCCTTCGGCCACCCTGCTGGATCAATGGAACGAGATCGGGCGAAAACTGATCGCTATGGCCGAAGATTTTCCGGAAGACAAATACGACTACAAGCCTGCGGCGAATATGCGCAGCTTCGCCGAACGCCTCATCCACGCGGCTTCCGCCAACTATTTCTTCACCAACTCCGCTCTCCGCCAGAAATTGCCGGGTGACGAAGATCCTCCTCGGGCACAATTCAAAAACAAGGTCGCCGTAGTGGAGTATGTCAAGAAATCCTTTGCCGACGGCGCGGCGGCGATAAAATCTAAGGGCGACAGCGGGATCTCCGACGCGGTCGTTGATCCCTTCGGTTATGACGATCCACAGCACGCGGGCAAAGCGCAGATTCGACTCAGCGATCTGGCCCACAATCTAATCGAACATTCGGGCGAAGTTTACGGCCAGTTGAGTGTCTACTATCGTGTGACAGGTATGACTCCTCCGGAGTCGCGTCCGAAGAAATAGAAACTTCAGTTTTTGCTGCAAAACGCGTGAAGAGATCGCTCAACTGCTGACAAGCCGGAAAACCGGACATCAAGTGGTTTTGGGCCGATTCCACATCTACGAGTACGGCGTTGATCAGTTAGAGCGTGCTGGCCAATGCCCAAGCAAGAGAAATAAGAGTAGACTTCCAACGCTGCTGCTGGGGAAATCTCAACACAGGAGAAAACAAAGATGGCGCGACGAACATTTTTAGCTCAGCTGGCCGGTTTACCTTTTTTAGCGTTGGGAACAAGGGCTGAGGAGTCCAGAAAACCTCTCAAGATTATGATGAAAAGCGCGTGGGGCCCCGATGACCCAACAAGGGCCGCATTTCCTTTCGCGCACGGACTGGTACTGGCAGAAGCAGGTCACGAAGTACAAATTTTCCTACTCGCGGAAGCCACCTCCTTGCTGCGAAGGTCGATGGTGAATGCGATCCTGCCGGTTGGCTGGCCACCCTTGAGCGAAACCCTCGAAAAAGTTGTGGCAAGACATATTCCGATCTTTGCTTGAGGAGCCTGCTCCCGGGCCCGTGGGGTCACGGAAACAGACTTGAATCAATGGGGGGCAAAATTCGGAAATCCGGCGATCTTTGTCTCGCTCGTGGAATGGGCAGATCGGATTTTAGTGGAGTGAAAATTGGGCAGAGGTCCTACCGGGGCTAGTCGGGAAAGTGGAGGTCACGGACGGTCTGCGCTTTCAATACAAAGCCCTGCAACTATCCCGAGCGCCGCCAATCCGAAGCAAGCTAGGGAAGTCGGGAGCCGCACGGGCCCTTTGCCTATCAGCGATGGCAACAGCACAATTGTAGAAGCCACAAAGCCGGGGGCGGAACTCTTCAGTCGCAAACGAATGCCTAGTTTCACCTTCGGGCGTGCCGCTCACGTGAGAGATTACAAACAAGACCGACAATCCGACCGGGGAAAGAGTGAGACAAAAGATTTCTGCGTCGGAATTGTTTCTCCGGATGGAGCTGAAAGTAAGCCCCACTGCCCGCATTTGGGACAATATTTCGAGCGGCCCTGGTTAAGGGAGCTCAATTAATTCTTGCTCCGGCGGCTCTTCAGCGTATGATTTATGGCGTATGCGTTTGGCTCCTCCAACCGAACGTCTAGCAGCTCTCTTGTGTCTGATACTGGTGCTGCTTGCAGCGCTTACGCCCGGTGTGGCGAGCCACACATTCGCCATCCTGGTCGTTTTGTGGTTCCTTATTCCGGTCGCGATAACAGTTCAGCGGTTCGATGTCCCCAATGACATTCATCCGCAGCAAGTTCCCGCTCTGCCTGCTTTCTCTCCACGTCCCCCGCCGGCCCTTTAATACCCACGCCCTATAGAAGCCGCGGCTACCTCGCCTCCTGTATGCCACTCATGCTTGCAGCGCGGGTTGCTTCGTTCGCATGTTCACGCAATCCGAATGCCTGGTGACATATCCATGAACCCCAAGAAATCGAGGAACTCGTGCCCACCGTGAACGGTTGCCGGCATTGGACCCGAGACGCTTGGTCAAAATTGCGAAGAGGATAAGGGTAAAGGAGATTCGTATGCGCGATAAGTTACAGAAAGCTTGCAAGCTCGTTTTGTCGCTGAACCCTTCCGCACAAGCGTTTATTGAGCGCCTGGCGATTGGGGATTCCGTCAGGAGAGATTCGTCGCAGCGTCCGATGGCGCGATCCGGAAGTCTCGCCGTGTCCGGAGTCATTCGTTTGGCTTGGGTCGCAGTCTTGTTCCTATTGATGGTAGCGATTCCGGCGACAAGCCAGGCGCAAGGGCAACAGCAGATAAATCCGAGGGGTTCCAAACCGATTCCGGAAGCTGCAATACCCTCCATTCTCGCGGCGTTCGACAGGTACGAAGTCGTAGCAATGCCAGAAGACCATGGATTGAAAGATCTGGATGATTTGATTTTTGCGCTAATCCGCAATCCGGCCTTTCCAGACAAAGTGAACGATGTTGTGGTGGAGTGCGGCAATTCACTCTATCAGCCCTTATTGGACCGTTACATTGCTGGCGAAGATGTACCGCTCAAGGAAGCCCGCAAAGTGTGGCGAATCCCACCGCTGTGCTCGGGATGGGGATCCGGGTTTTTCGAACAACTGTACCCTCTACTACGGGCCATCAACCAGAACCTGCCGCCACAAAAACGCCTTCGTGTGCTCACTGGAGGCCTCCCGATCGACCCTGAGAAGGTCAGAAGCTTCGAGGATATTTTGAAGCTTGGTCCCCGCGATGCGCACATCGCTTCCATAATGAAAACGGAAGTACTCTCAAGGTACCGCAAGGCCCTCATGCTCTTTGGGACGTTTCACCTGTTACACATGACCGAGGTTCGTGCCAGCGCTGTTTCGATGTATGAAAAAGACTATCCGAACGTCACGTTTGTTATTTCCGAGCTCACTGGGTCGGACGCGGAGGTGTGGGCTGCCTTCGCAAACTGGCCGAGCCCGTCGCTCGCGCGGGCAAAGGGCACCTGGGTTGGTGCTCTGGATTTAGGCCATTTTCTGCCACCGGCGACTCTAATCGACGAAAAAGACTGCAGTGTGCACCACGAATTTCCCAAGCACCTGCAAAAGCCGATGGAGGACTTAGTCGACGCTTTCCTTTACCTCGGCCCGAAAGATCTGGCGCTGAAAGAGCAGTTCCCCGCATACATTGTATTGGACGCAGATTACATGGCCGAAGCGCGACGAGCGGAATCTCTGGGGCCAGGAGGGGGAACTCCGACGGACAAGGAGTTTTATCAGCAATTTGTGATTGACGCTGAAAACCCCCTCTTCATAATGCCGAAACCGCCAGATCCGAAGGACGTACAGACAGCGGTCGAAAGCTGCCTCGACCGCAAAAGCCGTGGCAACGCACCTCGATGACCGAGCATTGGACACAACCTCTCGTCTAACCGGTGCTTGTCTGCGGCAACTCACAACAAACCGGGGGATCGGGTATCGCCGGTTCCCCGCCCCCCTTCAACGTCACGAGACCACGCCTCTTGCACTTGAGCCAGACGTTAGGTTCTGTCGGTTATCGCCGGGACCGGGGAGCTTCTGACGTTCACCCGAGCGAATCAGCAACAGCCATCCGGCGCCGACCGTCGGAGCGGCTTGTGGCCGGGATACCGACCAAAATCCAGAAAAGCACCACGGGCGGCGCCTTCGTGTTCACGATGTGCACCCGCGGGATGCGGTCCCCCGCACCCCCGCGACACCCAGACGGCAGAGCCTGTCACCGCTCTGCCACGGTACTCGCGTACGCCTGGAGACCGGTCATGAGCGACAGGCCGAACTGTCGTTGCCTCCTTTGCCTCATCGAGGAAAAACTCCGCGCGGAGCTTGCCGACCCCGGCAATCAACAAAGTCACCATAACCTTCTCCGCTCGGCTCCGCGCCTCGCGGCCTTCCAGACCACCGGTGAACTCCTTTCACACTTGCAATCTCTGAATGGAAACTCTTCTTCCGACCGGCTTCTCGGCGACCTCCTCGACGCCAAAGCCCTTTTCTCCGCCAGCATGGTAAACAGTGTGTTCGTACTCCTGTTTCTGCCCGTGCTGCATTCTACCGTCCGCCGGGTGCGAAAATGCTATCCCGCCCTCTCCCGGGAAGACACCGCGCAGCAGGCCCTGGGTGCACTCCTTGAATATCTCGCTTCCGCTCATCTTGCGGCGCGCGATACCTTTCTCGGCTTCGCCATTGCCAGGAAGGTGCGACGCGCTACCTTCGAGTGGGCGGCCAGGGAAGCCAGGTCCCCTTTGGACGCACCTCGTTCCGAGGATCTCCAGGAGATGAACTCCAGCGAATCCGCCGAGGAATCTTTCGAGCGTGCCTCCCTCCTGCGGCACTTCTTCGCCCGCGCGGTCCGAGGCGGGACGCTCACCCCCGGTGAACTCAATCTCCTCGTCCAATTCAAACTCGAGGGCGGAGCGGAAAACGGTGCTTTCTCGAATGCCGAGCGTCAGCGACTCAAGCGTCTTCTCGGTAAGCTGCGAAGACTGGCTAGTGGGAATCACGGGAGCTTCCTGTGAGGTCCGTTGCTTGGCTATCACTTTCGCCGTCCGCGCTTCGCTCCTTCTCCGTTGTTGTCCGATATCTTGACCCCGCGTTTTTGAAAACGTGTCGCGGCTCCGACGGAATATATTTTCACGTTTCTGCGACACGTTTTTCTCTTCTTCCGCTGATTAGGTATAGAGAGGGGAGTTCGCATGAGAAATCCTTCAGAACGTGCCAGGGCCCGATACGCCAGACTCGCCGGCGGGATCGCTCACGGCACGTGCGGAAGCCGGAGGAACGGAGTAACCACGCTGGAGCTCTGCACCGTACCTTCCGGAGCGTGCGACTCCCCCTCGGGATCGTGTTCGGAAATTCATTGTGAGGCTCCATGAAAATCTCTCGCATTGCTTTTTCAGGAAATTTCGGCCACGCCTCGATGGCCGCGGCCATCGGCCTTCTTCTCGCAGTCCCTCTGCTTGCGCAAGGGGCCGGAAACTCCCCATGGGAGAACGCGGTCAACGTCTTGCAGACGGCCTTCACCGGCACCATCGCCCGCGGGCTTTCGCTTGTCGCGATTGTTGTGTCCGGTCTGACGTTTGCGTTTGGCGAGGGCGGCTCGAAGCGCGTGCTGGCGGGCGTGCTCTTTGGCGTTGGCATGGCCATTGCCGCCGTGAACTTCCTCGCTTGGCTCTTTCCGTGATGATCGGCCGGGTTTCGTACGTTTTCGAGGTAGAAGAAATATGCCAAACACACGCCGCGTGAATCTCGTCCATCGATCGCTCTCACGTCCGCTCACAATCATGGGAGCCGAGCGAAAGCTGTTCTTCTTTGCCATGTGCCTCGGCGCGGGCACATTCAATCTGCTCGGCAGTTTGCTTGGCGGCCTGCTGATGTTTTGGCTGCTTTATTTCCTGGCGCGCTGGGCCACACAGACCGATCCGCAGATTTTGCGATTCCTGCTAACGGCCGCCACGCTTCGAGCCGAATACGATCCGGCCAAGTTCTCTCCTGTCTCGATCAAGTGGATACCCAATGCTTAGGCTGAAACGCATTTTTAAGAACTACGAAGAAACTGGCTCACTCAACGAACGGGTGAATCTGTATGGATTCATCGACTCGCATGTCTTCCTCACGAAGACAGGCGACTTGGGCCTGGTTCTCGATGTCGCCGGCGTCGATTACGAATGCCTCGATCAAGACGCTATCGACGGGCTGACCAAGCGGCTCGAATCTGCACTGAAACTCTTCGATGAAAACTACCGCATCTATCAGTACCTTTTCAAACACAACAGCCCAGCCATTCCCCACATGCTCTACGGGAAACCCGTGGTCGATGCAGCCATCAAGAGCCGCATCGCCTATCTTAGAGGAAAAGCCGAGACTCTGTTTTCGCTCGGGATCTACTACGTTGTGGTCTTTGAAGGCATTCCCCATGGGCGGAACTTTCCGGTCGTGCTGTCGGAGCTGCGGAAACATCCGAAGAAGGCCCTTGGCGAACTTCTCGGTTCGATTTCGGGCCGGAAGCAAACCATACTGATCGGACGAGAGATCGAAAACGCTCGCGCAGGACTTGAACGGAAAGCGCAGAGCTTCCTCTTGCAGATTTCAGACTTTTTGCCAGCGCGGATCCTCGACAAACAGGAAGCGTTCGCCGTCCTCAAGCGCACTCTTAATTTCGCTGCCCACAAAATTGCGTTCGCGAAGTTGCGTTACGACACCTTCCTCGATTGGCAACTCGCGGAGTCGCACCTCGAATGCCATCGCGGCTATCTGCGCGTGGACGACGACTACGTCAAGGTTTTGACGCTCAGAGAACCCTCCGCGCAGAGCTTTCCGCTCATCTTCAAGCGCTTGCTCGACGTTCCGGCCAACTACCATGTCGTCACCGAATGGAAAAAGGAGGATTCCGGCAAGACGCGCCGCGTCATCCAGACCAAGCGCCGTCACTTCCACAACACGAAGCGCTCCTTTTTCAGCCAAGTCAACCTCAGCAATATGGCGCCGCACGATACGCTGCTCGACGATTCGAAAGAATCCCAAGTTCGGGAATTAGGCAAGGGGATCGAGGAGATCGAACTGAACGGAAATTACTTTGGGGAGTTTTCGCTGACCGTTGTTATCTACGACCAGGACCTCGCCAAGGTCGAACGGACGTGCGCAGACTTCTACAAGGTGTTCAGCGTCCACGATGCCCAGCTCTATGAAGAAAAATACAACCTCCTGAACGCCTTTCTCGCAGCGGTTCCCGGCAACCACGTCTTCAATTTGCGTTCCCTGTATCTGCTCAACACAAACTATGCGGACTTCTCGTTTCTGTTCACCCTTCATTGTGGCGAGCCTCACAACCCGCATCTTCGGCAGGAGTACCTGGGTGTCCTTGAGACCAATCACGGGACACCGTACTTTTTGAACCTGCACTACCGCGACGTCGCGCACACGATGGTGCTCGGGCGGACCGGCTCCGGCAAAAGTTTTCTTTTGAACTTCCTGATCACCAACCTTCAGAAATACGATCCCTTTACGTTCATTTTCGACCTGGGAGGCAGCTTCGAGAGTCTGACCGGTCTCGTCGGGGGCACCTACCTCCGCGTCGGCCTCGAGTCCGCGGACTTCACCCTCAATCCGTTTTGCCTGCCGCCGACCAAGGCGAATCTCGACTTTCTGGCGCGCTTCGTTAAAGTCCTTTTGGGCGGCGTCGCCGGCACTCTTGATCCGGGGGCCGAGCGGACGCTCTACGAGCAGATTGAAAATCTGTATTCTCTCGATCCCGCACTCCGCACCCTCGCTGTGCTGGCAAACACTCTGCCCCGTCAATTGTCCGATGCACTCGCCAAATGGACGCGCGGCGGGCAGTTCGGATTCCTCTTCGACAACCCGGAAGACACCATCTCCTTTTCTCGATTTCAGTGCTTCGACTTCCAGCGCATGAGCAAGTACCCCGAACTTCTGGAACCACTGCTTTTCTACATCCTGCACCGGGCCAACGAGGTCATCGCAAACCGCGACCTCTCGTCGACTTTCAAAGCATTCCTGATCGATGAGGCCTGGGTATTCCTCCGCAATCCCAGCATCCGGCAGTACGTGACCGAGGCCCTGAAAACCTGGCGCAAGCATAACGCCGCCATGATCCTTTCCACCCAGTCGCTTGACGAACTGAGGCGCTCGGAACTCTTGGACGTCATCGTCGAGAGCTGCGCCACCAAGATCTTCCTCGCCAATCCCGACATGGACCAGGACCTCTACCGCCGGCAGTTCCACTTGAACGGCACCGAAGTCGAGTGGATATCTTCCCTGATTCCGAAACGCCAGTTTCTGATCAAGACCCCCGAACTTGCCAAGGTCGCAAACCTTACTGTCGATCCCCGGAGCTATTGGCTCTACACCAACGATCCCTATGACAACCGGAAACGACAGGAGGCCTTCGACGCCTACGGGTTCGACAAGGGCCTCGATGTCCTCGCCGGAGCTTGCCCGTGATCCCGACGCTCGCAGAATTGGCGCGGAACCTCGGAGTGAGTGCCGCGTTAGGGCCCATCGCCTTCGTCGTCGCGCTCACTGGCATTCTGTTCCTTCTGCAAACGGTTTTCCGGTGGTTTGGTGACCGAAAGTCTTAGCAGCCTTCTATTTCGAAAAAGGGAGAATGCCGATGAAGTCTTTTTCTTTGAAAGTCTCGAGAAATGATTTTGCGCTTGTCATGTTCGCCGGATTCTTAGCTGCGTTCCTGTTGCAGCCGTCGTCTGCCGCAGACGGCGCCCGGGTCGTCAAGTACGGACGAGAGGAGATCGTGCTTGTCCAGGCAAAACTCCGCTTTTCGACGTTGATCGTACTGCCCGACGACGAGGAAATCCTCGACTTCACCACCGGTGACCGCGAATTCTGGATCATCAACGGCTCGCACAACCTCTGCTACGTCCACCCCGCCCAAGCCGGGTCGCGCAGCAATCTGAATCTCATCACCGCGAACGGCCATGTGTACTCGTTCCTCCTGACCGAAATCAGCGGCGATCCGAAGGTCGAACCCGATCTCAAGATTTTTGTCGAACCGAAGGAAGGCTCCGGCGCCCCGAACAGTTCGTTGCACGGCTACGTGAAGGCCGGAGAGGCTGAGGCTTACAAGAAGGAGCTCGAGGCGCTCCGCGCCCAGACCGCGGAGCAGGTGCGCGCAGCTGAGGACCAAGCCGCCGAACAGATCAATCGTTTCCGTTCCTCCTATCCGTCAAAGCTTCAGTTTGATTACGCTCTCGACCCAAAGGCGGCGCGGGAGCCCTTTCTTGTGGCCGCCATCTATCACGATGACCGGTTCACCTACCTCAGTTGCGCGGCACACGAAAAGCCATCGTTGTACGAAATCAAGGATGGCAAGCCAAATCTGATTCACTTCCAGTTTGAAAACGGCGTCTATATCGCGCCGAAAATCATTGACAACGGATACTTCGCCATCGGCAAAAAGAAACTGACGTTCGTGCGCCGCGCCGCGGCGAACTGAGGGGCGATCCATGCACGAAAACGCCCAAATCCAGGAAAGAGCATCTAAGCCGGCCGGGTTGCTGCCGAAAAATGTGCAATCGTGGCTGCTCGCAAGTCTCGCCCTGCTCATGGTCCTCATCATGTGGCTGACCGGCAGCAAGAGTCCCCCCAAGCCAACGAATGTGATACCTCCTGTCGCCGTGGCCGAGCCTCCCGTTGAAGTCAATGAAACGAAGATCGCCGAACTGCAAACTCGCATTCAGGAGCTGCAGCGCGAACAGCTGGTAGCCCAAAACGCTCTCGCCCAGCAAGCCCATGTCCTTACCGGCGGCGCTCAGGACCCGCAACAACCTGGACAGATCGAAAGCCCTGGGAGTCAAAACGAGCCGAGGTCCGAGGATGTCATCGAGGCGGAACGAAAGAAGCATGCCTACCTCTCGCTGTTTGCTTCGAATGTCGCCCTGACGTACCGCAAGCTGCCGGCAAGTGCTCCGGTATCTGAGCCCGCTCCGGCCGTTTCGGGTCTTCCTGCGCCGGGACCGGACCCTGCGCAGATTGCGCAGCTCTGGAAAGAAATGCAACCGGGCCCTGCTCCGGGAGCCGCTCCGACGCGCAACAATTCCGCGGAAGCAACCCACGATCGAAAGGAGGAAGGCAAAAACCCTGCCGCCGTTCCGGCCTCCCCCGCCAATGCGGCGGCAGGAAAAAACCACGTCCTATTTGAAGGAACCATCCTCGAGACCGTCCTCATCAACCGCCTCGACGGAGGCTTTGCCGGCCCCATCGAATGTCTGCTCTCAACCGACGTTTATTCGAACGACCGCCAGCACCTGCTCATTCCCTCAGGATCGAAGTTGCTGGGTGAAACCAGAAAAGTGGACACCTTCGGCCAGATGCGTCTGGCCGTCCTGTTCCATCGCGTGCTCATGCCGGACGGCTATTCCGTCAGCCTCGACGGTTTCAAGGGGCTCAACCAGATCGGCGATACGGGATTGCGGGACCAGGTCAACAACCACTACCTCCGCATCTTCGGGGTGTCGCTGGCGGTCGGGGGCCTCGGAGCCGTCGCGGAAGGCGGAACGGGAGGCGCTCTCACCGCCAGCGGTGGCGACCTCATGCGCCAGGGATTCGCGCAAACTACCGCGCAGTCCTCGGCAGAAATCCTCGACAAGTTCCTGAACGTCATGCCAACAGTGACCATCCGCGAAGGTCACCGGGTCAAAGTCTATCTCGCGGGCGACCTCGCCTTGCCCGATTACCTCAACCACAAGATGCCTTCCGATCTCTAGAAGGCGACAAAGAAAGGATCGACGTTCGATGAAAAGAAACACCCTGCTCCTTATGCTCGTCATGACGTTGTGCGTCGGTACCGCATCCGCGCAGTTTGGAAGCGGGATCGTCTACGACCCGACCAACTATCACAATGCGCTGCTTCGCTACTACCAGCTCCAGCAGCACCTCATTCAATTGCAAAAAAGCTACACCCAGATCACCAACCAGCTCAACCTAGCCACCCAGATGGCAACCTTTATCCGCACCATGCCCACCCGTTACCGCGCGCAGTTTTCGCAATGGCGAAACGTCACTTCGCTCGACACCTTCGGGAATACCGGCTCCTGGGTCAGTGGGATCAATTCCGGCCTGCTCCCCCTAGTCAACACCGGGTACCAGAAGTCCACAACACAACTGCTCCCCTACAGCACGTTTCATCTCTCCGGCATGGATCCTCTGGAGCTCGAGCGCGTCAAGTCTCAATACGCATCCATCGAACTCGTGGACGGCGCGAACCTGAATGCCATGGCCACCATCGGCTCCATCCGGGGCGGCTCCCGGCAGATCCAGGCGCAGATCGGAAACCTTGAACAAGACTCGTTCTCGACCGATTCCGGACTGAACAGCGAAGTCTCCGTTCTGAACAAGATCAACGCGGCGGGAGTCTTGACGCTGCGCACACTCCAGGATTCCAACAAGCTCCTGGCCTCCTTGCTCGAACAGCAGACCATCCTCGCCAAACAGCAACGCGAGGCCTCGACCAATGCCATCAATGCCGACATCCAGCGCCAGGCGAGCATCCTCGCGAACATGGCGCAACTGACCGGCGGCCTGACCGATTCCCTCCGGAATTTCCGCATGCCGTAATCCATTTCGTCCGATCCCATACGCCGAAGGAGCCGATTCCTCTATGCAGACCGACTATCTCCAGTTCGTTTTTCAGGCCATCCGCCAGTTACTCACCGCGAATCTCGGCTTCTTCGACGCTATGGGCCAGAACCTGTTTCGTTCCTTCGCCACCATTCTCATCGTCTGGTACGGGATCAGGTCGGCGCTCGCCGCTGCAGGTGGCCGCAGTCCGTTTCACTTCGATGATTTCGCAAGCCTCTTGCTCACGATCAGCTTCGGCTTCGCCATGGTCAACTACTACAGCACTCCCATTCCCGGGGTGGGCACGAGTTTCCATGCCCTTGTGACCGACGAGGCGCAGTTTCTGTCGGGCAAGATCGACCAGGCACAACTCCAAACCGTTGTGGCACAGATCGCCGACTTTGAAACCCGGATGGATTCCCCAACTTGGGGCGACTTTCTGGGCACCGCCATCTACGTCGTCGTCATCCTTCTTCTCGCGGCGGCCCAGGCCGTGTCGATCGTCATCATCGCTTACGGATTCATCGCCACCGCCGTCTGCGTCTTGGTCGGCCCGATCTTCGTTCCGTTCTTCATCGTCCCAAAAATGGAATGGCTGTTCTGGGGATGGTTCCGCTGCTTCCTCCAGTACTCCTTCTACCAGGTCATTGCGGCCGCGGTCGTCTTTGTCATCGGTAATCTAATCGTCGGAGCTCTCCGGCTCCCTCCCTCGGGTGCTCTTTCTACCGTCCAGCTGATGGCCTGGTTTCCGGTTCTCCTGATTACTTTTGTCGCTTCCATCTATGTACTGCTCAAAGTACCCGCTCTTACCAATCAGATCTTCAGTGGCACCGCCGGCGGCTCATCCGCGGGCCTCCTTGAAGCCGCCCTTGCCTCCATCGCCAGGTAACCCTGATGAACCGAGACGCCAGTTTCAAAAGCGCCAAGCGTTTGTACCTCGAATCCTACGGTGATCCCATGGTGACCAACACATACCTGAAAATCGCGTTGGCTCTGCTCTCCCTGGTTTCTGTAGCGCTCGCCTTGATCGATCTGCGGACAATACGCACTTTTGAGAACTTTCGGCCTCTGGTCATCCGGATCGATGACCTCGGTCGGGCAGAGGCGATCAATTACCACAATCTCGAATATCAGCCGCAGGACGCGGAAGCGAAGTATTTTCTCTCCCAGTTCTGCGCACTTTATTACCGCAGGAACCGGTACACCATTCATGACGATTTCGCAGAGGCCTTGTACTTCCTCGACGGCAAGCTCGCGGATGGCATCCTGGACGCTTACCGGAAGGACGACACGCTTCGCAAATTCCTCACGAATTCCTCACTGCCTCAAATCGACATCGAGGTGAAGAAGGTTGCCCTCGAACAGATGCAGAACCCTCCCTTCCGCGCGCGCGTCGATTTCTACATGGTCTACTACTCGCCCGTCGATCATAGGGAACTAAAGCGCGACCTCTACACCGCCAATTTCGTGTTCGTTTTCAAGACTCACGTCGCGAATGAGCAGATTCCCATTAACCCGTTGGGCCTCACGATCACCTACTTCCGCGAAGACCAGGCGTTTAAATGAGACCCCGAGTCCAGACGCAAGCCCAGGAGGTCCGAGGCGGACGCCCCGCATCCTCGGCCGAGCCTCCGGTGCTTTACGGCTTACCGGCCGCTCTAGGGAAACAAAAACACTCCGGTGTTTAGGGAGAGCAAAAAACCATGATTGCCAATGCACTGATTCTGACCGTTGCTTTCCTGCTGGCTCTGGGCTTCTGGCTGATGGGTGAGCTGAAGTTCCTGGTCCCCTACCGGCAAATCCTCATCCACCGGTATGCCGGCGTCATACTCCCGTGGATTGCCGTTCTGTTTGTGAACCTCTTTGCCGCCGTGTACACCATCCAGCGCAAGTTCTTCCTGAAAGATACCGGCCGCAAGCTCACGCACGTCGACAAACAAGTCGCAGCCGGCCAGTCTCCCGTTCCCTCACCGGAGCGAGACAGGGAGCTCTGAAGTGTCCCGCGATCCATCCCGTGAACTCGACGATTTTCGCGACGCACTTTATGCCAGGGCTGAGCGCGACGCCCGGGAACGCTCCCTCGAAGAGCATCCTGCCGGAAATCCGGGGGGGCCCTCCGATCCGGAGCGCCAGGTTTCGCCTTTACCTCGCCTGCCCACCCCCCGCCCGCGTGCCGACGATTCCCGCGGAGTGCTCTACGACCGATACCGTGGCTACCGCCTGCGGGCATCCGAGATACGCACGCTGACCGATGTTGGAAAGTTCCGCGCCGTTGATGTCGAAGACCTGGCGACCCACGCCTATTCAGGCAATCGGGATGCGATCGAGGACGATCTGCGCAATCTTCTCCGGCAGGGGCTCATCCGCCAGGGGAGCGCTCAAGTCCCGGAGGGAAGCCCGCGGGAATTGCTCACTCTGAGGGAAGCGGGTTATCGCTTGCTGCACTCCAATCGCATCGTCAGAGGAGACCAGGCGATATATCACGGTTTCGTTAATCCACGGGAAGCCAATCACGACGCGGATCTCTACACGCTTTACCAGAAGGAAGCGGCTCGCATTCAAGCAAAAGGCGGACGCCCGCTGCGCGTCATTCTTGAATCTGAACTCAAAAAGCGAATCAACCAGGACCTCGCCAAGTTCGGGACTGAAGCAAGAAAAGAGATTGCCGGACGCCACGGTCTGCGGGTGGTTCGGGGGAGGATTCCACTTCCTGATGTGCGCATCGAGTACGAGCGGCCTGACGGCGAAGTGGCACGCGTCGATTTGGAACTGGTGACCGAGCACTACCGCGGTCGGAGTATCGCCGACAAGGTCCTCGCCGGATTCTTCCTGTACACCCGGCGTGGCGAGGGCGATCGCCTGCGTCGCGTGCTGGACCAAAAGGAACTCAGAGCGGAGATTGTTTCCCTATGAACATCGATCCCCAGAACATAGCCGCAATCGCTTCTCTCGGCTACACGCCGGAAGAGGCTCGTTTTCTCTATATCGTGGCCATCCACTCGGGCTATTTCCTTCCTCGCCAGTTTCTCTTCTCCTGCGACTCCAAGCCGGAAAAGCGATCGCACCATTTTTGCGCAAAACTCGAAAGCCGTGGCCACGCGACCTGGCGCGAGTACTACCGTACGGGTGGCGTGTACCATCTTGGTTCGAGGACCATCTACCGCCGGATCGGCAACGAGAACCTACGCAACCGCCGGCCCCATTCCGTCGAGTTTATCCGCACCCGTCTGCTCCTGCTCGATTTCGTCCTCGCCAACCAGTCGCACAATTACCTTGAAACCGAACCGGACAAGCTGCGCTTCTTCTGCGAAACTCTCCGCATTCCGCCTACGGCGATTCCCGCCAAGAGCTTTGAGGGCGGTCCCCGCACGGAACCGACGCTGCGGTACTTCGTGGATAGGTTCCCTCTCTTCACAGAGCAAACCGATTCCTCTTCTCCCCCTGTGGTCACGCTTTCCTATGTGGATCCCGGATATGCGAGTCTCGCGGGCTTTGCCAACCACATCCATGCCTATCTCCCACTCTTTCGACAGCTGGGGGATTTTTCGTTTCTCTATATCGCCAATTCCCCTGTCCATTTCGTACGCGCCGAGGAGCGCTTTTCTTCCTTGGTAAAGACGCCTCTTGAAGCCGATCTTTCAAGCGAAGTCCTGCGCTACTTCCGGCTGCGCAATGCCTGGGAGCTAAAGAAGTACGCATCGCTGTCAACGAACGATGTCGAATGGCTCAAAAACGCGACCGAGCGTTTCGCCGGTGACCGCTTCGATGGCTGGTATCGCGCCTGGAGTTCGGGTGCTCTTACCGAACATGGATTGCGAGGAGAGTTCGAGCAGGCCGGGCGGTACCCGAAAGTGGTGTTTCGAACATGCATGGTGACGGCGAAGCGCTCCGGTAGCAAAAGTTCTTCCGGAATGGACGCGCCGCTTCACCCCGCTTCTTCGCCGGATTCTCGACCGTTGGCTTCACCTCAGCGGTGAAGCCAACGCGGGGGAAAGGGCCATCATGATCCAGCGGCTAATCCATTCGAAAAACCTGATTGCCTGCCTTCTCGCCGCAGCAACTGGCATGGTTCTCTACATAAGGATGCCGTTCCCTGAGGAGAACTTCTTCATCGAACTCATTTTCCTCTGGGCACGGCCTCTGTTTCTTGTATTAAAATATACCTACCTCGTTTTTCTCTACACCACTCCTTTCATCGCCTATTCGATCCTGCTTTCAGGTCTCTACGTCGCCGCGCTGAAGGTTCCTGAAAAGACTAGACCTGGACGTTTGCCTCTCTATCCCGAGCCCGAAAACCGCCACGATCTGTTTGCAGTCATTGGTGAGGTTCATCACGCCAGCAAACCTGTTCCGGCACCGGCACCGCAGTGGCTGACGGTACCCGAGCGAGGATTGTTCACCGGGGTCGCCATCTTCGGCGCCGTTGGCAGTGGAAAGACGAGTTGCTGCATGTATCCATTTGCCGAGCAAATCCTCGCCTTTAAAGCAGCTGACGAACGAAGACGCATCGGTGGCCTGGTCCTCGAGGTAAAAGGCGACTTTTGCATCAAGGTTCGCGACATTCTCGCTCGTCACAATCGCAGTGAAGACTATGTCGAAATCAGCCTAGAATCCAAATACCGCTACAACCCGCTCCACAACGATCTCGATGCGTACGCGCTGGCGTACAGTATCGCCTCGCTCTTGAACAATCTTTTCGGCAGGGGCAAGGAACCGTTCTGGCAGCAGGCCTACACCAACCTCGTCAAGTTCATCATCCTGCTTCACAAAGTCGCCTTCGACTACGTCACTCTTTTCGATGTGTACGAATGTACGATTTCCCCTGATGTCCTGGAAGCCAAAATCCGCGACGCGGAACGTCGTCTCGAAGAACGCTATTTCCTGCTCATATCCCCGGATGCCTGGATGGCCGATGTCACTGACCTGAAGTTGTTCGACTTTGTGTTCGATGAAACTGTCGGAATGTACCGGGTCAAGGACACGCCAGGGGTGCGCCGTTTCCTCGAAACGAAGCCCATCGAATTCGAATGCCTGAGCGAAGCGGGCTTCGACCAGATCGATCCGGAACGTCAGGAGCAGCTTCAAGCGGTCAAGCGCTGGTTCTATAACGACTGGCGAAGGATCGAGCCGAAACTCCGCACGTCGATCGTCGAAGGCATCGCGGTTTTCCTCTCGTTGTTTGACGATAATCCCGCCGTCAAACGGACATTTTGCCCTCCGCCTGAGTGCTATGACCCCAAAGCCAACGCCGACCATCGCTTCGGTGTCCCTCTCCCGTCCTTTGGCTGGCTTATCGAAAGCGGGAAAGTCTGCGCCTTGAATTTTCCCGTCGCGATGAACCCCGGACTCGCCAAGGCCATCGGCGTGATGATGAAACTCGACTTTCAGCGCGCGGTCTTGAATCGCATCCCGCAGATCGAAGCCCATCCCGACAGGTACTTCCGCCAGGTGTTGTTTCTCTGCGACGAATACCAGCACTTTGCCACTGTGGGGCAGAACGAACCGACTGGTGATGAAAACTTCTTCAGCCTCTCCCGCCAACCCCGATGCATCCCCATCATCGCCACCCAAAGCATCAGCTCCCTCAAGTCCACGCTTCCCGGTGAGACATGGCGAACCCTGCTTCAGACCTTCCGTACCAAGATTTTTCTGTCGCTCTCGGACGACTTCTCGGCAAAAACCGCAAGCGAGCTTTGCGGACGGGAGGATCAGCTCAAGACCAGCTACAACATTTCCGAGAGCGGGCACGATGCCAGCATCAGCCTGCTCACCGGGAAAGCGATTTCGCATCGCGCAAACATCACCGCATCGAAAAGCTATTACCCACACACCGATTTCCGATTCGACATGAAAACGTTCACCGAGCTCAAGAACGCTCAGTCGGTCGTCATCGCTTACGACGGGCTGAATCCCCTGCCCCCCACGTTCTGCTATCTGAAACCCTATTACAACGACCCCAATAAATCCTATTTCCAGCAACTCGCGGAGGGCCGACTCTGATGAATGGATTTGAGACCATCCTCCCGTTCCTGAGACCCATTGAACACCTCATCCTCGATGACGCGATCAGCGAAATCATGGTGAATGGCGCGGATCACATATTCATCGAAAAACAGGGATTCCTCGAGGAAGTGAAGGGCGTCTCGCTCGGCGAAAAGGCCCTTATGGTCGCGGTGAAAAACATTGCCCGCCGTCTCGGCAATGATATTTCGGAAGCAAAGCCGATCCTCGATTCACGTCTGCCCGACGGAAGCCGCGTTGCCGCCGTCATTCCGCCTTGCAGTCTAAGTGGAGTGACGCTGACCATCCGCAAGTTCAATCGACGACACTTCGAGATGAGCGCTCTCCTCCGCTGCGGAACCCTCGACCAGCCCCTTGCCAATCACCTCGAAGACTACGTCCTCCATCGTAAAAACATCCTTATCAGTGGCGGCACCGGAACAGGTAAATCGACCCTCGCCTCAATTCTTGCGAAATACATTCCCGACGAAGAGCGCATTTTGCTGATTGAGGACACCGCCGAGCTTCACATGCCGCAACCGAACCTCGTGCGATTCGAAGCGCGTCAGGAACAGAATGGCGTGCAGCCTGTCACGATCCGCGATCTGCTCAGGGCTGCCCTTCGTCATCGCCCCGACCGCATCATTTTGGGGGAGGTCCGCGGGGCCGAGGCATTCGATCTTCTGCAACTGTTAAACACGGGGCACTCCGGCACGCTCTCGACGATTCACGCTAACTCTGCCAGGCAAGGGCTCGCGCGCTTCACGAGTTGTGTCTTGCAGAGCGGAATGGAAATCCCTTATCGCGCCATCAAGACAGACGTCGGCGATTCCCTGAACGTCGTCATTCAAATCGAGCGCCGGCCGGGGCGTCGGTTTATCTCCGAAGTCCTTGAAATCAACGGGTACAACCCGGATGCCGATCGGTTTGACTGCACTGCCATTTTCCGGAAGGAGGAAGCCAATCCATGACAAAGGTTGAATCCGATCCCGGGAAACAACCTTCGCCGGCTGAGTATATCCGCGCGAATTTTCATCCGACCGACCGCATCGCCATTCTGGTTCGCAACCGCGAGCGCAGCGAGACCATCCAGCGCATCAGCACGGTCGGCAAACTCGTCACAGATTCTTTCCAGGATTGGATGCGCTACAAGAATGAAAGGGACTTCTGCGACATCTACGTGGGGATGAATGCGCTCAAACCACAAGCGCATACCCGTACGAAAGAGGATATCCTTGCGATCCGGCATCTCTACATAGACCTGGACCAGGATGGCTCCGCGTCACTTGCCGCGATCGAGAGATCGAACCTGGTACCCCCGCCAAGCTATGTCCTCAATACCTCGCCCGACAAATACCAGGTCATTTGGAAGGTAGAGGACATCCCGCAAGCACAAGCCGAAGCAATGCTGCATGCCCTGGCTCGAGAGTTCGATGGTGACCATGCGGCGACCGACTCCGCGCGTGTACTTCGCGTTCCGGGATTCAGCAACAAAAAGTACGAGCAAGACTTCATGGTGACGGTTCATTCCCAGGCGGACAAAACCTACCATCTCCGCGACTTCAAGGTGCGCACGGAATCAGTTGACTCGGACTATCGAGGATCCCGCAACAACTCTCGAAAGCCGACAACGTCCGAGCCACGGCCAATCAGCCAATCGGAGCGTGACTGGGCTCACGTGAAGAGCGCTTTGGCGAACGGCGCCGATCCAGAAGTGCTGATCGCAGAACTTGCCCGATCCCGCAGCGGAGATAAATCCGACCCCCAATATTACGCGCGTCTGACTGTAACCAAGGCACTCGCGGACCTTCGAACGCCCAGGGCGGGTTCGAGCGCTTCGCCGGTTGACGACGAGCATCTCCATATTTGACCAAAGTGCCGTTTGTTGAACATGGCTACCTCGCTCACGCGCTCCAAGCCGTGGCTAAGTTCGCAAAAATCGGGACCGATTTAGCGGGCAGCGAATGCCTTGAAGGCGCCTCGGTCCCGGAGAAACTCGTGAAGCTCGGCGCCGATCGTTTGCAGTGAGAACGCCTGCTCGACGTGTTCGCGAGCTCGCAGACCTAGAATGCGTGCAGCCTCGTCATCTTCCAACAAAAGGCCGAGATTCCTGGCAAGTGCGGTGACGTCGCCGACCGGCACGACCAGTCCGCCAGACTTTTCTCCCCCGTCAAAGATATCGGCGATACCAGGGGCCGAGGCTGCGACGATCGGGAGTCCGCAAGCCATCGCTTCCAATGGCGCAACCGGAAACCCCTCGCGCCTCGATGGGAATACATAGACGTCGGCCGCGCTTAAGTATTGACGGATGGCCGCTCGATCCAAAACGTATTCCCGGATCCAGCGAATGTTCGACACACGTTTCCGGCGGATCTCCTCATCGAGCATGTCCGAGCCACTGCCCGATCCGACGAGCATCAACAGGAGGTCCTGTTCGGATCGCTCGGCGCAAACGACCTTCCACGCATCGAGCAAAACATCAAGACCCTTCGTTCGAATGTCAATTCGTCCATGCCAGATCGCGATGCGGGTCGTATCAGGAATATCGAGCTTGCGGCGTGCTTCATGCCGTGGACTGGGTTGCCACTGGGAGAGATCGAGCGGATTAAAGATCCGAGAGATCTTCTCCGAAGGCACTCGGTAGCGCGCGCGCACGCGAGCCAGTTCGAGAGAAGAACCGATGATCAAGCCCGCGCAGTATTGAAGCGTCAGCGGCCGGAGCCTTCCTTCGATGCCGCTCCGATACGAGCTTCCTCCCTGGAAGGTGGCGAACACCGGAATCTGTAAGAGTCTTCCGACCGCGACCGAAGCGTCGAATCGGGGAGATTCGTACTCCTGGCAGAGGATCGCGCAGCATCCCGCCCGACGGATCTCACGAGCCAAGGTCATCACCGGCGTGGCGAGATACGGTGCCAGGTGATGTGCGAGCCGCCAGACCTGTCGCGAGAAACGACTCCTCGGACCGAACATGGCTTCGACAGTCAAACCGTATGGGTCTTTGGCCTGTCGTCGAAATCCGCGATATGCGGCGGGCGTGCGCATTAAGACGAACTGAGCACCCGTGGGCTGATGTACTTTATGGACCGTACCTTCCACTCGGTCCGAAAAACAGAAGATACAGGTTCTAATCCCACGCATCCGCAGCGCGTCTACGTAACCGAATAACCACCCCCCGGTCATCTTGGAAGAAAAATCCTCGAGCGAGACGCCGATTTCATCGAGGAAGTCTTCAATGAGGTCACCCCACGGCAACAGCGCCAGCATCGGGGCTGGGCTGGGCGATTCTGTCGCTCGGGCAGCCGTCGATGGTTCTGATTGATTCGAAGTCATGAGTTTTTCGGAGGCTTTCGCCAAGCTGACGCCGTTTCCGTGCCTGAACTGCCAGGCATATGCATGGCGTAGCCGATCCAAGTGATGGGCGAAAGTGCCAGGCAGATCGCTCTACGCAACCTTCCCGGGATCCGTGAGAACGCGACATCGTGGCACAGGACAGTGAGAGGAGAGATAAAAGTCGCGGACCGCTCGCAGGAAAGCGCGATCAATTTATTGAGTTCCTCAAGAGAGTACCCACGACGCACATGTCCCCATTCGGCGAACATTTCCTCCTCGCTCGGACACCATTTCTTCATGAACCGGTAGTACGGAAAGCGCCAATGCTCGTTGGGCGCGCTGACGAGCAGGTAGCCGCCCGGCCTCAGCACACGCAAGACCTCCGACACGGCTCTCTCGTGATCGGGGATATGTTCGAGGACATCGAACATGGTGACGGCATCGAAGGATCGAGACTCGAACTCGAGCCGCGTCGCATCACCAGAGACAAAGCAGACTCCTTCTTGACGGTTGCAGGGAGCGTCGGCGAAGGTGGCGTCCATGTCCAGGTTTGTGATGCGCGCACCGGTGTATAGAAGGCGCGTCAGCCCGCTTCGCCCGCCTCCGACCTCAAGCACTTCTCTGAAGGGAAGATCCGGAGCAATTCTGTGAATGGCACGCATTTTCTCACGGTAGAAGAAGCCCAGAGTCAGGGGCGACTCGAAGGGATTATGAGACAGAAACGTGGATAGAGGGGTTTTATGACCGGCTGATCTAGAGGCGTCGAAGCGCCGCAGACCCGGCGCAACTGCCGCCATGGTCATTGGGTCTGCCGGGTGACGGCGGTAGCGTAAGTAGTATCCATAGCCCGCGATGGCTCCTCGGATCTGTCCAAGCAACGGCAGGAATGGCGTCTCTTCGCCGGAATGCCGGATCAATCTTCCGACCGACCGCTTCCAGTGGCGGAAGCCGAGCACTATGAAGTAGAACGGGAGCGCCAGGAAAGCACGATAGATGTTCCCCCAGTGCCCGTAACGATCGAACTGAAACAGCAGAGCCGCGGTGTGACCCCGCATATAGTTGTAGGACTGTTCGCGCAGTTCGGTCCAATCGGACCGGTGAGCATGAAAAACTACAGCCGCTGGCTCGTAACGACACCGATAGCCTTCTGCCAGTAAGCGGTACCACAACTCTGAATCCTCGCTGCACCCGGAAGTGCCCGCTCCCAATCGCTCGTCGAAAAAACCCACGCGCTCGAAGGCTTCGCGTCGGAAGGCCATGTTGGCGCCAGCGCCCAGTCGCCAAGCCGGTACTCCGACGTGTTTCATACTGCGGAAAAAGTTGTGGTCGAAATCGAGTGCCCGGTATTCCCAACCGCAACCGAGACCATCGCCCTGAAAAGCGTACTGCGCCGGCGTCAGAAGCTCGGCTGGCAGAACCAGTCCAGTCGTAGCGATGATTTCCGCATCGTGAAATACGTCTTGGATGGCCCCAGTCCAACCGGGATGCACTTCCACATCGTCGTCGGTAAAAGCGATGATCGCGCCACGAGAATTGCGGATACCGGTGTTGCGGGCTGCACTCAAACCGCGCCGCGGCTCGGGGACGTAGCGGACTTCGGGGAACGCAGAGGCTACTACCTCGGTAAGGCCGGACGACGGATCGTTATCGATCACGATGATCTCGTTCGGTTGCGGCGAGAGTCCGTGAATCGAGGATAGACACTTCTTGAGAACTTCGGGTCGGTTCCTTGTGCAGACCACCACCGAGACGGATGGCCTGACGGTCCCAAATGGCCCGGACTTCCTTCTGAGGCTACAAGACTCGAGGGGGCGCCCGAATTCGAGCAAAAGCTCCAGATCCGGGGGCTCCTGTGGCGGCTGTTTTCGCGAATGCACAGGAAGTGGCGCCCGAAAGCCCGTAGGCATGAGCCGGTCAGCGACAGCCGGCGCGATGAGCCGGGGAAGCTCCGCGGCAAGCTGAGAAGAGGTAAGGGGAAGTAGCAGAGCTGGAATCGAGACCTGACCTACCGGAAGGCTGTCGCACCAGAAGACAACAAACAGTCCTCCCCATCCTGGTTCCGCAGTCAGGTCTGGGAGCGCCTCTCGAACTGACGCGTGCACGATCTTCCAGGGAAGGAAGCAACTCATCCTGCCTCTCCAGGTCGAGACGCACCTCGGCCAGAAACCGGTCGGGCGCGGCCCAACAATTCGTGTCGGCCAGACGGTCGCATGGTGAGAACTCGCCAGATACCCTGGAGTTGGCCTAGCCTGAAGCTCGCCTGAATGAAGATCTCTGCCAATGCCCTTCGCCGGCGCGCAACGTCAAAGGTCACTTGGGCAAGAGCCAAAGTCTGTTTTGCGACCTTGAATATGGACTCAAAAAGCCAACTTGAAATCGGGTCCTCGGAAACAAGCGCATCCGCCAAGGCCTGGCTAATCCCGAGATTGCGGTTGATGTCGCGAAGGTAGAGCGGTGAGAATCGGCGCGCTGGAATTCGATGGTTGAGCACGCACTGCGGCACGTACCAAAGCTCACGCCCGATTCCCGCGATGCGTAGGACGATTTCCACGTCTCCCCCGGACACGAGTTTTTCTCCTACGCGGTCGGCGAGAAGGGGCGAATCGATCCAGCCGCATGCTGAAAGCGCTGACCGGTTCACGACGAGACCTGCACCCGCGAGGAATGCAACCTGCTGCTGAAAATTGCCATGGTTCTGCTCAGCAAAGCAATAGCCGTAGGCACGCACGTAACGGGGGGGCTCGGCCTCCCAATCCAGTACGACCCGTCCGCCGAACGCACCGACCGAAGAATGGCTTTCGGCGAACGCGATTGCCTGTGCGATCCAGTCGGATTGAAGAAAACAATCATCGTCTACGAACGCAATCCATTGCGCTGTCGCGCTCCGTACGCCCCGCAGACGCGCCAAAGTCAATCCCTGCTTGGGTTCCCGAGCGGATCGAAGGTCGGGAATAGCTCCCGAAAGCACGTGACGAGCAATAACGTTTGGAGTGTCATCGGTCGAGTTGTTGTCCACGATGAGGCAGGTCCAGCGCTCCCTCTCAACCTGCCTCTGACAAGCGAGCGCGGAGAGTACGCCATCTAGCATCGCCGCGTTGTTGTAGGTACAGATCACTACTTCAAGTTCTGGCGCAGCTGGAACCTCGCTCATCTGGAACGCTTCCGGATCTCGTCGACCCGTCTTCGCGAGCGGGAGTAACCCCCAAGCAAACCGATTGCACCACCCCAGAGCTCACCGAGGAAGAGGGAGGGCGGGAAATGGGGACGCCCTTGAAGTTTCCTCCTAAGATGCCTCTGAAAGTAGAGCAGGAGATTGACGAACCACCACAGGATGAGACGGATCAGATTAACGCGCCGCTCCGGATCATTTTTCAGGCATTTGGAAACGTAACACATGAAGCCGAGCCCCCAGCTGCGACGATACTGGACAAATAGAGACCTCATGTCGCGACGATGCTGGTGGAAAACAAGAAATTGCGGTTCGTAGACAAGAGGATGACCGGCACGAATGATGCGGTAGAAAATGTCCAGGTCGCCGCCGCCGGGAACGGCAGGGCCCGTGTCTAATGCCTCGTCGAAGCCTCCGAGCTGCTTGAGTACCGCAACCCTGAAGGCCATATTCGCACCGGCCCCGAAAATCCCCGCCCCCCCGGGATAGAGAGGGTTTCCGCGTAGGACAGGCCCGTAACGGACTCTGTCAAACCCGCGGCGAAATCCGCCGCGCGTTTCAAAGATGACTTGTGCTTCCGTTTCTAACTCCATGGGGAGGACCTGGCCAGTAAAGGCTGCGGCGTCGCGGTTTTCCGTCCAAGCCCGGGCGAGACCGATCGACCAGTATTGGTCGACAATGACGTCGTCATCGAGGAAAGCCAGGACTTCTCCGCCCGCTTCCCGCAATGCGCGGTTCCTTGCGAAGTTCAGGCCGGGCCGAGGCTCGCGTGCATACCGGACCTCCGGGTAGCGTGCCGCAAGTTCTCGCGTTCGCTCGTCTGATGGCGCGTTATCAACGATAAGGATTTCGTAGCCCGCACTTCCCTCGGGCAGAGCGGCCATCTGCCCAAGCAACGACCCAAGGAGCCGCTCCACCCCTTCGGGCCGATCCTTCGTGCAGATTGCGATTGTCAGCAAGGGCAGAAAAACGGCCGAGGGCGCGAGTGTCATTTCGTCGTGAATCGCCTCGGCAACGATTTTTTCACCTGCCTTCTCACCGATCCTTCGCGCCAGTTCCTCGACCGGAATGCCCGGGATCCCGCTCACCTCCTGGAGCCAAAATGCGATTGGCACACCCTTCCTGCGTACCAAAATCGCGACCCCCGTGTCCCCCGACGATAGCGGAAGATCGCTTAGCGGACGTGTCAGTTCGATATCAAAGAGTGGGTACCTCACGGTTGATCCGTCAATCATTGCGCACGAGCAGCGGACGATGCTGAAGATGGTAGAGCCTGGCGAACAGGCCTCCTGCCTTCACCAGATCCGGCAGCGTGCCGCATTCCCGTACCTGGCCTTTTTCGAGAACGATAATCTGGTCCGCGCGTTCGATTGTCGACAACCGATGAGCGATCATGACCACGGTTCGGTTCTCGCGCAGTTTGTCCAGGGTTTCTTGAACCCATTGCTCGGAGATGCTGTCGAGCGCGTTGGTTGCCTCGTCCAGAATAAGAATGCGCGGATTGCGAATAATCGCTCGCGCCAGAGTGATGCGTTGTTGCTGTCCTCCTGAGAGACGCACGCCGCGGTGGCCCAACACAGTATCGTATTTGTTAGGCAGTCGCTCGATGAAATCGTGGGCGTCGGCCTTCCGTGCCGCCTCGATAATCTCGTCCAGCCGCGCATCGAGTCGTCCGTAGGCAATATTCTCCCGCACGCTTGCGTTGAAAAGATAAACGTCCTGGCTTACGAGGGCAATCTGGCTGCGCCAGAAGTCGAGGTCGAATTCCGGCAGTGAATGCCCGTCTACGATGATCCTTCCATCCGTTGGATCATGAAAACGAAGGAGCAGTTTCATGACGGTTGATTTTCCGCCACCGGAAGGTCCGACGAAGGCCGTGGTTCGACCAGCCAGTATACGGACAGACGCTTCGGTCAGCGCTGGTTCATCGCAGGGATCGTACTGGAAAGAAACGCGATCGAAGATTATGTCCTGATCGAGCGCCATTTGGTTTAGGTTCCCCGACGTCACATACTGCTTGTCGTCGGTATTGAGGAAAGAGAGGACCTCTTCAACCGAGGGCGACAAGGCAGCGAGGCGCACGCGGGCCGCGTCAAACTCTTTTATGCGAGGTTGGACACGGTAGAGAACGAAAGCGAAAACCAGTAGCACTGAAACGTCGCTGGCTTTAGGAGCAGCAGTGAACAGGATGACTAAGAGCAGGGCCGCCGCGAGGACCTCATGCACAGGGTGAACGACACCGTCCAGCAGACCCATCCGGAGGATCACGAGCCGCAGCCAATTTGAAGCCTGATCGAAACGCCCCTGCTCGTGAACCTCGCGACCGAAGGCGCGAATTACCCTCATCCCGTCAATTCCTTCTACCATTCGATCGGACAGCACGGAATTAGCCAGGGTTGCTTTTTCGCCGAGATCGCGGGCGGCTTTAGTCAGCAACCGGACGACGCTCGAGATAAGCAGCATAGCGACCGCTACTGAAAGCGTCAGGCGCCAGGACATCAGCAGCAATAGCACGACATAGACTCCTACGGTGCTGGTCGTGATGATCAGATGAACCAGTATCTTGAGTGCCTCACTGGTCCGCCAGGTATCCGAGGCCAAGACGTTCAGCAGGCGTCCTGAGCGCTGTCGCTCAATGAAGCCGAAGCTCACGGTCAGCAGTTGACGGAAAATCCCTCGTCGCAAGTCATGGGCGATGTTACCGTCGACCCATGCGAACAGCAGGTGGTGAAGGTAGCCGAGCAGCGCGGTTGCCAGCACTGCCGCGAACAGGGACACAAGAATGACCGCCATGCGGTGGTCCGGCGCCACCCCGTGGAACAGTCTATCCATCCTGTCAGCGAGCCATTGGCTTTTTCCTCGGGGCTGGGATCCGACCATTAGGGCGTTCAGCAGCGGAATGAATAGTCCGATGCCAATGCCTTCGGTCAACGACTGCAGTAACCCGAGCACAACGATGGCTGGGAATGCCCACTTGTGAAGGCGGAGCAACGGGATGAGGCTCCCGATTGTTTTTCTCTCCTTCATGGCATTCAGACTCTCGTGGTCGTTTTCCTCATCCGTGGATGATAAAGGTCCGAGGGTCCCGAACTCTTAGGTCACATCGCAAGCGCCTGCAACAAGCCAATCCGCACGCTTCCGTGCGCCGTTCCGGCTGGTCTGAGGATGATAACATGGCCAAGTTTCCGGCTCTCGTCCGGGCGTCGAGGTAAGCGCTACTGGGTATTTTTGCGGTTGCTTCGGGGCAGAATATCTTGGAAACTAACGATGTTCCCAATGGAGCGCCACAAGGGGACCCTCGCCGGGGTTGCCAAACTGCGAGCAATCTCAACGCGACGTCCATCCGGATAGCTTTTAGGTTCGCCCCGCGAATCATTTCACCGCGCGGTGACTGGTTGAGTCCATGACGGAAATCTCCGTTATCGTTTGCACGCGCAATCCTCGGGACGACTACATGCGCCGCGTCCTTGATGCGCTCAACGCCCAGACACTTCCTAAGAACAATTGGGAACTTTTAGTCGTTGACAATGCAAGTAACGAGAGACTGGCAGACAGCTTGCGGTTATCGTGGCACCCGCGAGCCAGGCACATTCGCGAGGACAACCTCGGCCTCACGGCTGCAAGGTTGCGTGGGATCAGGGAAGCCGGTGGCGAGCTGCTGGTTTTTGTCGACGATGACAACGTGCTCGCACCAGATTTCCTGGAAAATGCGTGTACCCTGTATACACAGCGTCCTGATTTGGGCGCTTTTGGCGCTGGTACATTGGAGCCGGAGTTCGAGGTCCGGCCGCCGTCGGAAATCCTTCCACGAATACGATTGCTTGCTCTAAGGACGGTCTCATCGGCCCGTTGGACAAAGAACCCGCAGGAGTTTGGGACGATTCCGTGGGGCGCCGGACTATGTGTCATTCGTTCCGTTGCCAGCTCGTATCGCCAGTCTGTCAAAAATCTGGACATCACCATTCCCTTGGATCGCAGAGGCGACGAGCTGTTCAGCGGTGGAGATGATCTCTTCTCGTGGGTCGCCGCCTCAGTTGGTTTCGATTTCGGCATTTTCCCAGAGCTCCGCGTCACCCATCTGATCGCTGCTGACCGGCTCAGCCGAGTCTATTTCCTGAGACTAATCAAGGATCACACCTATTCCAACTTTGTAAGACACTACCTGTTCGACGGGATTCAGCCGCAGCGTCTTAATTGGACCCGCTATGTTCGACTCTTTCTCCATGGGATCAGGAACGGCCAATTCTCAATGCGATGCAAATGGGCCGCATTGTCCGGTGAAGATAGAGCAGCACGGTTTATTCTCGATAAACGATTGCAGCCACGCCAAATAGCCGGGTCAACTGGTCCTGCAAAAGCAAAGAGACAACGAGTACAAGAAGCAAGAAGCGCGGCAAAGTCGTGAGAGTCTTTCTGGCATGTAACACCAAGATGCAGCATCAATCGTAGTGCATGGGCAGGCATGTTGACGTCTTGCCCGGCGGCTGCGGGCCGAGAGTAACTTCTTCCCAATCAACCAAGCCGCGTGATTATCCAGAAACCCAAAAAGTATGCTTCGAACGTGATCCAAACTCCAGGCATCGGTTTTCCAAACCACCGCCGACCCGAATGCCTCACGGATTACCTCTCAGTGCAGCCAGCTATTGTCTCCGTGACATTCCCGTGACTACAACACCCGCTGACAATCCAGATTGAGCCGCCCAAGGTTGCCCGCTTCGGGCTTTCAACCGAAGGGTCGGTGGTTGGTAACCCCCGCGAATCGTGGCAACGGTTTCCAGGAGCGTTGTATCTGGTTGCTGGCCTGGAGCCGCCGCTGAGGAGACATGCGCGTTTCAATCCACCGTGCGGCTGACTAAGCATTCAGTCCATGCCCGGCGGTTACAGACAACTCTGCATCTTTCCCCCTCGTCAGACATCAAACGCTTGTCGGCACGAACGGTGGCCCAATCACAGGATTTGGAGGAGTATTAAGCGCAATCGAAGGGGCCCACCTCGTGAATCTGGTTGGAAATCAAAAACCCGCACCTTCGTGTTGGGCACGGAAATCGAATTGACCGGACAGTGGAGATTGTGACTCCTGTCCTAGCTGCGCGACTCGCTATCGCAGGAACCTGCCGCGTCTGGTCCCAGGTTGACTGGAATTCTCCATTCTTCGACCCAGTGCTTCGTGGCATGAAGGCCGGTCACTGATCCCGTCCATCCACAAGGGCAGTGGGGATTGAACCAGTGCGCATCCGCGGTCTCCAAATTCCTCTCTGCGCTTGCGCATGAAGAAGCCAGAGGAGTTCCGCATTTCGGGCAGGCGAATAAAAGGACATGTGCAAAACAACTACTAATTGTTTCCATAAAACCCTCCCGGGGACAGGAGTGTAAGTAGGCAAAGGCTACACAAGCGCGCTCGATAAAACAAGCTGAAGAGTGCTCGAAGGATGATATTTCCGGTGGAACTACCGGGCTTCAAAGTGGCGAGCTCCACTTATGAGGGTTAGACTGAGCAGGGCCTCGTGCATTCGTTTACCAATATCATGCTGCGAATTAGAATAACTATCTGACCTGTTCGCTAGATTTGTCGGTCAGAACCCCAGCAACGCATCACGGGTCACTCGAGTGAGAGCAGAAAGGACGCCCCCCTCCCCTCGAGCACTCGAAGGGACTCGTCCCCTGCTCTCCTTGCGCTTTCATTTTCAACCTAGGAAATTTGTGCGCCTATACTCCGAACACCGTAGGATCGGGGAGGCCCGGCCGCACGTAGGGGACGGCCTCGTCGGTCGATTGCTTGCGCATGCGCCCGCACCTCCATTCGAGTTCGTGCAATTTACTCGCCATCAGAGACAAGTCGGGCATTTAGCTCGCTGGAATTAGGAAGCTACATTCTGACTGTGGGGTCTAGTACGCAGAAAGGAACCGTTTCACGTTTTCCGATTGTAATATTTACAAGGGATGTCCGATTGGAGTTCGATTTGGGCCCATTCGGTCCTTTCCTGGTTGGTCTGAGACGGCGGGGTTTTATGGGCTTGAAAACCCCGTTGGGCGCTCCGTTCTACGGTTAGCCTCAAAATACAAAGATCATGCCCTACCTGCTTTCTACAGCATTTACCCTATATCTTGGTGATGATTGGAATACTAGAGTGGGCCCATGAGTCACTGTTTTGGCTCGCGCGCGAGAGGTGCCGATGTCGCTCCGACGTTCCGACAACTGGACCGGGAACAAAGGAGGCCGGAGGAGACTCTCTATAGGCAATCCCAGGTCTCATGCCAGGGTAGTTTCCATAGACCGCGCAAAAACTGTTCATAAAGAAGGTTTGGAGTCTCTACTCTGTTCCGCTTTGCGTTCTGACGACAATGAACTCGATCAAATTCTGTCTGCGTTAGAGGAGATCTCCAACTCGCTAAAGTCAGGCGCTCCGAACTCGCGAAGCCTGGACAACGTTCTCGAGCGTGCAGCATCGTGCGCCATAAGGCAGTCGCTGCTGGATCGAGAAATTCGTTCGCTGGCCGTCACGGACGAACTTACAGCTCTTTACAATCGGCGCGGTTTTCTGGCATCGGCGATGCACCAACTGAAGCTTGCTCATCGCCACTCCCAAGACGTAATACTCCTTTTTTTCGACATGGACAATTTGAAGGGGATTAACGATGCCTTCGGGCACCGGGAGGGGGATCTGGCAATAATCCGGGTCGCCGATGCACTGGAGGAAACCTTCCGTGACTCGGACATTCTGGCCCGGCTCGGTGGTGACGAGTTTGCCGTGCTGGCCTCGGAAGCGTCGATCTCAAACCGAGAAGCAATCGTCGCTCGGCTGGATCGGAGTCTCGAAAAGGCGAATGCCGAGGAGTCTCGTTATAAATTGTCTCTGAGCATCGGCATAGCAAGGTTCGATTCGGACACTACCGGCTCGCTCGGAGAACTCATGGCCCGCGCGGATCAGGATATGTACGCGAACAAAAAGGACCGTACGAGATCCGCATCGTCACGACACTCGTAGTTGGATACTCGTTGGAATTTTGATGACCATCCGGGCTTTAAAGGTGAACTCAACGAACGAGTGTGTTACGTTCAATCGGAAATAGGATATGGCAGCTTTATCGAGCACGATGACGGGGTCACACTGCCCGTTATCCAAACGTGGGAGTGGGCGGCCGCTACGTGTCAGGCAGGAGAATCGAAATGACTACTAGTGCTTTGAGTCCCGACCCCAGGTATCTGATGCTTCAGTGGCAGCCGGGCAGTCCCTCTCAGGGCGACCATGTTGCCTACTTCTATAAAGAGAGCAATTCTCTGCTTGAAGCATTGTCCAGCTTTATCGGTAGTGCGTTGGGCGCCGGCAATGCTGCGGTCGTGATTGCAACCAAGATGCATCGCGAAGGACTTTTGCACCGGCTTACCGCTCGCGGCTTGGATATGCCCAAGGCCACCAATGAGGGAAGGTACCTGGAGCTCGATGCTGCCGAACTTCTATCGAAGCTCATGGTGGAAGGAATGCCCGACAGCGGCCGCTTCGAAACGATAGTCGGTGGAACAATCGATAGAACCAAGGCCCGCGCTAAAACGGCGCGTCCCGAAATTGCCGCATTTGGGGAGATGGTTTCTCTATTGTGGACGGAGGGAAAGGTCGAGGCCGCCATAAGGCTCGAACAGCTCTGGAACGAATTGGCGACGAAGCTTGCTTTCTCCCTGCGATGTGCCTATCCGGTGTCTCACTTTAATGGTGAAAAGAACTCTCAGCCGCTTATGAGAGTATGCGCGGAACATACGGCGATTGTGCTTGACGAAGGCGACGCTTCCTTTACAAGCTGGGAATCCAAGATTGCGCTGCGCCGTAGTGAAGAGCGATTCCGGCTTCTTGTAGATGCCGTTCAGGACTATGCAATCTTCATGCTGGACGTGCAGGGTCACGTCAGCAGTTGGAATACGGGAGCTCAACGCATCAAAGGATATGGAGCCTCCGAGATCATAGGTAAGCACTTTTCCATCTTTTATCCCGAGGAAGACAACCGAGCAGGTAAACCGCAGCGGGAACTCGAGATCGCCGCTAAGGAAGGGAGGTTGGAAGACGAGGGATGGCGTCTACGCAAAGACGGCTCCCGTTTCTGGGCCAACGTGATCATTACAGCCATAAGAAACGATGCTGGAAGATTGATTGGATTCGGAAAAGTTACGCGAGATTATACCGAGAAAATAAAGGCCAACGAGGCGTTACGTAAAGAGATCGTCGAGAAGACGGCGGCCGAGAAAAGGTTGCGCGAGTCGGAAAAGTCACTTCGGCAACTTTCGCTACGCCTCCTGCAAACGCAGGACGATGAACGCCGCCGCATCGGCAGAGACCTCCACGATAGCGTAGGCCAATACCTCGTTGGTTTAAAGATGAAGGTGGATTCCCTCAAGTCCTCGCGCGAAAGGGGCCAGCGAGATGATGATCGTGAACTGACAGAATGCTCCCAGCTGGTTGAAGAGGCAATCAAGGAAGTACGCATCATTTCTTACCTGCTGTATCCCCCTATGCTGGAAGAGTTGGGCTTGAAATCGGCAATCCCATGGTACCTAGACGGATTTACAAAGCGGAGTGGAATCAAAACATCATTTGAGGTTTCTCCCGAATTTGACCGCGTTCCTGGTGACCTGGAGCTGGCTCTATTTCGCATTCTCCAAGAGAGCCTGACGAATGTGCACCGGCATTCCGGGAGCCCAACGGCAATCGTCAGACTTCTGACTGAGAATCGCTGCGTACGCCTCCAGATCATTGACGAAGGGTGCGGCTCTCAGTCAAGGAATTGGGAAAACCGGACTCAGGACTGGATGGGCACACTGGGTGTGGGACTGCGCGGTATGAATGAACGCGTGCGTCAACTGGGAGGTACCCTTGAACTATGCTCGGTTCAGGGAGGAACCACCGTCATTGCCACGGTACCCATACCTGAGGCAGAGTTAGACTTGTCAAAAGGGGAATAGCCAATCGAATTTCGGGCACCCAGCAAAGAAGCCCGCAGGCAATTCCACGCCTCCTGGGCAAATACGAATTCCACCTTTTGCATCTGGAAGAAACTGGCCCTTGGGAACGCATTTCCAACTCCATTGCTCATGCCGGCGGTGAGCTGGTATGCCAATCAAGGTCTTTCGAGTTCCAGTACTGGAAAAAGTGGGCAGAAAATACATAATGATCCCAGAAAAAGTCCACAATTGCCGTCCAGCGGCCGATCAGCTCCTCCTTTGGATCGCACAACTAATTGATTTGAAAGACTTTTAACTGAGCTTATGGAATGGAAGCTAGGTTGCCTTACCTTTGGCAGCTACGTTAAATCCACTGTTGGGGGGGTTATGGATGCCAAGTTCGACATCTTCAAGAGACTACCCGATGGTCACCCGCTTTGGGTAAATGCCGTAGAAGGGCTGGAAGAAGCAAGGAACCAACTAGCTCGATTGGCAGTGAGTTCGCCTGGCGAGTACTTCATTTACAGCGCCCGGAATGGCTGTATAGTTCAAGAAAGAATGGCTTCCGGCGGGTGACCTAGAACCAATCATCCTCAAGAATCATCTCCCCGATCTCAAACGATCAGAAAGAATCAAAAGATTCAAATTTCCGCGTAGTGTCTCTCCCATCTCTCCCGGGCTCGCGGATCCAGGACAAAACGCCAGGCTGATCCTCATAGGAATAAGTACAGGGCGGCTCCGCCCGAAATGAGGGATTTAGTCTATTTCTTGGACCCTCCGTTCGTGGTCTTTTCTATTCGAGTGACTACTCTCGTTGCTCCAGGCCGCAGCAGACAAAGCCAGTGTGCCGCAGAAAAGAGATGGCAGCCCAATTCTATGCGCAAGTGGACCTTCATTCTTGGCCTTGCAGTCCTCCTCCCACTCCTGACACTCTGCGGACTGGGTTCGAGAATCCACGTGATGGCGCGTGAGCGTGCCCAGAAGATACTGCAGACACATTTTGCAAGCGAGGTTGAGTTTTCCAATTTTGACGTTTCTTTCTATCCCCGCGTCCGTGTGACGATTCGCGAGCTGGTTTTGCGGCACCATGGCCGGACTGACATTCCCCCTCTGATTCAGGTCCGTGCAGTCACGATGACGTCGAACTTAATCAATCTCCTACGAGCCAAGCCGCGCATCAAATTCCTGGATTTGGAGGGGCTACAGATTCATATCCCGCCCCGGCAGACCGGCAACGAGTCTTTGATTCAGCGGACTGATCAGGACCTCGCAAGGAAATATCCGGTTCTGATCGAAGACCTGCGCGCCAATGATGCCATCATCGTTATTTTGCGAGCACAGCCTGAAAAATCGCCCAGGGAATTTCCCATTCACCACCTCGCGCTCCACAATGTCAGTTTTGATCGTCCCGCCGCATTCCATGCAACGCTCACAAACAGCGTTCCGGCGGGCGAGATTGAAACCACCGGCGAGTTTGGACCCTGGCAAGCGGATGCTCCAAGCAAAACCATTACCCTCGGACAATATAGATTTCAGAATGCTGACCTTGGAACCCTGAAAGGGTTCAGCGGAATTCTTTCTTCCGAGGGCGATTTCAGCGGCCCGCTTGATTATCTAAAAGTCGAGGGAACGACCGACACTCCAGATTTCTGCCTTAGAACGGCAGATCACCCGATGTCCTTGCACACTGCATTCTCCGCGGTGGTGGACGGCACCACCGGAGACACGTATCTCAACAACGTGGCGGCCCGGTTTCGGCATACTACGATTGTAGCCAGCGGCAAGATTGAAAATGCTGATCCTGAAGTGAAGGGCAAGACGATCGTGTTGGAGGCCTTCTCAGAGGATGCCCGCGTGGAAGACCTTATCCGGCTTGCCGTCAGGACGGACCAGCCGATCATGACGGGCGTCGCAAGGTTAAAGGCGAAGATCGCAATCCCAGAGGGAGAGTCTGACCTGATCGAACGGTTAAGCATAAAAGGTGAATTCCGGATCGCCGACGGCCAATTCACGACTAGCGAAGTTCAGGAGAAGGTCGATACCCTAAGCCGCAAAGGCCAAGGGCAGCCGAAAGCAATGGAAATCAACGGTGTTGCTTCGGAAATGGCCGGCAAATTCCAGGTCCGGAATGGTGCGGTGGAGTTTTCCAATCTAAACTTTGATGTGACTGGCGCTTCGGTCAATCTGAGAGGAACCTACAGTCTCGATGGTGGCGGACTGGATTTTCACGGCAACCTGGTGATGCAGGCCAAGCTTTCCCACACCACTACCGGTGCGAAGTCATTTTTCCTGAAGGCATTGGACCCGTTTTTCAAAGGGGAAAACGCGGGAACTGTCCTGCCAATCAAGATTACCGGGACAAAAGACAATCCCGCCTTCGCGCATGATCGGGGCGGCGATCCCCATAAGCTCGAGGTCTTCCCTCCCAAAGCGGGCAAGTGAAACCCCAAGACCGTTCCCCAGGAATTTTCCAGAATCGCGTGTCGCATTTTGCCTCACTCGGGGCTGGCGTGCATGAATTTCACGTCCGTGATGGTTCTTGAATCCGTTATAGGGCTGTTTCTATAACGTGTTTCGCCCGGCGGCGCGCTGAGGCATCCGAAAAGCCCTAACTAATTGAAGACAACGTTGCTTCTCCGAATTAAGGAGGGAGAACAGATGCCTGTGTCAGCCAGGCATCTGTTCTTGGGAGGAGTGAATCGGAGGGGTTCCCTGGCACTCAGACTACCGGGGTCCGGCGCGCGCAACCATCAGGTCTTTCGAGTACGGAGAGACCGGGTTTCTTGTAGGACGAGTCGCTGTCCTCTCCTTGTCCGGAAAAATCACCGATTCCAACTGCTGCTGTCTTCAGGGCTTAATTTTGGCTGGAAATCCCCTGCGCATATAAGGGACTGTCTTGTACATAGTTTGCCGGCCGGAATGGATCCAGGATGAAACAGGACGGGGGGATTCTGCAAGAAGATTGGAGATAGGAACGAACGATGGATGACAATCCGCCACAAGCTTTACAAACGCCGTCAAAGGCACGGCCAGCAGAATCCCCATCAAGCCCCAAAGCCAACCCCAGAACAGGATCCCTGCTGTGGCCGCGACCGGGCCTATATTGACCCGGGACCCGACTACCTTTGGGATTAGAAAGTTTGCGGAAATGAAATGAAGGCATACGACGGTCAAGAAAATAATGACAAACGGGCCTGCGGTAGTAAATTGCAAAAGCGCGGCCGCGGAAGGGACCAGCACGGCGAGGATTACGCCCAGAAAAGGAACCAAATTCAGAAAACCACTCACGAGGCCAAGGATCACGGCGCCCTGTATTTTCAACGCGTACAGGTAATGCTGCAGTATTTGCCGAACCACACCCGATGGAGTCGTTTCGTTTTCTTGCCCCCTGAAAGGCGGGTGAAAGGGGCGCGGTCAAGGGCCGCTATCGAAAAAGAGGGAACGCGTCGTTCGCAGACACCATCAGCCACCCGATTTACGCGCGAACGGGATGAAAATATGGGCCGGCGCTGAGGACTGGCCCACAAATTGCGCTAGAAGCGTAATATACAGGAAAAACAGTATGGGTTTTGCGGACAAGAAGGACTATTCCTAGATTGTGGCTTCTGGGTGGATCTTACCGGTGTCATCGTGCTCAGCAAACTAGGTAGCTAGTTTGCATGGCAAGAGGTAGCATCAAGAATCCCCTTTAAGGATGGAGACTAGGCCCGTGCGAATTCTCGTTGCAGATGATCACGACATTATCCGTCGAGGTCTGAAACAGCTTCTCACTTCTCGGCCAGGCTGGGAAATTTGCGGCGAGGCCAAGACCGGGCGAGAAGCAGTTGCCCTTGCTGAGCAGCTCAAGCCTGAAATTGTGGTCCTGGACATCAGCATGCCAGAGTTGAATGGACTAGAGGCAGCTCGGAGAATTCATAAGTTGCTTCCGAAAGTGGGAATTCTATTTCTGACGCTGCACTTCTCGGATCAACTTCTGCGCGACATTGTCGAGGCCGGCGCCCGGGCCTATATCGTGAAATCCGATGCTGATCGGGATCTGGTCAGCGCTGTAGAGGCCCTGGCGAATCATCGAACATTTTTCACGGCCCGCGCAGCGGAAATGCTCCTGAATGGCTTCTCCATGCAGAACTCGGTGCCCGATCCGGAAGCTCTTCTGCGAAACAGGCTTACCTCCCGCGAGCGCGAAATCGTACAGCTTCTCGCGGAAGGTAAAAGCAGCAAGGAAATAGCCGTGGCTCTCGGAATAAGCGTCAAGACAGCCGAAACTCATCGGGCAAATATCATGAGAAAACTCGAGATGCACTCCGTCAGCGAGGTCGTACGCTATGCTGTAAAGAATCAAATCATCGAGGCGTGACGCTCCCCGTGGCTACGCACGGCGTGTTCTTGTTTGGACGAGTAACACTTTGGAATTCGATGCCACTTCAAATGACCTGCGGCTCTTTGCCGGACCGAGTCTCCGACGCCCATCGGAGGCTTGAGGAGACAGGGGCCCATGCCTAGAGTACTTATCGTAGATGACCACGCGTTTATCCGCCGCGGCGTTCAAACAATATTGAATCCATTCCCCGAGTGGCAGTTTTGTGGAGAAGCGGATAACGGAAACGATGCCATTCGCCTTGCTCACCAACTAAAACCGGAAATCATCATCATGGATGTCTCCATGCCCGGGTTGAACGGTATCGAGGCGACTCGCCTGATTTGTAAGTCGCTACCGGAAGCGAAGATAGTTTTGCTTACCCTGCACGAATCGGCGGATCTGGTGCGGAGGGGCTTTCGCGCAGGGGCCAGGGGTTTTCTTCTAAAGACAGATGCGGAGCAAGAGCTGGTGAGGGCTCTCACTGTGGTGATCGGCGAGGGTACCTATATCAGCCCAAAGATTGATAGCGAAGTGGTGGAAAGCGTAATTAGTGAAATAAGTGGGAACCACTGATCTCCCGCCCGGCATGCAACTTCATCCCTTTCCTGTTTTGCTCCAGTGACTGTGTTTTGATGCCCCGTATTTGCGCTCCGGCATTCCGATGGCTTATGCCTCTACAGCAAATACCCGATATCACTGGAACTCTCTATCATTCATCCTCTTCTTCTAGATGAAGGAGGATTTCAGTGGTACAAAATGCCAAGAAAACAGTACCGAGTGCACGCGACGCCCTCATCCAAAGCCTGAACGAAGATCTGGCTCGCGAATATCAAGCCGTCATCGCTTCCGTGGTGTACTCGCAAGTGCTTAAGGGCGCGGAATACATGAATGTAGCCCGGGAGCTCGAGAAGCTCGCCACGCAGGAACTTCAGCATGCTTTGACAATCGCTAAACAAGTGGATCATCTCGGCGGCACACCTATTGTCCAACCAGAACCAGTTCAGGTGACGGACGCCAAAAAGGTGATGCCGCGGTGCGGACTTAGTACCTACGGTGGTTGATCGCCGCTGAAATATGGAGACGAAGACCGGCACAGTAAGCGACCGTTTTTTTCTACCGTCTCCTAATCTCTACAGTGATTTGCGGATGGAAAAGCCGGATGCGGATGACTACGGTTGTTTCCTTAGCAGCGAGTCCGCCGGCGGCCATGCCCCTCTTGGGAGTGACTGCACACGGTAACCCTGGACGGGCCTTTGCAGTTTGACTTGTTTGGAAGTTGCCCTTGGCCGCTGGCCTTCCTAGCGCCGCCGCTCATCGTTTTTGCTTGAAGAATGCTTCAAGGCGCGGCCGATCGTCCCTGTCTGCCTGCGGTCGCGAGTGAGTCATGCGCACAAGGATAGGGCGAGGCAATGTTTGCCTCGCCCTATCTTCGCAAGTTGTCAGTATTACGGCTTCAACTGAGGAGATGATTTTTGCAAACGGCCAACAAGCAGCTTTCCCGAAGGAGGAGCGTCAAACTTTGGCTCCGTGAGAATAGTGGCCGCTGAGGCGTCTTTGCCATACAAGCGGTGATTCGCGTCCTCGTCTGGCCGCAGTGTGGTGCCTTCCAGTGAGACGCCGGCGAAAACACCCCGCGCTCGTGAATAGCTAAGCATTTCGGCACGCATATACGCGTCTGTATCCGCCGCTGCGGTGCGGCCTTTCGGTCCAGCGGCAACGGATGCATCCGCGCCCAGCTTGACCTTAGAATGCAACAGGCTGCTTGCGCCGCGGTTGTTCATCACCAGGATCACCAGGTCCGTGGCTTCTCCGCCAATCTGGAGTCCCACGCTGCCGCCCTCGAGGGCATACATCGCAGGTGCTCCCCAAGGGCCGGAAAAATCCTTGCCTGTCCGACAAACCATGGTTCCGCGTCCGTAACTTCCTCCAACTACGAAAGCGGCCTTTAGCACGGACGGCATGACGATCACGCACCGAGCTTTGTCGAGCAGATCTTGAGGAATGTCGTCCGGGATGTCCAAAATCTCCTGGATGACCGTGCCGGCGTTCTGCAACCGATTGTTTTCATCTTTTGCATTTTCATCCGTCGGCCGTCCGAATGAGATGGGCGCCAGCATGAGCACGCCCGCAAAAATAATCGCCAAACGATTCATAAAATATCCTCCATAATTCCTCTTGATGTTGTCTACAACCTGACCCTAGTTCCCGCGCCGGTCGGAGATGACAACCACGATCCCGCCAACCAGCGCCAATACCCCAAGTATCGGAGGAAGAGGAACGGTGTGATGCTCTTCCTTCGTCGCTTGGATTGGACCGATGTCTACAACTTTCTTTTGGGTTGTGTAGGTCAACCCCTGATATGCCAGCGCAAACAGGCCGAGGACGACTAGTATTATTCCCAGCATCGTTCTTCCGCTCACAGTGCCTCCAGAGTTCCGAGCCCAAAAACGCAGTCCCTTGTAACCGATTGAATTGAGAGGGCGTGCATGCAGTCGTCTCAGGTTCGGCGCAAGAGATGGCTCACCAGCGACACGAGAAAAAGAACCAGGAAGATAAAGAAGATAATCTTTGCGATGCCTGCCGCGGCCACTGCAATTCCTGAGAAGCCGAGCAGTGCCGCCAAAAGCGCCACGATGAAGAATCCCAATGCCCAACGTAACATCACAACCTCCTTATGTTTCCAATTCAACTTTTCCAGGGCCCAGAATCGTGCCTGGTTCCGCGGCCCTGTTTTCTGGACCAGCCACGATTCAGTCCTGTTGTAAGGCAACCACGAATCAACCTCCATACAGTGGAGGCCTTACGGGCTTCGGGGGAACGCTGTAGCCACCATGGACTCCACGCGTATACGTTTCTCTCCGGCCGGCCCTCGGGGTTTCTCTCTATATGCGCGATTACGCGCCTATGTTTTCCTTGTCCTGCGGGATCCGGCGTTCCTCCCAGCGGGCACGTGCTCGAACCGCAACGCGTCAAAGGGAAACTAAATATCTAGGAGGATCCGATGAACTGGGATCAGTTGGAAGGAAAATGGAAGCAGTATTCCGGCAAAGTAAAGGAAAAGTGGGGAAGGCTGACAGACGATGATCTCGTAGTGATTCGCGGACGGCGAGATCAGCTGATCGGAAAGGTCCAGGAACGCTACGGGATCGTAAAGCAGGAAGCAGAGAAACAAGTGGATGAATTCGCGCGGACCTTCCGTAGCGAAGATTCAACACGGGAAACACGGCAAGGAAATCAGGGCGAGAGTGATCACTCGACCTCCAACGAGAAGAAGCGTGGTGCTGGACAGCGCTGATATTAGAGTTGTCAGCAGTAATACTAATCAGAATCGCGAGGCGAAGGGGCCTGGTGGACCGCGAATGTCGCCCGGCTCCTCCTCGCGAAGCGACTGTCATTTTCGCATTTGAAATGTTCCTGGTTGAAAATGTTGCATCAAGACCCACTGCCAAGAAAAAACGAAGGCAATTCGACGAGTCGCCAGTCTAGAGCTGCCCACCAAGGATATGGATCCTGCATAAACCAGGAAGCGACGCTATGCATCCCGAATGGCGGCAATAAGTGCTCAAGTCAAATCAGAATCGCTACATCGAATTGCCTCGAACCCTACACCAATCACCTGATTGTCCGATGGTCCTTATCCAGGTAACCTCTGCCCATCTTTATTGATTTCGGGCTAGGTCCGCCACCATCAGAGGGTGGTCAACAAAGATTGAACTGAGGAGGAGAATATGGACTTACTTTGGACGCTAGCGGTCATCCTATTGGTTCTCTGGCTCTTGGGACTCGCCACTTCCTACACATTGGGAGGATTCATTCACGTCCTGTTCGTTGTGGCCATCATCGTCGTTCTGATCCGGGTCATTCAAGGCCGCAGGCCTATCTAGCAGGCGCTTTCATGGAGCCTTCACAATTCTTGGAGTCCTCTAACTGCAGGAAAGTTGGCCCTCACCTATGATTGAGCTCTGAATAGGCGTGGCAGAGTAGCTGTCCTTCGCGCGCTCTTATGCATTGACTGATCTCCACTTTGATTGCTCATGCTGGCACCAATGCCGCTGTCCGCCCGAGACACCTTCAGCCTGTCGAGCGTCCCGCCGCTCCAAACACTGGCAACGTGAAACAAGACCAGAAATACCAGCAACAGCAGCAAAATCTCCAAGCAAGCCCAGGAACGCCAGAGACTCCAGCAGAAGCAAGACAAGGACCACCAGCGGCCGGAATAACAAAAAGCCAACGACACAAGAAAACAGCAGCTAGAACACAACAGCACCAGCAGCAGACGCAGCAATTGGCGCAAGAACATGCTCACCAGCAACAGCAAATGCAGCAGCGGGAGCAACCTTCTCCGCATCCGAGTCAACCCGAGAAGCTTTGATCAACTGCTGATTGGCGTACCGGGTGGGGTATCTGCCACATGGCCGATGTCCCGCCATCCAACCGCTACACCCTGCGGCGCTCGCGCCGCAGAAAGCCCCAACCGTGCCCTTGGGTCATAAACACCACCTTTGAAAAGCAGGTTTACATCAGATGATGTTGCATTGACCTATTCACCTACACGGTTAATCAGAAGCCGGATTCAGATTCCCATCGAAATCAGGTCGATGCTCCTTCCTTGACAGGGCAGATTGGGCCATGGTTACGTCCTCGTTTCTAATTCCAGAAATCAGGTATTCCCAGTATTACGCCCACGAGTAAGTCTCTCTATTCTCCATGGGTGGTCGGGGAGCCTGCGACGTCGTCGCTTGACTCCCCGCCAGAGGGCAATCGCCCTCATCTACCATCCGTTTGAGATTGCTTTGCTCGGAGGCTGACTATGATTGAGCGATTAAATGCACGGGCCGGATTCAATCCAGAGGCGTTCTTAAATAGCAATCGCGTGGCGAAACGAATCACGCGTTTTGAGAAGGCAGAAACGATCTATTCACAAGGTGAGAGCTGCTCGACCGTACTTTACATCAATTCTGGGCGGGTAAAACTATCGACGACAGCCGAAGACGGGAAAGAGAGTGTGATCGCTATGCTGGCGGACGGCGATTTGCTGGGGGAAGCGTGTCTGAGCGAAGCTTTTTACGAACACGCAGCACGGGCGACGGCAATGGAACCTACCACGGTATTCGGGATTCAGAAGAAAGAGATGTCACGTGTACTGCGTGAAGCACCAGACTTTAGAGACTATTTCATTTCGTATTTGCTGAGAAGGAATGCCCGAATTGAAGCTGACCTGGTAGACCAGCTTTGCAATTCCAGTGAGAAGCGCTTGGCCCGACTGCTCTTACTTCTTGCCCGACCGAACAGCGCTGGATCGGCCGAAATCAAGCCTCCCATATTCGCTCAAGAAACTTTGGCGGATATGATTGGTACGACGCGCGGCCGGGTCAATGCATTTATGAACAAGTTCCGCAGACTTGGTTTTATTGACTATGGCAGAGGCAGACTTCGAGTTCACAACTCCATAGTCGAAGGTGTGCTTCAGAAAGTATAAGTTCTCAACTTACCGCGAATCGTTGGCGGCTGGAGGATCGCTATTGGCCTTCCACGGACGGCCGATGACTGGACCCGGCGTTCGTCACTGTAGAATGCGACGTAGTTTTCTCCTCATTCTTTATCTTGTACTTACTTCTAGGTCATGCCTTACTTTCCATCGAGTGGCAAGCAACGGCATCGATTCTTCGGAATGCCGTCACCCGAGGTCGAAAAGGCAGGAGCGATGATCCTTGCGAAGGAAGCGAACCGCCGAAGCAGCCCTCGATGGCCAAGCCATTAGAAGAAAGCCGCAGCCAAAAGCGGGCTTGGCGTGATGGTGAATCGTTCCAAGATTAGGCCCCTGCCAAGGCCTTACCTCTCTAGGCTCTATTCCGGCACCGCATAATTCCATATCTGTGCGGGTTCCAGTCCCGACGCCGGCACGCCGACGTACAGGCTGGTTCCATAGAAAATGCCCGTGCGCACGCCAATTGCAGAGGGGATATTCGCTGACAGAGTATAGTGGTCCGGGTCATTCTGTTGGACGACGCTGATAAATCCTTCGCCGCCGAGCGCATAGATGCGCTTGCGCTCTGCGTCGTAATAGACATCGTCGCAGGATCCTCCCACCGGCACTCTCGCAACCTCTCTTCCGGTATGGGTATCAAGCACCATTAGGAACGGAGGTCTCCGGGTGACAACGAAGAGGCGATGATTGTCTTCATCGAGCGCCATTGGATAGTTTGCTTTGACTCCGTTGAGTCCCCATTTGGTCGACTCACCAGTTTTCCGGTCGATTACATTGACCACACTGCCGTCCTCCGGGACGTTGACGAAAATGCGAGAGCCCTTCTTTTCCAGCTGGAACGACTCGGAGTGGCCGCCACTGCCCTTGAGGTCCTTCCCGACATGTGTTTCCGTCACTGCATCGATCATTGCGATGCCGCCCACGATGCCGACAAAAACTCGTTTTGAATCTTCGTCCCACCGAAGGTTGTCGGTGTCGGATTCCGCACCCAAATCGATCGTCTTGCGAAGAGCGTATGTCTTTCCGTCGTAAACCATGACCTTGCCGCTTCCGGCGTTGGCCACAAAGATTTTGTCGAGTCCCGGGACGTAGAGTACACCCTGAGGTTCGTTCAATCCCTTGACGCTCTGAACGACTTTGGCCTGAAAGGTGTTGACGACCTCCATCGAATTGTTACCCAGGGCGGCAAAAATCAGGAGCCGGCGCTTGGGAAATGCCGTGAAATGATCAATACGACCTTCGACGCCCCGCACCGGTATTTTTTGAATGAGCTGCAACGGTGCAAGTTCGCGCGTCATCGCCTGCGGAGCCGCGGCCGCGCTCTTTGTGTTTCGCATCATGAGCAAGCCGAGACCACCGAATGCCACCACGCCAACCACTAACCACTTCTTCATATCTTCTCCTGATGGAAATTCTATTTCCGCTTCCTTCGTATAAAAACCAGAGTGTCCGAAGAGTTTCAAGATGCTGGTTCGAAGACAAGAATCTCAGCCTCATCGCTATCGTGAGCAGGTGCCGCGACGTAGTAGCGATTCAGTTCAGGGGACCAGAACGAGGTGCCGGCACCCGATTTCGTGGGTATTTTCCCGATGGTTTCGTAATGGTCGGCATCTTTCTGCAGGTAGACGAAGATGTAGCCAACGTCGTAGTCGCGGCCACCGGAAATATAAGTACGTTTGAGTCGAGGATCGAAATAGACTCCGTCCATGCCTTCAACGGTAGGGAGATTTGCGACTTCCCTCCCCGTCTGAGAATCCATGGCAATCATCTGCGGGGGAGTGCGCGTGCCGATAAGTAACCTGTGGTCTTTCTCGTCAAGGGCGCCGTCCCCATTGCGCTTGCTGCTGGTGGGCCAGGTCGAGACCACTTCGTGTTTCTTCGTGTCGATTACTTGAACTACGCTTGCGACGGAAATGAAAACGAACAAGTTTTTACCGGACTGGTCCAACAGAAGTTCCGAAGGGTGGGCTTTCACCCTAATGTCGCCGAGGTGCTTGTCTGTTTTGGCATCGATAATTCCGATTTCCCCGTAATCCTTGCCGGCATCCTTGCCTCCGTATCCGACGTACAGGATTTGAGCGTGTGGATCGTAGGCGACGCGGTTGGGTCCCAAATCCAGCTTGATCGAGTCCAGCAGGTCCAGAGTGTCGCCCCGGAATACCCGGAGCATCCCGTCATCTCCGCTGGCCACAAACAACTTATTAAGGGGTGGAACATAGGCAATGCCCTGTGTCTTCAGAAAACCTGCAATGCTCTTCAACCATTTCCCAGCCTGCAGATCAACCACTTCGACTGAGCCATTCTCGAGCCCGGCCACAAAGAGGCGTTTGCCTTCGGCATCCACATCCATGTGGTCGATACGTCCTTTGACGTTCGGAATGGGAATGGTTTGGACGAGCCGGAGAGGAGCATAGTCTTGCGCATAGGCTTGGGCACTGAATGACGCGAGCACAGTCAGACTGAATAGAGAAAACATCTTCATGGAGTCTCGCCCCCTTGACTATGGATGCGTCCTCGAGGTGCAGAACCTCTTCAGTACTCTAGTACATCGGCTGGTCCTGCAAAGCTACTTAATATTTGCTGAACATATTGTAAGGTTTGCGGCGGAACGAGGATAAAGCTCATAACGCGAGCCTGTCGGACCTTCCTATACTTTTCTATCCCGACTCTGTTCCTCTGGCGGCTGAATGGCTACAAATGCCTCGTAGAGCAAGAGATCGTAGACGATTTTGGAGCGTGCCGGCGATGAAGAATGGGGCGCTGATCAGCGAGGGCTTCGCAAAGAGAAATCCCACAAACAGCGGGCTAATCGCCGCAACCGAAGTACGCGCTACTCCTGTGAAACCGCCCGCGGCGAATCATCTTGATGGAAAACAGTGATGGCTATTGCAACGTCTCGTACTCCTCTCTGGCCTGCTTGAGGATGGGTATGTCGGAGTCTGCGTCCTTCCAAAGCATAAAGAAGTCATCGTAGGCGGTGCGGGCTTTGGCAATGTCGCCTTCTAAGACGTAGGCACGGGCGAGGCCGAGATGAGCCAGCGCCCCGGTCACGAAGTTTAGAACTACTCCGGGATGATCGAGGACCCTCTGAAATTCGGCAGCCGCAGCGGGTCCATTGTGTGCAAGCAGATAAGCTTGCCCGCGCAGATAGACTGGATAGAGCGTCCCTATTTCGTTGGGTGAAGGCTGGGCCAGGTCATACGGGGCAGCCACTTCGAGCGCTCCAAAGGCGTCCGACAGATTGCCTTTTTGGAGTTCGATGGACGCGTCAATTACCGGAAACCAGTAGATTTTCAGGAGCGTATTGTCCGGATAGCTCTGCTCGAGTTCCTTGACCAACCCTCTGGCCTGCGAAGTCTCTCCAATGCGTGCCAGAGCAATCGCCCCCAAAAGTCTTGGGTTCCGACTGTTCGCGAGCCGCAACGCTTCAGTGACGCCCCGCCGGGCTTCGCTGGCGTCACCGACCTCCGCTTCGCGTAGCGCGGCAATGACTCTCAACAGTGCGGCAGTTTCCGGAAGACCGGAGCGCATTGCTGACTCAGTCGCCCTGCCCGACAGGTCGCGGGCTTGCCGCAGCTGGCCGTAATAGGCCCGGGTATTCGACTCGGCCGAGAGCAAAGCATCTTCGTAGCCGGATTTCCCGGCGGCTGACGACAACTGTGCTGCCATCCCCGCGGAATCTCCGCGGACAAAATCGAGATTGTAGAGCTGCGCGCACAGCATGCCACGAGCGAGCGCTTGCCCGCAGGTGTGCTGCGCTTCATCGTAACGGTTCAAACTCAGGTAGACGCCAGCAAGATTTTCATAGTTTCCGGCCGTGTCTGGACTGAGGCGCACTGCCTCCTGGCACTCGGACAACGCGTTCTCGTATTGCCCGAGGAAGCCGTACGTGGCGCATAAACTTCCGTGCGGCCCGGAATCGCGGGGATAGTTGACCTTCCACATTTCCAGCGTCTTGTTCATGCTCTCGAGGTTCCCGGTTAACCGGAAGTACATCGCCAGAATCTGGAACTGCTCGCGTTCCGTGACGCGATCCCGAAGCTGATAGGCTTTCGTGGCGTATTGCAACGCGAGCGAGGGTTGATTGAGATTGGTGTAGCGGCGCGCCAGAAAGGTGTACGCCAGGGCAAAGTTGGGATCGGAGTTCAAGGCTCGCTCGATGAACGGAATACCGGCGGCATCGCCCTTGGCGGCGGCCAGGCGCCCGGCCACACTCAGGTCTTGCAATGCTTCGAGCGAGGTGGTAGTGGCCTCAATCGGAGTGTCGTATTTCCGCACAGAGGGCAGCGATTCCCCTAGTTTGGTGCGTATTCCGGACGAGGCCCGGCTCAACGCCTTCAGAATATCCTCCTTCCGCGGGGCCTCCGATTGTTCCCTGGCCAAGGTGTCGCCATTGCTGCAGAGTACAGCGTCCAAATCCACCAGGTACTGATTTCCGAGGTGCCTGATCGTGCCGCGCACCAGCGCTTTGCTGCCGCTCCGTACACAAAGTTCCATGCCTATGTCGTTGGTCAGACGCTGGTCAGGAGGCCGGCCCATCATCCGCAGGGTATCGCCGGTCTTCTTGTCCGAAAGCACATTGAGGAAAGGTGATTGCGCGAGTTCGACAGCCAGGCCTTCTCTTAGGGCCTCGTCGAAAACGGGGTCGCCGGTGGTGTTCCGAAAGTCAGCGATCACCACGGTGTCCTTCTCCGCCAATTTTGGTTGGCGGTGAAAAGTGAAATAGAAAATGCTTGCGGAGGCCACACCGAGAATCCCCAAAATGGAGAAAGCCGCTATCGCGATGGTTTTCGTCCGGTTGGTTTCTGAAAGCACCGGAACGAGCGGCGGAACCACATGAATTTCAGGAACTACCGGGGAAAACAGCGCGCCTTCCAGTTGCTTGACATGCTGTTCGCGAACCGAGCCTGTCCGAGAGATGGGGAGAATCTGTTCGCGGGGTTCCGCATGGGTAAGCGGAAACAGGAATCGGTATCCGGTACGAGGAATGGTCTCAATATAGCGGGGTTGTTCCGCATCGTCACTTAGGGCGGAGCGGATCTGCCGTATGCAGAAATTGATTCCGCCGTCGAAGTCCACCCAGGTGTGCTGTCCCCAGAGAGTGCACTTGATCTCGTCGCGGGTGACGATTTCTCCGGCGTGCTCCACCAACATGAGTAGGACTCGGAAAGGTTGAGGACGCAACCTGAGTGGAGTGTTGCCCTTGCGGAGTTCACCCTTCGCAACGTCCAGAAAGAAAGAGCCGAAGCGCAAAGCAGGGGTTGGTCGGGCTGGATTGGCCATAACTAGTCCCGACAAAAATGCGAACAGATTCTAACACAAACAGGAAGGTGACCACAGCCAATGGAGGCACGGCCGATAACAGACCATAAGACGCCTGCAATCAATCAGATAGATACTCATGGAATTCTCATTCTGTTAATCATTGCCAATTCTGTCCCGCATTTCTAGGTTTGGCTGGCAGGCTCCCGCAGAGGCTCCTCGTGCATTGCAGCGGGCTCCAAAGACGAACCGAAGTGGCGACCATTGCGCCACGGGAGGAAGCGATGAGGTTCAACAGATACAAACTGGCGATTACCGCGGTGTTGCTGGGGTTGCTGGTGTCACCCGCACTTACGCAAGCTCAGCTATCCGCGGATCGTGAGGGGAGCAAGATCATCATGTTCGATGTCCCGGGCGCAGGGAAGACCGCAGGGGCATTGAACTGCGGCAACAATCTGTTGACCGGATGCTACGGCACAACTCCCATGGCCAACAGCAATGCCGGGGAGATCGTGGGAATATATCTGACGGATGACGGGGTGTACTACGGGTTCTTGAGAAGTGCGGACGGCAAAACCAAGAGTTTTACCGCGCCTGGAGCAGATACGACTCACGGAGATTTCAACGGCACGTATCCGATGGCAATCAATTCGTGTGGGGCGGTGACGGGGTTCTACCAAGGCTCGGATGAGGTGTTGCACGGATTTTTAAGGGAGCCTGATGGATCCAATGTGCAGATTGACGTGCCCGAGGCGGGAACTGCGGCGTTCCAGGGCACGTGGCCAACGAGCATCAATGACAAGGGAGATGTTGCGGGTTTCTACCTTGATGCCAGTGGCGCGCACGGATTCGTCCGAAGCCGGAACGCTACCGTCACGAGATTCAACAACCCCAATGCGGCAAATGGAACGTATGTAGCGTTGGAACAAGGGCTCAACGACGATGGAGCGATCGTCGGTTGGTATTTAGACACAAACTTCGTTGCCTATGGGTATGTGCGCGAGCCGGACGGAACCTTCAAGACGGTCGAGCCCGATGCATCCTCGCCGGGCACGCTGGTGGGCGGGATCAATCGTTCCGGAGCGAGCACGGGCTACTATGTCGATACGAGTGGCTTGTTCTTCAGCTTTCTTCGGAAGAAGGACGGCACAACAACGGTCTTCCAAAGCTCGGGAAAGGATGCAGCGGAAGGGGTGTTGGCGTTTACGCTGAACTGTGGCGACGAAATTACCGGTGTCACGGGGGACAGTAACAACGCTAACCACGGTTTCCTGCGCTTCGCCAGTGGGAAGATCAAGATCTTTGACGCGGCGAATCCAAACACCGGTACCGGCTCCAACCAGGGCACCCGCCCAACGACAATCAACTGCGCCGGAGAAGTCGTTGGATACTATGTGGACGAAAACAATGTGTCGCATGGCTTCATTCGGTACCCATCCGACGATGACGTCCGCAAAAACTGAGCACATCTCCGACAATCGCAGCATGCTGTTCATTCGTCATCAACGCAGAAGCAAGGCGGGGGCGTATCCATAGAAGACAAGTCTTTGACCTGCACGAACAATTTTAGCGTTGACAATGTAGCTTCATGGAGCTACATTGTATTTATGAAAAGCGTGGGGCTTCGGGAACTGAAGAACAATTTGAGCGAGTACGTTCGGGACGTCCGGTCGGGCGAGAGCGTGTTGGTGACGGATCGCGGTGAAGTCGTTGCAGAACTCCTCCCGGCGGGGCAAGGTCTCGATGAGACGGGTGTCCCTTCCGGGCTAATAGCGCTGGCGAGAAAAGGGCAGCTGACGCTTGGCGCGTCAAACGATGCGACGTTGTATCCGAAAATTTCACCTCTCCTGAAGCGACATCGTGCCGCTGTCCTCCTCGATGAGGAGCGCGGTACCCGGTGAACGTCTATGCCGAGTCCAGCGCGGTGTTGGCGTGGCTGCTCGGGGAAGCGACTGGTCGCCGCGTCCGCGAGGTGCTCCGGCGTGCGGATCTTGTGATGGCCTCCGATCTCGTGCTCATTGAGTGTGATCGCGTGTTGATTCGTGCAGTCACGCTTGGAGAAATCGATGAAGCCACGGCAGCCGATCGCCGGGCGCTTCTGAACGCAGCCGCTGCACACTGGCACCTCAGTCGAATCAGTTTGGACATTGTTGACAGAGCGAGGCGTCCGTTTCCCCCGGAACCAGTGCGTACCCTTGATGCGATTCACTTGGCATCCGCATTGGCCGTACGCTCCGCGGTCCCGAGTATGGATCTCCTAAGTCTTGACGATCGCATTCGCCGCGCTGGTGAGCAGCTGGGATTCCACCTTCAACCGAGCTGACCCGCGGCAGGCTTATGGGGAAATGCGCCGGACGGTGAGAAGAGCTGACCGGACGCGGTGGCGAGGGCGTGGTCGTAAAGCCGCTGGACTTCCTTGTGCGCGGACGACGCGGGTTGACGCAGCCCGCGGTCAAATGCCGCGGCCCTGAATACCTGAGAATCATCTATGGGCCTGAATACTTGCTGCCCGAGAACTTGGAGCGTCTGCGCAGTCGTTCGGTTTCCACTAAGCGTTCCTTAGCACTCCGTGAATTCGCTCTTGGCATCGAAGCACAAGAGCGATTCGTGCGGCAGGTGTCCTGCCTCAGCTGGAAATGGAGAAAGCGTTCATCCGTTAAGATAACGGAGCGAACACATGAAAAAGCAACGGAAGCACTACACACCGGAAGAGAAGGTCGCCATTCTGAGACGGCATTTGGTGGAAGGAGTGCCGATTTCGGATCTGTGTGACGAACGGGGACTCCAGCCAACCGTGTTCTACCGCTGGCAGAAGGAGTTCTTCGAGAACGGAGTGGCGGCTTTCCAACAAAGGGGACGCACCAATCATCAGCCTAAACAGGAACGAATCGCATATCTGGAGCAGAAGATCCAAACGAAAGATGAGGTTTTGGCTGAACTGATGGCGGAGCATGTTGCCCTAAAAAAAGAGTTGGGGAACTCTGACCGGGGTCTGGGTTCCGCACGATACGCGGGACCAGATCGTGGATTTCGTCCGGCGCTGGTCTGGGAAGACCCAGATTGGCGCAGGTCGTTTCATCCGGTGGCTCGACATTACAGCCAGCAAGTTCTACGGCTGGCGCGAGCGGTACGGCAAGGTGAATGAACATAACCGCTGGGTTCCCCGAGACTTTTGGCTGGAGGAGTGGGAGAAGCAGGCAATCATTGCGTTCCACCTGAAGAATCCGCTGGAAGGCTATCGGCGGCTGACGTTCATGATGCTGGACGCCGACATCGTAGCGGTGAGTCCGGCTAGTGTTTGGCGGGTGTTGAATCGGGTGGGACTGCTGCGGAAGTGGAGCGGGAAGTCGTCGAAGAAAGGGACCGGCTTTGAACAACCGCCGCAGCCGCACCAGCATTGGCATATCGATGTTTCCTATCTGAATGTTTGCACGACGTTCTACTACCTTTGCAGCATCCTGGACGGATACAGCCGTTTCCTGGTTCATTGGGATCTTCGGGAATCGATGACCGAGGCTCACATTGAGATCATTCTGGAACGAGCCAAGGAGCGGTATCCCGGGGTTAGGCCGCGAGTAATCTCGGACAACGGGCCGCAGTTTATCGCGAAGGATTTCAAGGAGTTCATTCGTATTTCGGGCATGACGCACGTCAGGACTTCTCCGTATTACCCGCAATCGAACGGCAAAATCGAACGTTGGCACAAATCCCTCAAAGAGGAGTGCATTCGGCCCGGGACGCCGCTGTCGCTCGAAGATGCGCGGCGTCTGGTGGAGGGTTACGTAGAGCATTACAACAACGTGCGTTTGAACAGTGCCATCGGCTACATCACGCCAAAGGACATGCTTGCCGGGCATCAGCAGGAGATTCAGGCCGAGCGGGATCGGAAGTTGGAAGCGGCGCGACAACAACGGAAGAATCGCCGCTAGCGGGCCGCGTGACGGATGAAACGAATTACTTCCGGTTGGCTACCATCCAGCAGCCAGCCTGCATTGCCCCGGCATGTTTGAATGTCTCAGCAAACGCCCAGTCGGCTAGAATGGAGCCCTGTTGGAGGGATCATGGGTTCTCTGCGCCGAAGGATTGGGCCTGCGCTGTCAGTGGTATTGTGCTCTCTTCTTTTCTTCGCGTTTTGCACCAGTGCGCGCGCGAATGACGCAACTCTGAAGCCGCTCTATGAGGGCCATCGGTGGTTCGAGCTCCGCGATTCCGTCGAGAAACATAACGTTTCGGCTTTCTATCTGGGCGTTGTCGCATGCGCATTTAATCATTTGCGTCGTTGCGAGAAGAAGCTCCGAGCCGCCTTCAACTCCGCGCCGCGGTCCGATGAAGAAGTCGAAGCACACAGGATTCTGGCCTCCGCTTATTTCACTCATGGGAAATACAGCAAGGCTCTGGCCCAAGTGGATGCCATCCTTGCGCTTAGGCCTACTGACCCCGATGCCTTGAGCGATCGTCCTGTGTTCGCCGTCCTTGCCGAGTATCCCGATCAAGAGGTCGTTAGACGACACACTGCGGTGGAATTGCGGGATGGCGGTCTGCCATTCTCAATCAACGGGGTCCAAGCGACCTATTGGTTTGACACAGGAGCAGAGCTTTCTGTTCTTACCGAATCAGAAGCCCAACGGTTCGGACTAAGGATCCAACCGGCACCGGTCAAAGTAGGCGACGTGAGTGGAACTCAGGTCAACACGCGGATCGCAGTTGCGGAAGAACTTTCAATCGGCTCCGTCCAGCTGAAGCATGTCGCTTTTCTGGTGTTGCCTGACAACCAGCCGCCGTTTAACGAACAAAGCTTGGGCTCGCGCGGCCTTATCGGAATGCCGGTGTTGCTCGCCTTGGAGAAGTTTGCTTGGGGAGTGGACAAGAAATTCGAGATCGGCCCAGAATCTTCGAACAAAAGTACGCCTCATGCAGATATCTGCTTCGACGGAAACCATCCGGTCGTGCAGGTTCAATACGATAACCACACGCTAGCATTCACGTTAGATACCGGGGCTTCCAATACGGATCTCTACGCGCCCTTTGCAGCCGCATTTCCTGAACTCATCCATTCCGCGGTAAAGACGGATTCGTACAAGATGGAAGGCGTGGGTGGCGCCAAGTATGTGGAGGCTGCCACTCTAGAGTCCTTGAAGTTCAACATAGGGAGATTTCCGGTTACGCTCAAATCGGCGGGCGTGCTGCTGAAACCCACTACTGAGTCCAGCAAATTCTTCGCAGGAAATCTCGGCATTGACCTCTTACAAGAAGCACACAAGACGACCTTCGATTTCAAGGATATGGCTCTCAGTCTTCAATAGCTTTATATTTCCTTTCGATTTCGCTTGGATTACGAGCTACTCGGAAGTTGAGACGGATGGACGTGGTGGAGCTACAATGATCTGACCGGGCGAAACGGACGCGGGCTCTGCGGGGACTCAAACATGCCGAGGGATAGTCTGGTGGTCGTATCGATGCCTTGAAAATCCCCGCCCGAAGGGTGGAATACTCACTAACGGAGAGCGCCCTCTTTCCATTTCAGGCTGAACCAACACACAGGAACCGCTGCGTCGCGTCCACGAATGCGTCTTCGGTGTGCTCGCCCTTGAAAGCGAGCCGGTCGATCCTTGTTTGTAGCTTCTCTTCGTTCCTAAATCCTTATAATTGTTGATTTTAGTGCATACCTGTTTTAACTGGATAACGAAAGAAAAAGTTAGCTAATTTCTAACGAAACGATGGTTTTGTGATGGCGACACCAACCAAACCGAACAGCCGCCACTCCAACAACTCCCTCAATTTCTTCTAACTACTAACGCTACGCTGACGGTGGACCGATTATTGTGACAGTTCTAAAACGGACTTGCCTTTACACATCTCGATGTGTAGACTTCTACACAAGAGGTGCCACATGCCGACAAACCTTGCGATCGACGACCATCTATTGGAAGAAGCGCAAAAGATAGGACGGCACCGCACGAAGCGGGAAACCGTCTCTGCCGCCCTCGAGGAGTACATTGCCCATCGTAAACAACAGGAAATCCTGACTCTCTTCGGCAAGATTGACTACGAACGCCGTTTTGACTACAAGCACGAGCGCAAATCGAAGCGTGTATGAATGTCCTAGTCGATACATCGGTTTGGTCCCTGGCACTCAGGCGAGAGCACGAGACCCTCGGCGATAACGAACGAGTGCTCGTCATGGAGTTGTCGGAATTGATCCGCGAGGGACGGGCGAAAGTCATCGGATTGGTGCGGCAGGAACTGCTCTCCGGGATCAAGTCGAACGAACAATATGAAAAACTGAGGCTTTACCTTCGAGCTTTTCGCGACGAGCCGATAGACACGTCAGACTATGAGGAAGCAGCCAAAGCTGGCAACCGGTGTAGGGCTAAGGGAATCGTCGTTTCGATTGTAGATGTTCTTTTGTGTACTGTCACCGTGAGGCGGGACTGGAGGATCTTTACAACAGATCCCGATTTTTCACACTACATCAAAGTGCTTCCTCTCTCGATCCACTTGCCGCGAAAATAGCCGCCAAAGGCAGTGGCTAGTCGCGAGCGGGTAGTGGTCAGCGAGAACGGCAAAGTGGTGATCGCTCTTTATTTATCAGCGGTTAGCAAGAGCCAAGAGGCCACGGCGGGAACTACATTAAAGTACAGATTCGAGAGGGCAGGGTTGAGTGGTCGGGGGCGAAAGGGATTTGAACCTTCGACCTCCTGGTCCCGGACCAGGAAATGAATCAACCTAAGTCGCTGTCCTGGCGTAACTTATTGATTTCCGGAGCTCTCAGATAGACAAGTCGGACAACTGCTTCGCAAGCTCTTACAGAGCCCTTAATGCTACAGCATGACTGTACGGTTTTAGCTACTCATTCGCATACCAGGTGGCGTTAAAGCGTCGCGAAGAATCGCTAGGTCAGGCAGGACGCACGGAGCCCGATCCCTTAAAATTTCCATGAGACAGTCAGCGTCAAGGTACGCTAATGCAGCTCTGAAGCTCTCTCCGCCGTCAAACACGAATCGGGCGTTGCGGTTGTACTTGCTGACAGGTCGGATACTACGAAGTGTCTCGTAGCGGTAGCGCCGATCGATCCAAAAAATATGGTACTGAATTTCGCTCTCGGAAAATATGACCTTCTTGAAAACGGCGCCGAACATCACTGACAGAAAAAATCCGAGAAGGATGAAATCGATCCAGAAAATCATGGGGCTGGTTGTTCTCCACGATCTCCGAATTCCATCGAAAACGATGAATGCGAGTATTACGACACCTGACGAGTACAAGGCAAATTCAAACCAGCGGACGCCGACACTGTAAGGCATCTTTCGAGGTCGCATTAATTTTATGAAATACCTTTCCACCCTAATCTAGAGTTCGTGCAAGAACGGCACTCCTATTTGAGCGCCGCGACAGACTTCCCAGCCGACTTTGACAAACGAACTGAATCACCAATCCCCATTCCAAGTGTCGGTAGGCGGATTATATTGCAGCCAATTTTAATCGGATGCCGGATAAGTTAAGTCATTCCAGATCTGCGAAGGAGTTCCAGACAGAGGTAAGCGTCATCCCACTACCGTCTAGACGAAGTATGAGTGTGAAGCGATGATGGCCTTTGTGGCCACATCGGGAAGTGTCCACGAGGGAATAGATGGACGCTTCCGAGTGAAATTAAATGTTTGATAATTAAGTGGTTGCATAAAACTGTCCGTCGATAAGGCCCCTATCCAGTTTGTGAAAATTGTTCCGGCTGCGACATTTGTCCAATTCGAATATTGACTGGCCCGCTTTTAGTTGTCCGTAACGCGTAACGCAACGACTTAGAGCCTAAAGCAACGTAACACAAGAAGTTGAGCGCAAACTGAAGGCCCAGCTTGACCGAGCATGGCGCTTTTGTCTCATGCGTGGGCACTTTGCTTTTTTGTTACTTCCATCGATTCGATGAGGAATGTGCAAAGCGTTCCGACTGAATTCGCGGTTAAAAGTCCTCCGGCCAATGCTGGGCGCCGTGGTACACCGCGAGCACTACGATATCGGCTTTCTCGATGGCATACGCAACGATGAACGGCGTATTCGAAATGACCAACTCACGGGTCCCCGGAACCGGGCCTGTTCTTCCCGACATCGGGTAGATGGCAAGTTGTTGAACGCTGGTGACGATTTGCATTGTGATCCGGGCGGCAACCTCCGCACTGTTGGATAGAGCGATGTAATCGTGAGCCTGATCCAGTTGCCGAGTCGCCTGCTCGGTCCATTCAATCATTGACGCGCGCGTCCCGCCCTCTTGAGCCTCTTTACGACCTCCTCGTGGCTTAGGACGCGGCCTTTTCGCTTCTCTTCCAGCCCCTTGCGAACCAACGCGTCCTGGTACGCGTGCAGTTCGATGTAGTTGGAGATCGCCTCGTTAATTAGATAGCTGCGCGAACGGTCCTGCGCGGCGGCCAGCGAATCAAGAGCGTCGATCTTTTCAGTGACGACTCGGAAACTAATAGTTTTCTCATTCCTTCGCATAATACCAGAACGATAACTCATATTATTCTGTATTACAACTTGCAAGTGATCCGCAAGGGAAAAGACCATAAGCCGAACGAGTTTGGCAGGCTGGTGCGCATCGACGAAGTGGAAATGGCATTGTTGAATCGAGAAGGTGAGCCTCATCTGTGGAAACTCCGCTTCCACCTCGAACAGGCCCAGCTGGGTCTCCCCTTCGTCCGGGCAATCGATATGTTACCGGCGCACTGTTGCGGGATAATTACATGGCTCATCGTTGGGTGACACGGCTTGGCATAAGCGCCCGAGGTCTGGGCCTTCCGATTCATCCAATCCTTCAAGCATCGGCACACCCTAAGGCAGCATAAACGCATAAACCAAGACATCCCACGCCGGGAAGGATGCAAAACCATCGCGTCTTTTCGTCCTTCCCGGCTCGTAGGTCAGAAGCTCGGTGACCATTCAGGCGGAATGTTTCTTGTCCATGACAGCGACCGAAAGGCTCGCGTAATTGCGCCCGCTGATTTTCGAGACGAAGTGGCAGAGTTCGCAGTTGTCTTTGTGCTTTTCCAGGCGCGAGTATGCCTTGGCATAATCCGCTTGCAAGCGGATCAGTTCATCGCCCGCTTCTTTACTCGTCAAGCTGGAGTTGGCGATCTCCTCGCGGAGGTTTCTCCAAGCATTCAGCGACTGCACACAATCGCACAAGAGCCTTTCATAGTTCGAGCAAAACGCCGTTTTGTAGGAAAGTTCAACTTCCATGTGGCCCTCTCCCACCCTTTTTAGGAGCAAGTCACACACCAAAGCCACTAAGTCGCAAGTATGGAGGAACTTGTTCCAGAAATGGTTTTTCTGGTTCGCAGTTCCAGTACGACACTTCGCATCGGTAATTCGTTTGGCTCTGTAATTCTTACTGGATAAGTGCCGTCTAGTACTCGCATCAAACCCTCCAATCGACAGGATTACTGTCTCAGAACCAAGACAGACCTAAGACCTGCACTAAAGCCCGGTACCGGATCGGACACAGCCGTCCGTTTGGAAAATCGATGGTGCAAATGTCTATATGCAAAGATTAAGGCGCCGATTTTACTTAGGGGGAGACCATGAAATCCGGCTATCTTGAACAGCTAAAATCTGATATCGCAGCGCGTTTCGAAAGGGATCTTGGCAAACCAAGGGCTAAGCCCGCAGTGAAGCCAACCACGAAAGACGACACCGCGTTGGAACAGCAGAAACAGGATCATTTCGCTAGGCTCCTCATGGCGGAGGCAGTACGTCAACTTAAGTAGGTTTTAGAAACCATTCGTCTACTTCATACAAGAAGCGGTGAACTCCTCGTCGCAGTTGCCCGATTAGCGACTCATCGGGCAGTTGGGTGCGGCCCCGTCAGAATAGGACCTTGAGAGAGCTGTTTCGGGCCCAGCCATGAGCCTAGGCTCTCCACAACCATGTGTCCCTTTTGATCCCTGAGCAGCTACATTCCGTTTCTCGGCTCAGAATAAATAGTCTGTAATGCCTTTCGCGTTCCTTCGATAGAGCGCACAACGGGCCGGCCCGTGAATTCGGGCTGCGGGGGCGCTTCTGTCCAGATTTGTCCTGGCTTATGAACCGCAATGTAGTCCCAGACGACACTCGGGCGATCATGCTCTCCCATAGTGTGGGAGAGAACTCGCTTTGAGTCCCAATATTGCTTCACCCGCGGATCATGTATCCGTCGAAGAGTGATGGTCGAGGGCGCGCCCAAGTCGGTAGCCAACACTGGTTCCCAAATTACGAACACGCGCAGATGCGAGTCTGTTTGAGTTTCCAGCAATGATTCGAGTGCGGAAGCCCCCCGCACACAAACTGGTCAAGTCGGGGAAAGAAGCACCAGCATTCGAACATTGGCTTGACTGCTGTTGAACTCATTTTTGAGTTCACTCAGGTTTACCGTATTTAGATCGGCGAGAGGCGCTTGGCTGCCGGGAGTCTGGTGTCCGCCGTAGAAATAAAACAGTCCCGCAAAAATGGTCAAGGCCGTCAGACCTAGCGCAATGTTTCTGCGGGTCATATCGGCCTCTCGACCAGATCTGCGAAAGCCTGTGGAAGCAGAATCGAGATGGCAACAATCAGAGCCGAAAGCCACAGAACTACTTGGCTGAGAACACTCGGTTTGCAATTGCATTGGCTGGCGCGTCTGCTTTGATAACTACCGCAGCTTCCCGCGAAGCACGGTGATTGAGCCGGCTGGCAGTGTGTACATGCCATCCGGTGTGGCAGCCATCCTGATGTTCTTATTCTCGCTAGGATTGTTGGAATACTGGACAAGGGCTACAGGGCCGACGAAAGGATGGCTGACGTGCTTGGCATCGTCGATGACGAGAAGCACGGGATGGGCGGCGTTCAAATCGTGGTTAAGCAACATTAACGACCAGTTCCCGTCCGGACGTTTGACGGCGTATGAGGTAACTACGGTCCGGCCGGCAGCGTCCTTAAGGTCCGTCGATGCCGGGAAAATCTTGTTCGCTCCCGCCTCGTGCTGCAGCCATTCGAAATTAATGATGTGTGCGGAAGAATAGGGAGTATACGCTGGCGTGCCGTACGCACCGCCGCCGTCCGCGCCACCCTCGGGGCTGAGGCTTCCGTGACCAGCCGCGCCGTCATTGATTGCCGGGCGATAAAACGCTGTGCCGCCTTGTTCAAAGAAAGTGCCAAACGCATCGCACTCCCAGATGGACCGCCCAGTCACGCCCAGGTAGCCTGGTCCGCTTGGTCCAGCGACGATTCCACTCTCGGAAATAATGAGCGGCACATCCGCGGGGACGCCGTCCTGACGCCACATGTGCAGCACGTGCTTCATAATTCCGGGTTCCATGTAAAGCGTCGCCCAGTCGTTCGGCGGAGTAAATCCATTGATCATGAATGGGTAATGTTCGAACGACATGAATGAGAGATCCTTTAAATGACCCCTGGCTTTCAGGTAATCGACGAATCTTTCCAGCCAGGAAGTGCGTCCCTGCTCGTCTGCCCAAAGGGTGATGTCTTTATCGACGCCTTCGAAAATTGGACCGCCCAACTTGGCGCCGGGCGTTAGCTTGTGAACTGCATCCGCTACTTGAATATAGATGGCGCCATAATCTTCCGGCGTCATGTGCTTGCCGTCGCATTCTTCCCCGACTTCAATTCCCGCCACCGGATAGCCGCGCTTGTAAATGTAGGAAACCTCATTGGCGCAATCTTCTGGAGTGTTATAAATCGCCGCACAGGCAACCAGCGCCGGATGGCCCATTGTCAATCCACTCGTAAAAAAGTTGTCCATGCCGTTGTATTGATCGCCGCCTCCGGTGATCAGGTTGTCGGCCTGGTGCCAGGGATCGATGGAAGAGGCGAAAAACGATCCGGCCAAGTCCGCCTCCGAACCGGCGATCACTTCCTGCTCTCCAGCGCCTTCCAACTTTGGCGGCGGGCCAGGTGCGGGCTCTTTGCCGTTCGGCGGATAAACTACCGCGTAGCTCCCGGTGGCATCGATCGTACCGGCAGACAGCGTCTGTAGTGCGTAGCCGACGCAGTTGCGAATATCCGGCGACCCGTGAGTGTCGCAGGTTCCGGACGACTTCGACATCAAAACGCGGACGAAGCGCGTCGTGACGGGCGCATCTGAAAGTTTCAGATGGACATCTCCGCCGCGACCGTTCAGCACCGCGCCCGATGTGAAAGCCTTCCACATGCCGTTCGGGCCCATGTCCCAATCCATCGCGTTCTTGTCGCCGACCCAGTACTGCACCACATAAACGATGGCATACGGATTTACCCACTGAATATGGATTGCATTGACCGCGCGGGCCGTGCCCATATCGATCACCACCCATTGCGGGTGCAGCATATCGCTCTCGCCCGTGAAATGGCTTGTCAGGTAAGGATTGCTCTTCCAGTGGCTTTGAAAACCAGCCACCAACGGTGAATCGCCGCTGGTCATAAAGTCGCGATGAGGCAGCGAATACGAATAGCCGTAGTGGATGGGTTCGCCTAAATCGGCGCTTCCGACGTAGTAGCCGCTCTTTGTCGCTGGATCGCTCCATGTACCGTTCTCGTTCCAGTGCCATGCCGAAAGACGCAACTCGCTGTTGTTGCGCATGGTGATCGAGCCCCAACCCAAGTTCTTGACCCCCTGAATCGTCTCGGGCTTGCTCAAATTGTCCACCTGCGCCTTGCTGAGATCATCCATCCACGCTCCAGTCGCGGTATCGGGATAGATCGTATTCAGTACGTGAGCCGGCGTCACATCAACGTGGACCCTGGCAACCGGATCAAGCGTGCCCACCGGGGCAACCGAATCCGCTGGGAGTTCCTGTCGGCCATGTCGTGGTTGAGCCGCCGGTGGTTGAGCCGTTTGTGGTTGAGCCGTTTGTGCATAAACATGCAAAGGAAAGTGATTGGACACGGCGATCAGTCCAAGCGCCGCAATCGCGACACACAACCAAATGCGAGACGAGACCCGTGAGTCAGAACCGATAATCATGATGTTATCGCCCCATATTAAAACGATTCAATTTGGAAAGAAATCGCACTTCGAGTTTACACGAAATAGCAGACAACTGTTTGGATCGGTGTATGCCGCCGCTCGGCGGCAGGCAGAAGCATTTCGACGGTGACCGTAGCACTGAATAGACATAGTTTCCCGGTTGTTTCTGGCCGGCAGCGCATATACAACAGAATTCAAGTTCTTCGCCAATTCCCTCAACTAGCAAGTTGGAAGCGATTGTAGCCGGCTTGTACTCCCATGTAGCTCGGAATTTTTGTCGGCTGTGCCAGCAGATGTGACGGAATTGGGATAGGAATCGATTGCACGAAGTCAACTAGTGTTAGCGCAGTCGGCCCAGCAACTGCGGAGATGCCTGTTCGCCGAGAGGTGGGCTTAGGATGATGAACTTCTGTGTCGTCGGCCAACCGGAAGTTGGCCATAAACAAACGCTAGAGTTTTATCGGAAGCGCGCATTTGAGGACGGATTGCGCGTTGGCACGATGCTCTGTTGCGCTTTCGATAAAACCGTTTGAACCAAGCCGCCCGGCGGCGGACGCGGGCCCTATGGAA